>Ga0209604_1000175_pt1 | contig 63009 bp, 71 predicted proteins | sample AD_UKC097_MetaG_FD_184405 | JGI IMG/M metagenome (GOLD analysis project Ga0209604, IMG submission 184405) | Active sludge microbial communities of municipal wastewater-treating anaerobic digesters from USA - AD_UKC097_MetaG (SPAdes) (version 2) | ecosystem: Engineered > Bioreactor > Anaerobic >...
ACCGGCATCGAGATGCTCGACGGCATCGGCGGCACCGAGATGTGGCACATCTACATCTCCGCGGCGGGCGCCGACGTGCGCCCGGGCACGATCGGCAAGGTGGTGCCGGGCTACCAGGCGCGCGTGGTGGACGAGCACGACCAGGAAGTGCCACGCGGCACCGTGGGGCGGCTGGCCGTGATCGGCCCCACCGGCTGCCGCTACATGGACGATGCGCGCCAGACCCGCTACGTCGCCCATGGCTGGAACCACCCCGGCGACGCCTGCATCCAGGACGAGGACGGCTACTTCCACTACCAGGCGCGCGACGACGACATGATCGTCACCGCCGGCTACAACGTCGGCGGCCCCGAGGTCGAGGACTGCCTGCTGACCCACCCGGCGGTGGCCGAGTGCGGCGTGATCGGCAAGCCCGACGCCGTGCGCGGCATGATCATCAAGGCCTTCGTGGTGCTCAGGCCCGGCCAGCCGGACAACGAGGCCATGGTCGAGGCCCTGCAGGCGCATGTGCGGCAGCACATCGCAGCCTACAAGTACCCGCGCGAAATCCAGTTCGTGACGGCGCTGCCACGCACCGACACCGGCAAGCTGCAGCGCTTCAAGCTGAGGGAGCTGGCATGAACCCGCAACGGATCCACCCCGAGGGCTGGGCGCCGGCCAAGGGCTACGCCAACGGCGTGGCCGCGCGCGGCACGCAGATCTATGTCGGCGGTCAGATCGGCTGGAACGCGCAGCAGCAGTTCGAGAGCGACGACTTCATCGCGCAGGTGCACCAGGCCTTGCGCAATGTCGCCGCGGTGCTGCAAGCCGCCGGCGCCGGCCCCGAGCACATGGTGCGCATGACCTGGTACGTGCTCGACCGCGACGAATACAACCGCCGGCTGAAGGAGCTGGGCGGCGTTTACCGCGACGTCATGGGCAGGCACTTTCCGGCCATGAGCTGCGTGCAGGTGGCGGGGCTGATGGAGGCGCGCGCCAAGGTCGAGATCGAAGTCACGGCGGTCATTCCCGACTGATGGACAATCCTCATCCGCCTTACCCCGTGGAACCCGCCATGTCCAAAACCAAGACCCCCTTCAGCTGGCAAGACCCGTTTGCCCTGCACGATCAGCTCAGCGCCGACGAGCGCGCGGTGCAGGACGCCGCCCACGCCTATTGCCAGGACAAGCTGCTGCCGCGCGTGCAGCAGGCCTTTCGCAGCGAGCAGACCGACCCGGCGATCTTTCGTGAAATGGGCGAGCTGGGCCTGCTGGGCCCCACCATCCCCGAGCAGTACGGCGGCGCCGGCCTGGGCTACGTCAGCTACGGCCTGATCGCGCGCGAGGTCGAGCGCGTGGACTCGGGCTACCGCTCGATGATGAGCGTGCAGTCTTCGCTCGTCATGGTGCCGATCAACGAATTCGGCAACGAGGCCACCAGGCAGAAATACCTGCCCAAGCTGGCGCGCGGCGAATGGATCGGCTGCTTTGGCCTGACCGAGCCCAACCACGGCTCCGACCCCGGCAGCATGGTCACGCGCGCCAAGAAGGTGCCCGGCGGCTATTCGCTGTCGGGCAGCAAGATGTGGATCAGCAACAGCCCGATCGCCGACGTGTTTGTGGTCTGGGCCAAGGACGACGAGGGCGCGATCCGCGGCTTCGTGCTCGAGAAAGGCTGGAAGGGCCTGTCCGCGCCGGCGATTCACGGCAAGGTCGGCCTGCGCGCCAGCATCACCGGCGAGGTGGTGATGGACGAGGTGTTCTGCCCCGAGGAAAACGCCTTCCCCGAGGTGCGCGGCCTGAAGGGCCCGTTCACCTGCCTCAACAGTGCGCGCTTTGGCATTGCCTGGGGCGCGCTGGGCGCGGCCGAGGACTGCTACGCCCGTGCGCGCCAGTACGTGATCGACCGCAAGCAGTTCGGCAAACCGCTGGCGGCCAACCAGCTGATCCAGAAAAAGCTGGCCGACATGCTGACCGAGATCAGCCTCGGTCTGCAGGCCTGCCTGCGCCTAGGCCGCATGAAGGACGAGGGCCACCCGCCGGTGGAGCTGACCTCCATCATCAAGCGCAACAGCTGCGGCAAGGCACTCGACATCGCCCGCCAGGCGCGCGACATGATGGGCGGCAACGGCATCAGCGACGAGTTCGGCGTGGCGCGCCACCTGGTGAACCTGGAGGTGGTCAACACCTACGAGGGCACGCACGACATCCACGCGCTGATCCTGGGCCGCGCCATCACCGGCATGGCGGCGTTCTGAGCGCCATGGGCCGCGCCGCCGCGCCCATGTCGGGTTCGCCTGTGCGCCGCCTGCCGTGACGACCGCCGAATTCAGTGCCCTGCTGCTGCTGGCCACGGCCAGCACCTTCACGCCAGGGCCCAACACCACGCTGTCGACCGCCATCGCCGCCAACCGCGGCCTGCGCGGCGCGCTGCGCTTCGTCTGCGCGGTGCCGGCCGGTTGGGCGCTGCTGCTGGGCCTGTGTGGCGTCGGCCTGGGGGCGCTGGTGATGGCGCTGCCGCTGCTGCGCTGGGGCATCGTGGTGACGGGCGTGGGCTACATGCTGTGGCTGGCGGCGCGGCTGGCGCGCAGCGCCACGCTGGCCGAAGCCGACGCGCGCCGGCTCGACGTCAGCTTTGTCGAGGGCGTGGGCCTGCAATTTCTCAACATCAAGGCCTGGATGCTGGCGCTCACCGTGGTGGCCGGCTGGGTGGCCGGGCGGCCGGACTGGCCAGCGCGGCTGCTGCTGGTGCTGCCGGTGATGCTGGCGTTCGGCTTTTCCAGCAACTTCACCTACGCGCTGATCGGCTCGTTGCTGCGCGGCTGGCTGGCGCGGGGGCGCCGCCTGCTGTGGTTCAACCGCCTCATGGCGCTGGCCCTGGTGCTGACCGCCGGCTGGATGGCGTGGTCGGCCATGGCGCTGATGTCCGGCGCACCGCTCCCATGAGCGCGCCGCGGCAGGCACGGCGCCAGCGCATCGGCTTCTGGCTGGGCGTGCTGGGGGTGGCGCTGTTTGCCATCACCCTGCCGGCCACGCGCCTGGCCACCGGCACGGATGCCGAGCCGCAGCTGTCGCCCGGCTTCGTGACGGCGGCGCGGGCGGCGCTGGCCGGCCTGCTGTCGCTGGCCTTCCTGCTGCTCACGCGCTCGCCCTGGCCGGCGCGCGCGCACTGGCGGTGGCTGCTGCTGGCCGTCGGCGGCAACCTGATCGGCTTTCCGCTGCTGGTGGCGCTGGCGCTGCGCAGCGTGACGGCGGTGCACGGCGCGGTGGTTCTGGCGGTGCTGCCGCTGGCGACGGCGGCCGCTGCGGCGCTGCTGCTGGGGCAGCGCGAGCGGCTGGGCTTCTGGCTGTGCGCCCTGGTGGGTGCTGCGCTGGTGGTGCTGTACGCCTGGCTGCGCGCGCAGGCGGCCGGCGGCTTTGGCTTTGCGGCGGCCGATCTGCTGCTGCTGGGCGCCGTGCTCGCCGCCGCCATAGGCTACGTGGCCGGTGCCCAGCTGACGCCGCAGCTCGGCGCCGAGCGGGTGATCTGCTGGATGTGTGTGCTGGGCCTGCCGCTGTCGCTGCCGCTGGTGGCGTGGTGGTGGCCCGAGGCACAGACCATGGCGCAGGTGCGCGCGCCGGCCTGGGCCGGCCTGGTCTACGTGGGCGCGGTGTCCATGTGGTCGGGCTTCTTCGCCTGGTTTCGCGGCCTCGACTGGGGCGGCGCGCTGCGCGTCAGCCAGGTGCTGCTGCTGCAACCCTTTCTGACCATGCTGTTCGCCGTGCCGTTGCTGGGCGAGCGGCTGGATGCGCTTTCGCTTGCCTTCGCGGCGGCGGTGGTGCTCACCGTGTTCGTCGGCCGGCGCCTGTCGCGGCCCACCCAGGCGGGCGCGCCCCTGAACGGGCGCGAGCCGCAGACGCTTTCACCACCCAAGGGGCAACAACCATGACCCAGTCACCATGGCAACTGGCGGCGCGCGCCGAAACCATGAACCCGTCGGCGATCCGCGAAATTCTGAAGATCACCGAGCGCCCCGGCATCCTCAACTTCGCCGGCGGCCTGCCGGCACCCGAGACCTTCCCGGTGGATGCCATGCGCGCCGCCTGCGCCGCGGTGCTGGCCGAAGGCAGCGCCGTGGCGCGCCCGTCGCTGCAATACGCCGCCAGCGAAGGCCTGCCCGAGCTGCGCCAGTGGGTGGCGGCCGAGCTGGGCCGCCAGGGCGCGCGCGTGGTGCCCGAGCAGGTGCTGATCACCAACGGCAGCCAGCAGGGTCTGGACCTGGTGGCCAAGGTGCTGCTGGACGCCGGCAGCCGCGTGCTGGTGGAGACACCGACCTACCTGGGGGCGTTGCAGGCGTTCACCCCGATGCAGCCGCGGTTCGACAGCGTGGACAGCGACGATGGCGGTGTCACCGCATCGGGTCTGCGCGAGCAGCTACAAAAACGGGAGCGACCGCGGTTCGTCTACCTGTTACCGAACTTCCAGAACCCGAGCGGGCGCACGCAGGACGAGGCGCGGCGCCAGCAGGTGATCGCGGTCTGCCGCGAGCACGCGCTGCCCATCGTCGAAGACAACCCCTACGGCGAGCTGTGGTACGACCAGCCGCCGCCGGCGCCGCTGCTGGCGCGCTGGCCCGAAGGGGTGATCTACCTGGGCTCGTTTTCCAAGATCCTCGCGCCCGGCCTGCGTCTGGGCTACGTGGTGGCGCCGCCTTCGCTCTACCCCAAGTTGCTGCAGGCCAAGCAGGCGGCCGACCTGCACACGGCGGGTTTCAACCAGCGCGTGGTGGCCGAGGTGATCCGGGACGGTTTTCTGGATCGGCATGTGCCCACCATCCGGGCCCGCTACAAGACGCAGCGCGACGCCATGCTGGCGGCGCTGGCGCATCACTTGGATGGTCTGGGTGCCGTCTGGACACAGCCCGCCGGCGGCATGTTCATCTGGGTACGTCTGCCCGAAGGCCTGAACGCCCAGACGTTGCTGCCGGCCGCCGTCGAGGCCGGCATGGCCTTCGTGCCGGGCGCGCCGTTCTTTGCCGGCCAGTCCGACGTGCGCACGCTGCGCCTGTCCTTCGTCACCTCGACGCCGGCGCAGATCGAGCGCGGCATGGCGGCGCTGGCCAGCGTCGTGCGCGCTGCCATGTCAGGCACCGGATCTGGCTCTGGCGCATGATGGACAAGCGCAAGCAGCTATCGATAGCGTAGCAATCGAGGTTCTCCATGGCACGTCCCTTCGCGCAGATCGACGTTTTCACCGCCCGTCCCGGCTGGGGCAATCCGGTGGCGGTGGTGCTCGACGGCCAGGGGCTGGACGACGCCGCCATGCAGCGCTTTGCGCGCTGGACCAACCTGTCCGAAACCACCTTCCTGCTGCCGCCGACGGCGGCCGGCGCCGACTACGCGCTGCGCATCTTCACCCCCGGCGGCGAGCTGCCCTTTGCCGGCCACCCCACGCTGGGCAGCTGCCATTCCTGGCTGGCGGCGGGCGGCAGGCCGGGCACGCCCGGGCGCATCGTGCAGCAGTGCGCCCAGGGCCTGGTCGAGCTGCGCCAGCACGGCCAGCGCCTGGCCTTTGCCGCGCCTCCGCTGCGGCGCGGCGACGTCCCGCCGGCGCTGCTGACGCGCGTGGTGCAGGCGCTGGGCCTGGCGCCGGCCCAGGTGCGGCGCGCCCAGTGGCTGGACAACGGGCCGCGCTGGCTGGGTCTGCTGCTGGACGGCGCCGACACCGTGCTGGCGCTCGAGCCGGACCACGCCGCCCTCGCAGCCTTGGGGCAGAAAGTCGGCGTTGCCGGCGTCCATGGCACGCCGACAGCTATACCGTTGATAGCGCGATCGAGCCGTGAAGCGCGTGCCTTCAGGCCCGACGACGACGCCGCCCCGCGGCTGGAGGTGCGCGCCTTTGCCGCGCCCATCGGCGTGCCGGAAGACCCGGTCACCGGCAGCCTCAACGCCAGCCTGGCGCAGTGGCTGATCGACGCCGGCGAGCTGCCCGCGCGCTATGTGGCGGCGCAGGGCGCGGCGCTTGGGCGCGCCGGGCGCGTGCACGTGCAGCGCGACGCCCAGGGCCAGGTGTGGGTGGGCGGCGACTGCGTGGCGGTGATCGGCGGCGAGGTGCGGCTGTGAGTGCGCGGCTGGACCATATGATGGTGCTGGCCGACACGCTGGCGCAGGGCGTCGCCTGGTGCGAGGCCACGCTGGGCGTGGTGCCCGCCCCGGGCGGCCAGCACCCGCTGTTTGGCACCCACAACCGGCTGCTGGCCCTGGGCGGCGCGGCCTTTGCGCAGGCTTACCTTGAGATCATCGCGATCGATCCGGCGGCGGGCGATCCGGGCCGCACGCGCTGGTTCGACATGGACGACCAACGCCTGCGCCGGCAGGTGCGCGCGCAGGGCCCGCAGCTGATCCACTGGGTGGCGCGCGTGCCCGAGCTGGCGCGCGCCGCCGCGGCCTGGGCCGCGCTGGGGCTCGAGCGTGGCGCGGTGCTGCCGGCCAGCCGCATGACGCCGCGCGGCCTGCTGGAGTGGCAGATCACCGTGCGGGAGGATGGCCAGCGCCTGCTGGACGGCTGCCTGCCGACCCTGATCCAGTGGGGCGCGGTGCATCCCGCCGACGCTCTGCCGGCCAGCGGCATCGCGCTGGAATCGCTCAGCCTGCGCCACCCGCAGGCCGCGCTGCTGCGCGCCGCGCTGGATGCCGTGGGCCTGGCGGGCGTGGCCGTCGAACCCGGGCCCGCCGCCCTGCAGGCGCGCCTGGCCACGCCGCGCGGCGCCGTCACCCTGGCTGGTTTTTCATAGTCAAAAGTGGCCCTGGCGCGCTCCAGTCAAGCGCGAGCAGCTACCAATAAGAGAGTAATTCATGTCCTCCGAACCGACGCTCCCCAGCCTTGCCGAGATCGAAGCTGCGGCCCAGGTGGTGTACCGCGCCATGCCGCCCACGCCGCAGTACCGCTGGGCCCTGTTGTCCGAGCGCCTGGGCGCGGACTGCTGGGTCAAGCACGAGAACCACGGCCCGGTGGGCGCCTTCAAGCTGCGCGGCGGCCTGACGTTTTTCGATGCCCTGGCGCGGCGCGGCCAGCTGCCGCGCGAGGTCATCAGCGCCACCCGCGGCAACCACGGCCAGAGCATCGGCTGGGCGGCCCGCGCGCACGGCGTGCACTGCACCATCGTCGTGCCGCGCGGCAACTCGCTGGAGAAAAACGCCGCCATGCGCGCGCTGGGGGTCGAACTGATCGAGCAGGGCGAGGACTTCACCGCCGCCGCCGAGCACGCGCGCCGGCTGGCCGATGAGCGCGGCGCCCTCCTGGTGCCCAGCTTTCACCGCGATCTGGTGCTGGGCGTGGCCACCTACTGGTGGGAATTCCTGCGCGCCGTGCCCCGGTTGGACGTGGCCTACGTGCCCATCGGCCTGGGCTCGGGCGCCTGCGCGGCGCTGGCGGCCAGGCGCGCGCTGGGCCACCCGGCGCGCATCGTCGGCGTGGTCAGCCGCCTGGCGCCGACCTATGCCCTTTCGCTGGCGGCAGGGCGGGTGGTCGAGGCGCCAGCCACAACGCGCCTGGCCGATGGCATGGCGGTGCGCCGGGCCGACTCCCAGGCGCTGGCGCTGCTGGCCCAGGGCCTGGATCACGTGGTGGCGGTGGACGACGCCGAGGTCGGCGCCGCCATGCGGGCGCTGCACACCGACACCCACAACCTGGCCGAAGGCGCGGGCGCCGCCGCGCTGGCCGCCGCCCTGCAGGAGCGCGCCGCCCTGCAAGGCCAGAGCGTGGGCGTGGCGCTCACCGGCGCCAACGTCGACGCCGCCCTGCTCGGCGAGGTGCTGCGCCAGCCATGACCCTAGGAGGGTGTCGGACTTGGAGATCGCCGGCTGCAAATCGACCGCAGCGGCCCATTTTTGGCTTCGCCGCTCTTCGAGAGCACCGTCTTTTTGCCCAATAGCTCGATTATTGGGCTGCAAATCCGGCAAAAACTGGTCTCGCTGGGGCCGATTTTGGCTGCGCCGCTCTTCGAGAACGCTTTCGGCGCTCCAAGCCCGACAGCCTCCCAGAAACCGCAGTTGACCGCTTGCAACCCTTGGGAATGCCGCATGAACTCTGACCTTGCACCACTTGGGAGCCTTCACCTTCTGGGTGAAGGCGCTATGCACCCGCCAGCACCGCTGCTGGGCGCGCCATGCGGCGTTGCTCCTCCTTGCGCACGGGAGTGCGCGGCGTCGTCACGTCTTGCCTGGCACACCGATCACGGCACTGGCAGGCGCATCCAACTGCCGTTTCTAGGATGACCGGCGCTGTCGCCGGTTTGACGCCGGCGCGCCGCCGGGCGGGCAAGAATGCGCCATGGGAACCCTTTACCTCGTGCGCCACGGGCAGGCCAGCTTCGGCGCCGACAACTACGACCAGCTGAGCGAGCTCGGTCGCGCCCAGTCGCTGCGGCTGGGTCAGTACTGGCGCGAGCGCTTTGGCGCCGAGCTGGCGTTCGACGCCGTGCTCACCGGCACCCTGCAGCGCCAGCGGCAGACCTGGCAGGGCATTGTCGAAGGCGCGCAGCTCAGCGGCGTGCCCCACGTCGAGTGGCCGGGACTGAACGAGTACGACAGCCACGCGGTGATCCGCGCCATCCACCCCGACCCGCTGCCGCCGCCCGACACGCCCGAGCGCTACCGTCTGCACTTTCGCCTGCTGCGCAGCGGCCTGGCGGCCTGGATGCGCGGCGAGGTGCAGCCGGCCGGCATGCCCAGCTACGCGGATTTCGTGCGCGGCGTCACCAGCGCGCTGGAGCATGTGCGCACCCACTACCCGGGCCAGGTGCTGCTGGTGTCCAGCGGCGGGCCGATCAGCACGGCGGTGGGGCAGCTGCTGTCCACCCCGGCCGAAACCACCATCGAGCTGAACATGCGCTACCGCAACTCGGCCGTGACCGAGCTGAGCTTCACGCCGCGGCGCCACCAGCTGCTCAGCTACAACGTGCTGCCGCACCTGGACGAGGCCCGCTACCGCGACTGGGTGACCTACGCCTGAGACCCCAAGAGCTACTGAAAATGTAGCTGCCGGCGCTTGATGTAAGCGGTTTTCAGGCCTTATTGGTCCAAAAGATCACTGGGGCTGAAAGCCGCTGTCGGCGATGATGCGCGACCACACCTTGGTGTAGGCGCGTTCGCGCTGGTCGAGCTGCTGCGGCGTCATGTAGCCCACCGTCAGGCCCAGGTCGGTCAGGCGCGCGCGCACCTCGGGCAGCGCCACCACCTTGTCGAGCGCGCGCGTGAAGCGGTCGATGAAAGCGGCCGGCGTGCCGCGCGGCGCCCACAGGCCGTAGAACGGCGTGTCCTCCAGCCCGCCGAAGCCCATTTCGCTGAAGGTGGGCACGTCGGGCAGCGCCGCCTGGCGCTTGCCGCCCAGCACGCCGATCACGCGCAGCTTGCCGGCGCGCTGGTATTCGATGAAGTCCTGCACCGAGCCGGTGCCGGCCGCAATCTGGTTGCCCAGCATGTCGGCGATCATCGGCGCGCTGCCCTTGTAGGGCACGGCGGTCAGCGCCAGGCCGTATTTCCTGCCGATCAGCTGCACCAGAAATTCCGGCGTCGAGGCCGGCGCCGGGATGCCGATGGCGCTCTTGCCGCCCTGCCTGCTGCGCACCCATTCGACGTACTCGGACAGCGTGTTGGCCGGCGTCGCCGCCGACACCGCCAGCCCGTTGACGAAGGTGGCAAAGCCGCCCAGCGCCACGAAGTCCTCGGTCGGTGCGTAGCCGGGCTTGCGCACCACCTGCGGCAGGATCGAGATGGTGTGGTCGTGCGACAGGAACACCGTGGTGCCGTCGGGCCGCGCCGCCTTGAGCTGCTGCGCCGCGATCTGGCCGCCGGCGCCGGGGCGGTTGTCCACCACCACGCTGCGGCCCAGTTCGGCCTGCAGTTTCTCGGCCAGCAGGCGGGCGATGACGTCGGAGCCGCCGCCGGCCGGAAAACCCACCAGCACGTGGATGGCTGCATCGTCGTTGGCCCGCACCAGGGGCGAGGCCAGCGCGGCACCGGCGGCGATCAGGGAGGCGTTGAAGTGGCGGCGCGTGGTCATGGGCTGTCGTCCGTGGTGGTTGGCAAGGTTGCCGATTCTAGGAGGCTGTGCTGGCGCAACGTGTCGGCCGGCAGGCGGTCGATCTCCTGCAGCAGCGCGGCCAGGGCGCGCCCGGCGGCATCGACCAGCGCCAGGCCGTCTTCCACCGTGGCGGCGGCGGCGTTGCCGGTGACACCGGCCGGGTTCAGGTCCTGCGCCGCCCAGGCCAGCTTGGCGCTGCGGCCATTGCCCAGGATGGCAAAGCCCTCGGCACGCTCGCGCGAGCTGGAGGCGAAGTCCTGCGCCTTGTGCTTGCGCACCAGGCGCGGCTTCAGGCCCAGCATCATGGCGGTTTCCAGCTGGCCGCCGTGCACGCCGAAGCGCTGCTCCTCGGGCGCAACGCGCGCCAGCAGGTCGTTGCCCTCGGCGTCGTGCAGCGGCAGGTTGAACCAGCTCACGCTGTACACCAGCATCGACAGGCGCGCACGCAGCTCGCGCGCCACCACGTCCATCAGCCCGACGTTGCCACCATGGGCGTTGAACAGCACCAGCTTGCGCACCCCGCTGGCGTGCACGCTCTCGGCGATGTCGGTCCACAGGCGGATCACGGTGTCGGCCTTCAGGCTCAGCGTGCCGGCAAAGGCCGCGTGTTCGGGGCTGTGGCCGATGCGCTGCACCGGCAGAAACAGCGCCGGCAGGTCGATCGGCAGGTGCGGCGTGGCCGCCTGCACCATGCCGTGCGCCAGGTTGCCGTCCACCGACAGCGGCAGGTGCGGGCCGTGCTGTTCGGTGGCGCCCAGCGGCAGCACGGCGATGGCGCGCGCCAGATCGAGGCTGGCGAAGTCGGTCGTGGTCAGGTCGGACCACTGGCGATGGCGTGGATAGCGTGGCGGCAGCTTGGTCATGCAGACATCTTAAGGCGGGCGCGCGCCGCGGCGCCGTGGCGCGGGCTCAGTGTCCGCGCGCTAGGGTCCGTCCCAGCCACCAGCGCGCCAGCAGGCCGAACAGCAGCGCCGCCAGCAGCACGTAGCCGACGAGGGCCCAGCGCAGGCTGGCGAGAAAGCGCGCCTGGGGCTGAACGTCCAGCGCCATCGCCACCGTCAGCGGGGCCGCGCCGTCCAGCGGCAGGCGCATTCGCAGGGCGCTGCCGCGCCAGTGGTGACCGTCGTGCTGCCAGCTGTGCAGCGCGATCGGCAGCGCCACCCCAGGCTGCGCCAGCAGGCTGGCCGGCATGGCGGTGTGCGCACCCTGTTCGTACAGCGGTTGGCCCAGGGCGCCCTGCACGCGCACCGCCAGCAGCTGCGGGCCGGGCAAGGCGCCGGCCAGCCGGGCCGGCAGCGCCGCCAGCGCGGCGGCGTTGTCCACGCTGGCCAGCAGCGCCTGTGTGGTGTGCAGGTGCGACTGCAGTTGCTTGCGGTCGCGCGACTCGAAATGCAGCTGCAGCGCCAGCAGGCAGATCGCCGCCAGCAGGCCCAGCAGCAGGGCGCAGGCGGCGCTCAGGCCCAGGGCCAGGCGGGTGGGGGAAGCGCGCGGGTGAGCGGTCATGACGGGCATCGGCGGGCGGCTGGCCCGCGGCGCACGGTTGCGGGACAATCGGCGCCTGCTGGCCAGTGTGCCCGGTCTGCGGCGCCCCTGCCGCCCGACGGCGCCGTCGCCACCCTTGTTCCGGAGGTCTGCCATGCAAAAGTCACATCCCCGTCGCCGTCAGGCACTGCGCCTGCTGGCCCTGGCGGCAGCCGCGGCGCTGGTGCCGGGCGTGCAGGCGCAGCGGCGCCCGCAGCCGATCGCCGTCGAAGTCTGGAAGGACGCCAGCTGCGGCTGCTGCCACGACTGGATCGCCCACATGCAGCAGCACGGCTTTGTGGTGACCGCGCACGACACCGGCAACAACGCCGTGCGTGCGCGCCTGGGTCTGGCCGCCAGGTATGGCTCCTGCCACACGGCGCTGGTCGGCGGCTACGTGGTCGAGGGCCATGTGCACGCCGACGACGTGCACCGCCTGCTGCGCGACAAGCCGCGCGCGCTGGGTCTGGCGGTGCCGGGCATGCCGGTGGGTTCACCCGGCATGGACGGCCCGGCCTACGGCGGCCGGCGCGACAGCTACGACACCCTGCTGGTGCAGCGCGACGGCAGCAGCCAGGTGTTCCGGCGGCACGGCGGACCATCGTAGTGCAGTGTTTCGCGTTGTCAGGTACTTATAGCGAGTCGCCAAGGGGCCAGCTGCGCGGCGCGTGGCCGCAGGCATGGTGGAGCCATGTCAAGGCCACGCCACCAAGCAGATCGCCCCTTGGCGGCTCGCCCTGCGGGAAGCCAAAAAACGGCTGGCGGCGGCGTTGCGCCTGTTGCCAAGGCCGCCAGCATGGGCTGCGAGCCGCGCCTTGCCGCAAGCCTTTTTCTGGCTTCTCTAAGTGCCTGACAGCGCGAAACACTCGACCAGGATAACCAGTTCACATCAGACTGACGGTCTGAATCGTTACCAGACAAGCGCTGGAAGCTACATAAATGATAGTGATGAGCGTCCTGGGCAAGCTCGCTGGAGCGCCTGCATGAGTCGGCGCAGCGCGCTGTGGTGGGCTGCCGGGGCCGCCATGCTGCTGGCGGGCGGGTTGCTGGCCTGGCGCGCCTGGTGGCCCGGGTCGGCGGCCAGCCTGCTGCGGCCCGACGACCCGGCCGTGCTGGCGCTGGGCCAGCGCGTGTACGCCGCTCACTGCGCCAGCTGCCACGGCGTGCACGGCGAAGGCCAGCCGCGCTGGCGCGAACCGGGTCCCGACGGCCTGCGGCCGGCGCCGCCGCACGACGCCAGCGGCCATACCTGGCACCACCCCGACGCGCAACTGCTGGCGATCACCAGGCACGGCCTGGCCCGGGTCATCGGCCAGCCCGGCTACCGCAGCGCCATGCCGGCCTATGACGGGGTGCTGAGCGACGCGGAGATCGTGGCCGTGCTGTCGTGGATCAAGTCGCGCTGGCCGCCGGCGGTGCGCGCGCAGCACGACGCGGTGAACGCCCAGGCGCGCGACGCCGGGGGGTGATGCCGAGTCGGGGTCCGGAAGGGGGCCCCTGGTCACCGCCCGTGGCGCGGCACAGGCCCGCCGTCACCGGCGCTGCTTTCGAGCACACGGGGCTCGCCAGAGGCTGGCGCACGCCGTCAGTGCGCCGCCTTGTACATCCAGCGGCGTGACCAGGGCAGGGTGGCAGCCGGCTGCCCGGCGCGCCGGCACAGCACCTGGAACAGCGAGATCTCATCGTGCTCGAAGGCCCACTGGCTGCCGACCAGGTACATGCGCCAGACGCGCCAGGTCTTTTCGTCCACCAGGGTCTTCAGGTGTTCGGCGCGGGCCTCGAAGGCCTCGCTCCAGCACTGCAGCGTGCGTGCATAGTGGCGGCGCAGGCCCTCGACGTCGACTGGCTCCAACCCACCCTGCTGCAGGGTCGTCAGCACGGTGGCGATGTGCGGCAGCTCACCTTGCGGGAACACGTAGCGGTCGATGAAGCGGCCGCCGCCATGGCGCGTTTCGCCGTTGTCCGGGTCGGTCGAGGTGATGCCGTGGTTGAGCGCCCAGCCGTCGGGGGCCAGCAGGTCATGCAGGATGCGGAAGTAACCGGGCAGGTTCTTCAGGCCCACATGTTCGAACATGCCGACGCTGGTGATGCGGTCGAACCGGCCGCGCACGTCGCGGTAGTCCTGCAGGCGGATGTCCACCCGGTCGGCCAGGCCGGCGGCCTGCACGCGCTCGCGCGCCAGGGCATGCTGGTTCTGCGACAGCGTGATGCCCACGCAGCGGGCGCCAAACTGCTGCGCCGCGCGCAGCACCAGCGCGCCCCAGCCGCAGCCGATGTCCAGCAGCGTCTGGCCGGGCCGCAGGCGCAGCTTGGTCAGGATGTGGTCGATCTTGCGCTGCTGCGCCGCGGCCAGGGTCTCGGTGCCGGTTTCGAAGTAGGCGCAGGAATACACCATGGCCGGGTCCAGCCAGGCGGCATAGAAGTCGTTGGAGACGTCGTAGTGGTGCTGGATCGCTGCCCGGTCCTGCGCCCGCGTGTGGCCCACCGCGTCGGCCATGCGCTGCGCCGCACGGCCGACCCAGCCAGCACCGCCGTCGTGGCGGGCGCCGGCCTCGGCCAGGCGGTGCGCCACGTCGATGATGTCCTGCACCCGGCCGTCGACGTCGATGTGGCCTTCCACATAGGCGCGGCCCAGGTTGTCGAGCGAGGGGGCCAGCAGGGCGGTGGCACCGATGGCGTCGCGCACCTCCAGCGTCACGCGCGGCTGCTCGAACCATCCCAGCCGCAGCCCGCCGCCGCCCTGCCAGCGCACCAGCAGGGGCAGGTCGAGCCGCTCGCGCAGGCGATCGGCCCATGGGGTCAGGGTGCGCTCCAGGGAGGACGGTGTCGACAGACGCATGGCTTGTCAGCTCCTTCCCGCGGCGGCTTGGCAGGCCCCATGAGGCGACCGATCAGCCCCGCGCGTTGTCCGAGGTAGGGGTGCAAATTACCACGATTGCCGCCTGCCGTTCAACGGCAGGTTCGGGCGCACTGGGCTACAGTCGCAGGGCCGGCGCGGAACCTCTGCCGGCGCCCCGCCTCCCACGGGGGTCACCTGTCCAACCTGCGCTTTCCCATGTCCCGCCTGCGCCCCTTCCTGACCTCGCTGTGTGCTATTTTATTGATAGCTATCGGCGCTTGCCAGACAAGCGCCATGGCCCAGATCGGTGACAAGACCGAAGTCCGCACCGAGCAGGTGCAGGCGCGCCTGCTGGCGCACGCGCCGCAAGGCGTGCCGGTGGGGCTGGCGGCCGACGCGGCGGCCCGTCAGCCGGTCTGGCTGGGCCTGCAGATCACCCATGCGCCCGACTGGCACACCTACTGGAAGAACGCCGGCGATTCGGGTCTGCCGACCGAGTTGCAGTGGACGCTGCCGCCCGGCGTGCTGGCCGGCGACATCGCCTGGCCGCTGCCCAGGAAGATCCCCATTGGCCACCTGGCCAACTACGGCTACGAAGGCACGGTGCTGCTGCCGGTGCCGCTCACCATCACGCCCGACTACCAGCCGCCGCCGCTGGCCGACAGTCTGGAGATCGGGCTGAAGGCGAGCTGGCTGGTGTGCCGCCAGGAATGCATTCCGCAGGAAGGCGAATTCAGCCTCAGGCTGCCGTTGCGCAGCTCCACCGCACTGCACGGCGCGGCCTTCGAAGCGGCGCTGGCCCGCCAGCCGACCGACATCGGCGGCGCGCAGCAGCTCACCCTGACCGAAGGCGGCCGCCGCCTGACACTGCGCGTCAGCGGGCTGCCGGCGGCCGCCCGCGGGCAGGTGCTGGAGCTGTTTCCCGAGACGCCCAACATCGTCGTCACCGCCGCCCGGCTGGCTGCGCCCGGCGAGGCGCTGGGCGAGCGCAGCTGGCGCCAGCAATGGGACGGCGATGTCTGGACGGCCGACATCCCGGTGTCGCCCGACCGCGCCGAGGCGCCCACCCGGATGCCCTGGGTGCTGGTGGCGGGCGAGCGCGGCTGGCGTGTCACGGCACCGGTCAGCGGCGACTGGCCGGCGCTGGCAGCGGCGGTGGGCGTGTCGCCTGCGCTGGAAGCGGCGCTGGCAGCCAACACTGCCCGCGCGGACGGCGCCGCGCCGCCTGCCGCCACGCCCGCGCCTGTCGGCACTTTGGTGCTGGCCCTGCTGGGCGCGCTGATCGGCGGCCTGGTGCTCAACCTGATGCCCTGCGTGTTTCCGGTGCTGGCCATCAAGGTGCTGGGCTTCACCCAGCACGCCGAAGACCGGCGCGCGCACCGGCTGGGCGGGTTGGCCTACACGCTGGGGGTGGTGCTGTCGTTTCTGGCGCTGGGCGGACTGATGCTGGCGCTGCGCGCGGCCGGCCAGCAGCTGGGCTGGGGCTTTCAGCTGCAGTCGCCGCTGGTGGTGGCGCTGCTGGCGGCGCTGTTCACCGTGATCGGCCTGAATCTGGCCGGGGTGTTCGAGTTCGGCCGTTTCGTGCCCAGCAGCGTGGCCACGCTGGAAGCGCGCCACCCGATGGCCAACGCCTTCCTGTCGGGCATGCTGGCGGTGGCCGTGGCCTCGCCCTGCACGGCGCCGTTCATGGGCGCGTCGCTGGGGCTGGCGGTGGGGCTGCCGGCGGGGCAGGCGCTGGCGGTGTTCGGCGCCATCGGCCTGGGCATGGCGCTGCCCTACCTGGCGGCCAGCTGGCTGCCGGCGCTGGCGCGCCTGCTGCCGCGGCCGGGCGCCTGGATGGAGGTGTTCCGGCGCTTCATGGCGTTCCCGATGTTCGGCACCACGGTCTGGCTGCTGTGGGTGCTGGGCCAGCAAACCGGCATCGACGGCGCCGGCGCGCTGCTGGCGCTGCTGGTGCTGCTGGCGCTGGTGCTGTGGGCGCTCGGTCTCACGGGCCGCGCACGCGCCTGGGTTGCTACTATTGCTGTAGCTTCTGGCGCTTTCCTGGTGTGGTCAGTAGGCCCTTACGTCGTTCGTCCGCTGGCCGAGCCGGAGCCCGCCGGCGTGGCGGCCGGCGAGCGCTGGGCGCCCTGGTCGCCGGCGCGGGTGCAGGCCCGGCTGGCCGAGGGGCGGCCGGTGTTCGTCGACTTCACCGCCGCCTGGTGCGTGACCTGCCAGTACAACAAGAAGACCACCCTGGCCAGCGCCGAGGTGCTGGACGCCTTCGACCGGGCCGGGGTGCAGACCCTGCGCGCCGACTGGACGCGGCGCGACGCCGGCATCAGCGCCGAGCTGGGCAGGCTGGGACGCAGCGGCGTGCCGGTGTACCTGCTGCAGGCACCCGGCAAGCCGCCCGTTGTGCTGAGCGAAGTCCTCAGTGTGGCCGACGTGATGGCGGCGCTGGCCCAGCTCTGACGGCCGGGCGTTCAGGCCCGGAAGGTGGGCGTGAGGGTTCGCTCGCACCCGCTCAGGCGTAGCTGTAGACGCCGCGCCCGGTTTTGCGCCCCAGGTGGCCGGCCGCCACCATTTCGCGCAGCAGCGGGCAGGCGCGGTACTTGCTGTCGCCGAATTCCTTCAGGTAGACGTCCATCACCGCCAGGCACACGTCCAGGCCCACCATGTCGGCCAGGGCCAGCGGGCCGATCGGGTGGTTGCAGCCCAGGCGCATGCCGGCGTCGATGTCCTCGGGCGTGGCCAGGCCCTCGGCCAGCACGAAGAAGGCCTCGTTGATCATCGGCACCAGGATGCGGTTGACCACGAAGCCCGGCGCGTTCTTGACCGTGATGGGCGACTTGCCCAGCTTCACCGCCAGCGCCTTGACGGCGTCGTGCGTGGCGTCCGAGGTCTGCAGGCCGCGGATGATTTCCACCAGCGCCATCATCGGCACCGGGTTGAAGAAGTGCATGCCGACGAAGCGCTCGGGGCGCTGCGTCACGGCGGCCAGCTGGGTGATCGAGATCGACGAGGTGTTGGTGGCGATGATCACCTCGGGCGCCAGCAGGGCGTCGAGCTGCTTCAGGATTTTGTTCTTCAGCTCGTGGTTCTCGGTCGCGGCCTCGATCACCAGCTGGGCGCCCTTGAGCGCGTCGTAGTCGGTCGAACCCTGGATGCGGGCCAGCGCCGCCGTCTTGTCGGCCTCGCTGATCTTGTCCTTCTGCAGCAGGCGCTCCAGGCTCTTGCCGATGGTGGCCAGGCCCTTGTCGACCGCGGCCTGCGCGATGTCGACCATGACGACCTGAATGCCCGAGACGGCGCAGGCCTGGGCGATGCCGTTGCCCATGGTGCCGGCGCCTACGATGCCGACGGTGCTGATGTTCATGCTGAATACTCCGTGAGTGGATTGGAAATGCGGGGCCGACGGCGCGGCCGCCATGGCACGATGGTAACGAGGGCGGCGGGTGAGCCGGTTTTTTGGAGGAAAGCACCTAAACGGGTGGCGTTTCGACACGCACAATGTCTGTCACAGGAGGCTTGGCAAGATGGATTACGTGATCATCGGTGGCGGCTCGGCCGGTTGTGTGCTGGCGGCTCGACTGACGGAAGACCCGGGCGTGAACGTCACGCTGCTGGAAGCCGGCCCGCCCGACTCCAGCGTGTTGATCCACTGCCCCGGCGGTCTGGCGGCGGTGGCCAAGTTCGAGCTGTTCGGCTGGGGCCAGAACACGGTGCCGCAGCCGGGCCTGGGCGGGCGGCGCGGCTACCAGCCGCGCGGCAAGGTGCTGGGAGGCTCCAGTTCCGTCAACGCCATGATCTACATCCGCGGCCAGCACGCCGACTACGACCACTGGGCCGCACAGGGCAACCCGGGCTGGGGCTGGCAGGACGTGCTGCCCTACTTTCTGCGCGCCGAGCACAACGAACGCGGCGCCAGCGCCTGGCACGGCCAGGGCGGGCCGTTCAACGTGATGGACCTGCGCTCGCCCAACCGCTTCGCCCAGGTGTTCGTCGACGCTGCGGTGCAGGCCGGCTTCGAGCACAACCCCGACTTCAACGGCGCCACCCAGGAGGGCGTGGGCCTGTACCAGGTCACCCACAGGAACGGCGAGCGCCACAGCACGGCCAAGGGCTATCTGGCCCAGGCGCTGGGGCGGCCCAACCTGCAGGTCATCACCGGCGCGCACGCCACGCGCGTGCTGCTGGAAGGGCGGCGTGCCGTGGGGGTGGAATACCGCCAGGGCGGGCAGCTCAAGCAGCTGCGCGTGCGGCGCGAGGTGCTGCTGTCGGGCGGGGCGCTGCTGTCACCGCAGCTGCTGATGCTGTCGGGCATCGGGCCCTCGGACGAACTGCAGCGCCACGGCATCGGCGTGCTGCACCACCTGCCGGGCGTGGGCCAGCACCTGCACGATCACCCCGACGTGGTGCAGGTGGTCGATGCGCCGCAGCTGACCGAGCTGTTCGGTCTGTCGCTGCGTGGCGGGCTGAACGTGCTGCGCGGCATGCGCGAATGGCGCACCCAGCGCCGCGGCATGCTGACCACCAATTTCGCCGAAGCCGGCGGCTTCATCCGCAGCCGGCCGGAGGAAGACGCGCCCGACCTGCAACTGCACTTCGTCATCGGCAAGCTGGTCGATCACGGCCGCAAGACGGTGTTCGGTCACGGCTACTCGTGCCATGTGTGCGTGCTGCAGCCGCAAAGCCGCGGCAGCGTGCGCCTGGCCAGCAACGACCCGCTGGCGCTGCCGCTGGTCGATCCCAACTTCCTCGGTCACGCCGACGACATGGCGCGCATGGTGCGCGGGTTCCAGATCACGCGCCGCATCCTGCAGCAGCCGGCGCTGGCGCAGTACGGTGGCCGCGAGACGGCGAGCCTGGCCGCCGCGCAGACGCCGGCCGAGATCGAGCAGTTCATCCGCCGTTATGCCGACACCATCTACCACCCGGTCGGCACCTGCCGCATGGGACCGGGGCCGTCCGACGTGGTGGACAGCCAGCTTCGCGTGCACGGCCTGGCCGGGCTGCGCGTGGTCGATGCCTCCATCATGCCGCGCATCGTCAGCGGCAACACCAACGCACCGACGGTGATGATCGCCGAGAAGGCCGCGGACATGATCCGTCAGGCCGCCTGAGGCGCCTTAAGAAATTTTGAGGGTTGGCGTAAGCGCTTTTTAGCAGCGCCGCGGCGGCCTCGTTCCTAGACTTCGTGGACTGGCATATGGTTTGCCGGCAACCCACAAGGAATGGACGATGCAACTGGATTCCCAAGAATTGGCCGCCCTGGCGCAGGCTGCGGTCACACCGCGCATGGACATGTACGCCTTCATCCACAAGGCCCTGCGCGCGTACATGTCCGACACGCTGGTGGCGCTGGGCCGCGTGGACGTGAACGACGAGCCCGAACTCGGTCAGATCTGTGATCGCGTGCGCCAGCTGCTCGACTTCTGCCGCGCACACCTCAGGCACGAAAGCGACTTCATTCACCCCGCCATGGAGCGCCACCTGCCGGGCAGCGCCGCTGCGGTGGCACAGGAGCATGTCGGGCATGTGCAGGCCATCGCCACACTGGCGGACGGCACGGCGCAGCTTGTGGCCTGCGCGCCCGAGCGGCGCGCGCCGCTGGCTCACGCGCTGTATCGGCAGCTGGCCTTGTTCGTGGCGCACAACTTCGAGCACATGCAGCAGGAAGAGACGCAGCACAACGCCGTGCTCTGGGCCCACTACAGCGACGCCGAGCTGGTGGCCATCCATGACCGGCTGGTGGCCTCCATCCCGCCGGAGGAGATGGGGGTGGTGCTGCGCTGGATGCTGCCCCACCTGACGCCGGACGAACGCGCCATGATGCTGGCCGACATGCGCCGCAGCGCGCCGCCGCCGGCCTTCGAAGCCGCGCTGGCGCTGGCGCGGGCGCAGCTGACCCCGCGCGAATGGGACAAGCTGGCGCGTGCGCTCGAACTGGCGCCCTGACGCGGACCTTCAGCCCGGCACCGATTCAACCTAGAAACGGCAGTTGGACGCGCCCGCCCGTGCCGTGATCGGCGTGCCAGGCAAGACGCGACGACGCCGCGGGCTGGTGCCCGCAAGAAGGAGCAACGCCGCATGGCGCGGCGAGCGCGGTGCGGGTGGGTGCGTAGCGTGCTCACCCAGGAGGTGAAGGCCATCGCAGCCGCGAGTCCCCGCATCGATGCGGTCTGCCCGAAGTTGACAAGCGGTCAACTGCCGCTTCTAGGATCAAGCAGCACCGGCGCGTCCAGGTGCAGTCGAAAGCGTCCGCGCCCCGCCCTGTCGATGCGGATGCCGGTGCCACTTTCCTGCAGCCGGCGCTGCAGCAGCAGCAGGCGGGCCTCCAGGTTGTCGGCCACCTCGGGCAAGCCCAGCGTGCGATCCAGGCGCAGCTCGCGGTTGCTGAACTCCTGCCGGCCGCTGCTGGCGTGTTCGCGCAGCAGCTTGCACAGGATGGCGCCGGCCACGCCCTTGATCAAGTAGCTGTCGTTGACGAACACGCTGCCGTCGGCGGCAAAGTGGCGCACCCGCAGTGGCGGGCCCTGAGGTGGCGTGCGCGAGGCATAGGGGCGCGCCGGCTCGCTCGAATCGTCGGGCACCTGCAGCCGGTCGATGGCGGCAGCCAGCTGGCCGGCCAGCGTGACCAGAGCGTCCTCCTCGGGGTAGCGAAACTGCAGATCCAGCGGGCTTTCGACGAACAGCACGCCCAGCGTGCGGCCGCCGCTGATCAGCGGCACCGCCAGCTGGCTGTGCGGCTCGGCCAATCCGGGGTAGGGAATCTCCGGACCGGCGGCCGTGCCATCGGCCTCCAGACTGTGGCGCAGGCCGTGGTTGTAGAGCGCCGCATGCGTGACGTGGCCAATGCGCACCGCCGTGGCCTCACGCGCGGCCATGCCGATCACGCCCTGGCCCAGACGGATTTCGCTGCCCACGCCCGATCTGGCGTAACCCATGCTGGCCACGGTGTACAGCTGGCCCGCGGCGCCATCCAGCATCAGCACCATGGCGTGCGCAATCCCCAGGTGTTCGCTCAGGCCGGCCAGCAGGGCCTGCAGCAGTTCGTCCAGTCCGGTGCAGCGCGCCAGACGCAGGCTGCACAGGCGCACCGCGCCCAGCAGGTCGGCGCGTGGGGGTGCGGGGGGCAACAGCTCGCTGGCCAGCGCCTCGATCTGCTCCACCGCGTAGACGTCCGAGCCCTTGAGCGCAAACACCTCCGCCAGGCCCTCGTGCGAGGCAATGCCCGCCAGCTGCGCCCGCATGCGCTCGAACAGCGGGCCCTCGGTTTCGGTGCGCAGATAGCGCAGCTGCAGGCGGTAGTACTGTGCCGTCACCGGGTCGAGCAGCAGCACCGTGGCGCAGGGGTTGGCCAGGATGTTCTGACGCGTCTTGTTGAAGAACTGGAACGACAGCGCCACATGGCCCTCGTCCACGTACACCACTTGCGAGAGATAGGCCACGTTGGGCGTGCCGTCGGGCGCACAGGTGGCGATGTTGGCCGGGATGGCGCCCTCCAGGCAGGCGCGGATGGAGCGCAACGTGGGCGCGGGCGCAGCGCCGGTGGGATTCGCCGCGCCGCTCATGGCTTGGCACCCACACCCACGGGCCGGCCGGCGCGGGGCCCGGGCGTCTGATCGAAGGCTGCCTCGGGCGTGAATTCCAGCGCCACCAGGTCGTCCGCGGGCGCCGCCAGCATGGCGGCCACGTAGTCCGCGCCAAAGCCGACCTGCCCGATGCGCTGCTGCATCGACCCGCGGTAGCGGCGCAGCACCGCCTGATCGGCCGGGCTCGCCGCACGCGCGCGGGCGGCGCCGGCCTTGACCTGCAGCGTGCGGTTGGACGCCGGGTCGCTGAACACCACGGCGATCGGGCCGCCGGCCGCCAGATCCGCCAGCAGCGGCTGCGCCTGGCTGGGGCGCAGGTAGACCGTGATGCAGCTGCCGTCGGCGCTGATCTGCGAACCCATGGCGCGCATCACGCTGGGGCGCAGCTGCGCGTCGCGCGAGGCGACGATGACCGACACGCCCTGGTCGATCAGGGCGATGTGTGCCGGGCTCAGCAGGGGCGACATGGGTGTGCAGCGCAAACGCCCGGATTATTTGCGAAAGCGCTGGCGCGTGAAGGCCAGGGCCACCCAGTAGCCCAGCACCGCGTACACCAGCAGCACCGCCGCATGGCGCCAAGGCTGCGCCGGCCACTGGTCGAGGAACAGGGGTCGCACCAGCTCCACTGCCGCCGTCAGCGGCAGCCAGTCGGTGATGTGCTGGGCGAAGGCGGGCAGCTGCTGGCGCGGGAAGAACACGCCCGACAGGAACATCATGGGCGACAGGAACACCGCAAAGTAGTAGGTGAAGAAGTCGTAACCGCTGGCCTTGGCGTTGAACACCAGCGCCAGGCTGGCGAAGGTGATGCCGGTGGCCAGCAGGATCGGCAGCGCCAGCAGGGTGCGCGGCGCGCGGCTGATGCCCAGCGCCCAGATCACCGCCAGGATCACGGCGGCCGAGAACAGCGCCTTGAAGCCGGCCCACAGCATTTCGGCCAGCACCACGTCGTCGAGCTGCACGGGGGTGTTGAGGATGCCGTCCCAGGTCTTCTGCACATGCATGCGCGAGAAGGCCGAATACAGGGCCTCGAAGCTGGCCGCGTTCATGGCGCTCATGCACACCGAGCCGCTGGCCAGAAACAGGATGTAGGGCACGTCCTGCCCGTGGGTGGGCACGCGCCCGACCATGGCGCCCAGCCCGTAGCCGAACGCCACCAGCCACAGCAGCGGCTCGCCGATGTTGGCCAGCAGGCTGGGGATGGCCAGCTTGCGCCACACCCGCAGGTTGCGCGCAAACACCGGCCACCAGCGCATCGATGCGCGGGGCGCTGCCCAGATGGATGAGGTGGCCATGTCAGAACGGGGGCAACAGGAATTCGGTCACTGCTTCTCAGCCCTCCTGCCGGATCTGGCGCCCGGTGAGCTTGAGAAACAGGTCTTCGAGGTTGGCCGGGCGGTGCAGGGTGCGCAGCTGCGGCCAGGCCTGCAGCGCCTGCATCAGCGGCCGCGCGTCGCGGGTGTAGAAGAACACCGTCTCGCCGCTGTGCTCGACCCGCTCGGCGTGCCTGGTCAGGGGCGCCTGGGCCAGCGCCAGCGCGCCGGCGCCATACACCTCGACCACTTCGGGCTCCAGGTGGGCGGCAATCAGCTCGCGCGGACGCCCTTCGGCGATCTTGCGGCCGTGGTCGATCACCAGCAGGCGGTGGCACAGGCGTTCGGCCTCGTCCATGAAATGGGTGGTCAGCAGGATCGACTTGCCGTCGGCCAGCAGGCGCTGCAGACGCTCCCACATCAGGTGGCGCGCCTGCGGGTCGAGGCCGGTGGTGGGTTCGTCCAGCAGCAGCAGCTCGGGGTCGTTGATGAGGGCGCGCGCCAGCGACAGGCGCCGGCGCATGCCGCCCGACAGCTCGCCCGGCCGGGCGCGGGCCTTGTGGGTGAGGGCGGCGAATTCCAGCAACTGGGGCACCCGCCCCGCCAGCTCGGCGCGCGCCAGCCTGAAGTAGCGGCCGAACACGTGCAGGTTCTCCGCGCAGTCGAAGTCCGGGTCGAGCGAGTCGAACTGCGACACCACGCCCAGCCGTGCCTTGATGGCCAGGGCGTCGCGCGGCATCTCCAGCGCGCCGCCGCCCGGTTGCACGAAGTAGCGGATGCGGCCGGCGTCCGGCGCCGTCAGGCCCAGGCACAGGCGGATGGTGGTGGTCTTGCCGGCGCCGTTGGGGCCGATCACGCCCAGGCATTCGCCGGGGGCGATGGTCAGCGACACGCCGTCCACCACGCGTGTGCCGGCGTAGCTCTTGCTCAGGTCCTGCACGTCGAGCAGTGGCGGGGCGATCATGGGCGGCGATTGTGCACGCGCGCCGGCGCCCGGCGTCGTGGTAAAAATCCGCCTTTCATTTCCCGTGACCCCGGGCTGCGGGCGCAGCCACGGCGGGTGACGGACCCCCCGAAGGAACACCCCATGTCTTCTCCCATCCGGATCGCGATCGCCGGTCACGGCAACCTTGGCCGTGGCGTCGAGGCCGCCATCACCCGCAACCCCGACATGCAGCTGGTCGGCATCTACACGCGCCGCGCACCGAGCCAGATCACGCCTCTGACCGCCGGCGTGCCGGTGCATGGCATGGACGCGCTGGCGGGCCACGCCAGCGGCATCGACGTGCTGATCCTGTGCGGCGGCTCCAAGGACGACCTGCCCGAGCAGGGGCCCAGGCTGGCCGCGCTGTGCAACACGGTGGACAGCTTCGACACCCACGCGCGCATCCCCGAATACTTTGCCGCCGTCGATGCGCCGGCGCGCGCCCATGGCAAGACGGCGCTGATCTCGGCCGGCTGGGATCCGGGCATGTTCTCGATCAACCGCGTGCTGGGCGAGGCGCTGCTGCCCGAAGGTGCCAGCTACACCTTCTGGGGCAAGGGGGTCAGCCAGGGCCACTCCGACGCCATCCGCCGCGTGCCCGGCGTGGCCGGCGGCGTGCAGTACACGATTCCGGTGCCGGCGGCGGTGCAGCAGGTGCGCGCCGGCGGCCAGCCGCAGCTGAGCACGCGCCAGAAGCACACGCGCGAATGCTTCGTGGTGCTGGCCGAGGGCGCCGACGCCGAGGCGGTGCGGCAGGCCATCGTCACCATGCCGCACTACTTCGACGAGTACGACACCACCGTGCACTTCATCAGCGCCGAGCAGCTGCGGCGCGAGCACGGCGCCATGCCGCACGGCGGCTTCGTGATCCGCAGCGGCCAGACCAGCGCCGGCGTCACGCAGGTGATCGAGTACGGCCTGACGCTGGGCAGCAACCCCGAGTTCACCTCGGCCGTGCTGGTGGCCTATGCGCGCGCCGTGCACCGCCTGCACCAGCAGGGTCGCCACGGCGCGCTGACGGTGTTCGACGTCGCGCCGGGCCTGCTGTCGCCGCTCAGTGCGGCGCAGCTGCGGGCCCAGTCGCTGTGACCGAGTAACTTCAAAAATGATAGCTGCTGGCGCTTGATGGACAAGCGCTGAAGCTGGATTGTTTGCCTGTTCCTGGGGCTGCGCCCGGCCTCTGCCGGCGGCGCGACCGATCCCGTATCATTGGTCGGCCGGCCCTGGGGCCGGCTTTTTGATGGCATGGCTACCGCTTCCTCCGCTGACGCATTGGTCGAACTGCGCGACGTGACCTTCGGGTACGGCGAACGCGCGGTGCTGCGCCAGCTGTCGCTCAGCGTGCCGCGGGGCAAGGTGACGGCGCTGATGGGGGCTTCGGGCGGTGGCAAGACCACCGTGCTGCGCCTGATCGGCGGGCAGCAGCGCGCCCAGCAGGGCCAGGTACGGGTGGCGGGCCAGGATGTGGGCACGATGAGCGAGCAGCAGCTGTACGCGGCGCGCCGGCGCATGGGCATGCTGTTTCAGTTCGGCGCGCTGTTCACCGACCTGTCGGTGTTCGACAACGTGGCCTTTCCCTTGCGCGAACACACCGCGCTGCCCGAGGCGCTGATCCGCCACATCGTGCTGATGAAGCTGGACGCCGTCGGCCTGCGCGGGGCGCGCGAGCTGATGCCGTCGCAGATTTCGGGCGGCATGGCGCGGCGCGTGGCGCTGGCGCGCGCCATCGCGCTCGATCCCGACCTGGTGATGTACGACGAGCCGTTTGCCGGGCTGGATCCGATCTCGCTCGGCACGGCGGCGCAGCTGATCCGCCAGCTGAACGATGCGCTGGGCATCACCAGCATCGTGGTGTCGCACGACGTGGCGGAAACCTTTCGCATCGCCGACCAGGTGATCATCCTGGCCGACGGCGGCGTGGCCGCCTGCGGCACGCCGGCCGAGGTGCGCGCCAGCAGCGACCCGCTGATCCGCCAGTTCGTCGGCGTCGATCTGCACGGGCCGGTGCAGTTTCACTACCCTGGCCCGACGGTGGAGCAGGACTTCGGGGTGGAGGCGGGACCGTGAGCTGGTGGCGCCCGTCCGACATCGGCTTTGCCGTGCGCCGTGGCCTGGACGACATGGGCTATGCCGCGCGCCTGTTCTGGCGCCTGCTGCGGCTGCTGGGGCCGACCTGCCGGCGCTTCGGCCTGCTGCGCGACCAGATCCATTTCCTGGGCAACTACTCGCTGGCCATCATTGCCGTCTCCGGCCTGTTCGTCGGCTTCGTGCTGGCGCTGCAGGGCTACAACATCCTGCAGCGCTACGGCTCGGCCGAGGCGGTGGGCATGATGGTGGCGCTGTCGCTGCTGCGTGAACTGGGGCCGGTGGTGACGGCGCTGCTGTTCGCCGGCCGCGCTGGCACCTCGCTGACCGCCGAGATCGGTCTGATGAAGGCGGGCGAGCAGTTTTCGGCCATGGAGATGATGGCGGTCGACCCGATCCAGCGCATCATTGCGCCGCGCTTCTGGGCCGGCGTGATCGTCATGCCGCTGCTGACGGCGGTGTTCAACGCCGTCGGCGTGCTGGGCGGCTGGGTGGTCAGCGTGCCCATGATCGGCGTCGATCCCGGCGCCTTCTGGAGCCAGATGCAAGGCGGTGTCGATGTGTTCGACGACCTGGGCAACGGCGTGGTCAAGAGCGTGGCGTTCGGCTTCACCGTCACCTTCGTGGCGCTGCTGCAGGGCTATGTGGCCAAGCCTACCGCCGAGGGCGTGGCGCGCGCCACCACGCGCACGGTGGTGATGGCGTCGCTGATGGTGCTGGGGCTGGACTTCCTGCTCACGGCGCTGATGTTCAGTTGATTTGCTGCGGGGAGAAAACGCAAGATGGGACGCTCCAAGAACGACATCTGGGTCGGCCTGTTCGTGATGATCGGCCTGGCGGCACTGGTGTTCCTGGCGCTGCAGTCGGCCAACCTGCTGTCGCTGAGTTTCCAGCGCGGCTACCGCATCACGGCCAGTTTCGACAACATCGGCGGGCTCAAGCCCAAGGCCGCGGTGCGCAGCGCCGGTGTGGTGGTCGGGCGCGTGGCCGGCATCGGCTTCGACGACCAGCGCTTTCAGGCGCGCATCGAGCTGGACATGGACCCGCGCTTTCACTTCCCGCGGGACAGCTCGCTGAAGATCCTCACCAGCGGCCTGCTGGGCGAGCAATACATCGGCATCGAGCCCGGCGCCGACGACAAGAACCTGGCGCCCGGCGATAATGTGACGGCCACCCAGTCCGCCGTCGTGCTCGAGAACCTGATCAGCCAGTTCCTCTACAACAGCGCGGCCGGCAACGCCAGCAGCGGCGCCGGCAAGCCGGCGGGGGGCGCGACCAAGTAGCGTCACGCGGCACTTCGGTGGCCGCCACCATCATGCACACCCACCACCACCTACCCGCGACCCCCATGCAGGCCACGCCGGCCGCCGGCGCCCGGTGGCGCCTGCGCGGCGCCGCCGGCGTGGCGGCGCTGGCCCTGCTGAGCGGCTGCGCCAGCGCGCCCGGGGCCGACCCGCGCGATCCGTGGGAGGCCTACAACCGCAGCATGTACCGCTTCAACGACGCGATCGACACCGCGGTGCTCAAACCCGTGGCCACGGTCTACCGCGACGCGCTGCCGCAGCCGGTGCGCACCGGCGTGGGCAACTTCTTCGGCAACCTGGGAGACGTCTGGTCGTTCGTCAACCAGACGCTGCAGGCCAAGCCGGAAGCCGCCCTGCATTCGTTCTGGCGCGTGGTCGTCAACACCACCATGGGCCTGGGCGGCGTGCTCGATCCGGCCAGCGAGATGCGCCTGGAGCGCCGGCGCGAGGACTTCGGTCAGACCCTGGGACACTGGGGCGTGCCCGCCGGGCCGTACTTCGTGCTGCCGTTCTTCGGGCCCTCGACCGTGCGCGACACGGTGGCGCTGCCGGTGGACATCTACGGCCACCCGCTCAGCCACGTGAACGACGTGTCGGCACGCAATGCGCTGGGCGCCACCCAGGTGGTCAACACCCGCGCCGCGGTGCTGGGTGCCACCGAACTGCTCGAGTCGGCCGCGCTCGACCCCTATTCCTTCCAGCGCGACGCCTACCTGCAAAAGCGCCGCAACGACATCCATGACGGCAATCCGCCGGCCGACCAGGAGCGCTACGATCTGGACGAACCCGCGCCCGCCGGCGGGGCCGCGGCGGCAGGCCGTTAGCCGGCAGGGCGGCGCCGCCCCGGCAGCTGCGGCACAATTTGTAACTGCGCCCGGGAACTCGGGTTGCACCATGCCTTCCAAAGCCGGTCGTCATCAGGTCCGGCCCAGCACCGAACAATAACCACCATGCCTACCCCCCTGTCTTTGGTCCGTCGTCGTTTTCTGCGCCAGGCTGGCGCCGCCCTGGTCGCGCTGGCCACGGGCGCGGCCATGCCATGGGCCAGGGCGGCCGACGAAGCGCCGGACGCCATGATCGGGCGGCTGTCCGGCGAGGTGCTGGAGCGCCTGCGCAACGACAAGGCGCTGCGCAACGGCGACATGGCGCGCGTGATGGCGGTGGTGGACAGCCAGGTCATGCCCAACGTCAACTTCACCCGCATGACCGCGTCGGCCACCGGGCCGGGCTGGCGGCGGGCCACGCCCGAGCAGCGCCAGAAGCTGCAGCAGGAGTTCAAGACCCTGCTGGTGCACACCTACGCCGGCGCGCTGCGCCAGGTCAGCGACCAGACGGTCGAGGTGCGGCCGCTGCGCGTCGCCGCCGACGACGCGGAGGTGGTGGTGCGCACCTGGGTCAAGGGGCGAGGCGAGCCGGTGCAGCTGGACTATCGGCTCGAACGCACGCCGGGTCAGGGCAGCGGCTGGAAGATCTATGACCTGAATGTGCTGGGCGTCTGGCTGGTCGACAACTACCGGCCGCAGTTCGCGCAGCAGATCAACGCCGGCGGCATCGACGCCCTGATCCGCTCGCTGGCCGAACGCAACCAGGCCAACGCCGGCAGTTCCAGAGGCTGAGCCGGGCCATGCTGGTGCTGCCGTCCGAGCTGCTGCACGCCCAGGCCCCGGCCTGCCTGACCATGCTGCGCGACGCCGCGCGGGCCGAGCCCGGGCCGCTGGTGCTGGTCGATGCCACACCGCTGGTGAGCTTCGACTCCTCGGCGCTGGCGGTGCTGCTGGAATGCCGGCGCGACTGCCTGCTCGACGGCAAGCAGTTCGCCGTGCATGGTCTGGCGCCGCATCTGCGCGAGCTGGCGCGTCTGTACGGCGTGTCGGCCCTGCTGGCGCCGCCCCAGGCGGCGCCGTCGCCGGCCCTGGCTCCGGCGGACTGAATACCCCCGGGTGGCCCGGATGCTTGCGTGCCGGCACCCGCCCGGCAGCGGGCAAGAACGTAAAATGGCCGGTTGCCTATGCCCGCCATTTCGTTTCAGTCGGTGTCCAAGGTCTACCCGGCCACCGGCAAGCCTGGCAGCACTCCCCTCCAAGCGCTCGACGATGTCAGCTTCGACATCGAGGAAGGGGAGTTCTTTGGCCTGCTCGGCCCCAACGGTGCCGGCAAGACCACGCTGATCTCCATCCTGGCCGGCCTGGCGCGCGCCACTGCCGGTCGCGTGCTGGTGCATGGCCACGACGTGCAGACCGAGTTCGTGTCGGCGCGCCGGCATCTGGGCATCGTGCCGCAGGAGCTGGTGTTCGACCCTTTCTTCACCGTGCGCGAGGCGCTGCGGTTTCAGTCGGGGTACTTCGGCCTGCACCACAACGACGACTGGATCGACGAATTGCTGGAGGGCCTGGGTCTGGCCGACAAGGCCCGGGCCAACATGCGTCAGCTGTCCGGTGGCATGAAGCGCCGCGTGCTGGTGGCGCAGGCGCTGGTGCACAAGCCGCCGGTGATCGTGCTCGACGAGCCGACCGCCGGCGTCGACGTGGAGCTGCGCCAGACGCTGTGGCAGTTCGTCGACGGCCTGAACCGGCAGGGCCATACGGTGCTGCTGACCACGCACTACCTGGAAGAGGCCGAGGCGCTGTGCCAGCGCATCGCCATGCTCAAGAGCGGGCGCGTCATCGCGCTGGAGCGCACCAGCACCTTGCTGAGCAACGCCACCGCCAACGTGCTGTATTTCAAGACCGACGGCACGCTGCCCGCGCCGCTGGTGGCGGCGGCGCGCGTCACCGGGCGCATCGTCGAGCTGCCGGCGCACGACCCGGCCGAGATCGAACGCCACCTGGCCACGCTGCGCGAGGCCGGCGTGAAGGTCGAAGACCTGGAAATCCGCAAGGCCGATCTGGAGGACGTGTTCATCGAACTGATGAACGGCCAGCGCGCCCCCGCCGGGAGCCTGGCATGAGCGGGCCGCGCGCGCCGGCCCGCCTGCAGGCCCTGCCGGCCCCGGAGGACGGCTGGAAGATGCTGCTCAAGAAGGAGGTGCTGCGCTTCTGGCGCGTGGCGTTGCAGACCATCGCCGCGCCGGTGCTGACGGCGGTGCTGTACCTGCTGATCTTCGGCCATGTGCTGGAAGGGCGCGTGCAGGTGTACCCGGGGGTGGGCTACGTGGCCTTTCTGGTGCCCGGACTGGTGATGATGAGCGTGCTGCAGAACGCCTTCGCCAACAGCGCCTCCAGCCTGGTGCAGAGCAAGATCATGGGCAACCTGGTGTTCGTGCTGCTGACGCCGCTGTCGGCCTGGCACTGGTTCGTCGCCTACGTTGGCGCGGCCATCCTGCGCGGCCTGCTGGTGGGGCTGGGCGTGTACCTGGTGACCCTCTGGTATGCGCCGCCCCAGGTGGCGGCGCTGGCCTGGATCCTGGTGTTTGCCGTGCTGGGGGCCGCGCTGATGGGTGTGCTGGGCCTGCTGGCCGGCCTGTGGTCGGACAAGTTCGACCAGATGGCGCTGTTCCAGAATTTCATCGTCATGCCCATGACCTTTCTGTCGGGCGTGTTCTACTCCATCCATTCGCTGCCGGGCGTGTGGCAGGCCATCAGCCAGGTCAACCCGTTCTTCTACATGATCGACGGCTTTCGGTTCGGCTTCTTTGGTGTCAGCGACGTCTCGCCCTGGTTCAGCCTGGGGGTGGCCGGCACCAGCGTGCTGCTGGTGTCGGCGCTGACGCTGCACCTGCTGCGCACCGGCTACAAGCTGCGCTACTGACCCCTTCAACCCATCCCGCCATGAACGCAGAACAGATCAAGCAACTCATCGCCGCCGGCCTGGTGTGCGAACACCTGGAACTGGAGGGCGACGGTCGCCACTGGTTCGCCGTCATCGTCTCGCCCCAGTTCGAGGGCAAGCGGCCGATCGCACGTCACCAGATGGTGTATGCGACGCTGGGCAGCCAGCTGCAGACGGACGCCGTGCACGCGCTGTCGATGAAGACCCTGACCCCCGCCGAATGGGCCGCGCAGCGTTCCTGATACTATGGTATTGATAGCTTGTGGCGCTTGTCAGGAGCGCCCCAGAGCCCTGTTTCTTCATTCATTCGCTTGAGCATGGACAAACTGTTGATCCGCGGTGGCCGTTCGCTGCAGGGTGAGGTGCTGATCTCCGGCGCCAAGAACGCCGCGCTGCCCGAGATGTGCGCCACGCTGCTCAGCAGCGCGCCGGTGCATCTGGTCAACGTGCCGCGTCTGCACGACGTGCGCACCATGCGCCACCTGCTCGACCACATGGGTGTGGCCACGCAGACCCACGGCGAGCGCGGCGGCATGAGCTTCGTCGCTCCCGATGACCTCAACCCCGAGGCGCCGTACGAGCTGGTCAAGACCATGCGCGCGGCGGTGCTGGTGCTGGGCCCGCTGCTGGCGCGCTTTGGCCGCGCGCGGGTGTCGCTGCCGGGTGGCTGCGCCATCGGCTCGCGGCCGGTGGACCAGCACATCAAGGGCCTGCAGGCCATGGGCGCGCAGATCGAGGTCGAGCACGGCTACATGGTGGCGCGCCTGCCGGCCGGCCGCAGCCGCCTGCGCGGCGCGCGCATCACCACCGACATGGTGACCGTCACCGGAACCGAGAACCTCCTCATGGCCGCTGCGCTGGCCGAAGGCGAGACGGTGCTGGAAAACGCCGCCCAGGAACCCGAAATCACCGACCTGGCCGAGCTGCTGATCGGCATGGGCGCGCGCATCGAGGGCCATGGCACGAGCCGCATTCGCATCGAGGGCGTCGAGCGCCTGCACGGCGCCACGCACGAGGTGGTGGCCGACCGCATCGAGGCCGGCACCTTTCTGTGCGCGGTCGCCGCCACCGGCGGTGACGTCACGCTGCGCCATGCGCGTGCCGACCACCTGGACGCGGTGATCGACAAACTGCGCGACGCCGGCGTGCAGGTCGAGGCGCTGGACGGCGCCATCCGCGTGCGCAGCGCGGGCGGGCCGGCGTTGCGCGCGCAGAGCTTTCGCACCATCGAATACCCGGGCTTTCCGACCGACATGCAGGCGCAGTTCATGGTCCTCAACTGTGTGGCGGCCGGCCCCAGCATGGTCACCGAGACCATCTTTGAAAACCGCTTCATGCACGTCAACGAGCTGGCGCGCCTGGGGGCGCAGATTCACGTCGATGGCCGCAACGCCATGATCGAGGGCGCGGCGCGCCTGTCCGGCGCCACCGTGATGGCGACCGATCTGCGCGCCTCGGCCAGCCTGGTGATCGCCGGTCTGATCGCCGAGGGAGAGACCGTGGTCGATCGCATCTATCACCTGGACCGCGGTTACGATCAGATGGAAGAAAAGCTGCGCGCCCTGGGCGCCGACATCGAGCGCGTGCGCTGAGCCCCATGCCTACCGGACGCGCAGCACCCGCAGGAGACGCGCAAGGCGCGGCATCGATCCCTCAATTCGGCTGTAGGTTTCGCGCCCTGCGCGTACGGCCAGTCTGCGAGTCCTGAATGATCACCCTTGCCCTGTCCAAAGGCCGCATCTTCGACGAGACCCTGCCGCTGCTGGCCGCCGCCGGCATCGAGGTGCTGGAGGATCCCGAAACCTCGCGCAAGCTGATCCTGCCCACCAACCAGGACGGCGTGCGCGTGGTGCTGGTGCGCGCCACCGACGTGCCGACCTACGTCGAGTACGGCGGCGCCGACCTGGGTGTGACCGGCAAGGACGTGCTGATCGAGCACGGCGGCGCCGGCCTGTACCAGCCGCTGGACCTGCGCATCGCGCAGTGCCACATGGCCGTGGCCGCGCCCGAGGGCTTCGACTACCAGCGCGCCGTGCGCCAGGGCAGCCGCATCACCGTGGCCACCAAGTACACCACCATCGCGCGCAACTTTTTTGCCGACAAGGGCGTGCATGTGGACCTGATCAAGCTCTACGGCAGCATGGAACTGGCGCCGCTGACCGGCATGGCCGACGCCATCGTCGATCTGGTCAGCACCGGCAAGACGCTCAAGGCCAACCGGCTGGTCGAGGTCGAGCACATCATGGACATCAGCTCGCGCCTGGTGGTCAACCAGGCCGCGCTCAAGCTCAAGACGGCGCCGATCCGGCGCATCATCGACGCTTTTGCCCAGGCCATCGGCCCCGCCATTTGATATGAAATTCATAGCTGCTCCCGCACGTCTGTCCACGCTGGATGCCGATTTCGAGCAACAATTTCAGCAGCGTCTGCACTGGAGCGCCGAGCAGGACCAGGCCATCGAGCAGCGCGTGCGCGACATCCTGGCCGACGTGCGCGCGCGCGGCGACGCGGCGCTGCTGGACTGCACCGCGCGCTTCGATGGCGTGCAGGCGGCCTCGGTGGCGGCGCTGGAATTGCGCGCCGCCGAGCTGAAAGCCGCCTTCGACGGCCTGCCGGCCGAGCAGCGCGAGGCGCTGACGCAGGCTGCCGCGCGCATCCGCCGTTACCACGAATGGCAGAAGCAGCAGGGCGGCGAAACCGCCACCTACCGCGACGAAGACGGCACCCTGCTGGGTCAGAAGGTGACACCGCTGGACCGCGTGGGCATCTACGTGCCCGGCGGCAAGGCGGCCTACCCCAGCAGCGTGCTGATGAACGCCATCCCGGCCCATGTGGCCGGCGTGGGCGAAATCGTCATGGTGGTGCCGACCCCGCGTGGCGAGAGGAACCCGCTGGTGCTGGCCGCCGCGCACGTGGCCGGCGTCACGCGTGCCTTCACGCTGGGCGGCGCGCAGGCCGTGGCGGCGCTGGCCTATGGCACGGCCACCGTGCCTCGGGTGGACAAGATCACCGGCCCCGGCAACGCCTATGTGGCCAGCGCCAAGAAGCACGTGTTCGGCCAGGTCGGCATCGACATGATCGCCGGCCCGTCAGAGATTCTGGTGCTGGCCGACGGCAGCACGCCGGCCGACTGGGTGGCGATGGACCTGTTCAGCCAGGCCGAACACGACGAGCTGGCACAAAGCATCCTGCTCAGCCCCGACGCCGCCTATATCGACGCCGTGCAGGCGGCCATCGAGCGCCTGCTGCCCACCATGCCGCGCGCCGAGATCATCGCCAGGAGCCTGACCGGGCGCGGTGCGCTGATCCACACCCGCAGCATGGAAGAGGCCTGCGACATCGCCAACCGCATCGCGCCCGAGCACCTGGAAGTCAGCAGCCGCGAGCCGCAGCGCTGGGAGCCGCGGCTGCGCCACGCCGGCGCCATCTTTCTGGGGGCCTGGACCAGCGAGAGTCTGGGCGACTACTGCGCCGGCCCCAACCACGTGCTGCCCACCAGCGGCACGGCGCGCTTTTCTTCGCCGCTGTCGGTGTACGACTTCCAGAAGCGCAGCAGCCTGATCGAGGTCAGCGCCGAAGGCGCGCGCCGGCTGGGCCGCATCGCCAGCGTGCTGGCGCGCGGCGAGGGCCTGCAGGCGCACGCGCGCGCGGCCGAGTTGCGCGACCCGGCGGCAGCGACACGCTGACAGGCCCCACCGGCCATCGACCGCCGCGCGCGGTGGTGGCATCATGCGTTGCATGCAGCGGCGTGCCGCCCAGGCAGGTGCCGCGGCGGCGGGCGGCCTGTGGGCCGGAGAGGAGCGCACGGTGGAAATCACGCTGAACGGCTACCACACCCTGATCCTGGCGGCACTGGTCATGCTGGTCGGGCACTGGCTGGTGTTTCGCATCCGGTTGCTGTCGGCCTTCAACATCCCGGAGCCTGTGGCTGGAGGGCTGCTGGCGGCGGCGATCGTCTATGCCCTGAACGTCGCGCTGGGCGTCCGGTTCAAGTTCAGCACCGAACTGCAGACCAGCTTCATGCTGATGTTCTTCTCGTCCATCGGGCTGAGCGCCGATTTCACGCGACTGAAGGAGGGCGGCAAGCCCCTGGTGGTGCTGCTGGTCATCGTCTCCTGCTTTATCGTGGTGCAGAACCTGATCGGCGTCGGTCTGGCTGCGGCGCTGGGACTGAAACCGCTGCTCGGCCTGGTGGTCGGCTCCATCACGCTCACCGGCGGCCACGGCACCGCGGGGGCCTGGGGTCCGGTGCTGGAGCAGAACTACGGCATCGCCGGCGCCACCACGCTGGGCATCGCCACGGCCACCTTTGGCCTGGTGTTCGGCGGGCTGATCGGCGGTCCGGTGGCGCGCTACCTGATCCGCCAGCAGCACAGGCAGCCCATGCCGGAGGCCGGTGTGCGCGACTCGATCGATACCATCTCCGGCAAACCGCGTCATGGCGAAACCGACAGCAGCGTCCGTGACAGGCGCCTGACCTTCGACATGCTCGACGAGCCGCGCCTGATCACCGCCTACAGCGCCATCGAGACACTGGCCATGTTTGCCGCCTGCCTGACCGCGGCCGACCTGGTGAGTGGCTGGACCAAGGGCAGCGCCATCGAGCTGCCCACCTTCATCTGGGCGCTGGCCAGTGGCGTGGTGATTCGCAACGTGCTGACCCATGCCTTCCGCTTCGAGATGTTCGACCGCGCCATCGACGTGTTCGGCAACGCCTCGCTGTCGCTGTTTCTGGCCATGGCCTTGCTCAGCCTGCGCCTGTGGGAGCTGGCCGATCTGGCCGGTCCGGTGGCCATCATCCTGGCGGTGCAGGTGCTGGTGATGATGGCCTGGGCGTCGTTCGTGACCTACCGCTTCATGGGGGCCGACTACGACGCCGCAGTGGTGGCGGCCGGCCACTGCGGCTTCGGCCTGGGCGCCACGCCGACGGCGATCGCCAACATGCAGGCCATCACCGATCGCTTTGGCCCGTCGTACAAGGCCTATCTGGTGGTGCCGCTGGTGGGGGCCTTCTTCGTCGACCTGGTGAACGCCACGGTGCTGCAAATCTTCACGCAGTTGCCGTTTCTGCGTTAGGGCCGGTTCACGCCATGCAAGGCGCCCCCTTGCTGGCTTCAATGGGTGCTGGACGAGCCACGGCCGACCACGGCCACGCTGCGGCGGTGATCGACCCAGGTCAGGCGCCCGACGTCGAAGCCGGCGGCACGCGCGCGATCGAGCAGGCGGGCCCGCGTGGCGGCACGCATCGTCGGGCTGCGCGCCAGCAGCCACAGCTGGTCGTGCGTGGGGCCGCAGACCAGGGCGTGCTGGTCGGCGTCGTCGATGTCGAACACGGCGCGGCTGGTGCGCACCGGCCAGACCAGGCTGAGGTGCAGGTGCGCCTCGCGCGACGGGTGCGCCGGGCGCGCGCGTGCCGTGGTGGTGCGCCAGCGCCCCAGGCGCGTGTCGAAGCCGCGCCGGGCGATCTGCAGCGTGCCATCGGGCAGCAGGCTGTGGTGCACCACACCGTCGGTCAGCCCACGGTCCTGCGGCGGGTCGATGCGCGCGATTTCGTACCAGCGGCCGAGCCAGCGTTCCAGCCTGAACGGCGTCACCGGGTGCACGCCGGGCGGCAGACCGGTCTGCTGGCTCAGGCGGTACAGCGCATAGGCGCCGACCCCGAGCAGGGCAAGGGTTCTGGCTCTCATGGTCAGCGCGGCAGCATAGCAGGCGCGCGGCTGCGGCGGGCGTGCGGCGGCACCGGTGCGGATGACACGAAGTTCGTGTTGCACGAAATTCGTGTACACTGCCCGACATGAAGAACGTCACCATCACCGTCGACGAAGCCGTGCTCGAATGGGCGCGGGTGGAGGCGGCGCGGCGCGGCTCCAGCGTTTCGCGCATGGTGGGTGAGATGCTGGCCGAGAAGATGCGTCAGGAAGACGCCTACGCCCAGGCCATGCGCAGCGCGCTGCGCTTCGAGTCCTGGGGCGCCAGCGACGGGCCGTACCTGCGGCTGAGCGAGGTCGAATGATGCCGCCCCTGGTGTTCGTCGACACGCCGGTGTTCCTGTACGCAGCCGACGAGCGCGATGGGCGCAAGCAGGCGCTGGCGCGCGAATGGGTGCGCTGGTGCTGGAGCCAGCGCAGCGGCCGCATCAGCACCCAGGTGCTCAACGAGCTCTACCACAACGCCATCACGCGCTTTCGCGCCCGCATGCCGGTGCAGCAGGCGCGCGCGCAGGTGCGCAACCTGCGTCAGTGGCAGCCGCCGCACCTGGATACCTTCACCATCGACGGCGCCTGGGCGCTGCAGGATCGCCATGCGCTGGGCTACTGGGATGCGCTGATCGTCGCCTCGGCCCAACAGCAAGGCTGTCAGTACCTGCTGTGCGAGGACCTGCCGCATCAGCAGCGCTTCGAGAGCGTGCAGGTGATCAACCCCTTCCGGGTCCGTCCCGACGAACTGCCCCTTGCCGATGAGCACTGACACCTCGACCCCCAGCCCGCTGGCCCGTATCCGCCAGGACGTGCAGTCCATGCACGCCTACGCGGTGCAGGACTCGGCCGGCCTGCTGAAACTGGACGCGATGGAAAACCCCCATCGCCTGCCTGACGCCCTGCAGGCCGAGCTGGGTCGCCGCCTGGGCCGGGTGGCCATCAACCGCTATCCCGGCGCCCGCGTGGCCGAGCTGGGCGCCGCGCTGCACGCCCACGCTGCGCCGCCGGCGGGTTGGTCGCTGATGCTGGGCAACGGCTCGGACGAGCTGATCAGCCTGCTGGCCATGGCCTGCGACGTGCCGGGAGCGTCTATCCTGGCGCCGCTGCCCGGCTTCGTGATGTATGCCATGAGTGCGCGCCTGCAGGGCCTGGCGTTTCACGGTGTGCCGCTGACGCCCGACTTCGCGCTCGACGAGGCCGCCATGCTGGCCGCCATCGAGCGCCACCGCCCGGCCATCCTGTACCTGGCCTACCCCAACAACCCCACCGGCACCTTGTGGGACGCCGGCAGCATCGCCCGTCTGATTGCCGCCCAGGGCCGCCAGGGCGGGTTGGTGGTGATGGACGAGGCCTACCAGCCCTTTGCCGCGCACAGCTGGATCGAGGTGGTGCGCGCCGCCCCCGAGCCGCACCGCCACGTGCTGATCATGCGCACGCTGTCCAAGTTCGGGCTGGCCGGCGTGCGCATCGGCTACCTGATGGGCGAGGCGACGCTGCTGGCCGAAATCGACAAGGTGCGCCCGCCCTACAACGTCAGTGTGCTCAACGCCGAGTGCGCGCTGTTCGCGCTCGAACACGCCGACGTGTTTGCCGCGCAGGCGGCCGACATCCGCGCGCAGCGCGCGCAGCTGCTGCAGGCGCTGGCGGCGCTGCCGGGTGTCACGCCGTTTCCCAGCCAGGCCAACATGGTGCTGGCGCGCGTGCCCGATGCGGCGCGCGTGTTTGCCGGCATGCGCGCGCGCGGTGTGCTGATCAAGAACGTTTCTACAATGCACGCGCTGCTGGCGAACTGCGTGCGCCTGACGGTCGGTACCGCCGACGAGAACGCGCAGATGCTGGCGGCCCTGCAAGCCTCGCTATGACCACCACTGCACGCAGCGCCGACGTCGCGCGCGACACCGCCGAAACCCGCATCCGTGTGCGCCTGAACCTGGACGGCAGCGGCCAGGCCACGCTGGCCACCGGCATCGGTTTTTTCGACCACATGCTCGACCAGATCGCGCGCCACGGCCTGATCGATCTGGACGTGCAGTGCCAGGGCGATCTGCACATCGACGGCCACCACACGGTGGAGGACGTGGGCATCGCCATCGGCCAGGCGGTGCGCCAGGCGGTGGGCGACAAGCGCGGCATCACCCGCTACGGCCACAGCTACGTCCCGCTGGACGAAGCGCTGTCGCGCGTGGTGATCGATTTTTCGGGTCGCCCCGGCCTGGTGCTGGACGCGCGCTTTGCCAGCGCCATGATCGGCGGCTTCGACACCCAACTGGTGCATGAATTCTTTCAGGGCTTCGTCAACCACGCCCAGGTCACGCTGCACATCGACAACCTGAAGGGCGTGAACGCGCACCACCAGGTCGAAACCATCTTCAAGGCCTTTGGCCGTGCGCTGCGCATGGCGCTCACGCCGGATGCGCGCGCCGCCGGTCAGGTGCCCTCGACCAAGGGCACGCTCTAAGTCAAATCGGCCTCCAGCGCTTGACAGATAAGCGCCAACAGCTATGTTATCGATAGCAAATCAAACGGTCGCCGTGGTCGACTACGGCATGGGCAACCTGCGCTCGGTGGCGCAGGCGGTGATGCACGCCGCGCAGGACACGCGCGTGGAGGTGGTGGTCACCGACGATCCGGCGCGCGTGCGCGCGGCGCACCGCGTGGTGCTGCCGGGGCAGGGCGCGATGGGCGACTGCATGCACCAGCTGCATGCCTGCGGCCTGCTCGAATCGGTGCTGGAGGCCGCCGACGGCAAGCCGCTGTTCGGCGTCTGCATCGGCATGCAGATGCTGCTGACGCACAGCGCCGAGGGCCACACCGCCGCCGGCACACCCGGTCTGGGCCTGATCCCGGGCGAGGTGCTGCGCTTCGATCTGGCCGGTCGCCAGGCGCCCGACGGCAGCCGCTACAAGGTGCCGCACATGGGCTGGAACCGGGTGTTCCAGAGCCGCCCGCACCCGCTGTGGCAGGGCGTGGCCGACGGCGCCTGGTTCTATTTCGTGCACAGCTACTTTGCCCGCCCGCACACGCCGACCCATGCCGTGGGCGAAACCGAGTACGGCGCACGTTTTGCCAGCGCCGTGGCGCGCGATAATATTTTTGCTACCCAGTTCCACCCGGAAAAGAGTGCCGACCAGGGCCTTACCCTGTACCGCAACTTCCTGAACTGGCGGCCCTGAACCTGGCGCGGCGTTGTGCGCGACGCGTTCTGCACGCACCGCCCAGCCCGGCCGATCGACTTCTTCATCGTTCATTCGTTCCATCTGTCCCGAACATGTTGCTGATCCCCGCCATCGATCTCAAGGACGGCCATTGCGTGCGCCTGAAGCAGGGCGACATGGACCAGGCCACGGTTTTCAGCGAGGCCCCGGCCGAGATGGCGGCGCACTGGCTGGGCCAGGGCGCGCGCCGCCTGCATCTGGTGGACCTGAACGGCGCCTTTGCCGGCAAGCCGCAGAACCTGGCGGCCATCAAGGCGATCCTGCGGCAGGTCGATGACGAAATCCCGGTGCAGCTGGGCGGGGGCATCCGCGACCTCGACACCATCGAGCGCTACATCGACGCCGGCATCCGCTACGTCATCATCGGCACGGCGGCGGTCAAGAACCCGGGCTTTCTGAAGGACGCCTGCACCGCCTTCGGTGGCCACATCATCGTCGGTCTGGACGCCAAGGACGGCAAGGTCGCCACCGACGGCTGGAGCAAGCTCACCGGCCACGAAGTGATCGACCTGGCGCGCAAGTTCCAGGACTGGGGCGTGGAAAGCATCATCTACACCGACATCGGCCGCGACGGCATGCTCAGCGGCATCAACATCGAAGCCACCGTCAAGCTGGCGCAGGCGCTCACCATCCCGGTCATCGCCTCCGGCGGGCTGTCCACCATGGCCGACATCGAGCAGCTGTGCGCGGTCGAGAGCGAAGGCATCGAAGGCGTCATCGCCGGTCGTGCCATCTATTCCGGCGATCTCGACTTCGCGGCCGCGCAGGCGCGCGCCGACGCGCTGAACGGCTGACCCCATTCCATGCTGGCCAAGCGCATCATTCCCTGCCTGGACGTGACCGGCGGTCGCGTCGTCAAGGGCGTCAATTTCGTCGAACTGCGCGATGCCGGCGACCCGGTCGAGATCGCCGCGCGCTACAACGAGCAGGGCGCCGACGAGCTCACCTTCCTCGACATCACCGCCACCAGCGACGGGCGCGACCTGATCCTGCCGATCATCGAAGCGGTGGCCAGCCAGGTGTTCATTCCGCTCACCGTCGGCGGCGGCGTGCGCACGGTGGACGACGTGCGCCGCCTGCTCAACGCCGGCGCCGACAAGGTCAGCTTCAACTCGGCCGCCATCGCCAACCCGCAGGTGATCCGCGACGCCTCGGGCAAGTACGGCGCGCAGTGCATCGTGGTCGCCATCGACGCGCGCCGGCGCAGCGGCGACGAGCTGGCCGCGCGTGGTCCCGGCTGGGACGTGTTCAGCCACGGCGGGCGCAGGAACACCGGGCTGGACGCCATCGCCTGGGCACGCCAGATGGCCGACTGGGGCGCCGGCGAAATCCTGCTCACCAGCATGGACCGCGACGGCACCAGAAGCGGCTTCGACCTGGAACTGACCCGCGCGGTGAGCGACGCGGTGCCGGTGCCGGTGATCGCCTCCGGCGGCGTCGGCAGCCTCGAACACCTGGCCGACGGCGTGCAGCTCGGCGGCGCCGACGCCGTGCTGGCGGCCAGCATCTTTCACTACGGCGAATTCACCGTCGCCCAGGCCAAGCAGCACCTGGCGGCGCGCGGCATTCCGGTGCGCCTGTGACGCCCGCGGGCGCTTGCGAACACCGCCGATGAACACCTTTGCCGTGCGTCAGGAAACCGCCGCTGGCAGCCGTTATGATCCACGGCCCACGGTCCGCGCATGCCCCGGCATGCCCAAGGCGGACGCGGGCCGCGATCGAACGCCGGTTCGACGCACCCACCCATCCCATCCAAGGAGCCCATGTTGAGCACCGCCGCGAGCCTGAACGACTTTCTGCGCCGTATCGAACAGCGCGACCCCCAGCAACCAGAGTTCCTGCAGGCGGTGCGCGAGGTCATGATGTCGCTCTGGCCGTTCCTGGAGAAACACCCCCGGTACCGCGAACACGGCTTGCTGGAGCGCCTGTGCGAGCCCGACCGCGTGATCCAGTTCCGCGTCGCCTGGGTCGATGACAAGGGGCAGACCCAGGTCAACCGGGCCTTCCGCGTGCAGCACAACATGGCCATCGGCCCCTACAAGGGCGGCATGCGCTTTCACCCCAGCGTCAACCTGTCGATCCTGAAGTTCCTCGGCTTCGAGCAGACCTTCAAGAACGCCCTCACCACCCTGCCCATGGGCGGCGGCAAGGGCGGCAGCGACTTCGACCCCAAGGGCAAGAGCGACGGCGAGGTGATGCGCTTTTGCCAGGCCCTGATGAGCGAGCTGTACCGCCACCTGGGCGCCGACACCGACGTGCCGGCGGGCGACATCGGCGTCGGCGCGCGCGAAGTCGGCTTCATGGCCGGCATGATGAAAAAGCTCAGCAACAACGCCGGCAGCGTGTTCACCGGCAAGGGCATCGCCTACGGCGGCAGCCTGATGCGGCCCGAGGCCACCGGCTATGGCACGGTCTACTTCGCCCAGGAAATGCTGCGCCGCAAGCAGATGGGCTTCGAAGACCGGCGCGTCAGCATCTCGGGCTCCGGCAACGTGGCGCAGTACGCCGCCGACAAGGCGATGGAACTGGGCGCCAAGGTGGTCACCCTGTCCGACTCCGACGGCACCCTGGTGTGCGAGGGCGGCCTGACGCACGGCATGCTGCAGGACCTGATGGAATTCAAGAACGTGCAGCGGGGCCGCCTGAAGGACTTCTGCAAGCAGCACAAGCTCAAGTTCGAGGCCGGCAAGCGCCCCTGGCATGTGCCGGTGGACATCGCGCTGCCCTGCGCCACCCAGAACGAACTCGATGCGGCCGACGCCAAGCACCTGATCGCCAACGGCGTGGTGTGCGTGGCCGAAGGCGCCAACATGCCCAGCACGCTGGACGCGGTCGAGCATTTCCTGGCCGCCGGCACCCTGTACGCGCCGGGCAAGGCCAGCAACGCCGGCGGCGTGGCCACCTCGGGCCTGGAGATGAGCCAGAACGCCATGCGCCTGTCCTGGACCCACAGCGAGGTCGATCTGCGCCTGCACGAGATCATGAAGGACATCCACGGCAACTGCGTGCGCCACGGCGAGCGCAAGGACGGCACCGTCAACTACGTCGAAGGTGCCAACGTGGCGGGCTTCGTCAAGATCGCCGACGCCATGCTGGCGCAGGGCGTCTGCTGACCACCTCCTGGCGCGGCGCGCCTGCGCCCTCAAGGGGCGTCGCCCGAGGCCGGGGGCTCCGGCCGCGTGCCCGATGACGCATGCCGGGTGACCGCGCGGCGCCTGGATCAGGGGCAGGTCGGACATCGTGTCGGCGCCGGGCATCACCGGCACCATCGGAGTTCAACCTGGGCTCAAGGCAAATCGGCCTCTGGCGCTTGCCCATCAAGCGCCAACAGCTATCAATTTTGTAGTTTCTGCGGCCACCAGGCGAATGCCCGACAATCGCGGCATGAGCAACTGGTTGGATCAAGTCGCCTGGGACGCGCAGGGCCTGGTGCCGGCGATCGCGCAGGAAGCGGACACGGGCGACGTGCTGATGTTCGCCTGGATGAACCGCGAAGCACTGGCCAGGACGGCCGAACTCGGCCGTGCGGTGTATTTCAGCCGTTCGCGCGGCAGGTTGTGGTTCAAGGGCGAGGAGTCCGGCCATGTGCAGCAGGTGCATGAAATCCGCATCGACTGCGACAATGACGTGGTGCTGCTCAAGGTGACGCAGCAGGGCCACAGGCCCGGCATTGCCTGCCACACCGGGCGCCACAGCTGCTTCTTCAGCGTGCTGAAGGAAGGCGCCTGGCAGGCCGTCGAGCCGGTCTTGAAAGACCCCCAGTCCATCTATAAATAAGGCCCCATGTCGCACGCCGAGCTTCTGGCCCATCTGACCGCCGTGATCGAAAGCCGCAAGCCGGCGGCCGGCGGCGACCCCGACACCAGCTACGTCGCGCGCCTGCTGGCCAAGGGGCCCGACGCCTTCCTCAAGAAGATCGGCGAAGAAGCCACCGAGGTGGTGATGGCCGCCAAGGACGCCGACCACGGCGGGCCGCGCCACAAGGTGGTCAGCGAGATGGCCGACCTGTGGTTTCACGGCATGGTGGCGCTGGCGCACTACGGGTTTTCCGCCGCCGACGTGGTGGCGGAACTGGCGCGCCGCGAGGGACTCTCAGGCCTGGAAGAAAAGGCGCTGCGCAAGGCGCGCCAGCGCGACATCGATGACGCTTCACGCGAAGGAGCTGGAACATGAGCCGCAACGACATCATTGACGTGGAACCCGTGGGCAGCGCACGCGACGACTCGCTCAAGACCTGGGGCTGGGTCAGCTACCTGCTGCACCTGATCGTGGCGGTGGCGGCGGTGGTGCCGGGCGCGCAGGTCAGCATTGCGCTGCTGATCATCGCGCTGGTGCTGGACCTGGTGAAGAAGGACGATGCCGCCGGCACCTGGCAGGCCAGCCACTTCAGCTGGCGCATCCGCTCCGTGCTGTGGGCCGGCGTGCTGTACCTGGTCACCTTCCCGCTGTTCCTGCTGTTCTACCTGCCGGGGGCGATCGCCTGGGTGGTGATCTCGATCTGGTTCCTCTACCGCATCGTGCTGGGCATGGTGCGCATGAACGCCGGGCGCCCGGTCGAGGCGTAAGCGCGCCGCCCGAACGGCGCGCCTGTGTCACGCCCATCGAACCCGCATGGCGTACCACTTGATGACCCTGGCCACCGGCTCCGGCACGACCGCAGCGCGCACGGCCATCCGGGCGCAGACGGGCCGTTCATCATCCGTCAGGGCGTGTCCCCGCGCCGTCGCACCGCCGGGGGTTCTGCCATTGCCAACCCACTGTCACCGATGTCTTCCATGAGCGCTCACGCCGACCCCCACTGCATCTTCTGCAAGATCGTTGCCGGACAGATTCCATCGCGCAAGGTGTACGAGGACGACGAGCTGTTTGCCTTTCACGACATCCACCCCTGGGCGCCGGTGCACTTCCTGATGGTGCCCAAGCTGCACGTCGCCTCCATGGCCCATGTGGGGCCGGAGCACGAAGCGCTGCTGGGCCGCATCATGGCGCTGGCGCCCAAGCTGGCGCTGGAACAGGGCTGCCAGCCGTACCCTGACGGCGGGTTTCGCATCGTGGTCAATACCGGGGCTCAGGGTGGCCAGGAAGTGCATCATCTGCACGTGCACGTGATGGGCGGGCCGCGCCCGTGGGCGCGCGGGTGAAGCGGCCGCCGGCGAGTGGCGCCGCAAGCCCGCGCCGGGGTGTACCGGTCGTGGCCGGCAACGGGCATGATCGCGCTGGAACCGGGCCCATCCCCGGACGTCTAAAATCATTCTGATTCGCGCCCGTTCATCGGTCGGCGCAAGGAGTTGCAACATGGGTACTTTTTCGATCTGGCACTGGCTGATCGTGCTGCTGATCGTGGTCATGATCTTCGGCACCAAGAAGCTCAAGAACATCGGCTCCGACCTCGGCGGTGCCGTCAAGGGCTTCAAGGACGGCATGAAGGACGGTGCGGCCGAGGCCGACACGCCGCCGGCCGGTCAGGTGACCAACGCCGCCGCGGCCAAGGACACCATCGACGTGCAGGCCAAGGAAAAGAGCTGAGCCGGCCCGCCGCGTGCGCGCGGGGCGTGGCCGACACGCCCGACGCTGGCTGCCCGCGAGGCTGAACCCTTCAGATGCTCGATCTCGGTATTTCCAAGATGGCGCTGATCGGCGCCGTGGCGCTGATCGTCATCGGCCCCGAAAAGTTGCCGCGCGTGGCACGCACGGTGGGCACGTTGCTGGGCAAGGCCCAGCGCTACGTGGCTGACGTCAAGTCCGAGGTCAATCGTGCGATGGACCTCGACGAGCTCAAGAAGATGAAGGAGTCGGTGGAATCCGCCGGCCGCGAAGTCGAGCAGAGCATCCATGCCACCCAGTCGGCGTTCGAGAAGGACTGGAACGAGGCCACCGCCGGACTGGGCGGTACCGGCACGGGCGACGACGCCCCGATCCCGTCCTGGGAGCCGGCGCCGCCGCAATACCGACGCCCCGACAAGAACTGGCGCCTCAAGCGCGGCGCCACGCCGCAGTGGTACAAGCAGCGCCACGGCGTGCGCCGGCAGGTGCAGTCGGGCGCGGCGCGCGTGGCGCGCTATCGCCCCAAGAGTCCATGACCCATGACCGTTGACCCTGCCGCAGCGCGGCATCGATGACGCCAGGCCGGCATCGGCCATGCATCGTTGAAGCCGCCCCCGGCGGCGCAGTCGCTCGTCATGACACCCCTACCACCATGTCCAACCCCACGCCCGACCCCGAAGACGAACTGGCCGGCACCGAACAGCCATTCGTCGTCCACCTGATGGAGCTGCGCGATCGGCTGATCAAGTCGATGGTGGCGGTGGCTGTGGTGGCGGGGGCGCTGGCGCTCTATCCGGGGCCGGGCGCGCTGTACGACCTGCTGGCGGCGCCGCTGGTGGCGCACCTGCCGCAGGGCGCGACGATGATCGCCACCTCGGTCATCTCGCCCTTCATGGTGCCGCTGAAGATCCTGCTGATGGCGGCCTTTCTGGTGGCGCTGCCGGTGGTGCTCTACCAGGTGTGGGCCTTCGTGGCGCCGGGCCTGTATTCGCATGAAAAGCGGATGGTGCTGCCGCTGGTGATCTCGAGCACGGTGCTGTTCTTCGCCGGCGTGGCGTTCTGCTACTTTCTGGTGTTCGGCAAGGTGTTCACCTTCATCCAGAGCTTCGCGCCCAAGTCGATCACTGCGGCGCCGGACATCGAGGCCTACCTGAGCTTCGTGCTGACCATGTTCCTGGCCTTCGGGCTGGCGTTCGAGGTGCCGATCGCCGTCGTGGTGCTGGCCCGCCTGGGGGTGGTGAGCATCGAGCAGCTCAAGAGCTTTCGCGGTTATTTCATCGTGCTGGCCTTCATCATTGCGGCCATCGTCACGCCGCCCGACGTGGTGTCGCAGCTGGCGCTGGCCATTCCGATGTGTCTGCTGTACGAAGTCGGCATCTGGGCCGCGCGCCTGTTCATCAAGCACACCACCGCACCCGAAGATGCCGCACCCGCCGCCGGGCCCTGAAGCGCGATCCAGCCGGACAAGGGGCAAATCGGCCTCCAGCGCTTGTCAGGCAAGCGCCGTCAGCTATCGTTTTTGATTCAGCGTGGCAGCGCGGGCTGCCGTGGCCGCGGGCGCTGGGCCGGGGTGACGGATGCCTGCACCGCCTCGCCGCGGCGCTCCAGCGTGAACGGCACCGCTTCGCCGGGCACCAGTGCGGCTATGCGCGTCAGCAGTTCGGCCACGGTGCGCGTGGGCTGACCGCCCACCTGGGTGATGACATCGCCCGGCCGGATGCCGGCGCTGGCCGCCGGGCCGTTGCCCAGCACGCCGGTGATGATCACCCCCTGCTCGGCCTTGACGCCGAAGGTCTGCGCCAGCTCGGGCGTCAGCTCGCCCGGCTCGACACCGATCCAGCCGCGCACCACCTGGCCGTTGCGGACGATGCTTTCCATCACCTGGCGCGCCGTCGACACCGGGATGGCGAAGCCGATCCCCATGTTGCCGCCCGAGCGCGAATAGATGGCGGTGTTGATGCCCATCAGGTGGCCGCCGATGTCGGTCAGCGCGCCACCCGAGTTGCCGGGGTTGATGGCGGCGTCGGTCTGGATGAAGTTCTCGAAGGTGTTGATGCCCAGCTGGTTGCGCCCCAGTGCGCTGACGATGCCGCTGGTCACCGTCTGGCCGACGCCGAACGGGTTGCCGATGGCCAGCACCTGGTCGCCGACCTGCAGCCGGTCGGAATCGCCCAGCGTCATCACCGGCAGCTTGTCCAGGCTGATCTTGAGCACCGCCAGATCGCTCTCCGGGTCGGTGCCGATCACCTTGGCGCTGGTGCGTCGGGCGTCGGCCAGCACCACCTCGATCTCGTCGGCGCCCTCGACCACGTGGTTGTTGGTCAGCACGTAGCCTTCCGGGCTCATGATGACGCCCGAGCCCAGACCGGTCTGCTGCTGTTCGCCGCGGTCGCCGAAGAAGAAGCGGAACCACGGGTCGTTGCTGGCCGGGTGGCGCGCCGAGGTGTTGATGCTGACCACCGCCGGCGCCGCCTGGCGCACCGCCGCGTTGAAGCTGCCGGGCGCCAGCGTGCCCGGCGCGACGGCGGGCGCCTCGACGATCGACACGCTGCCGCCGCCGGTCGGCACACGGCCGCGGCCCAGCCAGTCGGGCTTGAGCGTGGCCACGATGAACCAGGCCGCCAGCAGCACGGTGACGGTTTGGGCGAACAGCAGCCAGAGGCGTTTCATGGACAGGCGATCCTTGCAGGGGACAGGGTGCGAGATTGTAGGAGCCGGCCGCCACGCCATGCCTGCCGGCATGGCCCACAATCGGGCCATGTCTCCGACGTTGCCTTCCGAATCACCGCTGGCGGAGGTCGAGCGCGCGACACTGCTGGCCGCCTTCGACGCCGAGCTGCAACCCGAGCGCTTCAAGGACTACGGACCCAACGGCCTGCAGGTGGAAGGGCGGCCGCGCATCCGCAGGATCGTCAGCGGCGTCACCGCCAGTCTGGCGCTGATCGACGCCGCCATCGCCGCCGATGCCGACGCCATCTTCGTGCACCACGGCCTGTTCTGGCGCGGCCAGGACGGCACCGTCACCGGCTGGCTGAAGCAGCGCCTGCAGCGCCTGCTGGCCCACGACATCAATCTGCTGGCCTACCACCTGCCGCTCGACGCCCACCCCACGCTGGGCAACAACGCCCAGCTGGCCCAGCGCCTGGGCCTGCGGGCCAGCGGGCGCTTTGGCGAGCAGGAGCTGGGCTTCATCGGCGAGCCGGCCGATGAACGCGGGTTTGACCATGCCGAGGCCCTGGCCCGCCACCTGCAACAGGTGCTGAATCGGCCAGTCACGCAAGTGGGGCAAGCGTCGACAGCTATCAAAAAAATAGCTTGGTGCAGCGGTGGGGCGCAGGGTTATTTCGAGGCCGCCATCGCCGCCGGGGCGCAGGCCTTCATCACCGGCGAGATATCCGAACCGCAGGCGCATCTGGCGCGCGAGTGCGGCGTGGTGTTCTGCGCCTGTGGCCACCACGCCACCGAGCGCTACGGCGCGCCGGCCATGGCGGCCCATGTGGCGGCGCGACTGGGGATCGCGCACCAGTTCATCGAAATCGACAACCCTGCATGAACGCGCACCAACGGGGGATGCTGAGAGCTCTCAAAAACATAGCTTTCGGCGCAGTCTGAAAAAGGGCTGAAGGCGAATTTGACCATGATTGAACCGCTGGCCATCACCCTGGGCGACGCCGCCGGCATCGGGCCGGAGATCATCGCCAAGGCGTTCCGCGACGCGCCCGACGCACTGCGCGGCTGCTTCGTGGCCGGCGACCTGGCGACGCTGCGGCGCGCCGCGGCGGTGGTGGGCGGCGGCGGCGTCGAACTGCCCGTGGCCGCGCTCGATCGGCCGGCCGATGCGCTGGACGCGCCGCCGCGCTGCGTGCCGGTGCTGCAGGTGGTCGAGCCGCAGCAGCCGGTGCCGTTCGGCCGCATCAGCGCGCAGGCCGGCCGCGCCGCCGGCGACTGCGTGGCGTGGGCGGCGCGGGCGGCGCTGCGCGGGGAGGTGGCGGCGCTGGTCACTGCGCCGCTGCACAAGGAGGCGCTGGCCGCGGCCGGCGCGCCCTACGACCGCTACCCCGGCCACACCGAGCTGCTGCAGGCGCTGGCGGCCGAGCACCTGGGGGTGCCGGTGACCGATCTGCCGGTGCGCATGATGCTGGCCAACGACGAGTTGCGCACCGTGCTGGTCAGCATCCACCTGTCGCTGCGTGCGGCGATCGACCAGGTAACCAGCGGCAACATTGCCGAAACCCTGCGCATCACGCACGAATCCGTGGCGGCGGCGCTACGGCGGCCGCCGCGCATCGCGGTCGCCGGCCTGAATCCGCACGCCGGTGAAGGCGGCCTGTTCGGTCGGGAGGACATCGAGGTCATCGCCCCCGCCGTGGCCGCGGCGCGCGCCCGTGGCATCGACGCCCGTGGCCCGTTCGCGCCCGACACGGTGTTCATGCGCGCGCGCGGGTTTGCCGAATTCGACGTGGTGGTGGCGATGTACCACGACCAGGGCCTGATCCCGGTGAAATACCTGGGTGTGGAGCAGGGCGTCAACGTCACCCTGGGCCTGCCGCTGGTGCGCACCAGCCCCGACCATGGCACGGCGTTCGACCTCGCCGGCAGCGGCCGGGCCGTCCCCGCCAGCCTGATCGCGGCGGTGCGCATGGCCCGTCAGCTGGCACCATGAAAACGCCCGCAGCATCGTGCGGGGCGTGCGCCGAAAGCTACAAATAAAGTAGCATTCGGAGCGATCGGCGTCAGCGCTTCAGGCTGTCGCGGATCTCGCGCAGCAGCTGCACCTGTTCCGGCGGTTCGGCCGGGGCCGGCTCGGCGGTCGCCGGCTCTTCCTTCTTCAACCGGTTGATCTGCTTGACCATCATGAAGATGATGAAGGCCAGCAGGATGAAGTTCACCAAGATGGTGATGAAGTTGCCGTAGGCGAACACGGCGCCCGCCTTCTTGGCCTCTTCCAGGCTCAGGCCCGCAGCCTGTCCGGCCAGCGCAATGTAGTGGTTGGAAAAATCCAGCCCGCCGAGCAATTTACCGACGACGGGCATCACCAGATCGCCGACGATTGAGTCGACGATCTTGCCGAATGCGCCGCCGATGATCACGCCCACCGCCAGATCGATGGCGTTGCCCTTGACGGCGAATTCTCTGAACTCCTGCATCATGCCCATGTGCATTCTCTTTCGTGTGGTTGACGGTCGCGACAGTATGGCCGGGGCCTGATCCGTGTCAATCGCAGGCCGGTTGACGGCCGGTGCGCGCTTGACGCTCCGCTACAATCGACCGTTGATTCCAAGATAAGAAACCTTACCCGAGGAACCCCACCATGAGTGACGCCCCTCCCAGTAACTTCACCCCCGCACCCATGGACAGCAGCAAGCGCACCTGGCTGATCACGTCCAGCTGCGTGGGCGCGGCCGGCGCCGCGGCCCTGGCGACGCCGTTCGTCACCAGCTTTGCGCCGTCCGAGCGGGCCAAGGCGGCCGGTGCGGCGGTCGAGGTCGACATCGCCGGGCTCAAGCCGGGCGAGAAGCTCACGGTCGAATGGCGCGGCAAGCCGGTCTGGATCATGCGGCGCACGCCGGAGCAGATGGCAGCGCTCAAGGGCATCGACGGCCAGCTGGCCGACCCGGGTTCCGAGCGCACCGCCTTCCCCACGCCGGAATACGCACGCAACGAGGCGCGCGCGCGCGCCGAGCACCCTGAGTTGCTGGTGGTGGTCGGCATCTGTACCCACCTGGGCTGCTCGCCGGTCGACAAGTTCCAGACCGGCGCCCAGCCGTCGCTGCCGGACGACTGGAAAGGCGGCTTCTTCTGCCCCTGCCACGGCTCCACCTTCGACCTGTCGGGTCGCGTGTTCAAGAACAAGCCGGCGCCCGACAACCTGGAGGTGCCGCCCTACGTGTACCTCTCCGACTCCAAGCTGCTGATCGGCGAAGACAAGAAACAGGCGTAAGACGAGGCGGTCATGGCTGAATTCAAAGAAATCTCCCCCAACGCCCCGCTGGGCGCCAAGCTGCACAACTGGTTCGACAACCGCTTCCCGACGTTGTTTGCGGAATACCGCAAGCACATGTCGGAGTACTACGCGCCGAAGAACTTCAACTTCTGGTACTTCTTCGGCTCGCTGGCCATGCTGGTGCTGGTGATCCAGATCGTCACCGGCATCTTCCTGGTGATGCATTACAAGCCCGACGCAGCCAAGGCTTTCGAATCGGTCGAATACATCATGCGCGACGTGCCGGGCGGCTGGTTCATCCGCTACATGCACTCCACCGGCGCCTCGGCGTTCTTCGTCGTGGTCTACCTGCACATGTTCCGCGGGCTGCTCTACGGCAGCTACCGCAAGCCGCGCGAGCTGGTCTGGATCTTCGGCTGCGCCATCTTCCTGGCGCTGATGGCCGAAGCCTTCATGGGCTATCTGCTGCCCTGGGGTCAGATGTCCTACTGGGGCGCTCAGGTGATCGTCAACCTGTTCTCCGCCATTCCCTTCATCGGCCCCGACCTGTCGCTGCTGATCCGCGGCGACTATGTGGTGGGCGACGCTACGCTGAACCGCTTCTTCAGCTTCCACGTCATCGCCGTGCCGCTGGTGCTGATCGGTCTGGTGGTGGCCCACCTACTGGCGCTGCACGACGTCGGCTCCAACAACCCCGACGGCATCGAGATCAAGAAGGGCCCCAAGGGCAACCGCTGGTCGCCCGACGCGCCAACCGACGGCATCCCCTTCCATCCGTACTACACGATCCACGACATCCTGGGCGTCAGCGTGTTCCTGATGCTGTTCTTTGCCGTCGTGTTCTTCGCCCCCGAGATGGGCGGCTACTTCCTCGAATACAACAACTTCATCCCGGCCGACCCGCTGGTGACGCCGGCGCACATCGCCCCGGTGTGGTACTTCACGCCGTTCTACTCGATGCTGCGTGCCACCACCGACCTGATGGTCAACGTGCTGTGCGTCATCATCGCCCTGGCTGTGGTGCTGGGCTTCGTCAAGTGCCGCTGCGCCATGGCGTTCAAGATCGGCGCCGCCGTCGCCGGCCTGGTGGCGATTGCCCTGCTCAAGACCTTCGACGCCAAGTTCTGGGGCGTGGTGGTGATGGGCGGCGCGGTCATCATCCTGTTCTTCCTGCCCTGGCTCGACCGCAGCCCGGCGCGCTCGATCCGCTATCGCCCCGACTGGCACAAGTGGGTGTTCGCGGTGTTCGTGATCTGGTTCCTGATCCTAATGGTGCTGGGCATCATGGTGCCGGGCCCGATCTTCAGCACGCCTGCGCTGGCCTGGCTCACCAACGAGCTGGTGGCGATGGTGGGGACACTGTTTTACTTCGGCTTCTTCCTGCTGATGCCGTGGTGGAGCCAGTTGGGCACGCCCAAGCCGGTGCCCGATCGCGTGACGTTCAAGCCCCACTGAAGACGCAGGAGAAAAACATCATGAACCTCTGGAAGAAACTGCTCTTCGGCATGGCGCTGGCCCTGCAACTGGCCGGCGCACAGGCGGCCGGCGGCGGCATCAGCTGGGACAAGGCTCCGGGCAAGACCAACGACCTGGCCAGCCTGCAGAACGGCGCCAAGATCTTCGTCAACTACTGCCTGAACTGCCATTCGGCCGCCTTCATGCGCTACAACCGCCTGCGGGACATCGGCCTGACCGATCAGCAGATCAAGGACAACCTGCTGTTCACCGGCGAAAAGGTCGGCGACATGATGAAGGCCGCCATCGACCCGATCCAGGCCAAGGCCTGGTTTGGCGCCAACCCGCCCGACCTGACCGTGATCGCCCGTTCGCGCGCCGGCGCCGGTGGCACCGGCGGCGATTACATCTACACGCTGTTCCGCAGCTACTACCGCGACAGCTCCACGCCGACCGGCTGGAACAACCTCGCGTTCGCCAACATCGGCATGCCCCATCCGCTGTGGCAACTGCAGGGCGAGCGTCGTCCGGTGTTCGAAACCCGCGAAGAGCACGGCCATGAGGTCAAGGTGTTCACCGGCAAGTGGGAACAGGTCACGCCCGGCACCGTGTCCGAGCAGGAGTACAACACCATGGTCGGCGACCTGGTGAATTTCCTCACCTGGATGGGCGAGCCGGCCCAGAACCAGCGGGTGGCGATCGGCGTGTGGGTCATGCTGTTCCTGCTGCTGTTCACGTTCATCGCCTGGCGCCTGAACGCGGCGTACTGGAAAGACGTGACCTGAGAGTCTTCATTCGATGCCCGGTGTTGACCGGGCTGGCGGAGTGGGGCGACGCTGTCTGCAGCGCTACCCCACTCCTTTGGTTTTAAGGAGCCCTGCCTCATGATGGTGCTGTATTCCGGTACGACCTGCCCGTTTTCCCATCGCTGCCGCTTCGTCCTGTTTGAAAAAGGCATGGACTTCGAGATCCGCGATGTCGACCTCTACAACAAGCCCGAAGACATCAGCGTGATGAACCCCTACGGGCAAGTGCCGATCCTGGTCGAGCGCGACCTGATCCTGTACGAATCGAACATCATCAACGAGTACATCGACGAGCGCTTTCCGCATCCGCAGCTGATGCCGGGCGACCCGGTCGATCGCGCGCGCGTGCGGCTGTTCCTGCTCAACTTCGAGAAGGAGCTGTTCACCCATGTCAGCACGCTGGAGAGCCGCTCCAGCAAGAGCAACGAACGCGCGCTCGAGAAGGCGCGCGCCAGCATCCGCGACCGCCTGACGCAGATGGCCCCGGTGTTCCTTAAGAACAAGTACATCCTGGGCGAGAACTTCTCCATGCTCGACGTCGCCCTGGCGCCGCTGCTGTGGCGCCTCGATTACTACGGCATCGAGCTGTCCAAGAATGCCGCGCCACTGCTGAAGTACGCCGAACGCATCTTCTCGCGCCCGGCCTTCATCGAGGCGCTGACACCCTCCGAAAAGGTGATGCGCAAGTAAACCTTGGCCGCCCGCATGAACGCGCTGGAATCCCCATCCACCCGCCCGTACCTGATCCGGGCGCTGTACGAGTGGTGCACCGACCATGCCTTCACGCCGTTCATCGCCGTGCTGGTCGACGCCACCGTGCAGGTGCCGCGCGAATACGTGCAGAACGGTGAGATCGTGCTCAACGTCAGCTTCGATGCCACCAGCGGCCTGAAGCTGGGCAACGAGTTCATCGAATTCAAGGCGCGTTTCGGCGGCGTGCCGCGCGATATCTGCGTGCCGGTCGATCGGGTGCTTGCCATCTATGCGCGCGAAAACGGACAGGGCATGGCCTTCCCGGTGCCGGTGACGCAAGAAGCCGGCGACGACGCACCCGCCGCTGCTCCAGCGGCCGCCGCACCGCCGGCGGAGTCCGCCGCGGCGGCGCCGCGCAGCGGCATCCAGCTGGTGCCCGCGACCTCGGACGCCGAAGACGATGGTCATGTCCCGACCGACCCTCCCTCGCCACCGCGCAAGCGCCCGGCGCTCAAGCGCATCAAATGATGGCGGCGGGGGGACCGAGCCCGCGCGGCTAGAATCCCTGCGCCAACCATGCCGGTTTAGCTCAGTTGGTAGAGCACCCGCCTTGTAAGCGGTAGGTCGTCAGTTCGAATCCGACAACCGGCACCATTCACTGAAACAATGGCCCCCGGGTACATACACCTCGGGGCCTTTTTCATTGGGGAAACACGCTTCGACGCAGCAGGGAGGAACAAGGGAAGGCACTGACAGCCAACCCGTAGCCGGGGAACATACCGGGGAACGAAAGTAAGCGCGCGGCCATCCCATCCTTGAATTCGACGACATAAGCGGCAACGATGGTGTCCACCAAACGAGATAGGTGGACACCATGACCGAAGCCATGCACAAGACGCGGCGGCGCCACAGCGCCGAACTCAAGCGGCAGATCCTGGCCGAGTGCGCCCGGCCTGGTGCTTCGGTAGCCAGCGTGGCTCTGTCTCACGGCATCAATGCCAACGTCGTGCACAAGTGGCGCCGCCTGGCCCATGGCCCGAGTTTGGATCTGCCAGTCCCCACGTTCGTGCCAGTGGCGCTGCCTGCGCCCAGCTGCGCGCCGGCCCCAGACATCCGCATCGAGCTGCGCCGCGGCGCCACCAGCGTGTCGCTGACCTGGCCGGTCTCGGCGGCCGAGCACTGTGCGGCCTGGATGCGCGAGCTGCTCAAGTGATCCGCATCGACGCCCTGTGGCTGGCCACCGAGCCGATGGACATGCGCGCCGGCACGTAGTCGGCCCAGGCCCGCGTGGTGGCCGTCTTCGGTGCTGCACGCCCGCACCACGCCTACCTGTTTGCCAACCGCAGAGCCAACCGCATGAAGGTGCTGGTGCACGACGGCATCGGGGTGTGGCTGGCTGCGCGGCGCCTGAACAACGGCAAGTTCGTCTGGCCACGTGAAGGGGTATCGACCGCCACGCTCAGCCGCCCACAGTTCGATGCCCTGGTGCCGGGCCTGCCCTGGCAGCGCCTGGCCGAAGGTGGCGTGATCACCGTACTCTGAATCTGATCGCTGGCCTGCTGTCTGCCAATCGGTGCATGTGCCGATGGCGTGACCACAGCGGCACTGGCACAGTCTCGTCCATGGTGATGGAGCCCCATCGGTGGAGAGTCTGAGTGCCGAGCAACTGCGCTCAGCGCTGCTGTCCATGCTGCATGTGGCTGCGGCCAAGGATCAGGAACTGGCCTTCAAGCAGGCCATCATCGACAAGCTCACCCACGAGAACGCGCTCTTAAGGCGCATGAAGTTTGCAGCCCAGTCTGAGCGCTTCAGTCCCGAGCAAAAGAGCCTGCTCGAAGACGAAATCGAAGCGGACCTGGCGGCCGTGGCCAGCCAGATCGATGCGCTGGCGCAGGTGCAAACACCAACCAATCCCGAGAAGAAACAGGCCAGGCGCCTGCCGCTGCCGGCGCACCTGCCTCGGCGCGAGATCCGCCACGAACCCACGTCCACCACCTGCGCCTGCGGCTGCCAGATCAGGCGCGTGGGCGAAGACGTGGCCGAGAAGCTCGATGACGTGCCAGGCGTGTTCAGTGTCGAGCGCCAGATCCGTGGCAAGTGGGCCTGCGCCCAGTGTGAGACCATTCAACAGGTGCCGGTTGAGGCGCACGTCATCGACAAGGGTATCCCCACCACCGGCCTGCTGGCCCAGGTGCTGGTGGGCAAGTACCAGGACCACCTGCCGCTGTACCGGCAGGAGGCGATCTTCGCTCGTGCCGGCCTGGCCATCCCGCGCTCGACGCTGGCGCAATGGGTGGGCACCTGCGGGGTGCGGCTGCTGCCGCTGGTCGAGGCGCTCAAGACCGAGATCCTCGGCCACCGAGTGCTGCACGCCGACGAGACACCGGTGGCCATGCGCAAGCCGGGCAACGGCAAGACGCACCGAGCCTACCTCTGGGCTTATGCCCCAGGGGCGTTTGAAGACATGGAGGCCGTGGTCTACGACTTCTGCGAGTCTCGCTCGGGCGAGCATGCCCGGCGCTTGCTGGGCCATGGCACCAACAAGGCTTGGAAGGGTAGCCTGATCTGCGACGACTTCGGCGGCTACAAAGCCCTGATCGCCAGCGGCGTGACCGAGGTGGGCTGTCTGGCCCATGCCCGGCGCAAGTTCTTCGATCTGCACGCGGCGGGCCAGAGCCAGATCGCCGAGTTTGCCCTGCAACAGTTCACCCGGGTCTATGGCATCGAGCGTGAAGTCAAGGAACTGGGCAACGAACAGCGACAAGCTGTTCGCCAGCAGCGGAGCTGGCCAATCCTCGATGCCCTGCACAAGTGGATGACACTGCAGCGGTGCCAGGTGCCCGAGGATCGGCCACCGCCAAAGCGCTGGACTACAGCCTGCGGCGCTGGGATGCGCTGACCCGGTTCGTGGATGACGGGCAATTGCCGGTGGACAACAACTGGATCGAGAACCAGATCCGGCCCATTGCCATCGGACGCAACAACTGGCTGTTTGCCGGCAGCCTGCGTGCGGGCCAGCGGGCCGCTGCCATCATGAGCCTGATTCAGTCGGCGCGCGTGAACGGGCACGATCCGTATGCCTACCTCAAGGATGTGCTCACGCGATTGCCCACGCACAGGGCCAGCCGCATTGACGAGCTCTTGCCGCACCGCTGGCAGCCCTCAGACATCTGATCATCAGACAGGACCGTCAGCGGCGGTCAATATGGGTTCGCCGGTCGGATACGCCGCATTGGCTGAACTCACCGATCGATCGGTCCGAGACTTATGGAGGATGCGCAACGGCTACGCGCTGGCCAGCGCCGACGGCCTGCAGGCCATGGGCGCCGCGCTGCGGGCGCTGTCGCCGGCGCAGCTCGACGCCCTGCGCGCCCAGCTGCGTATTGGCCTGCATGCCGGCGTCGAGGTCACCGACGGCGATCTGCCCGGCACCGTGGTCTCGCAGGCGTTCTGCTCCGCGCTGCCGGTGGCCTACACCCGCGTGCCGGCGGCGCTGTGGGCGCCGTTGGCACAGATGGTGCTGGAGGCCGCCTACGAAGCCACCTTGCTGGCCACCGCTGAAAACGCGCAATCCGGTGGCTCCAACATCGCCTTGCTGACCCTGCTGGGCGGCGGCGTGTTCGGCAACGATGCCCAATGGATCCACGCGGCGCTGCGCCGGGCGCTGACCCTGGCGCGCGACCGGGACCTGGACGTGCGCATCGTCAGTTATGCAGCGGCCGCACCCGCCACTGAGGCCCTGGTGGCCGAGCTCGCCTGAGCGGCCTTGGGCGATCAGCCCTTGCGCCTGCGCAAACCCGTGCTGTACGGCCCGCCCGGCTGCAGCTGACCGAAGGCACCCCAAGCATCCATATACGCATCGTGCAGCGCGCGCTCGCGCGTGCTGCCCTTGAAATTGGCGTAGTCGATGCCCATGACCTCAGCCGCCAGGGCCTGGGTCACCTGCTCGCGCTTGATGCGGGCGCGGCAGCGGTAGTCGTTGCCCAGCGTCACCTCGACCTTGGCGTCGGGAAACACGCGCTCGATGTCGCCATCGCGCCGCGCGCGCACCAGCAGCTCGTCGGGCGCGCAATCCTTGTCCACGATGGACAGGAAGGCCTTGTTCAGACAGATCCACATGGGGTCATCCTCCATTCAGGTGAGTTTTGATCCTGGCCAGCAGGGGCGCGTCGTTCGGGTGCTTGACCAGGGCATCGAGCTTGTCCGCCGGCACCAGCAGCACCGCCTGTGACTCCCAGCCCATCGCCGCCGGATCGCCGCCGACTCGGCGCGCCAGGTAGTAACGGGTCACGCTGGTGCTGCGCACCGAGTCGCACAGAAAACCGGTCAGCTCGACGCGCAGGCCCGACTCTTCCCAGGTCTCCTTGATCGCCGTAGCGTGCGTGCTCAGCGCATCGAGCTTGCCCTTGGGGAAGGTGTGCGCGTAGCCGCCAAAGCCATTGGTCGGCGCCACCACCCAGACCCGGCCGTCGGGTTCGATCGTGACCACGCCCGCGGCCGGCTTCTTGCCCGCGGCCTGGGGCATGGGCGGCTCGGGAAATACCAGGCTGCGGGCCAGGGCTTCCCAGCCTGCGCTGCCCTGCGGTGCGTCGCGCCATGCGGTGACGGGCACGGCATGGATGGCCGCGGGCATGGTGCTGTCCGGTATCGCGGTGGCGATGGCAGCGGGATCGTTCCAGGCCTGAAGAGGGCTGGGCGTGCTGGGTTTGTTGATCTGGACGGGCTGGCCCTGGTCGTTCGGGCGGGGGTGCTGCATGGTTTCGGTGAAGGGTCAATGCGAGGGGGCGACAGTATCGCCTGCCGGCTTGGTCACGCTGCCGCTCGATGTATTCGAACCCATGTCCCAACCCGCCCGGTCCCAAGGATTGCGGGGCGCGTCGTGGCCCATGCTGAGCCGGCGTCAGCTCACCGGCCGCTCGCGCGTTCGCTCGTCGATCTCCTCGGCCGCTGCGGCGCCGGGTGGCTCGCAGTGAGGGCACAGCACAGCCAGGTCCTGGTCGTCGGTGCAGTGGCCCGTCAGAGCCTGCGCGCCGTGCAACTCGAGCGTGACCCAGGCGTAGCCAACATGGGGCGCGGTGCGCACCACCGGCGCCCCGCAACGGCTGCAAGGCACCACGATGCCCGCAGGCGGGTAGGGGGTCTTGAGCCGCAGGTGCTCGATCACGCCGGGCTCGTGCGAGGCGCGGCATTCCAGCGAGTCGTGCAGCAAAACGGTATCGGCCTGGTGGATGTGCAGGATGGTCTGCACGCGGCCGTCCACCTCGGCAATCGCCTGCGACTGCACGCGCCGATCCAGGCTGTGCAGCGTTGTGTGGATCGGCTTGCCGCACGCGTGGCACTTGAAGGTCATGAGATTGCCTTGCTGGTGGGTTGGAGCGTCACGATCTTGCCAGCACTCTATCGGCGCAGGAGCCCGGAAACCCGCGGCCGGCGGGCTGAGCCGTCCTGCTGGTGAGCGTGATGGCTGGCCTGCCCGGCAGGACTCGAACCTGCGACCTGCTGCTTAGAAGGCAGCTGCTCTATCCAGTTGAGCTACGGGCAGCCGAAACGAACAAGGCCCGGCAATGGGTGCGCGGGCCTTGATTGTGTATGAAGTGGTCGGAGCGGCGGGATTCGAACTCGCGACCCTCTGCTCCCAAAGCAGATGCGCTACCAGGCTGCGCTACGCTCCGACAAAACCGACATTCTACTGTGTCAATGTCCATGGACGGCAGGACTTGACGACGGCGCCGCTGGATGGCGCCGCAGCAGCACTCCGAAGTACTATTGATTCAATAGCTGGTAGCGCTTGTCTGGCAAGCGCCACGGCCATGAAAGGCGTTTCAGCTGCCGCGCGTGACGGGCATCTCCACTGGCTTGCTGCCCGGCATGTGCTTGGCCAGCTCCAGCTTGGCGATGGCGTTGCGGTGCACCTCGTCGGGGCCGTCGGCCAGGCGCAGGGTGCGCTGGTGGGCGTACATGGAGGCGAGCGGAAAGTCGTTGCTGACGCCGCCGCCACCGTGCGCCTGGATGGCCCAGTCGATGATCTTGGTGGAGACGTTGGGCGCCACCACCTTGATCATCGCGATCTCGGCCTGCGCCACCTTGTTGCCCACGGTGTCCATCATGTAGGCGGCTTTCAGCGTCAGCAGGCGCGCCTGGTCGATCATGCAGCGCGACTCGGCGATGCGCTCGCGCCACACGCCCTGTTCGCTGATGCGCCGGCCAAACGCCACGCGGTTGTTCAGGCGCTGGCACATCAGCTCCAGCGCGCGCTCGGCCGCGCCGATCGAGCGCATGCAGTGGTGAATGCGCCCCGGCCCCAGCCGGCCCTGGGCAATGGCAAACCCGCGGCCTTCGCCCCACAGCAGGTTGCCGGCGGGCACGCGCACGTCTTTCAGCTCGACTTCCATGTGGCCGTGCGGCGCGTCGTCCATGCCAAACACCGTGAGCGGGCGGATCACCTTGACACCGGGCGTGTTGGCGGGCACCAGGATCATGGCCTGCTGCGAATGGCGCGGCGCATCCGGGTCGGTCTTGCCCATGACGATGTAGATGGCGCAGCGCGGGTCGCCCGCGCCGGAGGACCACCACTTGCGGCCGTTGATGACGTAATGGTCGCCATCGCGCTGGATGCGGCATTCGATGTTGGTGGCGTCGCTGGAGGCCACGGCCGGCTCGGTCATCAGAAAGGCCGAGCGGATTTCGCCCCTCAGCAGGGGTTCGAGCCATTCGTCCTTGTTGGCTTCAGAGCCGTAGCGCTCGATGGTCTCCATGTTGCCGGTGTCGGGCGCCGAGCAGTTGAACACCTCGGGCGCCCAGGACACGCGGCCCATGATCTCGCACAGCGGCGCGTATTCGAGGTTGGACAGGCCCTCGGGCGCGCGCTTGGACTTGGGCAGAAACAAGTTCCACAGACCCTGCTGGCGCGCCAGGGGCTTGAGCTCTTCGATGATGCGCGTGGGGATCCAGGCGTTGCCCTTGGCGCGGTTGGCCGCCACCTCTTCATAAAAGCGCGCCTCGTTGGGGTAGATGTGCTGGTCCATGAAGGCCAGCAGGCGCGCCTGCATGTCCTGCACCTTGGGGCTGTACTCGAATTCCATGACGTTCTCCATGTGGGCAATGTAATCAGGCGCCAGCCCTTGTGTAGCAAGCGCCAGCAGCTATGCTTTTTGAGCGAATGACCAGGCCAGCTCGGCCATCGGGCGGGCGCCCGCACCGCTGGCGCGTGCCTGCGCGCTGCTGGCGGTGCCGGCCTCCACCCGCTTGGCGATGCCCTGCAGGATGGCGGCGATGCGGAACATGTTGTAGGCCAGATAGAAGTTCCAGTCGGGCGCCAGCTGCTCGGGCGTGGCCAATCCGGTGCGCGCGCAATAGCGGCGGATGTAGTCCTGTTCGCTGGGAATGCCCAGGCTGGCCAGGTCGACCCCGCCGATGCCACGGAAGCTGCCGGGCGGGATGTGCCAGGCCATGCAGTGGTAGCTGAAGTCGGCCAGCGGATGGCCCAGGGTGGACAGCTCCCAGTCCAGCACCGCCAGAATGCGCGGCTGGCTCGGGTGGAAGATCACGTTGTCGAGCCGGTAGTCGCCATGCACGATGGCGGTCAGGCCGTCGTCGCGCGCGCTGGCGGGCATGTGCGTGGGCAGCCATTCGATCAGGCGGTCCATTTCGGCGATGGGCTGCGTGACCGAGGCCAGGTACTGCTTGCTCCAGCGGCCGATCTGGCGCTCGAAGTAGTTGCCGGGCTTGCCGTAGTCGGCCAGGCCGCGCGCCGCGCAGTCGACCTTGTGCAGCGCGGCAATGACGCGGTTGAGCTCGTCGTAGTGGGCGCCGCGCTCGGCCGGGGTCATGCCCGGCAGTGTCTGGTCCCACAGCACGCGGCCTTCGACGAACTCCATGATGTAGAAGGCGCGGCCGATCACGGATTCGTCCTCGCACAGGGCATGCATGCGCGCCACCGGCACGTCGGTGCCGTGCAGCCCGCGCATGACGGCGAACTCGCGTTCGATGGCGTGGGCCGAGGGCAGCAGCTTGGCGACGGGGCCGGGCTTGGCGCGCATCACGTAAGTGCGGCCGGGCGTGATGAGCTTGTAGGTGGGGTTGGATTGCCCGCCCTTGAACATCTCGACGCTCAGCGGGCCGGCAAAGCCTTCGACGTAGGCGCTCATCCAGGCGGCCAGGGCGCCGCTGTCGAAGGCGTGCGCCTCGGACACCGGACGTGTGCCGACGAACTGATCGGTGGGG
>Ga0209604_1000179_pt1 | contig 62646 bp, 62 predicted proteins | sample AD_UKC097_MetaG_FD_184405 | JGI IMG/M metagenome (GOLD analysis project Ga0209604, IMG submission 184405) | Active sludge microbial communities of municipal wastewater-treating anaerobic digesters from USA - AD_UKC097_MetaG (SPAdes) (version 2) | ecosystem: Engineered > Bioreactor > Anaerobic >...
TCGCCCTGGTGCGCATTGGCGGCATGGAAGGCGGCGTACACCTTCTCCGGATCGTGGCCACCACGGCGCAGATCCCAGATTTCATCGTCGGTCAGGTGTTCGACCAGCTTGGCCGTCTCGGGGTACTTGCCGAAGAAATGCTGGCGGATGTAGGCGCCATCCTTGGCGCGGAAGGTCTGGTAGTCGCCATCCAGCGTTTCCATCATGAGCTGGCGCAGCTTGCCGTCCTTGTCGCGCCGCAGCAGGTCGTCCCAGCCCTTGCCCCACAGCAGCTTGATGACGTTCCAGCCGGCGCCACGGAAGTCGCCTTCCAGCTCCTGGATGATCTTGCCGTTGCCGCGCACCGGCCCATCGAGGCGCTGCAGGTTGCAGTTGATGACGAAGATCAGGTTGTCCAGGTTCTCGCGCGAAGCCAGCGTGATGGCGCCGCGGCTTTCGGGCTCGTCCATTTCGCCGTCGCCCAGAAACACCCAAACTTTGCGCCCTTCGGTGTTGGCGATGCCGCGCGCGTGCAGGTACTTCATGAAGCGCGCCTGGTAGATCGCCATCATCGGCCCCAGGCCCATGCTCACGGTGGAGTACTGCCAGAAGCCAGGCATCAGGTGCGGGTGCGGGTAGCTGGACAGGCCCTTGCCCTTGACCTCCTGGCGGAAGTTTTCCAGCTGCTCTTCGTTGATGCGACCTTCCAGGTAGGCGCGGGCATAGATGCCGGGCGCACTGTGACCCTGAAAGTAGATGCAGTCGCCGCCGTGGTGTTCGCTCTCGGCATGCCAGAAATGGTTGAAGCCGGCGCCCCACATGCTGGCCAGCGAAGCGAACGAGCCGATGTGGCCACCCAGGCTGCCGCCTTCGGGCGGGTCGATGCGGTTGGCCCGCACCACCATGGCCATGGCGTTCCAGCGCATGTAGGCGCGCAGGCGCTTTTCAATCGCGATGTTGCCCGGGCAACGCGCCTCCTGCTCAGGCTCGAGCGTGTTGACGTAGCCGGTGTTGGCGGAAAACGGCAGGTCGATGCTGGCCTGGCGGGCGTGCTCCAGCAGGCCTTCCAGCAGCGCGTGGGCGCGCTCGGGGCCCTCGCGCTCGATGACCGCCGTCAGCGCGTCCAGCCATTCACGGGTTTCCTGGGCATCCAGTTCGGCAGCAGACTGCGCCTGTGGATTGTTGGACATCTTCGCGTCTCCTCTCATGTTGTCGAAGTCATTGTGACCCAACCAGCGGCGATGATCGCACAAATCGGCGCAATTTCAAATAGTAATTTGTTATCTCATAATACGCAATTCTGATCGGTCACACCCTTGTCCGCAGCGCATCTCCAGCCAGCGCCTCGACGGCCCTGACGGGCCGGAGTGCGCACCCACGCCGCCACGGCCGTCTTCAGCCACGTACACTGGACATGCATGCAGTCCGAACTTGCCTCCACCCTGTACGACTCCGGTCCGCCCCGGACACGCTGGCAGCGCCTGCTCAAAGGTCAGGATCCGATCGCCCAGCTGGCCCCGCTGGCGGCGGTGCTGCTGTTTCTGGCGGCCATCGTGTCGGCCTTCTGGTACTTGCGCCTGGAGGAAACGCGGCGCGAGCAGGAGGCCGTCAAACGTGACGTGGAATACAGCCAGCAACGCCTGCGCCTGCGCCTGCTGGAGCGCCAGGAGCAGCTGATGCGGCTGGCGCGCGAGCTGGCCGACCGCGAAATGACGGCGCTGCAGTTCGACGCCCGCGCCGAGGCCATGGTGGCGCAGTACCCGGAGTTGCGCGCGGTCAGCTGGATCGACGGCCAGCGCCGGCTGCGCACCACGCAGACTTCGCCCAGCGTGTCGCCCCAGCCCGACTGGATCGCCGACGGCCGGCTCAAGCCCGGCGAGGTCAGCGAGGGCTACAGTCTGGCACAGGATCTGCGCCAGGCCGTGTACAACCAGCCGCTGGCCGTCGAGGACGCCGATGCGGTGCTGTACCTGCACGTGCCGATCACGCCGCGCGCGCAGTTCGCCGGCGTGGTGCTGGCGGAATACTCGGTCGATGGCCTGCTGCGCTATGGCGTGCCGTCGGAGGTGCTGGCCAAATACGCCGTGTCGCTGCTGGACGCCAAGGGCCAGCTGCTGGCCGGCCAGACCATCCCGGACCGCACCGGCCTGTCGGAGTACCTGCCCTGGAGCGAGCAGGTCAACGCCTTCGACAGCCCGGTCTCCCCGGTCGGCAACGGGCTGGTGCTGCGCGCCCAGGCCTGGCGCACCTCACAAGGCGTGGTCGGTGGCACGCTGTTCTGGCTGGTGGCGGTGCTGGCCAGCATGACGGCATGGATGTTGATCGCCAACTGGCGCCAGTCGCAACGCCGTCAGCAGGCGCAGCATGCGCTGCTGGCCGAAACCAGCTTCCGTCGGGCGATGGAAAACTCCATGCTCACCGGCATGCGTGCGCTCGATCTGCAGGGGCGCATCATCTACGTCAACCCGGCTTTCTGCCAGATGACGGGCTGGAGCGAGGAAGAGCTGCTGGGCCAGGCCGAGCCGTTCAGCTATTGGCCCGACGCCGACCGCGCCGAGCTGTCGTCGCGCCTGAAGGAGGAGCTGCGCGGCACGGCCGACCCGGCCGGCTTCCAGATGAGTGTCAAGCGCAAGGACGGCTCGCTGTTCGATGCCCGCCTGTACGTCTCGCCCCTGATCGACGCCACCGGCAAGCATGCCGGCTGGATGGCGTCGATGACCGACATCACCGAACCGAACCGGGTGCGGCGCCAGCTGTCGGCCTCGTACGAGCGCTTCACCACCGTGCTGGAAGCGCTGGACGCTTCGGTGTCGGTGGCGCCGCTGGGCAGCCAGGAGCTGCTGTTTGCCAACAAGCTGTATCGCCAGTGGTTCGACGGCACCACCACCGGCCATCTGAAGCTGGTGGAGCGCGCCGGAACGCCCGAAACCCAGGCGTCCGAAGAGAGCCTGGACACGGTCGACTCCCTGGTCGGTCTGCCGGTCGACAGCCTGGCCAACGCGCCGCTGGCAGAGCATGCCGAGGTCTACATCGAACGCCTGAACAAGTGGCTGGAAGTGCGCTCGCGCTACCTGAACTGGGTGGACGGCCGCCTGGTGCAGATGGTGATCGCCACCGACATCACGGCGCGCCGGCAGGCCGAGGAGCAGGCCGCCGCGCAGGCCGAGCGCGCCGAAGCCGCCAGCCGCCTGATCACCATGGGCGAGATGGCTTCCAGCGTCGCCCACGAGCTGAACCAGCCGCTGACGGCGATCAGCAACTACTGCACCGGCATGATCTCGCGCGTGCGCAGCGGGCAGATCAGCCGTGACGATCTGCTCGGCGCACTCGACAAGACCGCCCGCCAGGCGCAGCGCGCCGGTCAGGTGGTGCAGCACATCCGCAGCTTCGTCAAGCGCAGCGAGCCGCGCCGTGCCTGGGCCGAGGTGACGCCGATGGTCGAGCAGGTGCTGGAGCTGGCCGAGATCGAACTGCGCCGCCGCAACGTGCGGCTGGTGCGCCAGATCGCCACCGACCTGCCGGCCCTGCACGTGGACCCGATCCTGATCGAGCAGGTGCTGATGAACCTGATCAAGAACGCCGCCGAATCGATCGACGTCGCCCAGCGTGCGCCGGGCCAGCGCCTGATCGAGCTGCGCGTGGTGCAGCGCGACATCGAAGATCAGCCCACGGTGCAGTTCAGCGTGACCGACAACGGGCGCGGTCTGGCGCCCGAGGCGCTGGCGCGGCTGTACGAAGCCTTCTTCTCCACCAAGAGCGACGGCCTGGGCATCGGCCTCAATCTGTGCCGCTCGATCGTCGAGTCGCACCAGGGCCGGATCCACGCCGAGAACCTCTACAATGCCGGCCAGGTCGTGGGCTGCCGCTTCAGTTTCTGGATCCCGGTCGGTCCGGCACAGGATGCCCGCCCGTCCGACCACAACCTCAGGGAAGTTGCATGAGTCTGATTCCGAAACGAGGCACGGTCTACGTGGTGGACGACGACGAGGCGGTGCGTGATTCGGTGCAGTGGCTGCTGGAAGGCCAGGATTACCGCGTACGCTGCTTCGAGTCGGCCGAGGCCTTTCTGGCCCGCTACGACCCGCGCGAAGTGGCCTGCCTGATCATCGACATTCGCATGGACGGCATGAGCGGGCTGGAGCTCCAGGACCGCCTGAACGAGCGCCACTCGCCCCTGCCGATGGCCTTCATCACCGGCCATGGCGACGTGCCGCTGGCGGTCGACACCATGAAGAAGGGGGCCATGGACTTCATCCAGAAGCCCTTCAACGAAGACCACCTGATGCCCCTGGTCGAGCGCATGCTGGAGCAGGCCCGCACGAGCTTCGCCGAACACCAGCAGGCCGCCAGCCGCGACGCGCTGCTGGCCAAGCTCACCGGCCGCGAAGCGCAGGTGCTCGAACGCATCGTCGCCGGCCGCCTGAACAAGCAGATCGCCGACGACCTGGGCATCAGCATCAAGACCGTCGAGGCGCACCGCGCCAACATCATGGAAAAGCTGGGCGCCAACACCGTGGCCGACCTGCTCAAGATCGCCCTGGGGCAGCAAACCGCCAAGGTCTGAGCTACTATCGTTTTCATAGCTGCCGGCGCATATCCATCAAGCGCCAGGCAGCTTTTTCATTGGTATCCGACGGGTTCTTCACATGACCGCCCAACTGATCGACGGCAACGCCCTGGCGGCCACCGTCCGCGCCGAGGTGGCGCACCGCGTGCAGGCGCTGCAGGCACGCGGCGTGCAACCGCACCTGAGCATCATTCTGGTCGGTGACAACCCGGCCAGCCAGGTCTACGTGCGCAGCAAGGTGGCCGACAGCCAGCAGACCGGCCTGTCGGCGACGCTGGAACGCTACCCGGCCGAGCTGCCGCAGGCCGAGTTGCTGGCGCGCATCGCCGCCCTCAACGCCGACCCGGCCGTGCACGGCATCCTGGTGCAGCTGCCGCTGCCGCCACACATGGACGCGCATGCGGTGATCGAGGCCATTGCCCCAGCCAAGGACGTGGACGGCTTTCACGTCGCCAGCGCCGGCGCGCTGATGGTGGGCCAGCCCGGCTTTCGCCCCTGCACCCCCTACGGCTGCATGCGCATGCTGCAGTCGATCGGCCTGCACGATCTGCGGGGCCGGCACGCGGTGGTGATCGGGCGCAGCAACATCGTCGGCAAGCCGATGGCCATGATGCTGCTGACGCAGAACGCCACCGTCACCGTCTGCCACAGCGGCACCTCCGACCTGGCGGCGCTGACGCGCCAGGCCGACATCGTGGTGGCCGCCGTCGGCAAGCGCAACGTCCTGACGGCGGACATGGTCAAGCCCGGCGCGGTGGTCATCGACGTCGGCATGAACCGCGACGACGCCGGCAAGCTGTGCGGCGACGTGGACTTCACCGGGGTGCGCCAGGTGGCCAGCTGGATCACCCCGGTGCCCGGCGGCGTGGGACCCATGACGCGCGCCATGCTGCTGGTCAACACCATCGAGGCCGCCGAGCGCGCCGCCGCCTGACCCGGGGCCGCGCGGCGCCGGCCGCCCGCAGACCCTCGATCTTTAAGCAAAATGGCCTGCGGCGCTTGTCCACAAAGCGCCAGAAGCTATCATTTTGATACTTTGCGGCTTGACAAACACCGCCTTGTCCCCAGCTGAAGCGCCATGACCAATCCCCTGCTCGACTTCTCCGACCTGCCGCGCTTCGACCAGATCCGCCCGGAACACGTGGCTCCCGCCATCGACCAGCTGCTGGCCGAAGCCGAGGCGGCGCTGGAGGCCGCCGTCAGCCCCGACTCCCCGGCCGACTGGACGTGGCTGTCGCGCACGCTCGACGTGCCCGGCGAGCGCCTGGGCCGCGCCTGGAGCGTGGTCAGCCACCTCAACGCCGTCATGGACACCCCCGAGCTGCGCGCCGCCTACAACGCCGCCCTGCCCCGGGTCACCGAGTTCTGGACCCGGCTGGGCAGCGACGAGCGGCTGTACGCCCGCTACAAGGCCATCGACCCGGCGCCGCTGGACGCCGCGCAGCGGCGCGCGCGCGACAACGCCCTGCGCGACTTCGTGCTGGGCGGCGCCGAGCTGCAGGGTGCAGCCAAGCAGCGCTACGCCGCCATCCAGGAGCGTCTGGCCGAGCTGAGCCAGAAGTTCAGCGAGAACGCGCTCGACGCCACCGACGCCTACGCCTGTTATGCCAGCGAAGCCGAGGTCGAAGGCCTGCCGCCCGATGTCCTGGCCACGGCCCGCGCCGCCGCCCAGGCCGACGGCCAGTCCGGCTACAAGCTCACCCTGAAGCTGCCCAGCTACCTGCCGGCGATGCAGTTCGCGCATGACCGCGCGCTGCGCCAGCGCCTGTACCGCGCCTACGTCACGCGCGCCTCCGACCAGGCCGAAGGCGATGCCACGCGCTTTGACAACGCACCGCTGATCCGCGAAATCCTGGCGCTGCGCCACGAAGAAGCGCAGCTGCTGGGCTACGCCAGCTACGGCGACGTGTCCCTGGTGCCCAAGATGGCCGAATCGCCGCGCCAGGTGATCGACTTTCTGCGCCAGCTGGCGGCCAAGGCCCGGCCCTACGCCGAGCGCGACGTGGCCGACCTGCGCGCCTTCGCGCGCGAACGGCTGGACCTGGCCGATCCGCAGAGCTGGGACTGGCCCTATCTGGGCGAACGGCTCAAGGAAGCGCGCTACGCCTTCAGCGAGCAGGAGGTCAAGCAGTACTTTCAGGCGCCCAAGGTGCTGGCCGGGCTGTTCAAGATCGTCGAGACCCTGTTCGAAGTCGCCATCCGCCGCGACGCGGCGCCGGTCTGGCACCCCTCGGTCGAGTTCTACCGCATCGAGCGCGACGGGCAACTGCTGGGCCAGTTCTATCTCGACCCTGGCGCGCGCACCGGCAAGCGCGGCGGCGCCTGGATGGACGACGTGCGCGCCCGCTGGCTGCGCCCGGACAACGGCCGCCTGCAGACCCCCGTGGCCCAGCTGGTGTGCAACTTCGCCGAGGGCGTTCATGGCGCGCCGCCGCTGCTCACGCACGACGACGTCATCACCCTGTTCCACGAATTCGGCCACGGCCTGCACCATCTGCTGACGCAGGTGAACGAGCGCGACGTCTCGGGCATCAGCGGCGTCGAGTGGGATGCGGTCGAGCTGCCCAGCCAGTTCATGGAGAACTTCTGCTGGGAATGGGAAGTGCTGCGCCACATGACGGCCCATGTCGACAGCGGCGAGCCGCTGCCGCGCGAGCTGTTCGACAGGATGATCGCCGCCCGCAACTACCAGGCCGGCCTGCAGACCGTGCGACAGATCGAGTTCGCCCTGTTCGACATGCTGCTGCACACCGAGCACGCCAGCGGCCAGGACTTCCAGCCCCTGCTGGACGCGGTGCGACGCGAAGTGGCGGTGCTGCAGCCGCCACCGTTCGCGCGCACGGCACAGACCTTCAGCCACATCTTCGCTGGCGGTTACGCCGCGGGCTACTACAGCTACAAGTGGGCCGAAGTGCTGTCGGCCGACGCCTACGCCGCGTTCGAGGAAAGCGTGACGCCCGAGGGCTTGCCCAGCGTCGAAACCGGACGAAAATACCGACGCGAGATTCTGGAAGCCGGCGGCAGCCGCCCGGCCATGGAATCGTTCAAGGCCTTCCGTGGCCGCGAGCCCAGCCTGGACGCGCTGCTGCGCCACCAGGGCATGGCTTGAGGCGCACGGCGGCCGGCCCGCAGCCCTTGTCGTCCACCCCGCCCGCAGGAGAATCGCCCGTGCATCGTCGTCACCCTCTGCTTCTCGTCACGGCCTTGAGCGCCCTGCTGCTGGCGGGCGGCGTCCAGGCGCAGGTGTACCGTTCGAGCGGGCCCGGCGGCGTCAGCTACAGCGACCAGCCGCCTCCCGCACAGGCGGGTCGCCAGGTGGCCCCGCTCGGCGGCGATACCCGGCGCAGCGGCAGCGCCACGCTGCCCTACACGCTCAGCCAGACCGTGCAGCGCTTTCCCGTCACGCTCTACACCTCCGCCGATTGCCCGCCCTGCGTCAGCGGCCGCAACCTGCTGATCCAGCGCGGCGTGCCGTTCAGTGAAAAAACCGTGCAGTCCAACGAGGACATCGCAGCCCTGCAGCGGCTGGCCGGTGCCAGCCAGGTGCCGGTGCTGACCATCGGCGGCCAGCGCCTGAGCGGCTATTCGGACCAGGAGTGGAGCCAGTACCTCGACGCCGCCGGCTATCCCAGAACCTCGCAGTTGCCGGCGGCCTATCAGCGCCCGGCCGCCACACCGCTGGTGGCCCAAAGCCCCGTGCCCGCCGCGGCCACCGGTACGGCCCGCGAAGCCACTGCCCCCGCCGCGGCAACGCCGGCCGAGCCCAGCATCGCCCCCCCGCGCAACGCCACCAACCCGGCCGGGATTCGCTTCTGAACCGCTACCAATTCGATAGCTTCTGGCGCTTGCCAGATATGCGCCAGAGCACATAAAAGCCCACAAAAAACCCGCCTGGGCGAGGCGGGTTTGTGCGGCGCGCGATGGGCGGCTCACTTGCCGACCGTGGCCTCCTGCCGCAGGATCGTGTACAGCTCGTCCTTGACGCGCAGTTTTTCCTTCTTCAGCGTCTCGATCTCGCTGTGGATGGCACCGGCATCGTGGCCTTCCATGGCCTTGATCTGGTGATCCAGTTCGTTGTGCCGCTCGAACAGGTTCAGGAAACGGGTGTTCGAGCCCTCGCCCTTGAGACGGGTGATCAGATCGCGGTATTCAGGAAACATCGGTTCTCCTCAGTGGTCACACGCTTCATCATAAACCGCCGCGCACCCCACGGGCATCGGCGGCCACGCAATCGGCAAAGTAGCGCACATGGCCGTGGTCGTCTTCCACCTCCACCAAGCCGTGGATGTCGGTCTCGAAGCCGGGGCACTCGAGCGCGAAGTCGCGCGCGAACTTCAGGTAGTCGACGATCTTGCGGTTGAACACCTCGCCCGGAATCAGCAGCGGAATGCCGGGCGGATAGGGCGTCACCAGCGCCGTGGTGATGCGGCCTTCGAGCTGGTCGATCTCCACCCGCTCCACCTGGCGGCGGGCGATGCAGGCGTAGGCGTCGGCCGGGTTCATGGCCGGCGTCAGCTCGCTCAGGTACATGTCGGTGGTCAGGCGCGCGATGTCGTACTTGGCGTAGAGCTGATGCACGTGCTGGCACAGGTCGCGCAGGCCCATCTTCTCGTAGCGCCGGTGCTGGGCGCAGAACTCCGGCATGATGCGCCACATCGGCTGGTTGCGGTCGTAGTCGTCCTTGAACTGCTGCAGCGCCGTCACCAGCGTGTTCCAGCGGCCCTTGGTGATGCCGATGGTGAACATGATGAAGAAGCTGTAGAGCCCGGTCTTTTCCACCACCACGCCGTGCTCGGCCAGGAATTTGGTGACGATCGACGCCGGAATGCCGCTCTTGTCGAACTTGCCGTCCAGGTTCAGGCCGGGCGTGACGATGGTGGCCTTGATCGGGTCCAGCATGTTGAAGCCCGGCGCCAGCTTGCCAAAGCCGTGCCAGCTGCGGTCCTTCGCGCCGTTCTTGATGACCCAGTCGTCGGCGCGCCCGATGCCTTCTTCGGCGATCTTCTCCGGCCCCCAGACCTTGAACCACCAGTCGCCCTTGCCGAAGTCGGCCTCGACCTTGCGCATGGCGCGGCGAAAGTCCAGCGCCTCGGCAATGCTCTCTTCCACCATGGCGGTGCCGCCGGGCGGCTCCATCATGGCGGCGGCCACGTCGCAGCTGGCGATGATGCTGTACTGCGGGCTGGTCGAGGTGTGCATCAGGTACGCCTCGTTGAACAGGTAGCGGTCGAGCTTGACCTGCTGCGAGTCCTGCACCAGCACGTGGCTGGCCTGGCTGATGCCGGCCAGCAGCTTGTGGATCGACTGGGTCGAATAAACCACCGACTGCTGCGGCCGCGCGCGCTTCTTGCCCATGGCGTGGTAGCTGCCATAGAACGGATGGAAGGCCGCGTGCGGCAGCCAGGCCTCGTCGAAATGCAGGTTGTCGACGTAGCCGTCGAGCATGCCCTTGATCGCCTCGGTGTCGTACAGCACGCCGTCGTAGGTGGACTGCGTCAGCGTCAGGATGCGCGGCTTGACGCGATCGGCGTCGACATGCTGCAGCAGCGGGTTGGCGCGGATCTTGGCCTTGATGGTCTCGGGCTCGAACTCGCTGCGCGGAATCGGGCCGATGATGCCGTAGTGGTTGCGCGTGGGCTTGAGAAACACCGGGATCGCGCCGGTCATGATGATGGCGTGCAGGTTGCTCTTGTGGCAGTTGCGGTCCACCACCACCACGTCCCCAGGCGCCACCGTGTGGTGCCAGACGATCTTGTTGCTGGTGCTGGTGCCGTTGGTGACGAAGAAGCAGTGGTCGGCGTTGAAGATGCGCGCCGCATTGCGCTCGCTGTCGCCGATCGCGCCGTTGTGGTCCAGCAGCTGGCCCAGCTCTTCGACGGCGTTGCAGACGTCGGCGCGCAGCATGTTCTCGCCGTAGAACTGGTGGTACATCTGGCCGATCGGTGACTTCAGGAACGCCACCCCGCCCGAATGCCCCGGACAGTGCCAGGAGTACGAACCATCCTCGGCATAGTCGAGCAATGCGCGAAAGAACGGCGGCTGGATGCCTTCCAGATAGCTCTTGGCCTCGCGCACGATGTGCTTGGCCACGAACTCGGGCGTGTCCTCGAACATGTGGATGAAGCCGTGCAGCTCGCGCAGCACGTCGTTGGGCAGGTGCTGGCTGGTCTTGGTCTCGCCGTGCAGGTAGATCGGCACGTCGTCGTTCTTGCGCCGCACCTCGGCGATGAAGCTGCGCAGGTTCTGCACCGCGGGGGACGATGCCTCGTCGGCGCCCAGCTCCTCGTCGTCGATCGACAGGATGAAGGCACTGGCGCGGCTTTGCTGCTGGGCGAACTGGCTCAGGTCGCCATAGCTGGTGGCACCCACCACCTCGAAACCCTCGTCCTCGATCGCCTTGGCCAGGGCACGGATGCCCAGGCCGGAGATGTTGTCGGCGCGGTAGTCTTCGTCGATGATGACGATCGGAAAGCGGAACTTCATGGGACCTGACTCCTGCCGAAGGCGGCAAAACAGCGCGCAAGTGTACGGAATTGCCGCGCCCCGGCGCGGCAGCCGCGTGCAGATGCCCGACAATGCGCATCAGTGATACATCGAAATCATTAACTGGGAGCATGCATGGCAGACTCGACCGTCTGGTGGATCGCCGCCGGGCTGCTGGTGGCGGCCGAGCTGCTGACCGGCACCTTCTACCTGCTGATGCTGGCCATCGGCGCTGCGGCCGGCGCGCTGGCGGCCCACGCCGGGCTGAGCCTGAGCGCCCAGCTGGTCGCCGGCGGCGTGACCGGCGGCGTGGCGGTGCTGGTCAGCTACCTGGCGCGCCGGCGCCGGCCGGGAGACCCGTCGCCGCGCGCCGACCGCAGCGTCAACCTCGACGTCGGTGAAACCGTGCAGATCGACGCCTGGGGCGCCGACGGCACGGCCCAGATCCGCTACCGCGGCGCGCCCTGGACCGCCGTGCTGCGACCCGGCCACGCGCCCCACCCGGGCCCGCACCGCGTGATCGAGCTGGTGGGCAGCCGCCTGCTGGTCGAGCCGGCCTGACGGCGCCACGCCACCCCCGCCCACCGAACCTCAACGAAAGAAGCCATCGTGGAAATCGCACTCATCGTCGTCATCATCGCCGCGCTGTTCATCAAGCTGGCGATCAAGGTCGTGCCCCAGCAGAACGCCTGGGTGGTCGAGCGGCTGGGCAAGTACCACGGCACGCTGGCACCGGGCCTGAACTTCATCATGCCCTTCCTGGATCGCGTGGCCTATCGTCACAGCCTGAAGGAAATCCCGATGGACGTGCCCAGCCAGGTCTGCATCACGCGCGACAACACGCAGCTGCAGGTGGACGGCATCCTGTACTTCCAGGTCACCGACCCGATGCGCGCCAGCTACGGCGCCAGCAACTACGTGGTCGCCATCACCCAGCTGGCGCAGACCACGCTGCGCAGCGTGATCGGCAAGCTGGAGCTGGACAAGACCTTCGAAGAGCGCGACATGATCAACGCCAAGGTGGTCGAGGCCATCGACGAAGCGGCGCTGAACTGGGGCGTGAAGGTGCTGCGCTACGAAATCAAGGACCTCACGCCGCCGGCTGAAATCCTGCGTTCCATGCAGGCACAGATCACGGCCGAGCGCGAAAAGCGCGCCGTCATCGCCACCTCGGAAGGTAAACGACAGGAAGAAATCAACCTGGCCGAAGGCCAGAAGCAGGCCGCCATCGCCAAATCCGAAGGTGACAAGCAAGCCGCCATCAACACCGCCCAGGGCCAGGCCGCCGCCATCACCGAGGTGGCCAACGCCACCGCCGTGGCGCTGGCGCGCATCGGCACCGCCATCCGCCAGCCTGGAGGCGAGCAGGCGGTGCAACTGAAGGTGGCCGAACGCGCCGTCGAGGCCTACAGCCAGCTCGCCAGCCAGGCCCAGACCACCCTGGTCGTGCCCAGCAACATGACTGAAGTCTCGGCCCTCATCAGCTCGGCCATGAAGATGGTGCAGACGCAGCAGCGCAGCGAAGGCTGAACGCACTTGCACGCAGGCACCAGGCGCGCCTGCACCGCGCTACAATGCGCGATTGCACGGAGAGGTGGATGAGCGGTTTAAGTCGCACGCCTGGAAAGCGTGTGTGGGTTAATAGCCCACCGCGGGTTCGAATCCCGCCCTCTCCGCCAGGACAGACATGAGCGGCCCGATCCACGGGCCGCTCTTTTTTGCGCCGTCGTTCAGCTCGCCAGGGCGTACCCACCCTCGCCCACCGCTTGTACCAGACACTGCTCGATCAGCAGGTCGAGGTGCATCTGGATGCTGCGGCGTTCGGCGCTGTCGACGTAGGGCAGCTCGATCCCGATCGGGTACAGCAGGCGACGCGCGACGAGCTGATCGAGTGTCTGCGGCCCTTCGCTCAGGTAGCCCAGCAGGCGCTCATGGCGCTCGTCGATCCTGGTGGCAAAACGTGCCAAGGCCTGTTCGAAGGCGGCACGTTCGGTGATCACGCCACGGTGGTGCGAGGTGACCCACAGGCGCGCGTCGAGCTCGCGCACCGCCGCCAGACTGCGCTGAAACTGGCGCAGGTCGGAGCTGGCGTCGCCGTAGTAGGGGCCGAAGCCGGTCAGGTCGATGTCGCCGATGAAGGCGATGCCCTCGCTTTCAATCACCAGCGCCGAATGGCCGGCGGTGTGACCCGGCAGGTGATGGGCGCGCACGCGCACGCCGCCCCCCAGATCCCACTGGCTGCCGTGGGTGTAGGCGGTGGCGTCGGGGCGCGGGTGGTAGCTGAAATCGCGCGCGATCACGGCACGCATCGCCTCGAGTACGGGCGCCGGATAGCCGTAGTGGCGCGCCAGGCCTGGCCACGACTGCGCGGCCGCCAGGTCGGCCTCATGCACTTGCACGGCGGCGTGGCGCAGCTGGCCCAGGGCCACCATGTGGTCCTCGTGCACATGGCCCAGCAGCACCAGATCCACCCCGTCCAGGTCTGGCCCGATGTGGCGCGCCACCTGCGGCGTGTCGAACGCCACGCGGGTATCGCGGCCCTGCACGATGACCTGGTTTCCGTCAGGGTACTTGCCCGATTTTTCACCCAGATAGACCCGCACGGGCCCAAAATCCAGACGTTGCATAAGCTACAAATTGAATAGCTCGTTGCGCACACCCAGCAAGCGCTGGAGGCATTTTCCATTGCACACCCATGGGATACCCCATGGCTCAGCGGCGCAGCGCTTGTGGCAGCCAGTCGCCGTCCAGTTCCTGCCCCGGCACCGCGTACAGATCGGGCGTGCCTGGGCTGAGGGCCCGACCTTGCAGCGACCAGCGATGGCGCGCCGCGAAGTCAAAACCGGCGCTGGTCTGCCGACAGGCGATGTCGCCACGCCCGAAGTCCGGGGCCATATCCTCGCACGGAATGCCGGCCACCGCTGGCGAGGCGGCCGCCGGCACGCTGGCGCGCCCACCCTGGCGTGGCAGATAGAAGGCGCGCAGGCTGCCGTCGCGCTCGCGCAGCAGCAGCAGCGCCAGACGGCCGGCGTCCTGGGCGCGCAGGCCGTCGGGCAGATAGCGCGGGTCATCGGGCGCGCTGGCCCAGACGAAGCTGCCGGGCGGCAGGCGCGCCACGCGCACGCCAGGCGGGCCATCGGGCGGCGGCCCGCCAGCAAACCGCCACGCCAGCACCCCGGCCGCCAGAATCGCCACGGCCAGCATGACGTTCAGTGCCAGCGTCAACAGTCGCCGCTCGGTTGGGCCGGGCATGGTGTGTCGATCGACGACGGGCCCTCAGCCGCAGAGTGGCCGTTGGACGCGCCCACCGGTGCCGTGTCCGGGGTGGCGGGCAAGCCGCAAGGACGCGGCATGCTCACCCGGCCGGTGATGGGGATCGACGCGACGAGACCCGGCGGTCATGCGTCTGTCGCGAAGATGGCGAGCGACCAGTTGCCGCACTCAGGCACCATCAAAGCGCAGCGTCCGCACGCCCTGGGACGTGCCCAGCAGGCAGATCTGCGCCTTTTGGTGTGCGAACACGCCCACGGTGACCACGCCCGGCCATTGGTTGACGGTGCTTTCGAACGCCAGCGGATCGCCGATGCGCAGGCCGCGCACGTCCAGGATGTGCTGGCCGTTGTCGGTCACCAGAGGGGCGCCGTTTTTGTGGCGCAGTTCGGCCTGGCCGCCCAGGGCGGCAAACTGGCGCACGATGCGCTGCGCCGCCATCGGAATCACTTCCACCGGCAGTGGAAAACGCCCCAGCACCTCCACGCGCTTGCTGTCGTCGGCGATGCAGACGAAGCGGCGCGACTGGGCGGCCACGATCTTCTCGCGCGTCAGCGCTGCGCCGCCGCCCTTGATCATGTGGCCACGCGGGTCGATCTCGTCAGCGCCGTCGATATAGACGGCGATCTCGCCCACGGCGTTGCAGTCGAACACCGGAATGCCCAGGGCCTGCAGGCGCGCAGTCGACGCTTCCGACGAGGACACGGCGCCGGGGATGCGTTCCTTCATGCTCGCCAGCGCGTCGATGAAGTGGTTCACCGTCGAACCTGTGCCCACGCCTACCACCTGGCCCGCCTCGACGTACTCGAGCGCGGCGCGCCCGACCATGGCTTTGAGTTCGTCCTGAGTCATTTGCGACAATTTCCCTCTGTTCCCGTTTCAAGCAAGAATTATCCAATGGCCCTGCTGCCCTACGGCCTGTCGCGCGCCGTCCTGTTCAACATGGACCCCGAGGCCGCGCACGACCTCACCATCGACCTGCTGGCGCGCGGTGCCGGCACCCCGCTGCAGTGGACCTGGTGCCACAGCCGCATCGACGACCCGGTGACGCTGGCCGGCCTCGCCCTGCCCAACCGCGTGGGCCTGGCCGCCGGGCTGGACAAGAACGCGCGGGCCATCGACGGTCTGGCGGCGATGGGCTTCGGCTTTGTCGAAGTCGGCACCGTCACCCCGCTGGCACAGCCCGGCAACCCCAGACCGCGCATGTTCCGCCTGCCCGCCGCGCAGGCCCTGATCAACCGCATGGGCTTCAACAACGACGGGCTGGACGCCTTTGTGCGCAACGTCAGAAACTCCCGTTTTCATAGCGCTTCGCGCACGCCAGACGGGCGCCAACGCATGATTCTTGGCCTGAACATTGGCAAGAACGCGGCCACCCCGATCGAGCGCGCCACCGACGACTACCTGATCGCCCTGGCCGGCGTCTACCCGTTTGCAGACTACGTCACGGTCAACATCTCCAGCCCCAACACCAAGAACCTGCGCGATCTGCAGAGCGACGCCGCGCTGGACGCGCTGCTGTCGTCCCTCAAGTCGCGCCAGGGCGAACTGGCGGCCGAGCATGGGCGGCAGGTGCCGCTGTTCCTGAAGATCGCGCCCGATCTGGACGGCGAGCAGGTGCAGGCCATCGCCGACGCACTGCGCCGCCACGGCATCGACGGCGTGATTGCCACCAACACCACGCTGTCGCGCGAGGCCGTGGCTGGCTTGCCCCATGCCGACGAGGCCGGCGGCCTGTCGGGCGCGCCGGTGCGCGAAGCCAGCAACCGCGTCATAGGCGAGCTGCGCGCGGCGCTGGGCGCCGGCTACCCGATCATCGGCGTGGGCGGCATCATGAGCGGTGCCGACGCCGTGGCCAAGATCGAGGCCGGCGCCGACGCGGTGCAGATCTACACCGGGCTGATCTACCGGGGGCCTGGCCTGGTGGGCGAAGTGGCGCGGGCGCTGCGCCGCAGCCGCGCTGCGGGCACCACCGCTCAGGCGGCAGCGCGATAGAGCGCCTCGATCTCGGCCGCGTAGGCCTTGTAGATGCTGGCGCGGCGCACCTTCATGGTGGCGGTGACTTCGCCGTCGTCGTGGTCGAGTTCCTTTGTCAGGAGGTGGAAGCGCCGAACCTGTGCCACCTGGGCCAGGCGGGCATTGCCCTTCGCCACCTCGTCTTCGATCAGCTGACGCACTTCGGGCGTCTCGACCAGCGAACGGAAATGCGTGAAGGCGATGCGACGCGCCTCGGCCCATTTGGCAACGGTGTCGAACTCGATCTGCACCAGCGCGCTGACGAACTTGCGACCATCGGCGATGACGATGCACTCCTTGACGTAGGGGCTGGCCTTCATCGCGTTTTCGATTTCCGACGGCGTCAGGTTCTTGCCACCCGCAGTGATCATGATGTCCTTCAGGCGGTCGACGATCCTGATCTGACCGCCCTCCTCGCGCACCACGTCACCGGTGTGCAGCCAGCCATCGACGATGGTCTGCGCCGTGGCTTCAGGGCTTTTGTAGTAGCCGGCAAACACCATCTCACCGCGAATCTGCAGCTCGCCGTTGTCGGCCACCCGGTGTTCGACCCCCGCGGTGACCGGCCCGACGGTGCCCACCACCACGTCGTGCAAACGATGGCCGGTGACCATGCCGGAGGATTCGGTCAGACCGTAGACTTCGATCAGCGGCACCCCCAGCGTGCGAAAGAAGCGCACCACTTCGGGCGCGATCGGCGCCGCCCCCGTGAGCGCCACCCGCACCTTGCGCAGACCACAGAAGTTCTGCAGTGCACGAAACACCAGCCAGTACGCACAGGCAAAGCGCGCCCGCTCGGCCAGCGACCACCGATCCCGGGGCAGTTGCGCCAGCGGCGCGCAGGCCCTCAGGGCGCGCTCGAACAGTGCGCGGCGCAGCGCGCCGGTTTCCTGCATCTTGATCGAGATCGAGGCGTGCAGTTTCTCCCAGATGCGCGGCACCCCCAGGAACATGCTGGGCGCCACTTCGCGCAGGTCTTCCTGCACGGTGCGGATCGACTCGCCGAAGTTCACCTGCGAGCCCAGGTAGATCGGCACAAAGGTGGTCAGCATCTGCTCAGCGACGTGGCACAGGGGCAGGTAGGACAGGTGTGAAGCGTCCGCGTCGAGCGCCAGCCGATCGACGATCCCGGGCACCACGCCCCGCATGTTGCGCCACGAGATCATGGCGCCCTTGGGCTTGCCGGTGGACCCCGAGGTGTAAATCATCAGGCCGATGTCGTCCAGCCGCTGGCGCGCCAGTGCGTCCTCGATCAGGCCCTGGTGGCCGGCCTGCGCACCCAGCCGCTCCACGTCGTCGAAGCTGGAGATCAGCGCGCGCTGCTCGGGGGGGTAGTCGCGCAGGCCCTTGGTTTCGACCATGATGATCCTGCGCAGGCGCGGCAGCTGCGCCCTCGCCTCCAGCACCTTGTCCACCTGCTCCTGGTCCTCGCAGACCACGACATCGATGTCGGCGTGCCCCACCACGTAGGCCACCTCCGGCGTCGGGCTGGTGGGATAGACGCCGACCGTGACGGCACCCAGCAGGCTGGCACCCATCTGTGCCAGCACCCATTCGATGCGGTTCTCCGAAATCACGCCCAGGTGCCCGCCTGGTGCCATGCCCAGCGCCACCAGACCCTGCGCGAAATGGTTCGCGCGCTCGTAATACTGTGCCCAGGTGTAGGGCTTCCAGATGCCGAATTCCTTTTGCCGGATCGCCACGCGCTGTGCGTCGCGCCGGGCGCGCTCGCGCAGCATCTGCGGCAGGGTCAGTTCGGGCAAGGTGCCAGCGTGGGTCAGGACAGCCATCTCTTGCGCCGCTTGTAGTGTTTGATCTCGCGAAAGCTCCGGGTTTCGCCGCCGCCGCCCATGCCCAGGTAGAACTCGCGCACGTCGGCGTCGCTGGCCAGGCGATCGGCGCTGCCATCGATCACGATCTTGCCGTTTTCCATGATGTAGCCGCTGTGCGCCACGGCCAGCGCCACGGTGGCGTTCTGCTCGACCAGCAGCATGGAGGTCGCCCGCTCGGCGTTGATGCGCACGATGATGCCGAAGATCTCTTCCACCAGCTTGGGCGACAGGCCCAGCGAAGGCTCGTCCAGCAGCATCAGCTGGGGCTGGGCGATCAGCGCGCGCCCAATCGCCAGCATCTGCTGCTCGCCGCCGGACAGATAGCCTGCCAGACCCTTGCGCCGCTCGTGCAGGCGCGGAAAGAAGTGGTAGACGAGATCGAAATCCGGCCGGGCCGCACCGGCGCGCCCGGTCAACGCGTAGCTGGCAGCGACGAGGTTTTCCTCCACCGTCAGATCCTCGAACACGTGGCGCCCTTCCATCACGTGCGACAGGCCGGCACGCACCAGCTCCTGCGGCGCACGGCGCGCCGTGTCCTGACCCTGGAAACGGATGCTGCCCGACTCCAGCGCCCCGTTCTCCAGCGTCAGCAGGTTGGACACGGCCTTCAGCGTGGTGCTCTTGCCGGCGCCGTTGCTGCCCAGCAGCGCCACGATTTGCCCGCGCGGCACGGCCAGCGACAGGCCGCGCAGGGCCTGCACCGCCTTGTTGTAGACCACCTCGATGTTGTTGATTTCGAGGATCAGGTCGGTCGTGCGCGGGTTCATGGGGGTCACCCCTGGCCTCGACGTGTTCCAACCCTGGCCCCGCCGACCGGGCGGGAACACGCCGGGTCGGCGTTCCGGGTCAGGCTCACAGCTTGATCCAGTCGGATGCGGCCACCATCTTCTGTGCCTTCATGTCGGCCTTGTAGACGCGACCGACCGGAATCGAGTTGCCCGGGATGCTGATCGGCACGCCGATCAGGCCGCCGGTATCGAAATCGCGAATCGAGTTCAGCGCCGCTTTCAGGTTGACGCCCGTCAGGGGCTTGTTGCCTTCCAGGCAGCGCTTGGCCGCCTCCAGGAACAGCATGGCGGCCAGCATGCCCTGCGTGTAGGCGGTGCTCTGGTACTGCGGCCGCATGGCACGGATCTTCTCCAGCATCGGCGCCTTCTCGGTGTCGTAGTAGTAGCGGTAGGGCATGACGCCCATGAAGCCGTCTCCGTCCGGGCCCATCTTCATGACGGTGGAGCTGTCCATGGTCCAGAAGGTGCCCATCCATTTGCTGGTCATCCCCTGCTGCTTGCCCTGGGTGATGAACTCGGGGATGGGTGCCAGGATGTAGCCGTGGAAGATCGTGTAGTCGGGCGCGGCGCGGCGCAGCTTGATGACTTCGGTGGACACGTCCACGCTGCCGGCGGCGGTCATGATCTTGATCGGCACCGACAGACCCAGGGCCTTGGCCGCGGCCTCGCTCTTTTCGATCGGGTCGCGGCCGAACTCCGAGTCCGAGTACACGAAGGCCACCTTGGCGCCCGGCTTTTCCTTGGCGATGTGCTTGAGCAGGATGCCGAACATCTCGGTGTAGTCCGGCCCGACCAGGAACTGGTGCGGGTATTTCTTGGGGTCGTTGAGCTCGCTGGCGAACGACGCGCCGGCCATCAGAATGTTGCCGTTGCGCTCCAGCTCCGGGTTGATGGTCTTGGAAAAGCCGGTCGAATCGCCGTAGTACAGGCTGACCTTGTTCTGGCTGGTGATCTTCTTGAAGGCCGCCACCGACACGTCCACCTTGTAACCGGTGTCCTCGGGCACGTACTTGACCTTGCGGCCCTTGATGCCGCCGGCGTCGTTGATGATCTTCACGTAGTCCTGGATGCCGTCGTTGATGCCCACGCCGGCAAAGGCGAACACCCCGGTCATCGGAATCGAGCCGCCGATGACGATCTCCTCGGCGCTCTGGGCCAGCACCGACAGCGGCTGCGTCAGTGCGGCGGCGCCCGCCGCGGCCGTGCCGAGCATCAGGCTGCGGCGACGGTTGGAAAAGGATTGCTGAGCCATGAATGTCTCCTTGAAGCAGGACGTTGCGAAAAAATGACCCGCGCTCAGTTGCGGAAGGGCCACAGGTGAAAGAACCGTCGTGTGCGGCGCCACATCTCGGCCAGACCCAGCGGCTCGAAGATCAGGAAGCCGACGATCAGGGCGCCAAAGATGATCAGGCGCACCGGCGACAGCAGCACCGCCAGGTCGGTGCTGGCGGGCAGCAGGTCGAACACCAGCTTGAGCACTTCCGGCACCATCGTCATGAAGGCCGCGCCCAGAATGCTGCCCAGCGTCGAACCCATGCCACCGACGATGATGGCGGCCAGGAAGAAAATCGACATCGACAGCGGAAAGCTCTCGGGCGTGATGACGCGAAAGAAATACGCCCACAACCCGCCCGCCACACCGGCGTAGAACGAAGACAGCCCGAACGACAGCAGCTTGTAGCGCAACAGCGGAATGCCCAGCACCTCGGCCGAGATGTCGCGGTCGCGGATGGCGATGAAGGCGCGGCCGATGCGCGTGCGAAACAGGTTGGCCGAACCCAGCAGCATGAGGATCGTCAGCGGCACGATCAGCCAGTACAGGCGAAACGAGCTGTCCAGTTCGACACCGAACAACCGCCCGGGCGACATGGACAACCCGCTGGTGCCACCCGTGAACTCGAAGTTGGCGAACAGAAAATGGGCGATGAAGGTGGCGGCAATGGTGACGATCGCCAGGTACAAGCCCTTGACGCGCAGCGACGGCACGCCGACCACGATGCCGCCCAGCATGGCCACTGCGCCGCCCGCCACCAGGTTGAGCAGCAGCGGCGTACCCCAGCGGATCTGCAGAATGGCCACCGTATAGGCCCCCAGGCCCATGAACGCCGCCTGCCCCAGGCTGACCAGACCGGTATAGCCCGTCAGCAGGTTCAGCCCGGTGCTGCTGGCAATGTTGATGGCGACCAGGCAGGCCATGTACAGCCAGTAGTCGTTGGCCACGAACGGAAGCAGCACCAGCGCCGCGGCGGCCACCATCAGCCACGCGCGCTGCGTGCGCGAATCGAACAGCGCCGCGTCGGCGACGTAGCTTTCCTTGAAGGTTCCGATGCGCATGACGACGGGCCTACAGCCTTTCGATGTCCCGCGTGCCGAACAGGCCGTAGGGACGCACCATGAGAATGCTCACCAGCACCACGAAGGTCGCCAGCAGTTTGTACTCACCGCCCAGGTAGGCCGCCGCCAGACCCTCGACCAGACCGACGATCAACCCCGCCACCAGGGCGCCGAGCACGCTGTCCAACCCGCCGACGATCACCACCACCAGCACCGACAGACCAAACACGCCCATGGACGACGAAATGCCACCGATCGAACCGACGATGATCCCGGACACCGCCGCCAGCATGGCCGACACCACCCAGGACAGCGAAAACACCCGCGGCACGTTGATGCCCACCACGTACGCCGCGGCCTGGTCGCTTGCCGTGGCGCGCAGGGCCACGCCACCGCGCCAGTAGCGAAACACCAGCAGCACCGCGGCAATGAACACCGCGGCGATCACCGCGCCCCAGAACACCTTGGGCGCGAGGAACGCGTCGCCCACCATGATGGGCTTGCTGGGCATGAAGTCCGGCAGCCGGCGCTGATCGGCGCTCCAGATGATTTCCACCAGGCCCACCAGGATCGAGCCCAGACCGACGGTGACCATGAACGCCGAAATCGGAGGCTCGCCCAGCAGGGGCCGGATCACCAGCCGCTCGATCAGGCCACCCAGCATGCCACTGGCCAGCACCGCCGCCGGAATCGCCAGCCACAGCGGCAACGCCCACATCACTGCGAAGGTGAAGAACAGGTAGCCGCCCGCCATCAACAACTCGCCGATGGCCAGGTTCACGACCCGCGTCGCCTTGTAGACCAGGACGAAGGCCAGCGCCGCGAGCGCATACAGGCCGCCACCGGCCAGACCGGTCAGACAGACCTCGAACAGGTAGCCCCAGTCCATCAGCTCGCCCCCTGGTGTGCGACTGCCGCCGCCTGCAGCTTGCGACGCAGTTCATGGACGTCGCCCGAGCCCAGGTAGGCGCGCGCCACCTCGGGGTCGGCCTGCACCACCGCCGGCGTGCCCTGGGCGATCACCTGGCCGAAGTTGAGCACCACCACATGGTCCGACAGGTCCATCACCATGCCCATGTCGTGCTCCACCATGAGCACCGTCACGCCCCATTCGGCGCGCACGTCGAGGATGAAGCGCGCCATGTCCTCGGTCTCCTCGCGGTTCATGCCGGCCACGGGCTCGTCGAGCATCAGCACCTCGGGCTGCATGGCCAGGGCGCGCGCCATCTCCACGCGCTTTTGCAGGCCGTAGGACAGGGCCGAGACGGGGGCGTGGCGGATGTGGTCGATCTCGAGGAAGTCGATGATGCGCTCCTCGATGTCGCGGCGAAGCTCGGCCTCCTCGCGGCGCGCACGGCCCAGATAGAGCAGCGCGTCGAACACATTCGTCTTGAGGTGCGCGTGGCGCCCGAGCTTGATGTTGTCGAGCACCGTCATGCCGCGAAACAGTGCGATGTTCTGAAAGCTGCGCCCCAGTCCCATGCGGGCGCGCAGCGGCGCAGGAACGCGCGTGATGTCCTGGCCCTTGAACCGAACATGACCCGCGGCTGGCCGGTAGAAGCCCGAAATGGTGTTGAACAGCGACGTCTTGCCGGCACCGTTCGGACCGATCACGGCCGTGATGCTGCCCTGCTGGACGTCAAACCCCACACCCGACAGCGCCCGCACGCCACCGAAGGCCAGCGTCAGGTCTTGCACCGCAAGCAGAGGCGCCTTCGTATCTGAGCTGCCAAGTGGCTCCGCCGTCGCCATGATGCTGTGTTGGGGTTAATTCGTATCCCACGATCTCTACTTGACCGTAGACTAGTTACTCAGAAGTAAATATACCGGTGGATACCGGCCAACCGGGATCGGTGTTTTCCCGATGAATCTCAGCACGCAGACATGGCGAAGACTGCAACCTCCCCTCCCGCGCGCCGACGCACGCGCGCCCTGCCTGTCGTCGAATCGCCCTGGGGCCCGGCCGACCGGCGCCAGCAGCAGCGCCAGACCAAACGCAACGCGGTGCTGTCCACCGCGGCCGAAATGTTCAACGAACGTGGCTTTCATGCCACTTCGCTCGACGACATCGCAGCCCGCCTGCATGTGACCAAACCGACGCTCTACTACTATGTCAAGAACAAGGACGAGATCCTGCTCGAATGCGTGCGCAAGGGCCTGCACCTGACACTGGAGGGCATCGAGGCATCGCGCGCCGCCGGCGGACGGGCGATCGACCAGCTGCGCGCCTGCATGCTGGCCTACGGTCACGTCGTCACGCAGCCCTTCGGCATGTGCGTGATCCGCGTCGGTGACCAGGAGGTGCCGGTCGAAAGCCGGATCGAGCTGCGCCGCCTGAAGTCCCTCATCGATCAGGCGTTCCGGCGCCTGGTCGCCGCCGGGGTCGAAGAAGGTAGCCTGCGCCCCTGCGACCCCAAGCTGACCGCATTCACCATCGCCGGCGGCTTGAGCTGGATCGGCCGCTGGTACCAACCGGGCGGCGAACGTTCGGGCGATGAGATCGTCCAGCAGTGCGTGGCGACGCTGATGGACGGTGTCGTCCATCGCGCGCACACCGTGCCACCGAGCAAACCCGGCCGCCGACAGCGGCCCTCCGCCGCTTCCGCCTGACGCGAACCAGACTTCAGGAAAGACTCAGTGCGCCGGCCGCGCCATCTTGCAGCTGTGCGGCATGGCGGCGCTGCGCGCGTCGATGCGGCGCACCACACGAAAGCCGTAGCCCGAGCCTTCGACGTCGAACGGCACGCCGGGCGCACCCTGGCGCTCCATCAGGCCCACGGCCAGCGGCTGCTGGAACTGGTGATCGTCGGCGCGCATGCGCCCGCGCTGACCGGCCAGCGTGACGTCGGCCTGCTCCAGCGCCTGCGCCAGCATGGCGGCATCGTCGCCGCCGGCGCGCTCGATGGCCTGCGCCAGCGCCTCGATCATGAGTTGCATGCGCAGGTGCACGTAGTCGTCCTGCGGGCGGGGAAAGCGCTGGCGGAACGCGCGGTAGAACGCGGCGCTCTCGGGCGTGGGCAAGTTGGGCAGCCAGTCGGCCACCGCCACCACCTTGCCGATGCCGGCATCGCCGATGGCCGCCGGCACGCCCAATGCGTTGCCGTAGAAGGTGTAGAAGCGCCCGTCAAAACCGGCGTCGCGCGCCGCCTTGACCAGCAGCGTCAGGTCGTTGCCCCAGTTGCCGGTCAGCACCGCCTGCGCGCCGGAGGCCTTGATCTTCACGGCATAAGGCATGAAGTCCTTCACCCGGCCGACGGGATGCAGCTCGTCACCGACGATGGCCACGTCGGGCCGCCGCGCCGCCAGTTGCTGGCGCGCCTCGCGCAGCACGGCGTGGCCGAAGCTGTAGTCCTGGCCGATCAGGTAGATGCGCGCCAGCTGCACATCTTCCTGCAGCAACTGCATCAGCGCCGTCATGCGCATGTCGGCGTGGGCGTCGAAGCGAAAGTGCCAGTAGCTGCTGCCGGCATTGGTGAGCGCCGGATCGACCGCCGAATAGTTCAGAAACAGCACCCGCCGCTGGGGATCGCGCGCGTTGTGCTTGTCGATGGTGTCGATCAGCGCCGCCGCCGCGCTGGAAGAGTTGCCCTGCAGCACCACGCGGGCGCCGTTGTCGATGGCGGCGCGCAGCATGGCCAGCGTCTCCTCGGTCTGCCCCTTGTTGTCAAAGCGCAGCAGCTCCAGCGGCCTCGGCCCGCCCGCGGTGCGCACGCCGCCGCGGGCGTTGACGCGCTCGACCGCCCAGACCAGGTTGCGATGCACCGCTTCTCCGGTGTTGGCAAACGGGCCGCTGAGCGACTCGATCAAGGCCAGTCGGATCGGTTCGACAGCGGGTGTACGGGCCTGCGCCAGGGCGGGCGAGCCGGCGCCGAGCAGGGACAGCATGGCGCCCAGGGCGGCGCGACGGTGCAAGAGATGTGACATGAAGAGAAGGAGTCAAGAACAACAGAAGAACACACACGGCCGTCGTTGGCCGGAGCAGGCCGGACGACGCCGGCAGGAAAGCCGCAATCAGGACAGGCGTTCGGGCGTCGCCGCCTGCGGCGTGCGCCGCTCGGGCACGGCCACGCGGTCCAGGTAGGTGCCCAGCAGTTCGAAGAAGCGCCGGTACAGGGCAGCGTCGGTGACGGTTTCGCTGGCCACCTTGACCATCGAATCCATGCTGCCTTCGACCGGCAGCGACAGCGAGCCCAGGCCGCCCACGCCGACCGAGGCCGATTCCTTGTTCTTGCGCACGATGTACTGCTCGCGCAGCCCGCTGACGAACACCACGGCCGCCTCGGCGTCGTCGGTCTCGCTGGCACACACCACGCGAAATTCGAGCTGCACATGGTGTTCGGGACTGGGCTGGAAGTACTTGCGGCCCGACACCTGCTCGGCCTGCGTGCTGGTCACCACGTAGCCCTGGCTCAGCAGGGCGCGCCGCGCCGCCTCGCACGAACGTGTGGGGTCGACCTTGAAGTGGCGCACATAGGCGGCGCCGTCAAAGCGCTCGGGCTGGTAGTCGTGCAAGGGCGCCGTGGCGGCCGGCCAGCCGACGCATGCCGTCAGCCCCCACGGGGCCACCCCCACCCACCATCGACGCCACATCACCACCCAAGACATCCGAAACGACCGCCTGACGAAAACCGTGAATGCTAACGCCCGGCAGGGCAGCGACGACCCCGCGCGGGAAAAGAAAAGTCGCCCCGCTGGCGCATCAGGCCGCCGCCAGCTCGTGCAGCGGCCAGCGCGGCCGCACGTCGAACGCATAGTCGCTGCGCGGCGCCTCGATGCCGGCCTGCACGCGCATGGCCGCCGCCAGCGCGATCATGGCGCCGTTGTCGGTGCACAGCGCCAGTTCGGGGTAGTGCACACGCACCCCGCGCACAGCGCAGGCCGCGTTCAGCTGTTCACGCAGCCGCTGGTTGGCGCCCACGCCGCCGGCCACCACCAGGCGCAGCAGCCCGGTCTGGGTCAGCGCCTTGAGCGACTTTTTCACCAGCACCTCGACGATCGCCGCCTGCGTGCTGGCGGCCAGATCGGCGCGCTGCAGCTCGCACGGCTGGTGCTCCAGCTTGCGCGCCTGCGTCAGCACCGCGGTTTTCAGACCGGCAAACGAAAAATCCAGATCGCCGCTGTGCAGCAGGGGACGCGGCAGGGCGAACGCCGTGGCGTCACCGAACTCGGCCAGCCGCGCCAGCGCCGGCCCGCCCGGATAGCCCAGACCGAGCAGCTTGGCCGACTTGTCGAAGGCTTCGCCAGCGGCGTCGTCGATGGTTTCGCCCAGCAGGGCGTAGCGCCCCACCCCGTCGACCCGCATCAGCTGCGTGTGGCCGCCGCTGACCAGCAGGGCGACGAAAGGAAATTCCGGCGGATCCTGGCTCAGAAAAGGCGACAGCAGATGCCCTTCCAGATGGTGCACCCCCAACACCGGTCGCCCCAGCGCCGCACCCAGGGCACAGGCCACCCCGGCCCCCACCAGCAAGGCACCGGCAAGGCCCGGGCCACGTGTGAATGCTACTATATCAATAGCTGACAGCGCTTGACCTGCCTGTGCCAGAACCTGATTTGCCAAGGGAATCAGGCGCCGGATGTGGTCTCGGCTGGCCAGCTCCGGCACCACCCCGCCATAGTCGGCGTGCATGGCGACCTGGCTGTGCAGCGCGTGCGCCAGCAGCTCCGGCACACCATGCTCGCGCGTGCGCACCAGAGCCACGCCGGTTTCGTCGCACGAGGACTCGATGCCCAGAACCAGTGAAGACATGGCGCGGCATTATCCGCGCCCTGTGGCGGCAACGCGCGCTCAACCCAGGTTGCCGGAGATGTAGTTCTCCATCTGCTCGATCATGAAGCGCTGCGCCTGCAGTTGGGCATTGACCAGATCGCCGATCGACACCAGGCCCACCAGCTTGCCGCCGTCGACCACCGGCAGATGGCGCAGCCGCCCTTTGGTGATCACGCCCAGGCATTCCTGCACCGTCTGGTGCGGGTTGACCACGTACAGGCGCGTGGTCATCACGTCGGCCAGCAGGGTGTCGGCCGAGGCCAGACCCTTGAGCACCAGGCGGCGCGCGTAGTCGCGCTCGGTGAAGATGCCCAGCAGCGCGTCACCCTGCACGATGAGCACCGAGCCGATGTTGCGGTCGGCCATGATCTGCAGCGCCTCGCGTACGGTGGCGGTGGGCGGCAGCGTTGCCAGTGTCGTGCCCTGGCGCGATTTCAGAATCTCGGCAACGGTATGCATGGCGCTTCTCCTGCAAAGACTGGGATGAACACGTCGATACGGTCATTTTGCCGACTTTGGCGCAGTTGGGAAGGGCCTGCGTCAAATTCTGTGCCGACGCCGCGGCGGCGCCACATCGGGCTAGGATTTGGCGGCACAATGGTCCTGACTGTGCCCGCATGCGCTATGTATTTGATAGCTTATGGCGCTTGATGATCGTGCCTTGATGGCCGATTCATTTGATTTCCCCGACCCCCGCGTGACATGACCGCCGCCCTCACCGTGATTTCCTCCATGGCCACCCGCAAGCTGCTGGGCGAGTTGATCGACAAGCTGGCCGGCGCGCCGGTGACGGTGGAGTCGGTCGGCGGCGTCGACGCGGCGCGACGCGTGGCCGCCGGCGAGGTGTTCGATGCCGTGGTGCTGGGTGCCGACGCCATCGACCGGCTCATCGCGGACGGCCAGGTGCGCGCCGGCAGCCGGGTCGACCTGGTGCGCTCCGGCGTGGCGCTGGCGGTAAAAGCCGGCGCGCCACGGCCCGACATCGGCAGCGCCCAGGCGGTGCGGGCCGCCGTGCTGGCGGCGCGCACCGTGGGCTGTTCCACCGGACCCAGCGGCGTGGCGCTGGCCCGGCTGTTCGACCACTGGGGCATCGCCGAGCAGGTGCAGGCCCGGCTGGTGGTGCCGCCGCCCGGCACGCCGGTGGGCGCGCTGATCGCCCGCGGCGAGGTGGAACTGGGTTTCCAGCAGCTCAGCGAACTGATGTTCCTGCCCGGCATCGACGTGCTCGGCCCGCTGCCCGAACCGATCCAGATCACCACCGTATTTGCCGGCGGCGTGCCCACCGCGTCGCGCCAGCCGCAGGCCGCACAGGCGCTGCTGGAGCGGCTGGCAGCGCCCGACTTGACCGCCATCAAGCGCGCCAACGGCATGGACAGCGCCTGACCCACAGCCCCGCATGAACGAACCCACCGAAACCAGCCTGGCCATGGTGTTGCGCGGCGCGCGCCAGGCGCTGCAGGTCGAGCGCCGCCCGCTGCCCCAGCCCGGCGCCGGCCAGGTGCGCCTGCGGGTGCGCGCATGCGCCGTCTGCCGCACCGACCTGCACCTGCAGGATGGTGACCTGCCGATGGCGCGCTGGCCGGTGGTGCCCGGCCACGAAGTGGTCGGCACCGTCGACGCCCTGGGCGCCGCCACCACCGGACTGCGCCTGGGCCAGCGCGTCGGCGTGCCCTGGCTGGGCGGCGCCTGCGGCCAGTGCCGCTACTGCCTGGCGGGGCAGGAAAACCTGTGCGACGCGCCCCAGTTCACCGGCTGCACGCGCGACGGCGGCTTTGCCACCCACATCGTGGCCGACGCCAGCTTCTGCGTGCCGCTCGACCACCTGGCGCTGGACGACGCCAGCGCCGCCCCGCTGCTGTGTGCCGGTCTGATCGGCTGGCGCTCGCTGCGCCTGGCCGGTGACGATGCGCGCGTGCTGGGCCTGTACGGCTTCGGCGCCGCCGCCCATCTGATCGCCCAGGTGGCGCTGGCGCAGGGTCGGCGCGTACACGCCTTCACCCGCCCCGGCGACACGGCGGCGCAGCAGCACGCACGCGCCCTGGGCTGCACCTGGGCCGGCGACGCCGACCAGCCCGCCCCCGAGCCGCTGGACGCGGCCATCCTGTTTGCCCCGGCAGGCGAGTTGGTGCCGCTGGCGTTGCGGGCGGTGCGCAAGGGCGGACGCGTGGTGTGCGGCGGCATCCACATGAGCGACATCCCCAGCTTTCCCTATGCCCTGCTGTGGCAGGAGCGGCAACTGCTGTCGGTGGCCAACCTGACGCGCGCCGACGCACGCGAGTTCTTTGCCGCACTGCAGGCCCTGCCGCCGCTGCGCATACACACCACGCCCTACCCGCTGCAGGCCGCCCAGCAAGCCATGGACGACCTGCGGGCCGGGCGATTTCAGGGAGCGGCGGTGCTGCTGGCGGAGTGACGATGCCGGCGCAAGCGGACACCGCCTGCCGCCAAGATCTTACAAACAATTCGGCTCTGGCGCGCTTGTATCAAGCGCCAGCAGCTCTTGTTTTTATAGCTTGCCAGGGTTCGATGGGCGACACTCAGTCTAGTGCTCGTGGTCGGCCGCCTTGCTGAGCGGCTGATCGGTGAACAGGAATTCCCGCAGTTCCTTGTCGAACACGCGGTTGTTCCGACGGATCCACTCCAGCGTCATGCTGGCGTGCTCGATCTCCTCGTCGCGGTTGTGCTCCAGCACCGCCTTCAATTCGGGGTCGGTGCAGACGTCGGCGCGCTGGTTGTACCAGTCCACCGCTTCCAGCTCCTCCATCAGCGAAACGATGGCGCGGTGCATGTTGCGGGTGGCGTCGGACAGATCACGGGGGTCTTCGTGCAACTGGATGCTCGACATGGCGCTGACTCTCCTCGGTCGGGTGGGACAATGCTTGTGCGCCCCACTGTAACCCGATGAACCCGGCCCTGGACGATCCCGACCTGCGCGCCCTGCTGCGTGCCACGCTGGCAGCCACCCCGGCCGGCGGTGCGGTGATCTGCCTGTGCGCCGCCTGGTGCGGCACCTGCCGCGCGTACGAGCCCGGCTTCCGGCAGGCGGCGGCGGCGCATCCCGCGCTGGCGTTCCGCTGGCTCGACGTGGAGGACGACGCCGACGCGCTGGGCGATCTGGACATCGAAACCTTCCCCACCCTGGTCATCGGTGGCGCCGACGGCGCCGTGCGCTTCGCCGGGCCGGTGCTGCCCCAGCCGGCACAGATCACACGGCTGCTGCACAGCCTGGGCCTGTGAGTCCGACGGCCCGCGCAGGCCGATCAATTCCTTGACCATGGTCAATTGAGTCCTGGCCGCCCGCGCCGCACAATGCCTCCCATGTCCATCTGTTCGTACATCAAGGTCATCGGTCGCGCCGCCCCCGGCGCCCAGCCGCTGGAACGCGAGCAGGCGGCCGACGCGATGGGCCAGATCCTCGATGGCACCTGCACCGACCTCGAAATCGGCGCCTTCTGCCTGGCCATGCGCATCAAGGGTGAAACGCCCGATGAGCTGGCCGGATTCCTGGACGCCGTGCAGGCGCGCATGACCCGCCTGCCCGCCAGCGACCGCCCGGTGGTGGTGCTGCCCAGCTACAACGGGGCGCGCCGGCTGCCGGTGCTCACGCCGCTGCTGGCGCTGATGCTGGCGCGCAAGGGCCTGCCGGTGCTGCTGCACGGCAGCCCGACCGAAGACAAGCGCGTGACCAGCCTGGACGTGCTGGCCGCCCTGGGCATCGGCACCCACGCCCCCGACGAGCGCATCCCCAGCGGGCGGGTGCATGTCGTGCCCACCGAGCGCCTGCTGCCCGGCCTCAAGCGCCTGCTGGACGTGCGGCGCGCCATTGGCCTGCGCAACGCCGGGCACGCCCTGGTCAAGCTGCTCAACCCGATCGACGGGCCGGCCCTGGTGGTATCCAGCTACACCCACCCCGAATACGCCGCCACCATGGCCTCGGTGTTCGACCGCTTCGACACCACCGCCCTGCTGCTGCGCGGCACCGAGGGCGAACCGGTGGCCGACGCACGCCGCACGCCACGCATGGTGCTGGTCAGCAACGGCCAGGCGCGCTGCGTGCAGGAAGCGCAGCAGGGTGCGCTGACCACGCTGCCGCGGGTGCCGACGCTGATCGACGCCGCAACCACCGCCGACTTCAGCCGCGCCGTGATGGAAGGCCGCCTGCCGGCGCCCAGCCCCATCGTCTTGCAGGTCGAACACATCGTGCGCGCCTGCAAGATGCTCGAAGCATCGTACGATCGGACGCTGCTGCAACCCCTGGTGTCCCAGATATGAGTGCTTCTTCCACTGGCCGCGTCACGCTCGTGGGCGCCGGCCCGGGCGACCCCGAACTGCTGACACTCAAGGCCGTGCGCGCCATCCAGGCCGCCAGCGTGATCCTGGTCGACGACCTGGTGGGTGACGGCGTGCTGGCGCACGCCCGGCCCGACGCCCGCATCACCTATGTCGGCAAGCGCGGCGGCTGCAAGAGCACGCCCCAGGCCACCATCGAGCAGCTGATGCTGCAGGCCGCGCGCGCCGGCGAAAACGTGGTGCGCCTGAAGGGCGGCGACCCCTTCATCTTCGGTCGCGGCGGCGAAGAGGTCGAAAGTCTGCGCCGCGCCGGCATCGAGCCAGAGGTGATTAGCGGCATCACCGCCGGCCTGGCCGGGCTGACCAGCCTGGGCGCGCCACTCACCCACCGCGAGCACGCGCAGGGTGTGGTGTTCGTCACCGGCCACCCGCAGAAGGACGGCCCGGGCATCGATTGGGCGCGACTGGCCGCATCGGCGCGCGACCTGCGCCTGACGCTGGTGATCTACATGGGCATCAGCAGCGCCGCGCGCATTCAGGCCGGGCTGCTGACAGCCTTGCCCGCCGACACCCCGGTGGCCGTGATCGAGCGCGCCAGCCTGCCCGCCCAGCGCCAGTGCATCACCCGCCTGGGCGAGCTGCTCACCGAGCTGCACCACAGCGGCCTGGGCAGCCCGGCCGTGGTGGTGGTGGGCGACGTGGTGCGCGGCGTGGCCGCCGTCCACCAGCAGCCGACCCAGCTCGCCATCGCCTGAGCAGCCCCGGCATGGCTGCGGCGGGCGCCTTCGACGCCGTCATCCTGGGCGCCGGCGCCGCCGGCCTGTTCTGCGCCGCCCGCGCTGGCCAGCGCGGGCTGCGCGTGCTGCTGATCGACCATGCCGCGCGGCTGGCCGAAAAGGTGCGCATCTCCGGCGGCGGGCGCGCCAACTTCACCAACCGCGACCTCGACCCCAAGGCGCCGCAACGCCACTACCTGAGCGCCAACCCGCGCTTCTGTCGCTCGGCGCTGGCGCGTTTTGCGCCGGCAGACTTCATCGCCCTGCTCGATCGGCACGGCATCGGCTGGCACGAGAAGCACCGCGGCCAGCTGTTCTGCGACCGCTCGGCGCGCCAGCTGATCGACATGCTGCTGGCCGAATGCGCCGCCGCCTCAGCCCACGGCGGCGCGGTCGAGCGCTGGCAGCCGTGCCGCGTCGAGCGCGTCGAATTCATAGCCAAATCAGGTTCTGGCGCGCACCCAAAAAGCGCCGCAAGCTACATTATTCATAGTGAACGCGGGGTCGTGCAAAGCCCGGCGCTGGTGGTCGCCAGCGGCGGGCTGTCGATCCCCCGCATCGGCGCCAGCGGCCTGGGCCTGGCGCTGGCGCGCCAGTTCGGGCTGCCCATCGTGCCGACCCGCCCGGGGCTGGTGCCGCTGACCTTCGACGCCGCCGCCTGGGCGCCCTACGCGCCGCTGGCCGGGCTGTCGCTGCCGGTGCGCATGGCCACCGGCGTCAAGGCGCAGCGCATCGAATTCCAGGAAGACCTGCTGTTCACCCACCGCGGCCTGTCGGGCCCGGCGGTGCTGCAGATCTCCAGCTACTGGCAGCCCGGCACCCCCATCACCATCGATCTGGCGCCCGGCATCGACCTGGCCGCCGCCCTGGCGCAGGCCAAGGCGCGTTCGCGCCGGTGGATCGCCAACGAGCTGGCGCAGTGGCTGCCGGCCCGCCTGGCCGATACCTGGTGCGCCCGGCAAGCGGCCTGGCAGCGCCCCATCAACGAGGCCGGCGACAAGGCGCTGGCGCAACTGGCCGAACACCTGCAGCGCTGGGAGCTGACGCCCACCGGCACCGAAGGCTATGCCAAGGCCGAGGTCATGGTGGGCGGCGTCGACACCCGGGCGCTGTCGTCGCAAACGCTGGAGGCGCAAGCCCAGCCGGGCCTGTACTTCATCGGCGAGGTGGTCGACGTGACCGGCTGGCTGGGCGGCTACAACTTCCAGTGGGCCTGGGCCAGCGCCGCCGCCTGCGCCGACGCGCTTGCCGCTGCAACGCAATAACCTATAATTGCGGGCTTTGCTGGCAAAAGCCCCGCTGGCCAAATACCAGTTTTTGTGCGGGGCATGTTTTGCGGCGCATGGCGATGAGCCGGTGGGCGGGGCCTGATCTACCCCGCAGCAGCACCGCCTTCACCCTCTGGCCGCGTATTCCACGGGAATTGAATGACCACCATCCGCGTTAAAGAAAACGAGCCGTTTGACGTCGCCCTGCGCCGCTTCAAGCGCACCATCGAAAAGCTGGGCCTGCTGACCGAGTTGCGCGCCCGCGAGTTCTACGAAAAGCCCACCGCCGAGCGCAAGCGCAAGAAGGCCGCCGCCGTCAAGCGCCACCACAAGCGCGTGCGCAGCATGCAGCTGCCCAAGAAGCTGTACTGATCGGCTTCTTGCGCCACCCTTCAAAGGCTCGCCGGGGACGCTCAGCGGGCCTTTTTGCTTTTCGTCCGGACCACCGCCATGACCCTCAAGGACCAGATCACCGAAGACATGAAGACCGCCATGCGCGCCAAGGACAGTGCGCGGGTGGGCACCATCCGCCTGCTGCAGGCGGCGCTCAAGCAGAAGGAGGTCGATGAGCGCGTGACCCTGGACGACGCCGCCGTCATCGCCATCGTCGACAAGCTGATCAAGCAGCGCAGGGACAGCATCGCCGCCTTCACCCAGGCCGGCCGGCAGGACCTGGCCGACAAGGAAGCCGCGGAAATGCAGGTGCTGCAGGCCTACCTGCCGGCGCGCCTGTCGGCCGACGACATCGCCGCCGAGGTGCGCGCCATCGTGGCCGAACTGGGCGCCCAAGGCCCGGGCGACATGGGCAAGGTCATGGGCGCCGTCAAGGCGCGGCTGGCGGGCAAGGCCGACATGGCTGCGGCGAGCGCCGCGGTCAAAGCCGCCCTGAGCGGCGCAAACTCCTGAAACAATAGCTGCTGGCGCTCTCCCGGCAAGCGCCAGCGGCCGATCCGTCTCACAAACCAAGGGCCGGGCAGCGCCCCCCGGCTGGGCCGGTCGTCACATTTGGACGCAAACGGCACCCCCGACTTTGCACGCCCGACACATGGCGCGGCAAACCGCCCGCCATGCCGGCGCGTTGAATCGGAGCCGGTGCAGCCCAGGCTTCCTGCGCCGGCCCGATGCAGGCCATGACACTGAACCCCCTTCACTCCGGCTGGCGCCGCTGGTGCGCCGGCGCGTTGCTGCTGCTGGCACCGCTGCTCGGCTGGGCGCAGGCCGACCCGCCGGACCGCGTGGCCTACCTCAGCGCACTGGAAGGCGCGGCGCAGATCGCCAGCGACGGCCGCCTGCTGCAGAGCGCCCGCCTGAACTGGCCGGTGAGCACCGGCACCCGTCTCATCCTCGACCCCGGCACGCGCGCCGAGCTGCACGGCGGCTGGAGCGCCGTGCGTCTGGCCGAGCGTGCCGACCTGAGCGTCACCCGGCTCGACGACGACGCCGTCCAGCTGGCGCTCACCGCCGGCAGCCTGTCGCTGCGTGTGCGCCAGCTGCAGCCGGGTGAGCGCATCGAGATCGACACCCCGCAACTGGCGCTGGTGGCCGACCAGCCGGGCGAATACCGGCTGGACGTCGACCCGCATGGCGACACCACGCGCCTGACGGTGCATGCCGGCAGCGCCACCGTGTACGGCGGCGCCGGACAGTCGTCCCGGGTCGGCCCGCACCAGCAGGTGAGCTACCGCGGGCGCGATCTGCTCGTCACCCAGGCGGCGCCGGCGCTGCGCGATGCGCTCGACCAGTGGGCCGCCACGCGCGACGCGCTGGAAGACCGTTCGCGCTCGGCCCAGCACCTGCCGCGCGAGCTGCCCGGCTACGCCCAGCTCGACGCCTGGGGTGAATGGGCGCAGGACGCCACCTACGGCGCCGTCTGGTACCCCAGCGTCACCGCGGCCGACTGGGCGCCCTACCGCCACGGCCGCTGGGCCTGGATCGAGCCCTGGGGCTGGACCTGGGTGGACGACGCGCCCTGGGGTTTTGCCCCCTCGCACTACGGCCGCTGGACCCAGATCGGCCACCGCTGGGCCTGGGTGCCCGGCCGCTTCGGGCCGCGCCCGGTATACGCGCCGGCGCTGGTGGCCTTCGTCGGTGGCGCCAGCGGCAGCCTGGGCTGGGGTGTAGCGCTGGGCAGCGGCGCACCGGCGGCGGCCTGGTTCCCGCTCGCCCCGGGCGAGCCCTGGACGCCGCACTACCATGCCAGCGACCGCTACCGCCGCCGCCTCAACTGGGACGACGAGCGCGAACGCGTGCGGCCGCCGCCGGACAGCTTCTACTTCCAGCGCCGGCCGGGCGCCATCAGCGTGGCGCCGGTCGACCATTTCGGCGGTGGCGGAGATCGCGGTCGCCGGCCCCATTTCGGCGACGGCAGCCGCCTGCCCCCGGGCGTGCTGAACGAAAGCCGTGTGGTGGCGCCGCCGCCGCGCGCCTACGTCCCGGGCATGGCCACGCAGGCGCCGCTGCCGCGCCCCGGCGGGTGGCCCACCGCACCCGCCCCCCGCCCCCCGCAGGCCGTCGGCCCGGGTCACGACGTGGCGCCGCCACCCGGGGCCGCACGCCCGCCCCGCCCCGGCGATGGCGTCCAGCGGCCCGAACGGCCGCTGCCGCCGCGCACGCCCGATCTGCCGGGCAGCGACCGCCGCGAGCGCGACCGCTGGCTGCGCGATCCCGACACCCGTGGCCAGCTGCCGGTGCCGCCGAACGATGCCGCGGCGCGCCAACAGCAGCTGCAGCGGCAGTTGCAGCAGCGCCAGGAAGCCCTGGTGCGCGAGCGTCAGCAGCGTGAAGCGCAGCTGGCGCCAGTCGCGCCCGCCGCCCCGGCCCGGGCGCCGCAGCCGCCCATGCAGGCCGCGCCGCACCCGTTCGAGCGCCCCGCCGCGCCGCTGCGGCAGCCGCCGCCGACGGAAAGCCGCGCGGCGCCGCCGCGCCTGCCGCCGGTGTTCGAGTCTCGACCGATGCCGCCGCGCGAGGCGGGTGCCATCCCGCCGCGCGAACCGCAGCGCCGTGAGCGCGAGTCCGAGCCCCGCGAACGCCCCGGGCGGGCGCCCACCCTGCGTTCTGCGGAAGGCATGGGCGGCTGAGCGGCGCAGCGCGAAAACGCGTTGCGCCCCATGACGGATGACCCATGACCGCGCTGCGCCTGCATGACGGCAGGCGCATGGGTCAAGCGCTGGTTGAACGGTTCAAAGCCACAGGATCAGTTGCCCGCCACAGTCATGCGGTCGATCAGGATCGACCCGACGGTCTTGGCACCGTAGGTGTAGGTGTCGGCCCCGACGGCCTGGATGCCCCTGAACATGTCGCGCAGGTTGCCGGCGATGGTGATTTCCTGCACCGGGTAGGCGATGCGGCCGTTTTCGACCCAGAAGCCGCTGGCGCCACGCGAATAGTCGCCGGTGACGTAGTTCACGCCCTGGCCCATCAGCTCGGTGACGAACAGGCCGGTGCCGAGCTGGCGCAGCATGGCGTCCAGATCGTCGCCGGCCCGGGTGCGGCGCGAGCTCAGCGTCAGGTTGTGCGAGCCGCCGGCGTTGCCGGTGGTCTTCAGGCCCAGCTTGCGCGCCGAATAGGTGCTGAGAAAGTAGCCCTGCAGGCGGCCCGCTTCGACCACCTGGCGCGGCTGCACGCGCACGCCTTCCTCGTCGAACGGCGAGGAGCCCTTGCCGCTGCGCACGAACGGGTCTTCGCCAACGTCGATGTGGTCGGCAAACACCGGCTTGCCCAGCGAATCCAGCAGGAACGAGGTGCGCCGGTACAGCGCGCCGCCACTGACCGCCTGCACGAAGCTGCCCAGCAGGCCGGCCGCCAGCGGCGACTCGAACAGCACCGGACATTCGCCGGTGGCGATCTTGCGGCTGCCCAGGCGGCTCAGCGCCCGCTCGGCGGCGTAGCGGCCCACGGCCTCGGGCGCGGCCAGCTCGGCGGCGTCGCGCATCGAGCTGTACCAGTAGTCGCGCTGCATGTCCTCGCCCCTGCCGGCGATCGGCGCCACCGAAAGGCTGTGGCGCGAGCTGGCGTAGCCGCCGCGAAAGCCATGCGTGTGGGCGCTGAAGAAGTGGCTTTGCTGCGCCGACACGCTGGCGCCTTCGCTGTTGGTGATGCGCCGGTCCACCGCCAGGGCGGCGCGCTCGCAGGCCAGCGCCAGCGCCGCCGCCTGTTCGCTGTCGATGCTCCAGGGATGAAACAGGTCCAGATCGCGCTGCTCGTGCGGCTGGGCCACATCGGCCGGATCGGGCAGGCCGGCGGCCGGATCTTCGGCGGTGAACCGCGCGATGTCGTACGCCGCCTGCACGGTGCGCTCGATGGCGGCGCGTGAAAAGTCCGAGGTGCTGGCGTTGCCGCGCCGCTGGCCCAGGTAGACCGTCACGCCCAGCGACTTGTCGCGGTTGCGCTCGACCGTCTCGAGCTCGCCCATGCGCACGCCCACACTCAGGCCCACGCCCTCGGACGCTTCGGCACCGGCGTCGGTGGCGCCCAGCGCCCTGGCGTGGGCTATGGCCGTGTCCACCAGCTCCTCGAACCGGGCGCGCGAATAGGAAAAGCCCGCCTGGGGCTGGGAGGTGTCTTGCATGGTGGCGGCTATCATACTGGCCGACTTTTGACCGCTTCACCCATGTCTCGCAAACCCAGAAAAGGCTATTACGTGCGCGGCCAGTTCGTGGCCGAAGGCAGCGAGCTGGACGAAGAACTGCGGCGCGAGCAGCTCGCCGACGGCCCCAGCAAGACCGAGCTGAAGGCCCAGAGCGCCGAGTTGCAGGCCCTGGGCGAGCAGTTGCTGAGCCTGCGCGCCGACCTGCTGCAGCCGCTGGCGCTGCCTGCGCGGCTGCTGGAGGCGCTGCAGGAGCTGCAGCGCATCACCAACTTCGAGGGCAAGCGGCGCCAGAGCCAGTACGTCGGCAAGCTGATGCGCCAGCTGCCGGGCGAAGACGTGGCCGCCATCCGCGCCGCGCTGCACGAACAGCGCCAGGGCGCCGCGCGCGACACCCTGCGCCTGCACGCCGCCGAGCGCTGGCGCGAGCGCCTGGTCGCCGACGACGCCGCGCTGAGCGCCTGGATCGGCCAGTTTCCGGACAGCGATGCGCAGCAGCTGCGCGCGCTGGTGCGTCAGGCGCGCAAGGACGCCGCCGCGCCCGCCGACGCCGCCGCGGCGCGCGCCCGCGGCCAGGCAGCGCGCCACGGACGTGCCTGGCGCGAGCTGTTCCAGCTCATCCAGGCGGCGCTGGCGCGTGCCGAAGCGGCCGGCCCCAACCCTGACGATGAAGTGCCCTACAGCGACGACACCCGCGCCGGCTGAGCGCCACCAGCTACCATTCACATAGCAACTTCGATGAACACCTGCGACCCCGTCACCATCGGCATCGTCTCCATCAGCGACCGCGCCTCCAGCGGCGCCTATGAAGACAAGGGGCTGCCCGCGCTGCAGGAATGGCTGGGCCGGGCGCTGAAGAATCCGATCCGTTTCGAACCGCGCCTGATCCCCGACGAGCAGGTGGAAATCAGCCGCACCCTGATCGAGCTGGTGGACGCCGGCTGCGCCCTGGTGCTGACCACCGGCGGCACCGGCCCGGCGCCGCGCGACGTCACGCCCGAGGCCACGCTGGCGGTGGCCGAAAAGCTCATGCCCGGCTTTGGCGAGCAGATGCGCCAGATCAGCCTGGCCTTCGTGCCGACCGCCATCCTGAGCCGTCAGGTGGCGGTGATCCGCGGCCAGAGCCTGATCATCAACCTGCCCGGGCAGCCCAAGGCCATCGCCGAGACGCTGGAAGGGCTGAAGGACGCCGACGGCCGGCCGCAGGTGCATGGCATCTTTGCCGCCGTGCCCTACTGCATCGACCTGATCGGCGGCCCCTACCTGGAAACCGACGAGACCGTCTGTAAGGCCTTCCGGCCCAAGAACGCGCAGCGCCCGGTCCGGGCCTGAGGCCGCTGCCGTCCACGCCGGGCCGGGCGCTGGCCCAATACCATATGTGCTATTGAATCGGGAGCTGCTGGCGCAGGTCAGTCAAGCGCTGGAGCCCGGAAACACCGCAAAATCGGTCTCCCATCGTAACCGCGCCACCCACGCCGTGCGACCTCTGGTTGCAAGTGCGCCGGGTTTGTCACACCCCAACGGGGGATGCGGGCGATCATGCCCGCCATGACACGCTTCACCCCCATGCAGACCCCATCGTCCCCCTGGCGCCGCCTGGCGCTCGCCGCCGCCCTGCTGGCCGGCCTGACCAGCGCCGGCTGCGCCAGCCACCCGACCAACGCCCAGATCGGCACCGGCGTCGGTGCGGTGGTAGGCGGTGCCACCGGCCATGTGCTGTTCGGCGGCCCTGTGGGCACCATCGGTGGCGCCGCCGCCGGCGCCCTGATCGGTCACGAAGTCGGCAAGAACCAGCGCCGGCGCTGAGGCCCGCGCCTGCGGCGCACCGTCACTTGCCGACCAGCTGGTTGAGCTTGTCGGCCTCGAAGGTTTCCTGCCGCGAGGCATCGCCCGGCACGCAGTCCGGGTCGATCTGGCAGGCCAGCTTTTCCACCGCCTGCCACAGCAAGGCGATCTGGTGCTCGTGCGTGGCGGTGCCGTCGATCAGACCGCGCAGCGCCTGGCTCACCGGGTCGTCGCTCTGCGTCACGCCGTAGGCCGAGAAGCCCAGCTTGGCCGCGGCTTCCTCGCGCCGCGTCTGGTCGTCGGCCAGGATGATGCGCGCCGGGTTGCCCACCGCCGTGGCGCCCGCCGGCACCGGCTTGGTGACCACTGCGCTGGAGCCGATCTTGGCGCCGTCGCCCACGGTGAAGCCGCCCAGAATCTGGCTGGACGCCCCCACCACCACGCCCTTGCCCAGCGTCGGGTGGCGCTTGCTGCCCTTGGCCAGCGAGGTGCCGCCCAGCGTGACGCCCTGGTAGATGGTGCAGTCGTCGCCGATCTCGGCGGTCTCGCCAATCACCACACCCATGCCGTGATCGATGAACACACGCTCGCCGATCTTGGCGCCCGGGTGGATCTCGATGCCGGTCAGGAAACGCCCCCAGTGCGAGATCCAGCGCGCCAGCCAGTGCCAGCCGGCGTTCCACAGCGGGTGGGCCAGCCGGTGCAGCACCAGGGCATGAAAGCCCGGGTACGAAAACACCACGTCCCACACGCTGCGGGCGGCGGGATCGCGCTCCAGGATGGCCTGGGTGTAGGAACGGATGCGGGACAACATCGGGGTGCGAAGTCTAGCGCGGACGCGGCGCCGGCGCGCCGTCGTCCTGCTGGCCGGACGACGCCGCCCGCTGCATGGCGCGGGCGATGCCGCGCAGGATGTGCACCTCTTCCAGCGTCGGCTGGGCGCGGTTGAACAGCTGCTGCAGGCGCGGCATCAGCTTCTTGGGCGCGGCCGGATCCAGAAAGCCGATGGCCACCAGCGCCTGCTCCCAGTGCGCCAGCATGGCGCCCAGCTGCGCCGCGTCGGCGTGGCGCGGCGCGGCGCCGGCCGGCGCGATGTCGAAGCCGCCGAAGCGCGCCGCCAGCGCCTGACGCCAGTCGTAGGCGATCAGCTGCACGGCGGCGCCGAGGTTGAGCGAGCCGTAGGCCGGATCGGTCGGGATGCTGAGCGCGACATGACAGCGGTACACGTCCTCGTTGCGCATGCCGTAGCGTTCGGAGCCGAACAGCAGCGCCACGCCCTGCCCCGCTTCAAGATCAAAATCGAGCGCTGGCGCTTGCGGGACGTGCGCCGACAGCTCCTGTTTCAATAGCAAATCGAAGTGCGCGCGCGGCGCCCGCGTGGGCGGCCCGAAGTCGCGCGGCGTCATCGCCGTGGCGCACAGGTGCGTCATGCCGTCGAGCGCCTCGTCCAGCGTGGCCACACAGCGCGCGCGCGCCAGCACGTCGCCGGCGCCGCTGGCGCGCTCGATCGCCTCGGGACGCGACAGCACATCGGGCCAGCGGGGTCGCACCAGCACCAGGTCGTCGAAACCCATCACCTTCATGGCGCGCGCCACCGCGCCCACGTTGCCGGCGTGGCTGGTTTCGATCAGCACGAAGCGGGTGCGCGGGGGGTTCATGGGCAGGATTGTCGCCGCCTCGATAACATGCGCGGCTTGTTCCTGCAACCCTGTCACCGATCCATGACCACCTCGCACATCGCCAACGTCACCCTCACCACCCAGGCCAACGTCTACTTCGACGGCAAGTGCGTCTCGCACGGCTTTCAGCAGGCCGACGGCAGCCGGGCCAGCGTGGGCGTGATCCTGCCCGCCACCCTCAGCTTCAACACCGGCGCGGCCGAAGTCATGGAATGCGTGGCCGGCGGCTGCGAATACCGTCTGGCCGGCGAAACGTCCTGGAAGTCGTCCGGGCCGGGCGAGTGCTTCAGCATCCCGGCCAACTCCAGCTTCGAGATCCGCGTTGCCGAGGTCTATCACTACATCTGCCGCTTCGGCTGACCGCGCAGGCAACCATGTCCGCCGCCGCCACGCCGTCCGACGCCAGCCTGATCGACTCGCGCACCGCCGCCTGGCGCCTGCTGGTGGTGGTGTTGCTGGTGACGCTGGGCAACAGCGCCATGTACGTGGTGTCGGTGGTGCTGCCGGCGGTGCAGGCCGAATTCGGCATCGGCCGCGCCGGCGCCTCGCTGCCCTACACCCTGATGATGGTCTGCCTGGGGCTGGGCGGCTTGTGGACCGGCCTGTGGGCCGACCGCTGGGGCATCGCGCGCGTGCTGTGGCTGGGCGCGGCGGCGGTCGGCGCCGGTTACCTGCTGGCGGCGCTGTCGGGCAACGTGTGGCTGTTCGGTCTGGCGCACGGCCTGCTGGGCCTGCTGGGCGGGGCCGCCACCTTCGCGCCGCTGATGGCCGACACCGGCCTGTGGTGGCACCGGCGACGCGGCATCGCCATGGCCATCTGCGCCAGTGGCAATTACATCGCCGGCACGCTGTGGCCGCCGCTGGCGCAATGGGGCATCACCCACTACGGCTGGCGGCCCACCTACGTGGCGCTGGGCCTGGTGTGTGGCGTCGGCATGGCGCTGCTGGCGCTGGCCATGCGGCGGCGCCCGCCGGCGCTGTCGGCCCATCCGGCCAGCCACGGCGCCGCCGCGGCACGCGCCACGCCCTGGCCCCCCGAACGCCCGTTCGGCCTGACGCCGGCACAGGCCCAATGGCTGCTGTGCGTGGCCGGCGTGGCCTGCTGCGTGGCCATGTCGATGCCGCAGGTGCACATCGTGGCCTACTGCAGTGACCTGGGTTTTGGCGCGGCGCGCGGCGCCGAGATGCTGTCGCTGATGCTCGCCAGCGGCATCGTCAGCCGACTGGTGTCGGGCTGGATCTGCGACCACATCGGCGGCATCCGCACGCTGCTGCTGGGTTCGGCCCTGCAGGGCGTGGCGCTGCTGCTGTTCCTGCCGGTCGACGGGCTGGTGCCGCTGTACGTGGTGTCGGCCCTGTTCGGGCTGTTTCAGGGCGGCATCGTGCCGTCCTACGCCATCATCGTGCGCGAGCATTTTCCGGCACGCGAAGCCGGCGCCCGCACCGGCGCGGTCATCATGGCCACGCTGCTGGGCATGGCGCTGGGAGGCTGGCTGAGCGGCTGGGTGTTCGACCTGACCGGCAGCTACCGCGCCGCCTTCCTCAACGGCATCGGCTGGAACCTGCTGAACCTGGCCATTGCCAGCTGGCTGCTGTGGCGCACGCGCGGGCCCGGCCTGCGGCTGGCGGCCACACCCTGATCGCACGCCAGCGCCTGCGATCGGGCGCTGCGGGCACCGCGCAGCCCCCCGCCCACCCCGCGCATGCCGGGCGGCGGCGCGTTGCCACTTGACGGCGCCCCCCCGGCAGGCACAAGCTGCGGCCATCGACCCGCTGCCGGCACGCCCCATGAACCCGCCCGAGCGATCCACAGCGCCCAAGCCACCCGCTGCACGCCGGGGTTCACCCTAATGGTTTTGGTTAATTTGCTATATTAAAATTCACTTTCCATTTTACGGAATTCAATGCACTTCCCAGGTCGGACGCCCGCCCATGACCACAAGACTTCTGGTTGGCGCCATCAGCGGTGAGGCCACTCGCCTGGCCACGCACGTCCTGCACCGCCTGTTGAGCCGCCCGGTGCCCCTGCCCGCGAGGCCCTGGCCCTGGGCGCCAGGCGCCGAACGCGAGCGCCAGGATGACCCGCAGCCCTTGCTGGGCTTCACGCGCCTGCTGAGCCACGCCGCGCAGCAAAGTGGCCGCCAGCAACTGGGCCTGGAAATGGCCGCCTTCGATGCCGAGCCGCCCCAGGGCATCTTCAGCGAGCTTTACACCTCCGCCCCCACGCTGGGCGACGCGCTGCGCGCCCTTTGCCGCTACTTCCCGGTCAGCCAGACCGGCACCACGGTGGCGCTGACGCAGTCTCACGGCATCGCCCATCTGTCCTACCAGATCCGCGATCCGGCGGTCGGCAACCCGTTGCACGATGCCGCCTACACCCTGGGCAAGATGGCGCGCTCCATGCGCCGCTGCATCGGTCCATCCTGGCGGCTCGATCACGTCACGCTGGCGATGCCGGCCCCCGGCGGCGCCGACGCCTATCAGCGCTTCTTCGGCGCGCCCGTGGTTTGCAGTGCGGCATACACCGGCCTGCATTTCGCGGCCGAGGTGCTGGAGCGCCCCATCCCGACCGCCGACCTCGAACGATTTCGCAATTTCTGCGCCCTGCTGGAGCTGCGCATGCCGAACCAGGCCACACCAGGCCTGCTCGCCGACGCCTTGCGGACCTGGATGAGCTATGCCGCCAGCGAGGGGCGGGCCACGCTGGAGCACGCCGCCAGCGACTTCGGCGTCACGCCGCGCACGCTGCAGCGGCGGCTGAAGGAACAGGGCGTCGGTTTTCAGGACCTGCTAGCGCAGGTGCGCATGCAGACCGCGTGCCGCCTGCTGACGGAAAGCCGGCTGCCCGTCACCTGCATTGCCGAACAACTGGGCTTCAGCGAAACCAGCGCCTTCACGCGCGCCTTCCGCAGCCATGCGCGCGTCAGCCCACGCGCGTACCGCCAGGCCGCGGCCCACTGAGCAGCATCGACCGCCGCAAGGGGATCGATTGTCGTGATCGGTCAAGTCCTGCCGGCGCTCGCGGGGTACGCTGCAAGTCCGCTCCCACGAGCCACAGCTTCGCGCGTAAGCCGCTCGCTTCGGGACCTGGCATCCGATTGAACCCCAACGTCAAGGCCACCTCATGAGCAGCACCCCCAGCCCCAACTGGCAAAAGGATATCGATCACGTCGTGCATCCTTACTCCAACCTCGACGCCCACGACCGGCGCGGCCCCGTGGTCATCACGCGCGGTGACGGCTGCTATGTCGAGGATGAAAACGGCAAGCGTTACCTGGAAGGCATGTCCGGCCTCTGGTGCGCTTCACTGGGGTTTTCCGAACAGCGCCTGATTGACGCCGCGATGGCGCAGTTTCGCACCCTGCCCTACTACCACCTGTTCAACCATCGCTCACACCCGCCCGGCATCGCCCTGGCCGAGGCGCTCACCGCCATCGCGCCGGCGGGGCTCAACCATGTGCTGTTCGCCAACTCGGGCTCCGAAGCCAACGACGCAGCGGTCAAGCTGGTCTGGTACTACAACAACCAGCTCGGCCGACCCAGCAAGAAAAAGATCATCTCGCGCATCAACGGCTACCACGGCGTCACCGTGGCCTCGGGCAGCCTGACCGGTCTGGTGCACGTGCACCGCGATTTCGACCTGCCAATCCCGCAGGTGCTGCACACCGACTGCCCCAGCCACTACCACTTCGCGCTGCCGAGCGAAACCGAAGCGCAGTTTGCCGAACGCCTGGCCAACAACCTGGAGCAGTTGATCCTCAAGGAAGGCCCGGACACGGTGGCGGCTTTCATCGCCGAGCCCATCAACGGTTCCGGCGGCGTGATCGTGCCGCCGGCCGGCTATTTCGATCGCGTGCAAGCCGTTCTGAAGAAATACGACATCCTGTTCATCGTCGACGAGGTGATCTGCGGTTTCGGTCGCACGGGCCAGATGTTCGGCAGCGACAGCTTCCAGCTCAAGCCGGACATGATGACCGTGGCCAAGGGCCTGTCGGGCGCCTACCAGCCGATCTCCGGCCTGCTGATCACCGACCAGATCCACGAAGCCCTGAAGGCCGGCAGCCGCAAGCTGGGCGCCTTTGCCCACGGCCTGACCTACGCGGCCCACCCGGTGGCCGCTGCGGTGGCGCTCGAAACCATCAGGCTCTACCAGGAACGCAGGATCGTCGAACATGTACAGGCCCTGTCGCCCTATTTCTTCCAGCGACTCCAGGGTCTGGCCGACCACCCGCTGGTGGGTGAAGTGCGGGGCATGGGCCTGCTGGCGGCCGTCGAAATCACGGCCGACAAAGCCAGCAAAACCCCTTTTACGCCCGACAAGGCGGTCGGCGCATGGATTCAGAACAAGGCGATGGAACACGGCGTGATCGTGCGCGCCATCGCCAACTGCATTGCACTGTGCCCACCACTGATCAGCGAACGCCGGCACATCGACGAGCTGGTGGACGGGCTGACCCGAGCCGTCGACGCAGCCCAGGTGCAGTTCGGCGCAAGCCTCGCCACCTCCTGACCGACAGACACCCGCATTGGAAGCATCGAACCGGAGCGCAAACCCTCATGTACGAATCCTTGGCCCTATACATCGACGGCGAATTCATCCAGGGCGGCGGCCGGGTCGAGCAACCCGTGCTGGACCCCGCCACCGGCAACACCATCGGCCAGCTGCCGCATGCGACCCGGGCCGATCTGGATCGCGCGCTGGCGGCGGCCGAGCGCGCCTTCGCCACCTGGCGCCATGTCTCGCCGATGGAGCGCAGCGCCATCCTGCGCAAGGTCGGTCAGCTCAGCCGTGAACGCGCCAAGGACATCGGCCGCAACATCACGCTCGATCAGGGCAAACCACTGGCCGAGGCTGTGGGCGAAGTGCTGCGCTGCGCCGACCATTGCGACTGGCACGCCGAGGAGTGCCGCCGCATCTATGGCCGCGTGATTCCGCCGCGCACGCCGAACGTGCGGCAGTTCGTGCTGCGCGAGCCGATCGGCGTGTGCGCCGCCTTCACGCCCTGGAACTTTCCCTACAACCAGGCGATCCGCAAGATCGCCGCGGCCATCGGGGCGGGCTGCACCATCGTCATCAAGGGTGCCGAGGATGCCCCGAGTGCCGTGGTGGCCATTGCGCGGCTGTTCCACGAAGCCGGGCTGCCCCCCGGCGTGCTGAACGTGGTGTGGGGCGTGCCCCATGAGGTATCGGAGCACCTGATCGCCTCACCGATCGTGCGCAAGGTGTCCTTCACCGGCTCGGTGCCGGTGGGCAAGCAGCTGGCCGCCCTGGCGGGCAGCCACATGAAGCGCATCACGATGGAGCTGGGCGGCCATTCGCCGGTCATCGTGTGCGCCGATGCCGACGTCGAGCGGGCGGCCACCATGCTGGCCGCGTCCAAGTTCACCAACGCCGGGCAGGTCTGCGTCTCGCCCACGCGCTTCTACATCCAGGAGCCGGTCTGGGATCGCTTCATGGCCAGCTTCACCGAACTCAGCCGCCAGATCAAGGTCGGGCCGGGACTGGAGGCGGACACGCGCATGGGACCGCTGGCCCACGCGCGCCGCGTGACGGCGATGGCCGAGTTCGTCGAAGACGCTGCCGCGCGCGGCGCCCGCATCGAAACCGGCGGCACGCGGCTGGGCGAGGTCGGCAACTTCTTCGCTCCGACCGTGATTGCCGCGCCACCCGACGACGCCCGCATCATGCAGGCCGAGCCGTTTGGCCCCATTGCCGCCTGCGTCCCGTTCAAGGACCTGGACGAGGCCCTCCAGCGCGCCAACAGCCTGCCGTTCGGCCTGTCGTCCTACGCCTTCACCAGCAACACGCGCCACGCCCTGCAGATCCAGAACGGCCTGGAGGCCGGCATGGTCAACATCAACCACTTCGGCCAGGCGCTGCCTGAAACGCCGTTTGGCGGCATCAAGGACAGCGGCATGGGCAGCGAAGGCGGCAGCGAAACCTTTGACGGCTACCTGGTCACCAAGTTCGTGACCCAGATGGACTGACCCGCTTGCCTGCGACCAACACCGACGCGATGTCACACCCTGACTCCATCCACCAGAGGACCTTCCCCATGAAAAAATCGATGAGACAAGTTCTGAGCACCTCCGTACTGGCCGCCTGCCTGAGCGCTACGGCGACCTGGGCAGCCACCCCCGCCGACACGCTGGTCATCGCCCGCGACATTGGCACCATCCTCAGCCTGGATCCCCAGGAGGCGTTTGAAATCGCCCCGGGCGACGCACTCAACAGCCTCTACCTGCGCCTGGTGCAGCACGATCCCGCCGATTTTTCCAAGATCGTCCCGGGCGTGGCGCAGAGCTGGCAGGCCGCACCCGACGGCAAGCAGATCGTGTTCCAGATCCGCAAGGATCTGAAGTTCCAGTCGGGCAACCCGGTGACGGCCGAAGACGCCGCGTTCTCGCTGCAGCGCGGCATCCTGCTGGACAAGCAACCCGCCATCATCCTGCGCCAGTTCGGCTGGACCAAGGACAACGTCAAGCAGCGGGTACGCGCCGATGGCGACAAGCTGGTGCTGAGCTTTGACCAGCCCTACTCGACCGAGCTGATCCTCAGCGCGCTCAGCGCCGCCATCGCTTCGGTGGTGGACATGAAGCTGGTGATGTCCAACGAACGCAACGGCGATCTGGGCAACGGCTGGCTGCGCACCCGATCGGCAGGCGCCGGCGCCTACAAGCTGGTGGAATGGAAGGCCAAGGACGTGGTGGTGCTGGAGGCCTTCCCGGGCTTCAAGGGCGGCTCACCGGCCAAGCTCAAGCGCGTCATCCTTCGACACATCGCCGAGCCTGCGACGCAGCGCCTGCTGCTGGAAAAGGGCGATGTGGACGTGGCCTCCGACCTGAAGGCAGACCAGCTGCAGTCGATCAAGGGCAACGCCAACCTGAAGATGATTCAGATTCCGCGTGGCACCGTCTACTACCTGGCCCTCAACACGGCCAACCCCAACCTGTCCAAACCCGAAGTCTGGCAGGCGATGCGCTGGCTGATCGACTACGACGGCATTGCCAACAAACTGTTTTCCGGCCAGTACCGGGTCAACCAGTCGGCCGTGGCCAGGGGCACCCCCGGCGCCCTGACCGAAGAGCCCTACAAGCTCGATCCGGCCAAGGCCAAGGCCCTGCTGGCCAAGGCCGGCTTTCCAAACGGGTTCTCGATGTCGCTCGAAACCTCGGGTGCCAGCCCCTATCACGAAGTGTCGCAGTCGCTGCAGTCGACCTTCGCCCAGGGCGGCATCAAGGTGGAGCTGCGCATGGGCGAGCCGTCTCAGGTGATGACGCGCTACCGTGAGCGTCGACACGACGCGCTGGTGTTCGTCTGGGCGCCCGACTATTCCGACCCCAGCTCGACCCTGGAGTTCTTCAGCCGCAACACCGATGACTCGGACAAGGCCAGCAACAAAAATGCGCCCTGGCGCGCCCACTGGCTGACGCCTCAGCTGACCGCCGAGGCGGACAAGGCCTCGCACGAGGTCGATGACGCCAAGCGCATGAAGATCTACGCCGACATCCAGCGCAAGCTGCGTGACGAGTCGCCGTTCACCTTCCTGATCCAGAAGCTGGAGCCGATTGCCATGCGCACCAACGTGCACAACTACTCGGGCGCCGTCACGTTTGACTCCACGCCCTACTGGATGATTGAGAAGCGGTGAACCCGATGGCCACTGCAGCAGCCGACGACGGCGTCGACATCGCCCCACGCCGGCGCCTGCGCTCGGTGCGGCTGCGGCGTGGCCTGCGCTGGCTGGGTGCCACCCTGCTGACCTCATGCATCACGCTGTTCGGTCTGCTGGTGGTCACCTTCGCCCTGGGGCGCGTGCTGCCGGCCGATCCGGTGCTGCGCATCGTCGGCGATCGCGCCTCGCAGGAGCAGTACGACGAGGTGTTCCGCCAACTGCGCCTGGACCGGCCACTGACCGAGCAGTTCGCCGCCTATGTGGGTGACATGGTGCGCGGCGACTTCGGACTGTCGCTGGTCACGCGCAACCCCATTGGTTCGGACATCGCGCGCTACTTTCCCGCCACGTTCGAGCTGGCGACGGTGGCCATCATCCTGGGTGTGGTGTTCGGGATACCGATCGGCGTCGTCTGCGCGCAATACGCCAACCGCCTGCCCGATCACCTGGGCCGAATGCTTTCTCTGATCGGCTATTCGGTCCCCGTGTTCTGGCTCGGCATCGTCGGTCTGCTGGTGTTTTACGCCAGACTCGAGTGGGTCGCCGGGCCGGGGCGGCTCGATACCGCCTACCGCTATTCGGTGCCCGAGGTGACGCACCTGATGTTGATCGACACCGTGCTGGCCGGTGAATGGGACGCCTTCCGCAATGCCCTCTCGCACCTGGTGTTGCCCGCCAGCCTGTTGGGGCTGATCGCGCTGGGCTACATCGCACGCATGACCCGCAGCTTCCTGCTGTGGCAATTGCGGCAGGACTACACCACGGTGCTGCGTGTCAAGGGCCTGTCCGAAGCGGCGATCATCTGGCGCCATGCGCTGTTCAACGCCGCCGGGCCGGTGCTGGCCATCGTCGCGCTGACCTACGCCTACCTGCTGGAAGGCGCGGTGCTGACCGAAACCGTGTTTGCCTGGCCGGGGCTGGGCATGTACATCACCGATTCGCTGTTCGCCTCCGATGTGCCGGCGGTGCTCACCGCGACGCTGCTGGTCGGCGTCATCTTCATGGTCGTCAACATCGCCAGCGAAGTGATTCAGGCGGCGCTGGATCCGAGGTCACGTCTGGCATGAACCCCTCTTCCACCTTACGGCAATGGCTGGCTTCCGATACGCCGGCCACACGCACACAGGCCAAGCTCGGTGCCATCTACCGGCTGGCGCGCCGCTTCCTGACCCACCCCATCGGTGTGCTGGGTCTGGCCATGGTGGCCTCGATCGTGTTGGCCGCCGGGCTTGCGCCATGGCTGCCGCTTGCCGATCCGATCGCCCAGTCGCTGGATCAGCGCCTGCTGCCACCATCGGCCGCGCACTGGCTGGGCACCGACACGCTGGGTCGCGACATCCTCGCCCGCGTGGTGCACGGCGCCCGTCCGACGCTGGCCATCGTCGCCCTGGTGCTGGTGATCAGCGTGCCCGTCGGCCTGCTGGTGGGCGCCGCTGCCGGGCTGTGGGGCGGCTGGATCGATGCGGTGCTGATGCGCGTGGCCGACGTGTTTCTGGCGTTCCCGCGCCTGATCCTGGCGATTGCCGTGGCCGCCGCGCTCAGCGCCGGCCTGTGGACGGCGGTGATCGCCATCGCCGCCACGGGTTGGCCCCCCTACGCCCGCGTGGCACGCGCCGAGATCGCCGCCCTGCGCCGGTCCGAGTTCGTGCAGGCGGCCCGCGCCATCGGCGTGTCACCGCTGCGGTTGCTGTTCCGGCATGCGCTGCCGCTGAGTCTGCCATCGGCCTTCGTGCGCGCGGCGCTGGACGCTCCGGGCATCGTGCTGATCGTGGCTGGCCTGGGCTTTCTGGGCGTTGGCCTGCCGCCGCCGCAGCCCGAGTGGGGCGCCATGGTGGCCGAAGGTCGCGCCATCGTGTTCGAGGCGTGGTGGGTGTCCACCCTGCCCGGCATCATGATTCTCTGGCTGAGCCTGGGCTTCAACTTCGTCGGCGACGCCATGCGTGACGTGGTCGACCCTGGCGTGAAGTGAGCTTCTCATGAACCACATCCCACGCGACAGCGCCCCTCCCTTGCTGGACATCGACAACCTGCGCATCAGCTTCCAGACCGCGCACGGACGCACCGAAGCCGTGCGCGGGATCAGCCTGCGCATGGGACGTGAGCGGGTGGCGGTGGTCGGAGAGTCGGGCTCCGGCAAGTCGATCACCTTTCGCTCCCTGTTCGGCCTGCTGCCGGCGACCGCCAGCGTGCGCGCCGACCGGATGCAGTTGCAGGGCCAGGACCTGCTGTCGCTCGATCGGCGCGACTTGCGGGCCATTCGGGGCCGGCGCATCGGCATGGTGGTTCAGGACCCCAAGCAGGGTCTGGATCCCTTGATGACGATTGGCAGGCAGCTGATCGAAATGCTCAGGCTGCATCGCAAGGTACCAGCGGCGGGCGCCTACCAGCGGGCCGTCGAGCTGCTGGCCGAGGTCCACATCCGCGATCCGAAGCGGGTCATGGGTCTGTACCCGCACGAAGTCTCCGGCGGCATGGCGCAGCGCGCGATGCTGGCCATGATTCTGTCGGCCGAGCCCGAACTGCTGATCGCCGACGAAGCCACATCGGCCCTTGACGCCGTGGTGCGCCACCGCATTCTGGATCTGATCGAGGAGCAGGTGCGCCTGCGCGGCATGGGGCTGGTGCTGATCAGCCACGACCTCGATCTGGTGGCGCGCTACGCGGACCGGATCCTGGTCATGTACGCGGGACGGGTCATGGAAGAGCTGCGCGGCGGCGAACTGAGCGCCGCGCAACACCCCTACACGCGCGGTCTGCTGGCCTGCCGCCCCTCGCTCGATCACCCGGGTCAGGATCTGCCGGTGCTGCAACGGGAGGCGTCATGGCTGCAGTGAACCCGCCCGCGCTGCGCATTGACCAGCTCATCGTGCAGCGCGGCAGCGCCCAGGTGGTCAACGGCGTGTCCTTCTCGGTTCCGCATGGCGGCAGCCTGGGTATCGTCGGCGAATCGGGTTGCGGCAAGAGCACCATCTTGCGCGCCGTCGCCGGCATCGACACGCAGTGGACCGGCCGGATCGAGATTGCCGGCCGGCCCATCGGGGTTCAGCGCTCGCTGGCCGACCGCCGGGCGATGCAGATGGTGTTTCAGGATCCCCTGGCTGCGCTCAACCCCAGCCACACCATCGACGAGATCCTGCGCGAACCGCTGATCGTGCACCGCATGCCCGATCAGGACGCACGCATCGTGCAGGCGCTGCAGACCGTGGCCCTGCCGCTCGCCGTGCGGTTCCGCTTTCCAGGGCAGCTGTCGGGCGGGCAGCGCCAGCGGGTGTGCATCGCCCGGGCGCTGCTGGTCGAGCCGCAGGTGCTGCTGCTGGACGAGCCGACCTCGGCGCTCGATGTGTCGGTGCAGGCCGAGGTGCTGAACCTGCTGTCGCGCCTGCGCCGAGAGCGCCAGCAGGCGTTCGTGCTGGTCAGCCACGACCTGCATGTGGTGGCCCACATGTGCGACCAGATCGCGTTCATGGTCGGCGGTCAGTTCACCGATGTGCTGTCACGCGATCGCTTGCGCGGCGCCACGCTGCATCACCCCGAGGCACAGCGGCTGCTGGATGCCGCACTGACGCACTGAGGCAGGCTCGACCCGACTCTTCGTTCCGTTTTTTGGAAAGTTAGTTTTCCATTTGTGAATTAACTATCATCGCCTCCATCTTCATGGAACGCCGCATCACATGACCCGATCTGCCTTCGACTCTGCCGCCGCGAGCGGCTCCGCTGCGCCGCTGCTGCCCCTGGCCGGTGTGCGCGTGGTGGAGTTCTGCACCACCGCGTCGGGCCCCTTCTCCACCATGCTGCTGTCGGACATGGGCGCCGACGTGGTGAAGATCGAGCCACCCACCGGGGACGGCCTGCGTCAGTGGCCGCCACTCAATCAGGGCTACAGCGAAAACTTTGCCTCGCTCAACCGCAACAAGCGCTCGGCCGTGCTCAACCTCAAGGACCCGCAGGACGTTGCGCTGGCGCGCCGGCTGATCCTGGAAGCGGACGTGCTGGTCGAGAACAACCGCCCCGGCGTCATGGATCGCCTGGGGCTGGGTTACGCCGCCCTGTCGGCCGAAAAACCGGAGTTGCTGTTCTGCTCCATCTCGGCCTACGGCCAGAGCGGTCCGCGCGCCAGCGAAGGCGGCTTCGACCTGACGATCCAGGCCGCGGCCGGGGTGATGAGCGTCACCGGCGAACCGGCGGGTGCGCCCGTCAAGTGCGGCGTCCCGCTGTCGGACTTCGCCTCCGGCCTGTATGCCGCGTTTTCCATCGCCTCCATGCTGGCGCACGTGCGCGCCGGCGGGCGCGGTGCCCACATCGACATCCCGATGTTCGGCTGCACCTTGGGCATTGCCGCGCTGCAGACCAGCGAATACTTCGGCAACGGCCGCAGCCCCGGCAAACTGGGCTCGGCCCACCCGCGCAATGCGCCGTACCAGGCGTTCCAGGCGCAGGACGGCTACTTCGCCATCGCCGCGGGCAACCACAAGCTGTGGCTGGACGTGCTGCGCGTGGTGCAGATGCCGGCACTGGCCGAAGACCCCCGCTTCCTCAGCACCACCGACCGGGCCCGAAACCAGCAGGCGCTCAAGGAGATCCTCGAGGAAGTGTTCACCCAGCGGCCGGTGGCGCACTGGATCGACGCCTTCAACCAAGCCGGCGTGCCGCACGCCCGCATCAACGACTACGCCGCGGCGCTGGCCGATCCGCAGACCGTCCACATGGGCTGGGTGCAGCCGCTGACGTTGCCCAACGGCCAGCAGACCCGCACCTTCGCTTCACCGGTGCGCCTGAACGGTCAGGGCTTCCCGATCCGCCGCTCGCCCCCCGAACTGGGGCAGCACACGCAAGAGATCCGCGCCGAATGCGCCCGATCGGAGGTGAACTGATGGCTGCCGAATCGCCCTTGCTGACCTTTGTCGCCGCCATGACGCGCCTGGTGGAGTCCGGGCCGGCCGACGAGGCCAGGCTGCTCGACGGTGCCCGGCCCCTGATGAAGGCCCTGGTGGCGCAGGACGACTGGCTGCCCGACGCCATGGCGGCTGCGCACCCCCAGTACTACCAGCAGCATCTGCTGTACGGTGACCCGCTGGATCGTTTTTCACTGGTCAGCTTCGTCTGGGGGCCTGGACAGAAAACGCCGGTCCATGACCACACGGTGTGGGGCATCATCGGCATGCTGCGTGGCGCCGAATGCGCGCAGCGCTACACGCGCGATCACCAGGGACGGGTCACGGCCTGCGGCGCGGAAGAAACCCTGCGGCCGGGGGACATCGACGTGGTGTCTCCGACGCTGGGCGACATCCACGTGGTTCGCAATGGCCTGGAAGACCAGGTGTCGATCAGCATCCACCTGTACGGCGGCAACATCGGACGCATTGCACGCCACGTCTTCGTGCCCGAGACAGACACGGTCAAGGACTTCGTCTCGGGCTATTCGAACACGCTGTCGCCCAACCTGTGGGCCAGGCAAGCGGCATGAGCCAGCCAGAACTGCTGAGCCGGCGCGACGGCCCTGTGCTGCACCTGCAGCTGCACCGGCCCGAGGTCGGCAATGCGCTGTCGGCCGCGCTGGTTCAGGCGCTGACCGAAGCGGTGGACGCCGCCACTCACGATGTCAGCGTGCGCCTGCTGGTGCTGTCGGGTGCGGGCCGACACTTCTGCACCGGGTTCGACCTGTCGGACCTCGATCGAGAGACCGACGACAGCCTGCTGGCGCGCTTCACACGGGTCGAGCTGCTGCTGCAGGCCGTGCACGCCGCGCCGTTTGCCACGCTCGCGCTGGCGCATGGCCGCACCATGGGTGCGGGTGCCGACCTGTTTGCCGCCTGCGGCGATCGCTGGATCGTCGGCGACGCCGGTTTTGCCTTTCCTGGCGCCGCCTTCGGTCTGGTGCTCGGCACGGTGCGTCTGACCGAACTGGTCGGCGCGCCCCACGCCGCCGCGTGGATCGAAGGCGGCCAGCGCATCGACGCCGACCAGGCCCTGGCCTGCGGTCTGGCCACACGGCACATCGAGACCGAACAGATCGATGCCGAACTGGGTCGGTGGGGCGCCCGCGTGAACCGGCTCGACGCGCCCACCCAGCGCGCCATCCAGGCCGCCATCGCCGCCGGCCGCCGGCCACGTGGTGACGCCGGAGACGCCCAGGACCTGGCGCGCCTGGTGCGTTCCGCCGCCCGCCCCGGACTGCGCGACCGAATCGCCGCCTACCGGGCCGCCCAGCGCAAGGGCTGAGCCCTCCTTCCCATCTCCTGCCGGATCGACATCGTGACCTCGCCCACTTCCAGCCACAGCCTCAAATCCCTGCTCAACCCCCGCTCGGTGGCCGTCATCGGCGCGTCCGAAGACCAGACCAAGTTCGGCGGCCGCCTCTACAAGACGCTGTTGCAGCACCACTACGACGGTGCGGTCTACCCCATCAATCCGACCCGCGACCAACTGTTCGGGCTCAAAACCTACCCCAGCGTGACCGACACGCCGCAGGCGCCCGACATGGTGGTCATGGCCCTGCCGCGCGACAAGGTCAAGGACGAGATCGCCGCCTGCGCGGCGCGCGGCGCCAAGGCCGGCATCATCATCACCTCGAAGTTCTCCGACGCCGGCCCCGAAGGCCTGGCCCTGGAGCGCGAGGTGGTGGCCACCGCCGCCGCGCACGGCATGCGACTGATCGGGCCAAACTGCCTGGGCCTGATCAGCCCTGCCAACAAGCTGGTGCTGTGCTCGTCGCCGGCGGTCAACGTACCGCAGCTGATCGAGGCGCCGATCGGCTTCATCAGCCAGAGCGGCGCCCTGATGGGCACGCTGTTCGACCGCTCCTACGGCATGGGCATCGGGTTCTCGCACTGCGTGTCGGTGGGCAACCAGGCCGACCTCGAACTGAACGATTTCGTCGAGTTCCTGATCGAGGACGAACGCACGCAGGTGATCTGCAGCTATGTCGAAGGCATCAAGACGCCGCAGCGCTTCGTCGAGCTGGCGCGCCGGGCGCGTGCCGCCGGCAAGCCCTGGCTGATGGTCAAGGCCGGCGCCACCGACGACGGGCGCCGCGCCGCCTACTCCCACACCGCCAGTCTGGCGGGCGACTTCGCCGCCCTCAAGGCGATCTGCGAACGCGAGAACGTGGTCCTGATGGACGACCCGCTGGACATGCTGAGCCTGGCCCGGGCCATGGTGCGCTATCCGCGGCGCCAGGTGCGCAACGTCGCGGTCTTCACCACCTCCGGTGGCGGTGGCGCCATCACGGCCGACCAGCTCTCGCGCGCTGGCGTCGGCCTGAGCACTTTCAGCGACGCCACCATGGCCGCGCTGTCCGAGCACTACTCCGAAGGTCAGGGCGCCAACCCGATCGACGTCGGCGGCCGCAAGCCGGACGCCACCAGCGACATCGGCGCCGTCACGGCCGAGCTGGCGCTGGCCGACCCCGGTGTGGACCTCGGCCTGATGGTGCTGACCACCGCGCCCGACGTGCCCGGCCTGACGCGCCAGATGGCCGACGGTGCCGACCGCCCGGCGGCCGGCGGCAAGCCGACGCTGTACGTCATGCTGCCCGGCCGCGTGGCGGCACCCGCGCGCGAGTTCCTGGTGCAGCGCAGCCTGCCCTACGTGGACACGCTGGCCGAGGCCATGGCCGTGCTGCGCGGCTGGAAGGCCTGGTCGACTTACCAGGAGCCGGCCGCGCCGGTGCGCCCGGCCGATATGGCCGCCACGCCGGTCCCCGCCGCCGGCACCCTGGGCGAAGCGGCGTCCAAGACGCTGCTGGGCCAGGCTGGCATCCCCGTCAACATCGAGCGCCTGGTGCGCAGCGCGGACGAAGCCGCAGAGGCGGCGGCCGAGCTGGGCTTTCCGCTGGTGCTCAAGGTGGTCTCGCCCGACATCGCCCACAAGTCCGACGTCGGCGGCGTGGCCCTGAACATCCTCGACCCTGACGACCTGCGCCGCCGCCTGGCGCTGATGCAGGCCAGCGTCGCCCGCGCTGCACCCAGCGCCCGCATCGACGGCTTTTCACTGCAGCGACAGGAAGCGGGCGAACTGGAGCTGATCGTCGGCGCCCGCCTCGACCCGCAGTTCGGCCCCCAGGTGCTGGTAGGTGCCGGTGGGGTGCTGGTGGAGCTGCTCAAGGACATCGCCGTGCTGCCCGCCCCCGTCGACGCCGCCAGCGCGCGCCGGGCGGTCGAGAACCTGAAGATCGCCCCGCTGCTGCGCGCCTACCGAGGTCGCGCTGCCCTGGACGTGGACGCGGCGGTCGACGTCATCGTGCGCCTGGGCTGGCTGGCGCACGATCTGGCCGGGTCTTCCGGGCGCGACTTCGAGATCGAGGTCAACCCCCTCAAGCTGCGGCAGCAGGGCCACGGCGCGGTGGCCGTGGATGCGCGGGCGCGCATCGCCCAGGCCTGATTCACCGTCTTTTCCATTCCCCAGCTTCAGGAGTTATCCATGGCGCAAATCACCATCGAACATCATGGCAAGGTGACCCTGTTCACCATCAACCGCCCGGCGCGCAAGAACGCCATCTGCAAGGACACGGCGCTGGAGTTGCAGGCCGGCTTTGCCGAATTCGACGCCTCCGAACAGCGCGTGGCGGTCATCACCGGCGCCGGCAACGACGCCTTTTCATCCGGCGCCGACGTCAGCAACCTGCCCGAACTGTGGCGCTGCATCCCCGGCTCGGGCTTCACCACCGATAAGCCCATCATCGCCGCCACCGCCGGTTGGGTGGTGGGCGGCGCCATGGTGCTGACCATGATGTGCGACCTGATCGTCGCCGCTGAAAACACCAGGTTCTCCTACCCCGAGGCACGCCTGGGCTTCACCGGCGGCATGATCGCCGGGCTGGCGGCGCGCATTCCGCACAAGGCGGCCATGGACCTGATGCTGCTGGGCCGCACCATGGACGCGCAGCGCGCCTACGGCATCGGCCTGGTGAGCGACGTGGTGCCGACCGGCAAACAGCTCGAAATCGCCATGGAACAGGCTCAGACCCTGGCCGCGTCGGCACCGCTGGTGCTCACCACCATCAAGCGCTTCGTCAACCAGCACGTGCTGCCCAAGAGCCCGGCCGAAGCGATGTCGGAAACCCTGCGCCAGCTCAACGTGGTGCGCGAAAGCGCCGACATCAAGGAAGGCATGGCCGCGTTCCGCGAAAAGCGCGCCCCGGTGTACACCGGGCGCTGAACCTGCGCCCGGCCAAGGCCGGGCCATGTGACGCTGCAGCCCTGCGCGCGGGCCCGGCGTCGCCAGAAAACACCGCCCAAGCCCCAAAATGCTACATGTTTGATAGCTGCTGGCGCTTGCCAGACAAGCGCCAGGGCTCGAAACCATTATGAACGCCAGCCCTCCTGACCGGCCCCGATAGGCCCTACCACCAACCGGTCAGGACCGCGCCCAGCAGCACCACGGCAGCAAAGACGGCCGCGCGCCAGGCCTTGCGGCGATAGGCCAGTGCCTCGTCCTGCATGCCCTCCATGCGGCCGATGGCCACCGCACGGATCAGGGCCATGACGAGGTACAGCAGCGCGCCGATCAACAGCACGGCCAGCACGGTGGAAAAACGCATGGGGCAATCTGGGAGGGTCGGGATGGCGCGATGATAGTCAGCCGCCCCGCCGCCCAGGTGCGCCGCTCAGGTGCGCCCCGGCACCCCGCGCACCAGGCCGGTGTCGATGGCGGCCTGCTCCAGCCGCCGTCGACCCGGGTGCTGCGCCGGACGGTGCATGCGCAGGTGCTGCAGGGCCAGCGCCAGCGCCTCGGGCCAGTCGTCGTGCAGCAGCCGGGCGCCAGCCTGTGCGGCCAGGTCGGGGGCGCAGGCGGGCAGCGCCGCCATCAGGGCCTGCTGGGCATGCTGGGCGAGGTCGAAGTCGGCGCCGGGGGCGAAACGCGCCACGAACCCGGCGGGCGCCAGCGCCACGATGCAGGCGCGCGCCGCCTCATCGTCCGACAGACACAGGCGCGGCCGACCGCCGCCGATGGCTGCGTGCAGCACGGCCAGCGCCTGATCGCCCGACAGCCTGGCGTGCGCCGCGATCAGCGCCAGGGCGCGCGGCTTGTCGCGCACACGCCGCAGGTGGAACAGCTCGATGGCGCGCATGGGCGCAGTCGGTGGCGCTCAAACCACCACCGGCTCGGGCTCCAGGCGGATGCCGAAGCGCTCGTACACGCTGGTCTGGATGGCGCGCGCCAGGGTCATCACCTCACCGCCGGTGGCCGGATGCTGGCTGCCGCCCTGGTTGACCAGCACCAGCGCCTGCTTGTCGTAGACGGCGGCGTTGCCCATGCGCTTGCCCTTCCAGCCGCAGGCGTCGATCAGCCACCCCGCCGCCAGCTTGACGCTGCCGTCGGGCATCGGGTAGTGCACCAGCTTGGGGTCGCGACCGATGATGTCCTGGCACTGCTCGGGCGTCACGGTCGGGTTCTTGAAAAAGCTGCCGGCGTTGCCGATGACCGCCGGGTCGGGCAGCTTGGCGCGGCGGATGGCGACGATCCAGTCGTGGATCTGGCGCGCATCGGGCGCGCTGATGCCGGTTTCCTGCATGCGGCGTTCCAGGTCCAGGTAGCCCAGCACCGGCCGCCAGGCGCGCGGCAGCGCCAGACGCACGCGCAGGATCAGCGCGCGCCTGGCCAGCCCGAAGTCGCCCGGCTGCGCCGGCGCGTGCTTGAACACCGAATCGCGATAGCCGAAGCCGCACTGAGCGGCGTTCAGGGTGAACAGCTCGCCGGTGGCCAGATCGATGGCGTCGAGCTCGTGAAAGCGGTCCTGCAACTCGACCCCGTAGGCGCCAATGTTCTGCACCGGGCTGGCGCCCACGGTGCCGGGGATCAGCGCCAGGTTTTCCAGGCCGGGCAGGCCCTGGTCCAGCGTCCAGCCGACGAAGTCGTGCCAGGACTCGCCCGCGCCGGCCTCGACGATGGTGTGGCGCGCGGTCTGGTCCACCACGCGGCGACCCGGCACCTCGACCTTCAGCACCAGCGCGCGCAGATCGCCGGTCAGCACGATGTTGCTGCCGCCGCCCAGCACGAACAGGCCGGCCGCCGTCAGCCCGGCGTCGGCCAGCACGGCCCGCACCTCGTCCTCGCTGCGCACGCGCACCATGTGGGCGGCGCGCGCCGCGATGCCGAAGCTGTTGAGGGGCTGCAGGGAGACGTTGCGCTCGACGAACATGGGACAATTGTCGCATCCGGTATCTGCATGCAAAGGTAAGGCCATGCCCTCTTTCGACACGGTTTGCGACCCCGACATGGTGGAAGTCAGGAACGCGGTGGACAACGCCGCCAAGGAAATCGGCACGCGCTTCGACTTCAAGGGCACCAGCGCCGCCATCGAGCTGAAGGACAAGGAAATCACCCTGCTGGGCGACGCCGAATTCCAGTTGCAGCAGGTCGAAGACATCCTGCGCGGCAAGCTGACCAAGCGCGGCGTGGACGTGCGCTTTCTGGACAAGGGCAAGGTCGAGAAGATCGGTGGCGACAAGGTCCGGCAGCTCGTCAAGGTCAAGAGCGGCATCGCCACCGAAGACGGCAAGAAGATCCAGAAGCTGATCAAGGAAAGCAAGCTGAAGGTGCAGGCCGCCATCCAGGGCGACGCGGTGCGCGTGACCGGCGCCAAGCGCGACGATCTGCAGGCCGTGATGGCGCTGCTGCGCAAGGACATGGCGGAGTTGCCGCTGTCGTTCAACAACTTCCGCGATTGACGCACCCGTGGCAGCGCTCTGCACCCCCTGGCGCACCCTGCTGGCCGGCGCCCTGCTGCTGCCGACCTGGGCCGGGGCGCAGAACGTGTCGCTGCACGGGCTGCTGGGCCAGCGGGCGCTGCTGATCGTCGACGACCAGGCCCCGCGCGCCGTGGCGCCGGGCGAAACGCACCTGGGCGTGCAGGTGCTGTCGACCGGCGACGATCGAGCGGTGGTGCGCGTCGGTGGCCAGCGCCTGACCCTGCGCGTGGGCGAATCGCCGGCCAGCGTGGGCGGCGCACCCGCGCCCGCCGGCAGCGACCGGGTGGCGCTGACGGCGGATGCGCGCGGGCATTTCTTTGTCGCCGGCAGCATCAACCAGCGGCCCACGCAGTTCATGGTGGACACCGGCGCATCGGTGGTGGCCATCGGTCAGGCCGAGGCCGACCGGCTGGGCCTGAACTACCGCGCCGGCCACAGCGTGACCCTGCGCACCGCCAACGGCAACGCGCCCGGCTGGGCGCTCAAGCTGGCCAGCCTGCGCATCGGCGACGTCACGGCCTACGAGGTGGACGCCGTCGTCACCCCGGCGGCGATGCCGGCGGTGCTGCTGGGCAACAGCTTTCTGAACCGCTTCAACATGCGGCGCGACGGCGCCACGATGCTGCTGGTCAAACGCTAGTGCGGCCTCCAGCGCTTGCTCAGCATGCGCCAGCAGCTATTGTTTCGATAGTAACGGTCAGGCCTGGGCGGCCGTCACCACCACCTCGATGCGCCAGGCCGGGTCGGCCAGAGCGGCCTGCACCGTGGCGCGCGGCGGCGCATGGCCGGGCACCACCCAGGCGTCCCAGACCTCGTTCATGGCAGCGATGTCGGCGATGTCGGCCAGAAAGATCTGTGCCCGCAGGATGCGCGTCCGGTCGCTGCCGCAGGCGGCCAGCTGGGCGTCGATCTGGGCCAGCACGTCGGCCGTCTGGGCACGGATGTCGCGGGCACCGCCTTCGGGCACCATGCCGGCCAGGTAGACCACGCCGTTGAAGACCGCCGCCTCGGACAGGCGCGCGCCCACCCCGTGTCGCTGGATGGCGCTCATTTCTTCTTGCTCCCCAGTTTCGATTCGGTGCCCGCCAGCAGGCGGCGGATGTTCTCGCGGTGGCGCCAGATCAGCAGCACACCCATGACCATCAGGGCCAGCGTCTTGTAGCCCGAGGCGGTCCAGGCGACGCCGTCGCCCAGCAGGTAATAGGCTGGCGCGAACACCGCCGCCACGATCGAGGCCAGCGACACGTAGCGGAAAAAGATCACGATGATGGCGAACGTCAGCAACGTGGTCAGTGCCAGCAGCGGCTCGAAGGCCAGCAGCACGCCCAGCGCCGTGGCCACGCCCTTGCCGCCCTGGAAGCGGAAGAACACCGGGTACAGGTGCCCCAGGAAGGCCGCCAGGCCCGCCAGCGCCTGCGTGCCCGCGCCCAGGCCGAAGTCGGCGCCGAACGCCTGCGCCAGCACCACCGGCAGCCAGCCCTTGGCGGCGTCCAGCAGCAGCGTGACGATGGCCGCCGCCTTGGAGCCCGAGCGCAGCACGTTGGTGGCGCCGGGGTTGCCGCTGCCGTAGCTGCGTGGATCGGCCAGGCCCATGGCGCGGCTGACGATGACGGCAAAGCTGAGCGAGCCGATCAGGTAGGCGGCCAGCGTCGCCAGAAAGGGCCAGATCATGAAAAACGCACTCCTGAATCAATAGCTGCTTGCGCAGATTGCACAAGCGCCAAGGGCGTATTTTGCCAACAAATGCGGCTCACAGGTCGATCGCGCACTGCACCGGCTTGGCGCCCAGCAGCCGCACGCAGACCTGCGGGTCGATGGCCACCAGGTAGCCGCGCCGCCCGCCGTTGATACCGATGCGCGG
>Ga0209604_1000180_pt1 | contig 62325 bp, 53 predicted proteins | sample AD_UKC097_MetaG_FD_184405 | JGI IMG/M metagenome (GOLD analysis project Ga0209604, IMG submission 184405) | Active sludge microbial communities of municipal wastewater-treating anaerobic digesters from USA - AD_UKC097_MetaG (SPAdes) (version 2) | ecosystem: Engineered > Bioreactor > Anaerobic >...
GACCATCAAGGAGACATTCCTGCCGGCAACCGACTTCCGATATCCGTACATGGATTAGAAAGTCTGAGGGTCTGAAGGTCTGAAGGTCTGAAGGTCTGAGGGTCTGAGGGTCTGAAGGTCTGAGAGTCTGAGGGTCTGAGAGTCTGAAGGTCTGAAGGTCTGAGGGTCTGAGGGTCTGAGGGTCTGACTACATTTGAATTTTATGAACAGGCTAAAAGAAAATTGTTAAAAAAACATAAAACAGGGAGTACGCCGAAGAGATATTTCAGGTAATTTTAGGTGTGAGTTAATCCCAAGTTTAACCTAAACCTGTTCAAATGAAAAAAATTCTACTGTGCGCTGCGGCAGTTGCATTGCTGCTCGGAGCGTGTGAGAGAACACCCGAACCCTTCATTCAGGAGGATGATTACATTAATACCTCTCTCGAGGTAATCCCTGGTCAGTATGTCGTTTTGCTGAAGGGTGAATTCGGCTATGTCAAGTCAGGCACCATGAGTTATGATGATGCCCAGCTGGCAATGACTGCCTTGACCAAAGACATCCTTGCAAAAGCGGGAATCTATGACCGTGAGCCACTGCAGGTATATTCAAAAGCAATTCAGGGATTTGCCGTTAACCTCAGCGATTCAGAGGTTGCTGCTCTTGAAAAGAACCCAAACGTAAAGGGCATCTGGCCTGATCAGATGTTTACCCTTGCAAAACCAGGGACGACCCCAACCCCACCGGCTGCACAGGCGACCCCGCCCGGGATAACAAGGGTTGGCGGACCGGTTAATTATACCGGATCGGCAAAAGCATGGATAATTGATACCGGGATTGACCTGGATCATCCTGACCTTAATGTGGACGGAGGCAGTGGCAGGAACTTCATTTCAACCCTCAAAACCCCTGATGACGATAATGGTCATGGTTCTCATTGTGCAGGTATTGTTGCTGCAAAAAATAACACTATTGGAGTTGTCGGCGTTGCTGCAGGTGCTACCGTAGTGCCGGTAAAAGTGCTTGACAGACGTGGCTCGGGAGCATATTCGGTAATCATAGCAGGCGTTAATTACGTGGCCGGAGCCGCCACACCCGGAGATGTTGCCAATATGAGCCTTGGTGGCGGAGCCTATGAACCTATTGATCTGGCTGTTATAAATATGGCAGCCGCTGGTATCCGCGTTGCCCTGGCTGCTGGTAATGAGAGCGATAATGCCAACAATCACTCACCTGCCAGGGCTAACGGGGTAAACATTTATACAACTTCTGCCTGTGATAGCAAAGATGTCTGGGCTTACTTCTCAAATTACGGTAATCCTCCGATTGACTATTGCGCCCCGGGAGTAAACATTTACTCAACATATAAGGGTGGCGGTTATACAACCATGAGCGGTACCTCAATGGCTGCACCGCATGCCTGCGGAGTACTGCTGGTCACCAACGGAAATCCGAAAACCTCCGGTTATGTGAAGAACGACCCGGACGGCGACGCTGACCCGATCATACACAATTAATCCTCAGCTGCACACAAGAAACCCTCCGGCATCCCGGGGGGTTTTTTATTTGCGTAGTCAGCCGGCAGAATTCTTTATGCTGCATTCCTTCATTGCAGAACAGGGTGTCTCACCTTCCGGCCCTGACAAACCTGACAGCCCTCCCGTCACCGGTCACAAGTATATAAATGCCTGCCGGGAATACGCTCACGTCGATCTCCGTCATATCAGTTCCCGAGAACAGCATGACGCCTGTAATGCTGTAAATCCTGCAGTCGGCAGCTTCACTTAACCATAAAGTTTCTCCAATGACAGGGTTGGGATAGATTTTCACTCCCATGTCTGCATAAGTGCTACCGGCAGAGGTGATGTTATTGGACCTTCCGGGAGTGGCCGTGGCAAGAAAAACAATCTCCTCAGCCCCGTCACTCTTCCTGCCGGTGCTGATATCCTCCTGCTGAAGGCCGAAAGAGACAGTGTCAACCATAAGTTTATTAAGCGTATATATGCCTATCTCCTCCCCTTCCTTGTCAAGTTTAAATGGCGCATGCTTCTCTCCCAGCCCGGGGATCCCATCAGCCCAGAAGATCGTAAAGCCTCCGGCAGGAAGCACTACAGAGGGCATCCTCCATTTCAGCGGGTCATTGAAATTGTCTGTCAGGCAAATTTCACCGAGATCAACAGCTTCATTACCGCCATTGTATATTTCGATCCAGTCGCTGTAGTATCCGTGCTCATCTGCCACAGTCATCTCGTTGTCTGCCATGAACTCATTGATAAACAGCAGTGGTGTTTCACCGCCAACAGGAGCTGCAAGTGCGGCGACACACGGCAACAGGGACATCTCCCCGTCTCCCCCTGTGGCCTGCACCCGGTAAGCCACCTCATCCTCATCAGGAATTCCGGTGAGGGTGACGCTGTATCTTCCGCTGCCGGAAGTGCTCATCTCTGCTTCAAGGGAAGTGCCTCCGGCGACAGTATAGATAAGCTTCACGGCAGCGGAGGCTGAGATTGCCTCGACGGTACAGCTGATATACAGCGGCTCTCCCGCCTTCCGGTCATGTGCGATGTATTTTATTACAGGATCAGGATCAGCCTCTTCAGCCTGAGAAGCCATCGAGGCCAATCTCACCTGAAGGTAAGGATAAATGCCCCATTTGACGTGAGCGCCAAAGGCTGAAGTAAAAGAATTCAGGAAGTCGCTGTGGTCAAATCCGTAGTCCCGGGGATAATAAGGATCATTGGCAATATATGGTGAGATCATTTCCTTCCTGGCATCAACAGACTGTATCAGGGAGTCCAGGTCCAGCACACCGCCGACAAGCCGGGCTGCATAGAAGCTGAATTGCTCACGCAAAACCGGATTATTGATTATCCTGTCGTACAGCGGCCTCTGCTGGTCGGCTCCCGGCTGCCAGCCGTACATATTCCGCGTGGCCCAGTCAATCCCGAACCAGTCTATTCCGAAGGTATTGTCAACGTCATAGGGAATATATTCCAGCCTGCCTGTCAGGGTGTTGTGATAGAGGTAAAAGTTGTTCTTGTTGTAGATGTATCCGTCCCAGTCGCCGCATAAAATCTGCACGGCCATGATTTTCAGGTAGTCCTGGACGTTGAAGACCCTGTCGAGCTCGCACAGGAGAGCCTCATTGCCAGTGTTGTGCAAAATTCCGATGAACCCGGCGAGGTCTGAAAAGTCATTTTCTTCCTCGTTGGTATTGAGCTCATAGATCCAGCGGGAGCCGTTCCATATCCTGTAACTGTCAGGGTCATCACCCCTGTAGTTCAGGTCTGCCGGGTAGAGGCACTTGTAGAGATTCCCGTCCTTATTCCCGAACCTTGAAAGCGCAAACTCCTCGTCAATGTGCTCCACATTGATGTAAAGTCCGTAATAGTTCCCGTTTATGTAAACCCTGACATGGTTTGCCCGCGGGGCGGGAACATCCCATTTGCGGAGGATGTCCCACATTATTTTCGAGCGCATAACAGAGGGATCATTGTGTTCGCCATTGAGGTTCATCTTCTCCACACCGTGGTACTTGCCGCCATCGGTGAAGGTGTTGAAGGAGACCTTGAACGACTTTTTCTTTGAGTCACGCGAGGTGTTCCCGCGAAGCCTGAAACCTGCCGGATCAATGGTATCACGCACAGTGCCGTTGTCAAAGACAAATACTGACCTGAACTCCCTGTCACTGTACGGATTGGCATAAAGCCATGCCAGTGTGTCCGGATTGATGGTTATGTATACCACGGGGACCACAGTGTCAGTGAACAGTTGCCCGTTATCCGGTAATGAGGGCTGTGACCGGCTGCCTGTAACAACTGTCAGCAGAAGCAGTATGCAGGCGAGTGCTTTTTTCATCATGCAATATTACTCAATTTAATACCTTTATGGGTCCTAACCCGGTCATACAGCAATGAGTTCAAAACCACTGAGATTTACCGACGGAGTGGTCACAATCCGCAAGTTCAGGCGGAGTGACAAATTCCGCATGGCAGAGATAGCCAACAATGAAAAGGTGGCTGCCAACCTGAGGGATGCATTCCCCTCGCCCTATACCCTGGAAGATGCTCAGAAATTCATCTCGATGTGTCTCAGGCAGGTGCCATACGGGATATTTGCCATTGAATTTGAGGGGGAATATGTGGGGAACATCGGCCTGCACAGGCAGGGTGACGTTTATCGCAAGACGGCCGAACTAGGCTATTTCATAGGAGAACCTTACTGGCATAAGGGAATAACTCCACGGGCAGTGAACCTCATCTGCGAATACGGCTTCCGCGAACTGGATGTCATCAAGATATTTTCAGGGGTGTTTTCATTCAACACCGCTTCGCAGCGTGTGCTGGAGAAATGCGGCTTTACCCTGGAAGCGGTGCTGAAGGCTGCCGTGATAAAGAACGGGAAAATCTGCGATGAGTACCGGTATGCCCGGATACTCGACGGATATAAATGATCAGAGCCTTTGCCGGCTGGCCGGATGCCCGCTAAAGGCTGTCCAGCGCCTTTCTAAGTTTTTCACCTACCTCCGCAGCAACCTGATTTACTTCCTCGTTCCGGACAACTGACATCGCCTCTGAGGGATTAACTGCAGCTATCTCCGTTTCGCCTTCGCCCTGCTCTATTACAAGCACATTGCATGGAAGCATCACCCCGATCTTGTCTTCGGCCTGCAGGGCCCTGTAGGAAAAGGCCGGGTTGCATGCCCCGAGGATACGGTAGCGCTTGAAATCGACCCCGAGCTTGTACTTGATCTTCTCATGCAGATCGACTTCAGATATCACACCGAATCCCTCGGCGGAAAGAGAGGCGGTAACCTTTTCTACTGCATCATCAAATGATGTCCTGAGCGTTTTGGAGTAATAATATGCCATTGTCTTCGGTTTTGCTTTTCAATCCGGTTTAACAAACAGTAAACAAAGATATGGCGGATTGGTTCGAAAAAAAATCTGATCCGGTGCCCCGCGGTAAGTTGCAAATATCAATGATGTAGGTAACTTTACTATCATTCTGGCCTCTTTCCCGGATAATAAGAAAAACCATGAAGACAATTCCTGAAAGTCTTTTAACCTGGTTGTTTTGCCTGATCTGTATTGCATGTTCAGAACGCCGGGACTCAGGGAATTTTATCGAAACCTTCAACGCTGATTTCAGGGCAGAACTGGCCGGCCTGCATGTGTCGAATGCTTCATATGCGGTCTTCTGCACTGACTCGGTAATACTGCAGGACAGCTTCAGCGCCGCCGGAACCGGAACCGACGGCGACTCACCATTCCTGATCGGGTCCGTCACAAAGGTCTTCACCGCCGTTGCCATCATGCAACTGTACCAGGAGGGGAAAATCGACATTGACAGGCCTGTCTCGGATTATGTCCCGGATTTTCAGATACGGCAGCGGTTCCCTGAATCAGCTCCCATTACACTGCGGGCTGTTATGACCCATCATGCGGGAATCCCCTCCGACAACTACCTTCATAAATTCAGCAAAATGCCGAATGACTTCATTGACCTTCCCGGTTACCTCAACACCCTGTACACCTGTTACCCGGTCGGAGAAATATGGGCCTATTCAAATCTGGGTTATGCATTGCTGGGTGTGGTTATTGAGCGTGTAAGCGGCATGAGGTACGGGGAATACATCGCCCGGCACATCTTTGAACCTCTTGGGATGAATTCATCCGGTCTCTATTCTGATTATGGTTCGCAGAAAAGTCTTTCCGCAGCATACGATGGCAAAGGTAACCTGACAACCGAACTGCCCATATGCGATAAACCGGCAGGCGCCATATATTCAACGGTAACCGACATGATCAGGTTCGGACGTGCGTTTATCGACGGGAAAGAGATACTGCTGAGAAAGGAGTTCCTGGATCAGATGTTTGAGCTGCAGAACGCTGACAACCTCCTGGACCTTGACCACAGGTCGGCCCTCTGCTTTAACTTCAAGAACAAAGCACCGGAACTCGGGAGGCTTCTCGAACACGGCGGTGCCACCATGTACCACCGTGCACGGCTCACAATAGCCCCTGATGCAGGCCTGGCCTGCGTCCTCCTCTCTGATTCCCCGAACGGAAAGGATAATGCCTGGAGACTTGACGAACAGCTCATGGTTGAATACTGCAGGTCGGCAGGTATCACTCCCGACAGGAGATTTAACCGTGAAAAGAAAATGCTGTTCACACCGGTAAGCAGCAAGAACCTGCAGTCATTTGCGGGCAACTATGCCATGCCCGGACTGGTGTGCAGGATCGATTGGAAACACAACCTGCTTTCCCCGACAATCGACGGACAGAACTTTTACCTGGCTCAGCACGACTCCGGTTCCTTCATACCCGCAAAGTGGTTTTTGGGGATGTTGTTCAAATCGAAACGGATGTATTTCCTCCTCGAGGAGATAAACGGAGAAAAGCACTTCATACAGGTGATGCCATGGGGAGGGTTGAATATCATCGGTACCCGGGTGACCCCGGAACCTGTTTCGGAGACCTGGAAAAACAGGGCCGGTGATTATGTCGTTTTAAATGCCGCTCCCGGCGATGCCCCTACGATAGAAAAAATGAGCATCTCGGTTGAAGACAGCTTTGTCGTTCTCAGGTACGGATTCAGCCCGGAAATGAGTTTCGGGCAGAATGCCTCGGTTGCACTGAACCTGGTGAACGACAATGAAGCCTTCGTGCTCGGCTATGGCCGCGGAGGAGGCGAGAGTGTGATCTTCGGGCCTGACGGCAGAAGTTTCAGTTATATGGGATTGAAGTTTGTGAAAATATGAAGAAAAGTACTTTTTTCGCGATTCTTGTGGCTTTCGCGTTATGCGCAGGAGCAATTAAAGGCCAGAAACAGGTTAAGCATCAGAACGACTGGCAACTTGTCTGGCAGGATGAGTTCAACGGAACGCGCCCTGACACCTCGAAATGGAACGTACTGATACGGGAGACCAGCAAGCACAACGAACTGCAATACTATGTGCCTGACGAGGTTTACGTTGAGAACGGCATCCTGAGGATCCGGAGCCGGGTGCGCAGGTACGGCTCAAAGGAGTACACCAGCGGCAGGCTGGATACGGAAGGTAAATTTGCCCCTGTCTACGGTCGCTTCGAGATACGCGCCAAACTCCCTGGCGGACAGGGCCTCTGGCCTGCTCACTGGCTCTACCCACAGGAGCGCGACTGGCTAATGGAAAAGACCATGGAAGATGCCGTTGCCGCCGGAAAGGAACGACTCATCCCGGAAGAGAGACCCTGGTATACGGAGATAGATATCATGGAATTCCTCGGCCATGAACCCTCTGTCCTGTACGGCACAATCCACTACTGTGCATTTGACGGCACCAGGAGATCAAGCTCCGGAACATGGAGGGGCACCGTTGACTATACAAAGGATTTTCACACCTATGTGCTTGAATGGGAGCCCGACTCCATCCGCTGGTTCATCGACGGCAACCGGATACACGCAACTGCCAGCGGCATTCCCCATAAGCCACATTACCTGATACTTAACACCGCCGTTGGCGGAGGCTGGCCGGGAAATCCTGACTCTACAACGGTCTTTCCTCAGTACCATGACATAGACTATGTCAGGGTTTACGCAAAAGAGTCATACTTCCCGCAGCAATAACAAAATCCCCTGCCGGTTGTTATATGATCCGGAACCATAATCACCAGGCGGTGAGCGGAAAACATGTCAGAAACCGGCAAACATAAGGAACCGGCGCCCCAAGAACTGCAGCAGCTGCTCACGCTGCTCAGGACCCGATTCATGAAGAATCCTGCGCGCCATAAGGGAATTGAGTGGGAAACAGTGCAGCAAAAGCTGGAATCCAACCGGCTGAAACTCCGGTCGCTTTTTGAGATGGAACGCACCGGCGGCGAGCCGGATGTCGTTGCCAGTGATAGTACGACAGGTCAGATTGTTTTCAATGATTGTTCACCCGAGACCCCGAAGGAGCGCCGTAACCTCTGCTATGACCGTGAAGCACTTGATTCCAGGAAGGAGTTCAAACCATCCGGCAGCGCCACAGACATGGCAGCAGCCATGGGCATCGAACTCCTCACGGAGGAGGAATATCTCCATCTTCAGACACTCGGCGATTTCGACACAAAAACATCAAGCTGGATTAAGACACCTGCAGACATAAGGAAGCTCGGCGGAGCAATCTTCGGTGACCGCCGCTTCGGACGAGTATTTATCTATCATAATGGCGCATCATCTTATTACGCCGTCAGGGGATTCCGCGGTTCACTGAGGGTCTGAATTCCGGTCTGTGTTGCCGGATGGTCATTTGCCTGCGCCAATTGCTTCTTTCTGGTACAATTATTGTGGCAAACTCACTGACCCCTAACCGTTAATGAAATGAAAAGAATCGTAATTCCACTTTTACTGGTTCTCACAGTTTCCTGCGAAATGCTGTCAGATTGCCCGAAACTGGTTAAAGGAAAACCGGAAGGCCACCTGGTCGATGACTCGGAGCTGAAAACCATTAAAACACTCTTCCGGGCAAGCAATCTCTCATATGAGAACTATCAGTTCTACAGTCTCGAGTGTATCCTCTCGGGTGAGTTTTATGTCAGCTGCCACCAGTATGTCAATGACCTGAAAGTATGGACCGACGACCTGTTCTTCCATTTCGACAAAAACGGAAGATTCGAGAGTCTCTCGGGAGATATTGTTTCCGCCATCGATGCAGGAACATCACCCTCCATGGATGTCACGCAGGCTGAATCGCGCTTTCTCGGGAGAATGAATGAGGACAGCTTCTTCCGCAACAGTAAAAGTGTTGCCAACGGGTGCATTACCTGTGAACTGGTCTATTATGACATTGCCGGAATGTCAGGCGGATCAACTCCGGATTATGTTCTGGCCTGGCTTGTAAAACCGGAAAAATCAGATTACCCGGTTGCGGTCGTAAAAGATTCGGACCAGTCGGTACTGTATTACAATAACGGGATTATCTTCTAGAACGCTCCCGAAAATCTTCACCGGGAAGAGTATTACAATCTCATGACCAGGAACTACTATTTTCAGGATATTGTCCGGTCCCGGACAGCAACCTTTGATATTTTCGGGGTTGGCCTGAAGAAGCATCACATCTCGGCGATGCTTGAGTTTGATGTCACCGAAAGCAGGTCCGGGCTCAGGGAACTCAGAAAAAAGGGTATCAGCATCTCATTCAATGCCTGGCTGATAAAAGTGATCGGAAGTGTGATTGCAAAACACCCCGAAGCTGCTGCTTATTTCTATAACAAAAGGAAAATCATAATCTTCAATGACATCAACGTGTCTCTTATCGTTGAAAAGAAGATAGGTGACGCAAGGGTTCCGATACCCCTTGTTATAGAAAAGGTGAACAAAAAACCTGCGGCGGAGATCTCGGAGGAAATTGATGCTGCCAAAGGCCGGGAGCTGAGCAGTGGTGATATAGTCCTGAAGAAAAAATCATCAGCATACGAGAGGTTTTATTACCGAATGCCGGGCTTCTTCCGGAGATTCTTCTGGGTAGTATTGCTAAAAAGGCCGAAAGCAGCCTTCAGAACGATGGGAAACGTATCTGTCACATCAGTAGGAATGATAGGTAAGGTCAACGGGTGGTTCATTCATAAATCGGTTCACCCCATCTCGTTTGGAGTCGGGTCAGTGCTCATGAAGCCCGTAGTCATCGGGAATGAGATAAAGGCCAGGGAAGTTTTGAATATGACTGTGCTCGTTGATCATGATGTCATTGACGGTGCACCCATGGTCAGGTTCCTGGGTGATCTGACAGACTTCATCGAAAACGGAAAGGAGATGGACTGAGCACGAAAGCGGGTGTGAGATAAAAGAAAAAGAGTGCTCGCTCTCAATCACACTCTCTTTCTTTTGTTGACCCACAGGGGCTCGAACCCCGACTCTTCTGAACCAAAATCAGACGTGTTGCCAATTACACCATGGGTCAATCGGCGCCTGATAAGGCGTGGCAAAAATAAATATTTTTCCGGATTATCAGGTCTGCTCAGTCTCGTAAAAGATGAACGGACAATCGATAAAAGAGTGAATTATCTGCCCAAGTTCGTACTGATCTTCGTCACCCTTCTCATAATACCATTCAATGGAAACCATCTCACGGACATTCGGGTAAAGAGCCAGCCGCTTGACAATGGAATAAATCCATTTCGTCGAGGCCGTGTTTATGAAATCAAATGCAAGAATAACCCTCGTGCGAACCTCGGTCTTCTCAACATAGGAGTCAACCCATGCTGCCAGCGGCCTGTAAAAATCAGTTGAATTCTCAGATATCGACCTGCCCCTGAGCTCAATATGACCCTCAAGGAATAAAACCTGGGGGGTAACCCTGGTGGGTTCTATTTTAATAATTTCCAATTCCATTTTTCTTCCGAGACGACACCTTCCCCCGCTATCGTGGAATCACAAAAATAATAAAATAAGAGTTGCCCCTATCCCTTTTCAGTTATTTTTCGCCTCATGAGTGAACAGGGTCAGCTCACCCTGCTCCCACAATGACGGATGTTCCGCATCAAACCGCACGACAATGGCCTGCATGATGGTCCGCCGCATGAAATCCGACTTGCTCCTTACCCTGTACCGCTTGCAGTAGATGCTGAGCGCCTTCGCCTCCCTCTCATTCAGCCTGAGGGTAAGCGTGGTGGTCCTCTTTATCTTTTCCTCAGTCAAAGGTCCGCGTCTCAATCCGGCAGTCAATTTTATGCTAAAGTAGCCCGCATGGCCATCCTGTGGGCCAATGAAAAATGCAACTTATCAACAATAAAAAAACAGGCCAACGCCAATGCGCTGACCTGCTTTATGTTAGCTTATTAATAAGTCTTACAGCCTGTTCATTGCGTTAAGGTCGGCAAACGCCTCCTTAAGCCTTGCAATGAAGGTCTCCTGGCCTTTGCGAAGCCATACCCTCGGATCATAATACTTCTTGTTAGGCTTGTCTTCTCCCTCAGGATTGCCTATCTGGCCCTGCAGGTAACCCTTTTTGGTCTCGTAGTAATCCTTGACACCTGACCAGAACGCCCACTGCATGTCAGTGTCAATGTTCATCTTGATGGCACCGTACTTAATGGCCTCGGCTATCAGGTGTTTTTCTGATCCTGAGCCGCCGTGGAACACGAAATTCACCGGATTGGGTCCGGTCTTGAATTTCTTCTGGATATAATCCTGCGAATTCTTCAGTATCTCGGGCCTGAGCGTTACGTTACCGGGCTTGTACACACCGTGTACGTTACCGAATGATGCGGCAATGGTAAAGTTATGTGAAACCTTCATAAGTTCCTCATATGCATATGCCACATCCTCAGGCTGGGTGTAGAGCTTCGAGCTGTGAACGCCGGTGTTGTCAACACCGTCTTCCTCGCCGCCGGTGACACCGAGTTCAATCTCAAGGGTCATCCCCATCTTGTCCATCCTCTCAAGATACTTCTTGCATGTCTCAATGTTCTCCTTCAGCGGCTCCTCCGAGAGATCAAGCATATGAGAGCTGAACAGCGGCTTGCCGTTTGACTCATAAAACTCCTCGCCAGCATCAAGCAGCGCGTCAATCCAGGGCAGGAGCTTGCGGGCAGCATGGTCAGTATGCAGTATAACGGGTATGCCGTAATACTCCGCCACATTGTGCACGTGCAGTGCACCCGATATGCCTCCGGCAATTGCCCCCGTATGATTCTCCTTGGTCAGTCCCTGGCCTGCAAAGAAATGTGCACCGCCATTGGAAAACTGTATGATAACCGGTGATTTTACCTCACGTGCAGTCTCAAGTACAGCGTTGACAGAATCGGTTCCTACCACATTAACGGCAGGAATGGCGAAATCATTCTTGTTGGCATGGTCAAACAGCTTCTTCACATCTTCGCCGCTGATCACACCCGGCTCCAGATTTAATCCCTTGTTAGTCATCGTTTTATAAATTTGATTATTTTTTTGTAGTCAAGCTGCGCAAAGATATACAAAAATGAATGATACTGTTGACAGACCTTATGCAACATCATAATATCTTTGCAGTCTTTAAAATACTGATCTATTTCCTATCTTCGTACACTTAAATAATGCTGTCAATCAGATTATGAAAAGAAAGACTCTTTACCTGGGCTTTATTCTGTTGCTGGGTCCGCTCGCGCTATTCTCCCAGCAAAAGCAATGGACGCTGGAGGAGTGCATTGCACATGCCCTTCAGAACAATATCAGCATAAAGCAGCAGGAGATCATGACCGAGTACCAGGTCGCAGCGCTTGAACAGTCGAAGCTTAACCTGCTTCCGACCCTCAACGGTAGCGCATCTCACAATTATGCCTTCGGGCGTGCACTTGACGAGACCACTTACGAGTTCACCGAGAACGAAACCGTACAATCGAACAACTTCTACGCCGGTAGCAATGTTACCCTTTTCAGGGGGCTGGTGAGCTACAACACAATCCAAAAGAACAAGTACGAGGTGCTGGCGAGTGAACAGGAGCTTGAGCAGTTCAGGGACAATATCTCGCTGAACATATCCCTGGCCTATCTCCAGATACTCCTCAACCAGGAGCTGGTGGCAGCCACGGAATCACAGGTGGAGCTCACAAAACAACAGATTGACCGGACCCGCAAGATGGTAGACGCCGGCAGCCTGGCGCGCGGCAACCTGCTTGAGATAGAGGCACAGGCCGCACGCGAGGAACTGCAGCTGGTGAACATGCGAAACCAGCTTACCCTGTCACTTCTAAACCTGGCCCAGATGCTTGAGTTGCAGAATACTGATGATTTCTCAGTAGCCATACCCGCCATATCGGTGAGGGACGAGGCAGTAGACGGTAATCCTGCAGCAATCTATTCAATAGCAGAGAAGACACGCCCGGAGATAATGAGCGCTGAATACAAACTCAAAAGCGCTGAATATGACCTCGCAATAGCCAAAGGCAACAGGAGCCCGCGGCTGAGCCTCGGCGCCTCAATGTCAACAGGTTATTCAGATATGAGGCTCAAGCCCATGACCAATGAGAAATACCCGTTCGGGGAACAGCTGAATGATAACCTGAATTACGGACTCGGATTCTCACTTAACATCCCCATCTTCAACGGCTGGCAGGTCAACACCGGAATAAAAAACTCCAGGCTCGGGATCGAAAATTCAAGGTATGCCCTCGAAAATACCAGGAAACAGCTTTACAAGAATATCCAGCAGGCATACACTGATGCAAGCGGGGCTCTCAAGAAATACAACGCAAGCCAGAAGGCAGTCACCTCCATGGAAGAGGCATTCCGCTATGCCGAACAGAAACTCGGAGTGGGAATGGTCACCGCTGTGGAATACAACCAGTCAAAGACACAGCTACTCAACGCCCAGAGCGAAATGGCCCAGGCAAAATACGAGTATGTCTTCAAAACCAAGGTCCTCGATTTCTATAAAGGCATCCCGCTGACACTTGACCACATTACAATCCTTGCCAAATAATTCCAGTAAACATTCAACCGATGAAAAATAACAGACTTCTTAAAATCCTCGCCGCTGCCGTCGTTCTCCTCCTCATATTTGCCGTCGTGGGCAAGAAGGCCGGCTGGTTCGGCAAAGAGGTGACCATAAAGGTTGCCACTGAAAAGGTGGGTGTTAATCCAATCATTGAGGCGGTGACGGCAAATGGCAAAATACAGCCCGAGACTGAGGTCAAGATCAGCCCCGATGTATCCGGCGAGATCGTCGAGCTTCATGTCAAGGAGGGCGATTTCGTCCAGAAGGGAACCCTGCTATTCAAGATAAAACCAGAGATCTATATCTCATCGCGTGACCGTGCTGCGGCCACCCTCAACTCGACAAAATCCCGCCTGGCACAGGTGGAAGCACAGATGATCCAGGCTGAACTGGCATTCAACAGGAGCAAGAAGCTGTTCGAGGAAAACACAATTTCAAAGGCCGACTTTGAACAGGCAGAGTCACAATACAAGGTGGCCAAAGCCGAGATGGAGAGCGCCCAGTACTCTGTCAAGAGCTCTGAGGCATCACTCAAGGAAGCCAATGAAAACCTGATAAAGACCACTGTCTATTCACCCATGACAGGCACCATCTCAAGCCTGCTGGTTGAACAGGGCGAAAGGGTTGTGGGCGCCAACATGATGACAGGTACCGAGGTCCTCCGCGTTGCAGACCTGAACCGCATGGAAGTGGTGGTTGACGTCAATGAAAATGACATCATCAGGGTTAAGCTCGGTGATACTGCCATTGTTGAGGTGGATGCCTATCTTGACCGTGATTTCAAGGGCGTTGTGACTGAAATAGCCAACTCGGCAAACACCCTCGGAACCACCTCTGACCAGGTGACCAACTTCAAGGTCAGGATACTCATCCTCAAGGAATCATATGAAGACCTGATCTCTGAAAAGAATCCCAGCCCGTTCAGGCCCGGCATGTCTGCCTCGGTTGACATTTACACCAGCAGCAAGGCCAATGTGATGACAGTGCCCATCCAGGCTGTCACCACCCGCACTGACACAACCATTACCGACCCTGCCGCCAAAAATGATATACGCACCCTGGTGTTTGTTTCGGACGGAACCTATGCGCTTGCGCGCGACGTGACGACCGGCATCCAGGATAATGTCAACATAGAGATCCTGAGCGGACTCACCGGGGAAGAAGATGTAATAGTTCAGCCTTTCACCGCCATCTCCAAGAAACTGTCTGATTCAACACGCATAGAGGTTGTTGCGAAGGAGGCTCTTTTCAGCACTGAAAAGACGAAGAAGTAAGATAATCTGCTGACATAACTGAATGATTCTCTGCATTGAGACAGCCACCGGTGTATGCTCTGCCGCATTGTGCGACGAGAAAAGGGTGCACGGCGTTGCCGAGGCCCCGCCAGGCATGTCTCATGCCGCACAGCTCACAGTCATTATTCAACAACTCATGAAAGAAAACCGCATCACGGCAACAGACCTTGATGCGGTTGCTGTCAGCAAGGGACCGGGCTCATACACCGGACTGAGGATAGGCGTCTCAGCCGCCAAAGGCATAGCTTACGGCGCCGGCATACCGCTGATAGGAATAAACACCCTGGCTGCAATGTGCAGCGGCTACATAAGCCGTCACCCGGATGACCTCCGGCCCGGAACACTCCTGTGCCCGATGATCGATGCCCGCCGCATGGAAGTATACAATGCCATTTTTGCCGCTGACGGAACCCGGGTCACGGAAACTTCCGCAAGCATTATTGACAAAAACTCATTCAGTGAATTCCTCGCTGAAAACCAGGTGATTTTCTTCGGGAACGGATCCGGAAAATGCCGCGGCATAATTGCCGGCCCGAATGCCTTCTTCAGGGATGACTTCAGCCTCTCGGCATCATATTTGTTTATCCCATCGGTAAATGCAATGAGGAACAGGCAATTTGAGGACCTGGCTTACTTCGAACCCTATTATCTCAAGGAGTTCATTGCCACAGTCCCGAAAAGCTTCTTCCCTGACAAACCTGAATGAGAAATGAGAAAAACATTTATTGCGGTCCTGATAATAATAACTGCAGCCCTGCAATTGCTTGATGCCCAGAAGCAGCCTTACCTCCCGGGTGAAAAGGTGACTTACCAGATAAGATATGGTATCGTAGGCAGCGGTCAGGCAAGCCTCGAGCTCAGGGAGGGAATCCACAAGGGCAGGCCGGTCTGGCATGCAGTGATCTCCGGACAAACCACCGGCATTGCCGACGCGCTCTACAAGGTGAGGGATGTATATGAAAGCTACATTGACCCGGAAAATGACCTTCCGGTGTTCTCCATAAGGAATATCCAGGAGGGACGCTACCGCAAATACAACGAGGTTGGATTTGACCACGTTTCAGGAGCTGACGACTCAACCCTCGTCTTCAGCGACCTCACAGGTGACCATAAAGGACCGGAGGGACTCCTTGACATTGTCTCCTGCTTTTACTGGTTCAGGAAATATTATCTCGCTTCCGGAAAGGAGCTTGTCCCGGGAGAGACATACAGGATGATGACATGGTTCGCTGACGAACTATATCCTATTATCCTGAAATACAAGGGAAAAGAGACTATCAGGGTGAAGGGGAAACGAATCGAATGCTACCGTTTCCATCCCGTAACCGAGGTTGGCAGAGTCTTCAAGACAGAGGAGGATATGGCAATGTGGTTCACCGCCGATGAAAATTTTTTACCGGTTAAAATACGATTTGATATCTTTGTGGGGTCATTTTACGTGGATATGACAAGCTATGAAGGGCTTAGAGCGCCCCTCAGATTTATTGACTAACCAACATGAATTATTTTTCTTTATGGCTACAACAGCAGATTTCAGAAACGGGATGGTGATAGAATTCAACAATGACCTTTATACCATCGTTCAGTTTCAGCATGTAAAACCGGGAAAGGGCCCGGCCTTCGTAAGAACGAGACTTAAGAACGTTACAACCGGAAAGGTGCTTGAAAATACATTCAACTCCGGAGTGAAGGTCAATGTGGCAAGGGTGGAACGCAGACCCCACCAGTTCCTTTACAGTGATGATATGGGCTATCACCTGATGCATGTCGAGACATTTGATCAGATAACCGTTCCCGACTCGATGATTGAAAACAGTGATCTCCTGAAAGAGGGCGATACGGTTGAGGTGGTGGTGCACGCTGATACGGAGAATGTTCTCCTGGTTGACCTTCCGGTCAACGTGGTAATGGAAGTAACCTATTCGGAGCCGGGCCTCCGCGGTGATACGGCAACCAACACCCTGAAGCCGGCAACTATCGAGACCGGGTCAACCATCATGGTGCCACTCTTTGTCAATACCGGCGACAGGATACGCATTGACACGCGTGACCGCTCCTACATAGAAAGGGTAAAGGGCTGACGTGGAAATGAGAGAAGGCAGGCTTCCGAAGGACAGACTTAAGATGTCGAAGTTCAAGCTCGACGCCCTGCTTGACATTACCCTCTCCATCAACGCTAACCTTCCTACAGCCGAGCTGCTCAGAAAATACGAGTCAATCCTCCGTGATGAACTGGGTATTGGCAAAATCCTGCTTTTCAAATACGGCGAACAGTGGGAGCCCCTGCTCAATTCAGGATTCCCCGAATCACTGAAAGCGTCTGTCGACGTCGAGAATGACCTGCTCTGTTTCAGGGAGATACAGACCGAGGTGGTGCAGAAGCACTTCAGGGCCGTTGACTTCATCATTCCCGTTCTTCACAACAACGAACCCTCGGCCTATGTCCTGATTGGTGACATCGATGAGGAGGGAGAAGGGATGAGTCCGCTTATAAAGCACCTTAACTTCATCCAGACTATTTCCGGCATCATCGTTGTTGCCATTGAGAACCAGAGGCTATTCAGGGAGAGCCTCCGGCAGGAAGCCCTTCGCAGGGAGCTCGAGCTTGCTGCCCGGATGCAAATGATGCTTATCCCTGACAACACCAGGCTCCCTTCAGACAATCTCATCAGGGCAAAAGGCTTCTATTATCCTCATTATGAGGTCGGCGGTGATTACTACGATTTCATGCAGCTGTCAGAGAACGTTGCAGGATTCTGTATAGCCGACGTCTCAGGGAAGGGAATGTCTGCCGCCCTGCTGATGTCAAATTTCCAGGCCAGCCTCCGTGCCCTCTTCACCGCAGGAGCAAGCCTGGAGGAACTTATCAGGACACTGAACACTCTGGTGGTCACCAACTCGGCCGGAGAACGGTTCATCACCCTGTTCATTGCCCGTTACAATACCGAAACTCGGGAACTGGAGTATATCAATGCTGCCCATAACCCGCCGGTTATTATCAATACCCGCACCGGGCAGTCATCGCTTCTCAGGCAGTCATGCGTTGGAGTGGGCATGCTCGATGAGATCCCCTGTGTGAGAACAGAAACCCTGACACTTAAGAATCCCACCAAGATCATCTGTTACACCGACGGACTCTCTGAGCTTAAGGACGATGGAGGCAGGGACTACGGGATTGCCCCCCTGGTGAAGCATTTTCCCAACGGGAAGCCGCTGGCAGAAAATATTGAATCACTCATCAGGGATATAGACATAAGCAGCAACAACCAGCGGCTCTTCGATGATGTCTCAATCCTTGCGGTTGAGATCCCCTGATTTTTTCTGAATGTTTATCCTGCCGGACATCTGACCGGAAACCTACGACGGGTTGCTGTCACTTTCCGTGGCGCCGGCCATTATTCTTCCCTCCAGGTCCATCGCTACAATAAGTGCAATGAATCCCCACCACAGGGCTGCTATCTTATCACTGTCGAGGAAGCTGTTCATAACCCCGTGAACAGCGTAGGTCACCAGTCCCGTGACCACAGCCAGGGCAAAATACCCCTTATCCCCTCTCCCTTCGCGGTACCACACCTTTATTCCGGTTATGACAGCGCAAAGAGCCATTGCCAGGTATATCAGCGCCCCCGGCCAGCCTGATTCGCTCAAGGCGCCGAGATATTCGCTGTGGGAATTGCCTGCATCGCCGAAGTCAGTGCTTATTGCCGTCCGCTCAGACGATTTCTGAAAAGGTGCATACCGGAACTGGTACGTTCCGGGACCCCAGCCCGTATTGGGTTTCTCCGCGAACATCCTCAGCGCGCATTTCCACCTGTTGATACGTTCAAGGTTTGACTGGTCGGTGGAAATATTTGATGACGACCGGAGATGCTGACCCAGGTCCGTGGATGAGTCTTCCGTGGTGCTGTCCATCTTCTGCCAGATCCAGCCGGCAGACAGCGCCAGGACTACAACGAACAGGGCAGCTGATACTGACAGCATCCTCACTGGCATCCTGATCCACAGGATCAGCGCCAGTGCCGCCGCAGCTATCAGGCTCACCCAGGCGGCACGACTGTATGACAGGACAAAGCCTGCAACGAAGATCAGCAGAAGGGCTGCCTGGAAACCCCTGTGCCACAGGCTGCCCCTGGAAAAGAGCATCACTGTCAGCGGAGGAAGGATGAAAGCCATCGAGGCGCCAAATGAGGTATGGTCTTTATAAAACGGGTAACAGGCCGAATGGGCAAATTGCTGATTGAGCAGTCCCGCCCCCTGTACCCTGACGATGAAGTAGATAACCACCACCGCCAGCCCGGTTGCATAGGCCAGGATGTATCTTTTTCTGAACCGTTCATCATATGCAAGCCGGGCTGCTACAAGGTAAAAACCTGCCGTGAACCACAACCGGTATGCCAGGGTCTTGAATGAGACTCCCGGCATTGTGGATGTCAGGGCTGTTATGAATGTCCATAACAGGTACAGACCCACCATCCAGGTCATGGGATGCCTCAGCAGCTCCTTCGGAAATCCTCGTGTAACCGTAAGCCGGAACAGGGTTATAAGCAACAGCAGGGCCATGACCGGCTCGGTGGGGACTGACAGGTCAAAGCCGGTGCTCCCTGTCAGATAACTCAGCTGAAGAGAGAGGGGCGCCAGGAAAAGCGTAAGAAGAAGGAGGTGCTCAAGCGAGAGCAGCGCCAGCAGCAGCACGGCAAGCACTGCCGGGATGATCAGTATCAGAAGTTCATTGCCTGTCATCGGCACGCCGGAGCTTCACCCCCTCGGCTATGAACAGGATCAGGGCCAGCAGCAACAACACCGAGGCTGTTGACAGCAGCACCATGATGCTTCGTCTCGGAAAAGCCTTCTTCTCTGCCACCACGGCCCTGTCAACAACAAGGGTGTAGGGAAGAGTCTGGCGGCTCAGCGCCTGAGCTTCCAGAAAACGGCCGCGCATCAGACCCAGGTAATCATTTTCAGTCTCGAGGGTGGAGTACAGCCTCAGTGCAGCAGCTCCGCTGAGGCTCGTAAGGGTATCTTCGTACTGCCTCACCAGGCGGTCCTGGATATCATAGAGGCGGCTTATCTCATCCAGCGTCACCATTGCAGCATCACGCTGCAGGTCATTGAAGATGGTGTCAGCCCTGGTGGCCATATCATTTGCCATGTTGCAGGCATATTCCCGGTCGCGGTCGCGGACCCGTATCTCCACTGACCCGTAATTTGTACGGGTACAGTGCAGGTACTTGTCCATCTTTGCTTTCATGAGAGTATTCGGGAATTTTTCACCCGGCTTGATATTGTAATGCTGCACCAGGTCATACTTCTCCTTCAGATACTCCCTGACCTGCCCGCTGTTGATCACCTGAATGAGTTTCTCGGTGGCATCATCGTCACCGAAGAGAGCAGTGCGCGATTCAGTCTCGCCAAGCAGGGAGGTGGCCTCGGCAATGTTTGAGGAGGGATAGAGAATGACTGTCGATTCGTACAATGGCCTGATCAGCAGTGATATAACAGCTGACAGAATGGCGGCGGCAATGCCGGCTGTCACAAACTTCCTGAAATGCCTGATGAAGAAGTTTAACAGGTCAAATGAGTCCTGTCTGAATTCTGCCCTGATATTGCCCTTCATGCTGCTCCCGGGTTTTTTATGATTCTTGTTCCGGTAATTAGTTTTCCTTTGCCCTTATCAGGAAGTAACTCTTCTTCCCTTTCTGGATGAGGAGGTACTTATTGTTGAGAAGGTGTTCCGGCGTAATGATCATCTCCGCATTGTCAACCTTTCCCTTGTTGAGGCTCACGCCCCCGCCCTGGATAAGGCGGCGGAACTCACCCTTTGATTCGGTGATGGCGGTATGTACCGCACAGAGATCAGAGAAGTTCACTCCCGTTTCAAGCAGACCTGCACTGATATCGAACGTCGGAACTCCCTCAAAAACTGCAAGGAAAGTATTTTCATCCATCTTCCTGAGCTGCTCGGTTGTCCCTTTTCCGAAAAGAATCTGTGAGGCTTCCACGGCGGCTTCATAGTCCTCTCTGGAGTGAGCCATCACTGTCACCTCTTCGGCAAGGCGCTTTTGCAGGATACGATTGTGGGGTTCATCCTGGTGAGCTTTTACCAGTCCGGCTATTTCGCCCTGCGGTAACATCGTGAATATCTTAATGAATTTTTCTGCGTCGGCGTCAGCCACGTTGAGCCAGAACTGGTAGAACTGGTAAGGTGTGGTTCTTGTCGGGTCAAGCCATACATTGCCTGTTTCTGTCTTGCCGAACTTCTGGCCGTCACTCTTGGTGATCAGCGGGCAGGTCATGGCATAAGCCTCTCCTCCTGCCTTGCGCCTGATCAGCTCTGTGCCGGTGACAATGTTTCCCCATTGGTCAGATCCGCCCATCTGCAGCTGGCATCCGTGGTTGGTGTACAGGAAAAGGTAATCGGTACCCTGAACCAGCTGGTATGAAAACTCGGTGAATGACATCCCCTGGCCGGTCTCCGAGTCAAGCCTCTTTTTTACGGAGTCCTTGGCCATCATGTAGTTGACAGTGATGTGTTTGCCGATCTCCCGGATGAAGCCGAGGAACGAGTATTCCTTCATCCAGTCATAGTTGTTGACCATTACCGCCCTGTTCGATGCGGCGGAATTGAAGTCGAGGAATTTTTCAAACTGTTTCTTCAGGCACTCCTGGTTATGGCGCAGGGTCTGCTCATCAAGCAGGTTTCGCTCCTCTGATTTGCCGGAGGGGTCACCAATCATACCCGTGGCTCCGCCTATCAGCACTATCGGGGTGTGCCCGGCATTCTGAAAGTGCTTGAGCATCATCACGCCCACCAGGTGACCTATATGCAATGAATCTGCAGTAGGATCAAAACCAACATAAGCCGAGGTCTTCCCCTTTAACAGGAACTCCTCCGTGCCGGGCATGATGTCATGTATCATCCCCCTCCACCTCAGCTCTTCAACAAAGTTCATCATCAGTGCTTTGAATTTTAGTGTCGCAAAGATATCAAAACCACTCAGATGGTGACATCACCCTTCTGCTTTTTGTGACGGTTGAAGCTGTCAATCAGGTCACCCCCCTCGATCACCGGGAAAATTGACGGTACAAGATCAGCAATGGGATTATAGAAGAAAGAATTGTTTATTGTAGCTGACGGAAGAAAATGCTTCTTCTCATCTATCGTATTGAGGAAGACAAAAATCACACTGAGTATGAGAGCGGTCTTCAATACACCGAAGACAGCTCCCAGCGTCTTGTTGATAAAGCCCAGGGAAATGGCCTTCATTACCGAATCAAGAATCTTTCCAACCAGGTAAACCACGGTAACAATCACGATGAATGTGACTGCGAAGGAGATCACTCCTGTCCAGGATGAGTTCATGTCAAACCATCCGGCCAGCTTGTCTGCTGTCCACCATGAAAAGTGAATGGCGCCCCATATCCCCAGGACCAGCGCCGCCAGCTCGGCTATCTCTATTATCAGCCCGTCAATGAATCCCTGTATCAGGCCAAAAGCGAGCAGGGCAATTATTACGAAATCAATCCAGTTCATCTTCAGTTCTGTTTGAAAGGATGAAGGTATGAAATGTTGGACAATCGCACAAACTGCCACAAAGAGATAAAGAAGCCATGCATTGATTGAACCATTAATTATCTTTGGGTATTAATTCTGTTTCCGGATGGATTTGCAATTTACCGATGTCATTGCCGTGTTCGATATCGGCAGAAGCTGGAAAAGGTTCAGGCTGTTTGACAGGAGTCTTAACCCGGTTCACACCGAAGAAAAGATCATCGCTGAAGCGAAGGATGCTAATGGTTCGCCTTGCGAGGATATTCAGGCTATCGCCGCATGGATGGAAACCTGCCTCAGAAACGTGTCCGCAACCTCACTGTACAACATCAGGGCCCTGAATCTGGCCGCAGGTGACGACTGCCTGGCGAAGCTTGAGAGTTCCCTGACGCACAGCCTTAAATCAGGCATTGCCGGCACATCCCTTTTCAAAGGAAAGGGAATGAACAGCACCGCCGCATCACTGATACCTTATCTGAAAGGATCGGACAAGCCCTTTATCCTGGTCTCTACAGGAACATGGTGTACATTCATGAATCCGTTTGACCATGAATCCGGTAGCGTGACGCATGCCGGCAATGGAAAAACCGCCGGAAAACCTGGCGAAAATACCGGCGGCATGGAAATGGATGCTGCCATTACCGTCGGTGAAAGGCAGATAAAGAGCTCACAGTTCCCCCTGGGTGAGGTTCACGACCGCAACGTCGAGATGCTGGATGACCATTTCGGGGTGACCGGGGAACTCTACAAAACCATTAAGATCAAGCACAAAAAGATCCTCAAGATGCAGGCCAACAGGCGCGGAAGAGTCTTTTTCCGCCACGGAATACCTGCCGGACAGGCTGACACCTTGGCCGATCTCTCCCACTTCCTGACTTATGCCGACGCCTATCACCAGATGATGTATGACCTGACTGACGAGTGCCTGATGGCCTACAGGGAGATCATTGCTGAGGGTGACACAACTGAAATAGCCTATATAACAGGCGGTTTCGCCCATAATGACACATTCGTGAGGATCCTGGCTGCCCGTGCTGAGGATAAGAGGGTCTATGCCAGTACAATCGACTATGCCACAGCCCTGGGCGCGGCTATGGAAGTATATCAGCAGGCTTTTGATGCCGGATTGCCTCCGGTATACCTGGGATTGAAGGCCATTCTGCTCAGGGATGAATAGACAATACCGGTCTTGTTTCAGGGCCGCCCTTTCAACAATGATGCTTATATTTATCACTTCATATTCTTCATATCATTAAACTCCCTTAACATGAACAGACCAGATTCATTCATGAAGCTCATACTGGTAACGCTTGCAGTTATCTTTATCACGGCATGCGGCAAGACCACACAGGATGACAAACTCAGTCTCAGCTATGAAAAATTCATAATGCCGAACGGCTTACAGGTGGTGCTGCACCAGGATCACTCTGATCCGGTGATTTCCTATGCCATCATGTACCATGTGGGCTCCAGCAGGGAGACCCCCGGCCGGACGGGATTTGCGCATCTCTTTGAACACCTCCTCTTCAGCGGCTCGGAAAACGTCCCCAACGGGGTATTTGACAAGGTCATTGAAAATGCCGGTGGTTCAAACAACGGCTTTACAAGCCGTGATGTCACTGCCTATTTTGAAAGCTTCCCGAAAAATGCCCTTGAAAAAATACTCTGGCTCGAGTCAGACAGGATGGGCTTTTTCATCAACTCCGTGACCCCGCGTAACCTGGCTATACAGCAGAATGTGGTGCAAAATGAAAAAAGACAGGGAGAGGACAACTCGCCCTACGGCTTCACCAACTACGTGATATCCAAAAATCTCTACCCCGCATCTCACCCTTACAGCTGGGAGGTTATTGGCGAGATGGAAGATCTTACCAACGCCACCGTTGATGATGTCAGGGGCTTCTATGACAACTTCTACGGACCGAACAACGCAACACTGGTGCTTGCAGGCGACTTCGAACCTGATTCAGTCAGGCTGCTGCTCGACAAGTATTTCGGCGAGATTAAACCCCGCGGAGAGGTTGCAGCCAGGAAAGCCATGCCCGTTACTCTCAGCGAGTCAATAAGACTTTTTCACGAAGATAATTTTGCCAATGTGCCGGAGATCAATCTTGTCTGGCCTGTACCTGAGAATTATACCAGGGATTCATATGCACTTAGCTTCCTGGCAGAAATCCTTGCCAGCGGGAAAAAAGCCCCGATGTACAAGGTCCTGGTGAAGGAGAAGCAGCTCACATCACGGGTGTCAGCATATAACGGCGCCGAGGAACTGGCCGGTGAATTCGCCATTTCAGCCACTGCCAATGAAGGCAGAACCCTGAAGGAGATAGAAGATGCCATTTTTGAGGCATTTGCACGGTTCGAGAATGAAGGGTTTACCGACAGGGAGGTTGACCGTATCAAGGCTTCCATGGAAAAAGGTTTCTACCAGGGGCTGACCAGCGTACTGAACAAGGCAATCCAGATGGCTTCCTACAACACTCTGCTGAATGATCCGGGATATGTCGGGAAGGATATCGAAAACATCAAGGCGGTTACCCGTGAAGACATCATGAGGGTATATGAAACATACATCAAGGGCAAGCCGCACATTGTCACCAGCTTCGTTCCCAGGGGACAGCCGGAAATGATGGCAGAGAATTCGGTAAAGGCAGTCGTAAGTGAGGAAGATATTACAAAGGCAAGCCAGGTGGCAATCAATGATATCCTGGAGACAGAGATTGCAAAGACGCCATCAGTTATTGACCGCACCAAGGAGCCTCCTTCAGGGCCGGAGCCGGAGGTGCGTGTGCCGGAGGTGTGGAAAGCCACATTGAAGAACGGCATCAGGGTGTACGGCACGGTGAACAGGGAGTTGCCCCTGGTCAGCATGTCGGTTGTAATAGCCGGCGGAGCGCTGGTAGATGATATTGCGATGCCCGGAGTTTCATCTATGGTTGCCGCCGTGCTTCCGCAGGGAACCAGGAACAAGACTCCCGAGGAGCTGGAGGAGGAGATCCAGTTGCTGGGATCGTCAGTATACATGCGCGCCTCAGGTGAGGAAATAGTCTTCAGCGGCAGCACGCTGTCACGCAACTTCGGCAAAACAGTCTCGCTCATGAAGGAGATTCTCCTGGAGCCCCGCTGGGATACGGCTGAGTTCAGAATGGCACAGACCCGTACCAGGAATGCACTGATCCAGTCCGAAGCCCGTCCCACCAGTGTTGCCTCCGACCGGTTCATGAAGCTGGTTTATGGCCCCGGTAATATTTTCGGATATGATATCAGGGGCACGAAGGAATCAATTGAACTGATCACTCCTGATATCCTGAAGGATTTCTATGAGAGGAACTTTTCACCGTCGGTCACTTCGGTGTATGTGGCTGGAAACGTGTCAAAGGATGAGGTACTGGAGGCACTGAAGCCGCTGGAGGCTGAGTGGCACGACGGAGAAGTTGCATTTAAGAGCTATGAGATGCCTGCAGCCCCTGAAAAGTCACAGATATACTTCGTTGATATTCCGGGCTCACGCCAGTCAGTTGTCTACGCCGGGTACCTGGCGATGACCAGGGATAATCCCGATTATGTAAAAGCTGACTTTGCAAATTACAGGATGGGAGGCGCTTTCACCAGCATCCTGAACCAGATACTTCGCGAGCAGAAGGGATTTACCTATGGGGCACACAGCAGCTTCCGCGAGATGAAAATCCCCGCACCTTTCATCATATCAACCAGCGTCAGATCTGATGCCACCCTTGAGACTCTGGAGATAATCACAGGTGAGCTTGGGAAATACCGTGAAGGGATACCGGAGGAGGAACTTCAGTTCATTAAGAACAGCATGATCAGGTCAAATGCACTCCGTTTCGAAACGAATGACGCGCTGGCTGACATGCTTACCTACATCGGGAAATACGGCTTCAGCGATGACTGGGTCAAAAAGGAGGAAGATGTGATCAGGAACATGACCGTTGAAGACCATAAGGCCATCACTCAGAAATACTTCGATCCTGACAGGATGTACTACGTGGTTGTGGGTGATGCCGCCACACAGATGAAGCAGCTCGAGAAGGTAGGCTTCGGCACACCCGTGCTGCTGGCAAGATAATTGTACATGCGGGGGTTTCCGGGCAGACGCCGCGGGAACCCCCGTATCCTACTTAAGCTTCTTTTTGTATTCGACAAGTCTGAGCAGGTCTCCGATCTGCTCTTTTCTTCTCATCTCCAGGGTGACGGGATACATTGTCCCGAAAGGTTTTGCCTCCGAAAGGGCTTCCGTGATACCCGGGTCAATACCAAGCTCCCCAATGCCGGGACAATGCCTTTCGACAAAGTAAAATCCGGCTTTGAAGAAGCCGTCCCAGACAGATAGCCAGAACACCGTCTTCTTTTTGAAGACCACCTTGCAGAGCCAGGCTTTGCCGTCATTATAGAATCTCCACTCAGGGGTCAGTCCGTACTCTGCAGCAGTGATTGCCTTCATCATTTCATCGTATGCGTGGTAGCTCGCGCCAAGGAGGCTCTTCAGGAGCTCCTCTGACGGAGGAATTCCGGGATCATTCAGTAATGGCTTATTCATTTGAATACTGATTTAAGTGTTTCTCATCAGTCCGCCTGCAACGCACCTCCTTATGTCCCGGCAAGCGCAGGGACTAAACCTCAAGACCCAGCAAGGCCAGCTCCCCGCGCAGCTGGTCAGGCGAGCTGAAATGAATTGCATTAAATCCAAGCTCCGTGGCAGCGATGGCGTTCGGTTTGTTGTCATCAATGTACACAGATTCTGCCGGATTGATGCTGTACCTGTCCATCAGAACGCGGTAGATGGCATGATCAGGCTTGAGCAGCTTCTCGTATCCGGAAACCACAAGTCCGTCAAACTCCTTCATGAAGCCGTAACGGTTGTAAGCCACAGGAAAGGCCTCATGTGACCAGTTGGAAAGCGCGTAGAGGGGCATTCCGGCCGATTTAAGCCTGCGGAATATCTCCACCGTCCCAATTATCTCTCCGTCAAGCATCTCCTCCCAGCGGCCGTAATAAAGGGCAATTTTGTCACTGTACTCCGGGAATTTCTGCTGCAGCTCGGCGGTGGCAACACTGAAGAGCTTGCCTCCGTCCTGCTGTACATTCCATTCATAGGTGCAGACATTGGCCAGGAACCATTCCATTTCCTCTTCGTTCTCAAATACTTTTCTGAAGAGGTGCCTCGGGTTCCAGTCAATCAGGACCCCTCCGATATCAAATACCACGCTGGTGATTTTTTTCATCTTGCTTTAATTCCGGCGCAATATTAGTCAAATTTCGCAGGGTGTAAAAGCCCAAGCCTGAAGAGCCCTATCTTACCCTCACCGTTGCTGTCTCATTTTTCAGTGTGCCTGAAGCGCTCCGGTACTCCGCAATAATGGTAATTTCGCCGCTCTTTTTTCCTGATGGAATATCCAGATGGGCCTTGCCCGAAACATCCGTCCTTACTTCCATGCCACGCAGGATCACTTTTCCTGACCGGGCGGAGGCTATGCTGTCAGCAGCATTCCCCGGAATCTCTGCTCCGTCACTGTTTATTTCCGTGCCTGATTCCCCGGTTTTAACTGTACGTCCCGAGCGGATTCTTCCAGTCTTTGTCCATATTTCTATCACTCCGGTGGTGTTGAATCCTGTATATCTTTGAATATCCACAAATTCAGTTGAGACATTTATCCTGTCGATATCTGACGGATTCATGTTTTCAATCACCCTTGGATCCTGACCCAACATGATCCCGTCGACCACTATGAGTGCGCCATCCTGTCTGCCGTTTGTATCGGGTGCCACGCTTGTAAAGATTATCCGGCCGTCTGTCAGTCTGAAAGGCTTGATCTGCTGGATCATACTGAAGACATCATTATGTGAGACATTTGTTCCGGGATAACCACCTGAGCCTCCTGACGGTCCTTTATGTAAACTGCGCCTTGAATGCACGGCATATATGGTAATCAAAGCCTGCACCGGCTCACCATTTACATCTGCAGCTTTTACGGTTACTGTTATAGTATCTTTACGACCAACATCCGGTCTGTCAGCAGTCAACCCGATATTTTGTCCGGGGAGAGACACTGAAGTCAGTGACATGACAGCCACTACAAGCATAATTAATTTTCTCTGAGCCATTTGTAATATTCCTCCATCAATAATAGTTTATCCATGTTTGGTACGCCTATTGGCAAAGGTACGGAGCCTTTGAGGTACATTACGGTTTCTTTACCTTCCTCAAATACAGGCCATCCCGGAAGACCCTCGCCATTCGGGTCACCATTCTTCGCAAAGTTAGTCCAGTATTTTATCATTCTATCACTTAGAATAATCTCTTCCTCGGTGGCCTTTGCATCAGGATTCTGATTCAGATGCCCGAAGACGTACGGTATCTCGGAGGCATGGGCAGCGCCCCTTTGCGGGGACCCTCCCGGGAAGAGAGGCTCCTTCCGGAACTGATCAAAATAGTAAACATAAACCCTTGATTTACCTGTCTTTGACTGGAGCCTTGCCCATGTCCACGAGGGCCATCCGAAAACCGCGTCACGGAAGATATCTGACATGGAGGCATACGTTTCATATTCGGTATTGCCCGGATAAAGCTGAAGCGCCTTTTCGGCCAGGGGGCCGAACCTCATTTTCAACACCCCGGCGTATTCCTCAGGTTTCACAGGCTGCGTAAACATTGAACCCTCATCCGAGTTGGTCCCGATAATAACATTCACGTCGTTATAGTTGCCTGCTTCATAAAGCTTGTACTGGTCGTCAGTGATGACATAGCCATCCACGACAGGCCAGAAGCCTCCCATCTGCGACCGGGGATCGGAAAGCCATTTATCAGGAGACATGGCTCTTAGTTCATCAATGCTGTTTGCACCCATAATCTTTGCAAACTCCATACCGGCAAGTTCGGCGCCGGCAAGTGTCTGCATGAAATCACCTGATCCGCTGTTGTCTCCTACCGGGCCGAATGAACCGCCGCTCTGGCTTATGGCCCCGGCGAAAAGCCCCTTTGTCAGCGGTGAGGCACAGAGCATGCTTACGGAGATTGCTCCTGCGGATTCGCCGAAGACTGTCACCCGGGCCGGATCACCCCCGAAGGCACTGATATTCTCCTGTACCCATTTCAGCCCTGCAATCTGATCGAGCAGGCCATAATTCCCCGATACTTTATTTTCTGACTCAGCAGTCAGGTCGGGGTGAGCCATAAAACCCAGCACACCTACACGATAAGCTATGCTCACGAGTATGACGCCGTGCCTTGCAATCTGGTCTCCCCAGGTGTCGGCACCGGCCGTTCCTCCGAAGGCAAAACCACCGCCATAGATCCATACCATGACCGGCAGCTTCTCTTTTGCCGACTTTGCAGGAGTCCATACATTCAGGTAAAGGCAATCCTCCGAAGTTGGCCTCCCTCCCATCCATGCTACGGCAGGCTGGATGCTTGCCGGTGCGAATTTGTCGGCTGTCAGTACACCATCCCATGGCCTGACTGGCTGAGGTGCCTTCCAGCGAAGGTCGCCTACCGGAGGAGCAGCGAACGGAACCCCCCTGAAGACGGCAATGCCATCCTCCACAGTTCCCTGCACAACACCACCCTTAACCGTTGCTGTGGCGTCTGAAAGCCGGTCTCCGCCGCATCCTGCAAAAAGCATTATCACCGAGATTACTATTAGATTAACCGTAGTTTTCATTGTGTTGTTCATTAGTTCAGTTTAATCGTTGCGACTCCCTTTAGCGCCTCTGCCGCATCAGCCGGCAGTTTCCAGTTGTTGTCAAAAGAGCCCTGGGTAATTATGTAGTCTGGCGTTTCTTTGAAGAGAATGAAATCCTGGTACTTTTTAAGGATTTCCACGTTTGTTCCGCTGAAGGCAAGTCCTGCCTGGGCCGTCTTGCCCTTCGGAGGCGTCCACCAGGGCAAACCCGAATTGACGAGTATGTAATGCCTGTTCATGGGGAAGATATAGACAAGTCCGTAATTCTCAGCCTTCGGATCAAGATGCATCGGGAGCTTGTCTGCAAACTTCTCTATAACTGAATTTGTTTCGCGTGTTCCGAAGAGGATGAGATTTGAACTGACGAAGTCACTTGACCGCACATCCCTGTCAGCCACCACCCTGGGAAATACCATTATCCTGCCTCCCATGCCGGTCCAGTCGGCGGCGGCCATGGCCTGCGCGCGTCTTGCGGCCAGCACGTCAGCCGGAGGGTTGTCGGCGGTGCCGTAAACATAGATGTGGCTTCCGGCCACTGCAGCATACAGAGGCCCTTCGGCACCCTTCTGCTTTGAGGTAAGCCCAGGGGTAAACCTGGTATTTACCCAGTTTCCTTCCGAAAGCAAGAAAGACACTGCATCGGCGCTCCTGATGCTGAAAGTTTTCCCGTTTACAGTTACTGACACCTTTTTTGAGGGGCTGAATTGCGGGTGACCATCAAGACGGAGTGTAAAGGCATTTATTCCTGTGACTGTGACTGCAACGGAGTTAGGGCCGGTAAACTTTGCCTCTGCAGTCGCAGTTTTTCCGGGTATCATGTCATCAATTGTAACCCAGTAGGCACTGTTGTATTTGAACCATTTTGTCGTGAATGAGACCTTCCCGGGGTACAGATCCCTCTTAAACTGCGAGAACCAGTCAAATATGAAACCATCCTTGTAGGCCCACTCCCAGCTGTTGTGTCCAACGCCAGGGTACTCCACGTAATCAAGCCTCATGGCTGTTACCCCAAGCTTAACCTTCCATTCAGTGGCGGTCTGGAAGAGAAAATCCTTGTCGCCTATGAAAAGATGTACCGGCAGGTTGGAGGCATTGCCGGCAAGCTCCATGGTTCCTTCAGGCGGTGCCGGGCAGACAGGAGCTATTGCTGCCCATACGTCCGGCCTGGTAAGGCCAAGCCAGAGAGTACCGCCGCCACCCATGGAGAGCCCGGTGAGATATACCCTGTCTTCGTCAATATGAAACCGCGCCTTGAGATCATCAATCATATCATAGACATCCTGCTCCGGTATGCCCTGGTAACCGGCGGTACCTCGTGCCAGCGGCGCTGCAGCTATGTAATCAACAGGCCTGAACGGCGGCCAGTAGCGGGAAGCTTCCACGTCGTTCTCGAAGGCGACGTTGCCCGGTTTGATGAAATCATATCCCTGGGCGTTGCCTACGCCGAAAAGACGCCTCATCCCAAGCCTGTGATTAGACCAGGCACCATGCAGAAACACCACAAGCGGATAGGATTTCGATTCGTCAAAATTTTCCGGGATATAGACCGAGTATGGCTGGTCAGTGTCATCAACCGATGAGAAAAATGAAAGGTCCTGCGGCCCTGATTTCAGTCGCTGCGCTCCGGCCTGGCCTGAAAAGCAGGTAAAGACAACAGACATCAGGATAAATAAACGCATTGTTGAGGTAATGATATTCATTTTATTGTATTTTATATTTTTATGATGCTATCTGATTCTTTCTTGAGATAAAATCAGGGTGACTTGTCTAAAGTAAACTTTTAATTTATATAACAGGCGTAACTCCCTTTATAAGAATAATATTACCGTATTTTACCGTTTCGCCGGTCATTACCACGGCAAATGCCTTTGAGGCGCGCTCGTAGAAGGCAAAGCGGTCAATTTTTTTAACGGGTGGCACTCCCGGAGCTGACTTCCTTATCTGTTCCAGATACGAGTCTTCGACAAACGGGTCAGCCTGATCGCCTGGCACCGGCTCCATCATCATTACCGGATGAGGGACATAACTGTCGAGTTCAAACAGCGGCATGATTGCCTCCAGCAAATCGGCAATGCGCAGGCCGTCTGCCCTTACCACCCTCTTCCCGATGCTCTCACCGGGAAAATGTGCATCAGCCAGAACCAGCTCGTCGCCGTGGCCCATGCGGGCCAGCACATCCAGCAGGTCGGGGGAAATGAGGGGAGAGATACCTTTAAGCATAGCTACTGTTGTTTGACCGGTGAATTTACAATTTTCGGAGGACCGGGGAAAATAGCCTGCCTCTAAATGCACATTAATATCCGGTTTTTAATAAATTAGCAGACCTGAGACTGAAATATTTAAATATAAGAGAGCAAATTACATCCTGCAACGAAAAAAATCTGCATCATGAACAATGACCGTCGTGAATTTCTGAAGAAAGGCTTGCTGGGCGTTTCCGCCGCAGCATTTATTCCCGGTGTGATCAAGGGCTCTCCGGCTGCAGCCGAAGCATCAGCCTCACTGCCTGATCTGCCCTCAAGAGTCCTGGGCCGTACCGGAATACAGGCTCCCCTTATCAGTCTCGGTGCCAGTGGCGCGATTACTCCCAGCTTCATCAAAGGGGCATATAATGCCGGTATTAAACTCTTCTTCTCAGCCACGTATTACGGCGAGGGGAATAATGAAATCATCGTCGGTGAAGCCCTTAAGGGTTTTCCCAGGGACTCTTTCGTCGTAGCCACCGCAGCTCCCTGCAACGAGGTTGATAACCGAACCGGCCTGCTGACTGACAAGTTCAGCGCCAGGGCATATATGGAGAAGGCGGAAGGCAGCCTCAGGCGTTTCGGGCTTGACCATATCGATATCATACTTTTTCCATATGCATCCAAAAGGGAGACGGTATGCAACGACGAGATCCTGAAGACAATGGAACAACTCAAACAGCAGGGTAAAGTCAGGTTCGCCGGGATAGCCTCACACGGCGGCATCCCGGAAGCGCTCGACGCAGCTGCATCAACCGGCATCTATGATATAGCGATGATCTCCTACAACTTCAAGTCAGAGAACAGAGAGGCTCTCGATACCGCTATCGCGAAGGCTTCAGCTTCAGGGATGGGCATTGCTGCAATGAAGACTACCGCCGGTGCATTCCGGAACAAGAGCGGGCCCGGCATAAACTCTGACGCAGCATTGAAATGGGCTTTGCAGAATGTCAATATCTCCACAATCGTTTCCGGCATGACAACTGCAGAACAGATTCAAAAGAACCTGGCAATGATCAAAAATCTGAAGATGACCGAAGAGGAAATGGCGGATCTGAATACCGCACTTGCATTTTCAGAAACAGGATTGTTCTGTCAGCAGTGTGGCCACTGTCTGCCCCAGTGCCCCGCCAGCCTTGACATACCCACGATAATGCGGGGTTATATGTATGCTTACGGATACAGGAACCTGCCCCAGGCAAGGAATACACTGGCAGCATCCGGGCTGAAGTCCGGGCCATGTGCTGACTGTAACTCATGCAGCGTAAAGTGCAGCTCGGGTTTTGACGTCAGGGGGAAGATACAGGACATAGCGCGCCTGATAAAAGTACCAGAAGACTTTTTGCTGACCTGATGTAATTGAAAACACCGGTACTCTTTGTTCCTGCCATGACGGTAAGGCTGCCGGGAACAATAGAGCCAGTGGTCTGTTTATACCAGTAAGAACATTATTAAATCATATGAAACCAACAGATTTTTTCACGCTGGCTAACGGCGTTGCCATCCCGGCAATCGGATTCGGAACCTGGCAAATTCCTTCAGGTGATATTGCCTACAACTCAGTAAAAGAAGCCCTTAAGGCAGGCTACCGACATATTGACACAGCGCAGGCATACGGCAACGAGGCCAGCGTGGGAAAAGCAATACTCGACTCGGGCATCCCCCGCCGGGAGATATTCGTAACATCAAAACTGCCGGCTGAGATAAAAAGCTATGACAAGGCTGTCCTGCATGCCGAACTGACGATGAAAAACATCGGGCTTGACTACATTGACCTTTACCTGATCCATGCCCCGTGGCCCTGGACAGAGATCGGCGCCAACTATACAAAAGAAAACATCGACGTCTGGAAGGCAATGGAAGAGTTCTATGAAAGCAGAAAGACACGCTCTATAGGCATCTCCAACTTCAATGTGAAGGACACGGAAGCAATCCTCGGAACCTGTCGCATCCGGCCAATGGTCAACCAGATAAAACTGCACATCGGCCACAGCCAGGAAGAGATCACGGAATTCTGTCGCAAGAACAATATCCTCATCGAAGGCTATTCACCGCTGGCGACGGGCAAAATCCTCAACAACAAAGAAATAGCCCGCATCGCGGAAAAATACGGCAGGACCCCCGCCCAGGTCTCAGTCAGGTATGTCCTTCAGAAAGGGGCGCTCCCGCTGCCCAAATCAGTTCATCCCGGTTACATCCGCCAGAACTTCGATGTAAACTTTGAAATATCCAATGATGACATTCGCCTTCTTGACAGTCTGAAATAATATTTATATTGTCCGGCAACTATTGAACAATTTCCGATAATGTTGCCTGAGGCGAGGTATTACAAGCCCGCGGAGAAGCTTTCGTGGCTGATAAAACAGTTTGAATTCATTACGTACAACGGTAAAGAGGCTCTTACAGACAAGTTTGTGCCCCGTGAGGATGTCTCCATTGTTTTTCATTTCCGGAACCGGCCACGGATGGTTTCACCTGTTGACCAGACACTTCCTCCGGTTTTCATAGCACCCCTGACACCTACGGCCAACTCAATCTGCCTGCCGGGAGGGAATGACAGCATGATCGTCACCTGCAGGCCGACAGTATTGTCACGCATGTTTGGCATCAGCCTATCGCCCGGCAATAAAATCTGGGTGCCAGTACCGGAAGGGCTTCTTTTGCCTCTCTGGGAAGAGATGAAACAGGGCAAGTCAGACGCTGCAAGGATGGATGTCTTTGCCTCCTTCATCAGCAGCAACTGGCACCGCCGGTACATCCCTGACGAGACTGACAGAAGTTATGACCTGATACTGAGGAAAGGGATAAACACCAACCTTCATGACATCACTGACGAGCTTCAGGTCAGTGAACGGACACTCCAGAGGAGATTCCGTGACCGGCTCGGGGCAACGCCTAAAATGCTGATTCGCCTTATCCGGATCAATTATCTGTGGGAAACAACCTCGGGAGGCGGAAAAATCGATTACCAGGACCTGGTTTTCCTGGGAAGTTATTTCGATCAGACCCATATGATCAAGGATTTCAAGTCAATAACCGGGGAAACACCCAAGGCTTTTTTCAGGAGAAACCTCAGCATGGCGAGGATCTTCAGCGGAAAGTGACCTTCGCAGCTCTGCATTGCATGTCGGTTTTTTACTATCCCGCCTCTGAAATAATTCCCTGTTTTAAGGTTAAAATTTTCACTAAAACCGGAATTATGAAAATCAGAGTCTTCTTCTCAATAGCTGTGATATTGTCATTTTTACTGTCAGCTCAGAGCGTCAATGCCCAGATAGTCAACCCAAAAGATGTTGTTAAGGAAAAGAGTACCAACAGAATAAACACCAGGATAGACCAGGGCGTTGACGAGGGGTTCAACAAGATTGAGGAGGGTGTCGGGAGCCTGTTTAAGAAAAAGAAGGTAAAAAGCGGCGAAGAGGCAGAGGCAGAGGAAAATGAGCCGGATACTGACACCGAAGCAGAAGAACCTGAGGCTGAAAGGCAGAAGGATGCTGCACCTCAGAAACAGAAACTCGAGAGCTTTACACAGTATGACTTTGTACCCGGCGACAGGATACTTTACTTCGAGGACTTCAGCCAGGACGCCATCGGCGATTTCCCGGCGCTATGGACCTCCAACGGCAGTGGAGAGGTAAAATCAGTAAATATCGCTCCGGGAAAATGGCTCCATATGAACGGTGAAGATGCAGTATACTGTTACTCAAAGACTGTTGCGTTTCCCGACAACTTCATAGTTGAGTTCGACATAATCCCTGATGAAGAATACGGCCGCGGTATTGTATTTACAATGTATGAAGAAAACCCGGAAGACCCCAAGGAGATCAATGACGATCTTTACCCCGGTAAAAGCGGATTCCACGTTATCCTTGAAAGTGGGGGATGGGAAACCAAGGGTTATACCAATGACCCGGAAGGAGACTGGATAGAGGGACAGGCATCAAGGAATCCGGTGACTACCGAAGAAGTCAACCATGTTATCATCTGGATACAGAAAAGAAGGGCCAGGATCTATCATCAGGGAGCAAAGGTGCTTGACGTACCGACAAACATATATGCTCACACAAAATTCAATAAGATCCTGTTCTCGGGCTGGGACAGGGCATCCTGGCCAATGGTCACCAACATCAGGATAACCTCGGCTGCCCCGGATACCCGCAGCAAGCTGATCACCGAGGGGAGGCTGACAACCTACGGCATCACCTTCGACGTCAACAAGGCTGACATCAGGCCTGAATCACGCGGAACTCTCAATGACATAGCCACCGTACTTAAAGAGAATCCGGATGTGAAGGTAAAGATCATCGGTCATACAGACAGTGACGGTGATGATGCGCTGAACCTCGACCTTTCCAGGCGCCGGGCAGAGTCAGTCAGAACAGAACTCTCCTCAAAATTCGGGATAGATGCTTCCCGGATGCAGACAGAGGGCGCCGGTGAAACCAAACCGGTGGCTCCGAATGACACTCCTGCCAACAAAGCCATGAACCGCAGGGTTGAATTCATTAAACAGTAGATTTTGCCAGTAACTTTTCTTCATACAGATCCTTTTAACCAAAAACCAGACTAAAAATGATGATAAAAAGAATTATTGCCTTTGCGGTGCTGCTGTTTGCGGCTGGCACAATGACTGCCCAAAATTGTGTTTTCTATTTCCCGTCAGAGGTTGGCACCATAGTAGGGTACAACTACTATTCAAAGCCCGGCAAACTTGAAGGAAGCTCAACGCTGCTTGTCACGGACAGGAGTACGGAAAACGGCAACCTGAAACTTGATATAAAAGCCACTGTCTTTGATACTCATGAAGACACGACAATTACATTTGACTATGCAGTCTGGTGTGACGGCGACAACTTTTACATTGACATGAGAAGCTTCCTGGGTTCAATGAACATTACCGAACTGGGTGAGTTCAAAATCACATCTGCTGATATGGTGCTTCCGGCAGGGATGAGCCCGGGACAGCAGTTGAAGGATGCTTCATTCACACTTGAAATGACCAGCCCTATTCCGGTGACCATGACCTCCAATATAACCAACAGGAAGGTTGATGCAATAGAGCAGGTTACCACCCCGGCAGGTACATTTGAATGCGTCAAAGTCTCCTACGATACATTTTCAAAGGTAGCCTTCATCAAAACAGAAGGCCGTACGGTGGAGTGGTACACCCCAAACATCGGCATCGTACGCTCTGAGTATTATGACAAGAAAGGCAGGGTCACTTCTATTCATGAGCTTTCGTATGTGAAGAAATAGTTGCCGGATTGGAGGCGGTTTTTATTATCATAATAACTAACTTTAAAGCAGTCTAATAACTGCTTCGGTGATCACTCCTGCCCGCAAGAGGACCCTTTCGCTGCTGACCAATCCGTTCTTCCTTGCAGCGATACCTTCCATTGCACTTTTTTTCATCATCCCTGTCATCCACCAGCGCTACAGGCTTGACCTGAAGTCGTCAACACTGGTACCGGAAGGGTATTATCACAGCTACTGCGACCTTGACGGTGACGGCAACTCTGAAAAGATTGTTGCGATTGAAGAGGAGAATGCATCTGGCATAACAATTTCCAGGGATAACAGGGTACTGAACCAGTGGAACGTAAGAGGAAGCTTCAGTTTCTCCAACAGGAACACTATTTATATTCCGGCTGACTGCAATACCGACGGATTGAAGGAGATCTATCTCTTCTCCCTGTCCGGCGACTCAGTGCTTCTTAACTGCATTCCCGGACCCGAAACAAATAAGTTTTCCGTTGCCAACATGCTTGTTGATGTTGTCGGGCACGGTATCAAAGCCCCGGATCCGTCAATCGTTGCTGCAGAACCGGAGGACCTTGACGGTGACGGGTACCCCGAGCTGATATTCGGCATTTCCACCGGGTTCTCAAAACATCCCCGGAAGGTATATGCCTACAATACAGTGACAGAAACAATAATCTCTTCTCCCCAATGCGGAGGTTTCATGCTGGGTATAGTCCAGCATGACCTGAACAACGACGGTTTCATGGAGATAATGCCTTACGGTTACGCCTCCGAAAACATTGGCAGGGATGAAATGAAATATCATGACTATTCTGCGTGGCTTACGGTACTCGACCGCAATCTGCAGTTTGTCTTTGATCCTGTGGAGTTCGGCGGCAGATATACCATGGCATTACCAATGATCCACCCCCTGTCAGTGGATACGGTGGCCGGTCTGCTTGTCAGCCGGGGGGAACCTGATTCAACATCCGTTTTCCGGTATTTCAGCATGCATGGTTTACTGCCGGGCAGGACACCGGTCAGGTCATCAGCCCATAACGGAATGATTACCGTCAACAGGAAAGGCGAACCCCTGTATGCACTTGTTGACTACGACAGGGGAATTTTCATCCTTGACGAACAGAAACAGCTGAAAAAGACAATGGAATTCACCGGCCTGCGTCAACTAAAAACCATGGACCTTGACCGTGACGGCTCGGAAGAAATCCTTGTTGTCAGCCTCGGAGAGAGAATGGCGACAGTATTCAGGTCAGGATTTATCCGGCCTGCCATGGCAGACCTGGGCAATGAACTAAGGGGAGAATCTGTGGCATCAGTCATCTGCAGGAAAGGTGAATTTCCGCAGGTGTTCCTGCAGTCAGACACGAGGCAGTTTGTGCTGGAGTACCGTCCCAATCCTTTCTATTTTGCATCCTTCGTATTCTACCCTCTGGTTTATGCCGCTTTCATAGCCTTTGTGCTACTGATACAGTTCAGCCAGAGAAAGCTTATTGCCAGGCGTGAGGATGAAAAAAAGAAGATCACAGAGCTGCAAATGGCACTACTGCGAAATCAGCTAGATCCGCATTTCACGCTGAATGTCCTCAGCTCCGTCCTGAGCATGGTGGAACTGTCAGAAAAGGAGAAAGCAAGAGACAGCCTGCTCCGTTTCTCGGGGCTCTACCGTGAACTGTTGCTCTCTGCAGGCAAGTCAAGGCGCACACTGGCCGAGGAACTTGAGTTCTGCAGGGGATACCTGGCCCTCGAGAAGATGAGGTACCTTAACCGATTCGATTATATGGTTGATGTGCAGCCTGGCATCAATGAAGAGCTGCCCGTTCCCAAGCTTGTTATTCAGCTCTTTGCTGAAAACTCAGTAAAGCATGGCCTGGCAGGGCTTGATAGCGGCGGCCTGCTCGGAATAAATGTAACTGGAACCGGTAACGAGCTGACTATTGAGGTGAAAGACAACGGTGTGGGCCGGGCACATGCGGTTAATGATCACAGCAGCTCCACCGGCAGAGGGATTAAATTAATGTCCGACCTCTTCGATATGTGCAACGGCTATTTCGAGGAAGCACACAGTTTTACAGTCTCTGACCTGTCAGACAGTGAGGGAAAGCCTTCCGGAACACTGGTTACAATCAATATCATCTATCGTCACCAGTCTGTCTTCCTCAGCTGACAAGGCTATAAAAGCAGAGCGGGAGTGTCGCTCCCGCGCTCACTCCCGCTCTGTCTCAGTAGCCCCACCAGGACTTGAATATGTAGAATCCGTCGTCCTTTATCATCTATCATATTTCTGTTTATCTGACATATAGCGACCGATGAGATACGATCGGCTCCGGTAAGATAGCTTTTTTTCCGCACCTGTGACCGCACCTACAGATCTTTTACCTACCTTTACTTCAGATCCACTCTGCCATGAAACACATCAAAGCAAACTTCAAGCTGAAGGAACCGGGGGCCTCCATCCCTACACTGATATACCTTAAAGCCTATCATAACCATCAGCGGTTTACCTATTCAACCGGCCGAAAGATTCACCCACAATATTGGCATGAGGGGTCCCAAAGGCCTATCACTTATCGTTTGGAGCTCCTCAAAAAAGAAGTCAAGACAGGCACTGATTCTGACTTAAAAACAGAACTCTCCCTGTTACAATCCTTAATCAAACAGGGGAAAGCCGAGAATCCGGTATTCATGACGGAAATGTCGAATATAGCCGCAGATCTTAATAATATTGAACAAGAGTTGTTGTCCGCATTTGAATACCTCATCAGACAAAAAGAAATCATTACGCCGCTCCGGTTAAAAGAGTGGATGGATGATACTTTTATGGAAGAAAAGACCGCCCAATCGCCCGAAAGTGATTTCTATAAACGTTTTGAAGAGTTTCTGGAAAGCCGTATAAAATCGGTAAGTGTTCTGACCTCAAAAAAATTCAATACCCTTAAAACACGGCTTAAGGAGTTTGAAAAGGACAACCACTATAAGATCACTTTTGACAGCATTGACCTCGTCTTCTATGATAAATTTAAGGATTTCCTACTAAGCCAGAAAATCAAGCGTTCAGAAGAAGAGGAGACCGGTTTGCTGAATGACTCAATATCTAAGTATTTCGCCACACTTAAAACTTTCATGCAATGGTCTCTTGATCGGAATTATCATTCAAATACCACATTTAAGCATAATCAGTTCTCAGCAAAGAAAAAGTCAAAAAATGAGATCGTTACTCTCTCTGCGGAAGAATTGATGAGGATCTACAAACTAGATCTCTCAGACAATCCTTATCAGGAAAAAGTAAGAGACCTATTCTGCTTTGCTACCTTCACCGGTCAGAGGTGGTCCGATGTTGAACAATTTCGCAAAGAGGACGTACGTAATGGGTGGTGGATATTTGAATCGAAAAAGACTAAAGAGACCATGAGGATTCCCTTTACTGGTTTTACGCTTCCTGCGTTGGAAATTCTAAAAAAATATGATTTTGATTTGCCGGTCCTTATACAGCAGACATTTAACAAGGAAATCAAAAACATCGGTGGAAAAGCGGAAATTACCGAACCTGTGACCCTGGTCAGATACTCTGGCAGTAAAAAGATCATTTACACCAAGCCCAAGAATAAATTTATGACATCTCACATGGCCCGCCGCTCCTGCGTGACCATTCTACTTCAAAGAGGTGTTCCGGCTACCACCGTCATGAAATTAACCGGGCATAAGGATTTAAAGACTTTGATGAGATACGAAAATACAAGTGAAGGTGCTTTGGCTGAAGCACTGAAGACTATTTAATAGATTAAAATCCGATGGCACAAAGTCTCTTCTTCCTACTTCATAATTGTCTCGAATTTGTCGAAACAGACAAAAATGAAACCTAAACTAACCCTTTGAGCTATGGGAAGACACTTAAATTACTATTTGATCATTGAGCAATTGGTTACTCTTAAAAATGAGTTTCATAGGATCACCGATGAGAAATATCAACCTGTGATTGGCATATTAAGAAATCTTGAAGTATATCATAGATCTGACAATGAACATTTGCCAAATCACAAACTGCTGGCCACGAAACTGAATTATACCCAAAGTAAAATGAACTCTCTTCTTAAGGGCCTTCTTCATGAGTTAATTCAGGATTTTAATGTGAGTCCGTTTAAGGTTGAGAACGTAGTACATCAGGTCTTAATTTACATCCCCTGGGATGAAAGGCAGTCCTTCAAGAACAAGGAGTTTGCGAAAGAGGTTAGTACTCAATCAAGTTATATAGAAATGGAACTTCCTGTCACTCCAAGATTAGGTGAAGAAATTGAGATCCCAATTTTGCAGGAAACAGGCAACTTTTATAGTGGTTATATTCATAGGATCAAGCATAGGATAAATGGACAGACTCAGGAAATAACCTATTTCATCCATCCTTGGGATAATTATTACTGCAACTGGATGAAAATGGAACAGGAATATGCGAGACGACATCAATAAAAAGCGAGGATTAATAATCATTATTTCTTGTCATTACCTCATACACCAAATACCCAAATAGCTATAAAACCATCGTTTGAGCTTACATTATCAATCCTTTCCCATATTGCTCCATAAAATATTGATCATTAAAAAATGATCTGTTGATAAACAGCCTGATCCGGTATACCCAATAGTTTTTGACAATTGATTACTTTTGTATTAATTTGATGCACGTTCTGAAATTGCCTCCACCATGTCACAGTCAAGTTATCTTAAAGATATTGCAAAATATGGCCTTGAAAATGAGCAGGAGAAGTTAGTTGAAGTGCTTAATGAATTAATTGAGTATTCCAAAAAATCCCGAAGGATTAATCTTGCTTTACAATTACAGTCAATATTAAAAGAAGGGCTGAGAGCAAATGAATCGAAGGGTCTTGTTGTCGTTGGCTCAAAGAAGTATTTCATCCGGGAAGATGACCGATTGCTGGATGAGTTGATTATCGAGAAGATTACCTCAGATTACCGCTTTGATAATTTAGTCTGTTCTCCGAGTACAAAGAATGAGCTTGTCTTATTCACAAAGGAGCATGAAACAATCAACATGCTCCAACAATTTAATTTACCTGTGTCTAATAAGTTGCTTCTTTATGGACCTTCAGGATGCGGAAAGACGTTGGCATCCTATGTTCTAGCAGGTGAACTCGAACGAATTATGTATGTAGTAAATCTCGGAGCCGTCGTATCGTCAAGGCTTGGCGAGACAAGTAAAAACCTTTCACGTATTTTTAAAAAAGCTGCTTCTGAGGATTGCATAATTTTTATTGACGAATTTGATTCTATTGGTAAGCTGAGAGACTATTCACAAGACCATGGGGAAATGAAAAGGGTTGTGAATACCATTTTGCAACTATTTGATTACATGCCTCAACGTACTATTTTAATTGCGGCTACTAATCAAGTTGACATGATTGATGAAGCGCTATTAAGAAGGTTTGAATATAAGATTCTCTTGGATCTCCCTGATGAAAGCCAGATTTATGCCATCATAGATGTTACTCTGCAAAAAACACCTTTTAGAATTAAATCGAAAAGAGAGTTAGAACAGGTTGTAAGGAGTTGCAGGGGTTTATCATATTTCATAATTCAAAAGACTCTCATTACAGCTATTAAAAGATCTATGTATAATTTCAAAGACCTAAGTCAGAAAAATCTGTTTATTGATACCTCCATCTGGAAAGATCTTATCAGCAAAGAGAAGTAGGCTACACCTCAAGGTTTGCTTCGAGCTCTACAATCGGCATTAATTCGTTTACTAACTGGATCTCCTCGTACAAATCATTATATACTTCATTATGGCGAGGATTCTGTTCAATTGTTATGATTAAGCTAAAGCTATGAGGCCTTCGATAAGGTTCTCTCTCGTGTTCAGGTAAGAGTTTATGAAACTCGCATCCAATCCCGATCTTAAATTGATTGTTCTCATTGATCAAATTATCTCTGGAAATATTGAAGCTAACCTTTTGAAGATTACTTAAGACCTTAGCTTTGTAGTAATAATCTTGGGCCCACCCTGATGCTGTTGAATTGATTTTTAAATGTGAAGAGCTATTCCCGTTTATCCCATCATGGATTGTGACATTTCTTAATCTCCCCGTTGCTTCATCGACATGTGTCTCTTGCCTATCATTCTCTAGAGGAAGGTTTTTCCCGATAATGAAACTAATGTGTATAGGACAGTACAGTAATTGATTATTATCAATGGGCCGGAATTTAAAAGCCAAAGTAGCTGTAATTGTCAATAGATTTGTTCTTCGAGGAGCTGTACTTAGATATTCTGGAAGCCTAATCGGATAGGACTTCATATATCCTATTTCTATTTCATCCTCCAGTATTAATGTGACTCTATTTTCGTCAGAATTCAATGCCTGATCTTCATTTGCAATTCCGAAACCTGAAATCCTATTTTTGAAATTAGTAGAAAAACCTTCAAAAAGGTTACCAACAGATGGGCCAGACCCTGAATTAATTATTAAAGCCTTTAGTGTTTGCATGTCTAATTCAGGATAGGCAGAAAGAAGTTTGGCAGCGAAATTTGCTGCAAAACCAACCGAAATACTAGTTCCAAGATTCCTTGAAGTTCTACCATTTCTTAAATCACTGGAAAGCAATTCAACCGCATAACAGCCATTAGGTGATAATCTTAACAATGGATTTTCAAGAATCTCGTATTCTCCACCAGGAAAGAGGACATCTGGCTTTCTAAGATGACGATTTATGTTGGTTAGGTTAAAAATATCACTCCCCCAATCATAATGAAATTTTCTAGTATACGAGCTTGGGCATTCAGATAATGGCGTAAGGCAATTTGGGCCTTGCAGCCTTAACTCAACATTATCAGAAATGGCCCCTACTGTCATGTTGTTAAGGCTTTCAGCAGGAGAGGCAATGTTTGATACCTCCTCTCTGAAAATTTCCGGGTACCCAATATCAGTGTCAATGTCATCAATATTATTCGTTGTACTGATTAAGATTAAAATATCAAGTTCATGAGTAAGTTCGTCAAGTAATCTAGCATAGGCAGAAAAGTTCTGATTATCAGATAAAGGGGTGTCCCTATAACCAATAGTTAATGTGAAAATCTTAATACCGTATTCTGCATGGGCTTGTCTAATGCTATTACAGATTCTCATGGGAGATATAAAGCCCCTATCGGTATTTAAGACTTTTATTGGAAACAGTCTACAAAAAGCCTCGTATTCACCCCTATATTCAGGTATAGGAGCTTTCCCAAGAGCAGCTAAACAGGCAATGCTCGTCCCGTGGTCAACCTCATCTAATAATAAGCCAGATCCAGTAAGATCATAACTTAATCCCCCATCAATAATCAATGGATCAAGAGGGGTTCCTCTTTGTATGCCTGTATCAACTATCCCCACTATCGGCAAAGTTTCACTTACCCCAACTACTGTGAAGTCATATGCTCTTTCTGGATTATTATACGAACCTGGCCGAATGACTGCTCCTGAATTGGAGCATGCAGAATAAATAATATCGAAATTAGAGAGTACCTGATCCAAAATTAAAGGTTGCGTATTGAACACCTCAATATATCCATTCGATTTACTGTAAGACAACCCATGGTCGTCTAGAAATGCCGTCAATGCTCGGCTTTGAGGTATGATAGTAGTGTTTTCTATTAAATTGTTGGTTAGTAGTGATAACTGTACAACCTGGAAATTGTCCAGGTGTCTCCGCATTCTTTCTATACCATAGAATGCAAACTCTCTTACATAAAGAATATTACGATCAAACCCTTCCCCATCAGGACCAATCTGCTTATTGATAAAATTGTCGATTTGTCGAAGAAAGAAATCAAACCTATCAGGTAAATCAATTGCAAAAAGACCTCTATGATTAAAGTCCTCTAAATGCATTAGTGCGAGTCCAAAAGTCTCATAATAATACGCCTCATAGGCTGGTTGATCAAAATAGCCTTGAAACGTAATTTCAATAATATCAAAATGTTGAGGAACTTCGATTGACCTGGCTCTGTGCCGTATTTCTTGATCATGTAAGAATGCATCTCTGGAACGGGCAAAACTTTCTGCCATAGGAACATAGTTCCTTATGGCATCATCGTCTTCATTTCCGCCCCCTCCGGGCCTTCCGACATATCGTACTAAACCCTCCTGCGGGTTTATTAAGCGAAGATGGCATCTATCAGGCATAACTTATGATGATATTAACTCAATAATCAAGCACCCGTCTGTTTTATTGCAGAATGAATTGTTTCTCAGTAATCATGTCCCCCATATTTTTGCTATCCGATCCCTGATTTTTTGCATATAGATCTCTATTAACCTCCTGTTTGAATTAATGATCTCAATCTCCAATCTAATATTGTCGATCAGTCTCTTTTGGATTGAAATCTCTGGTAGAGCGATTCTATAGGATGCAACAAACTCGTTTGGGACTCTCTGGAGGCCGCCCGTCCCAGTCATTCTCTTTTTCCCTTCCTTTCTGAAATTTTCTGTAGTGATCCATAGATAGACCCACTCTGGCAGAGCTTCTTCTTTGCATCTAAGTATAGTGAACTCACTTGAGCCAAAACCTATTCTATTTTTGAGCTTATATGCTATCCCAGCTTTCCCATTTTCAAAACACGGTGTTACTCGTGCAAGAAGGACATCATTGTCGCCAAAGAAGGTATAATTACTGTAGACTTCGCTTAATGTTTTTATTTGCTTTGGGTGAAAATCCATTTGATTTTCATTGATATCAGCCATTGGCACAAACGAGACTTCCAATGATGCTGGTAGTTCTTTTAGTTCGCTTTTCTTTGGATTAATGATGCATACCTCCTCTAACTTCATCATTGGCCACTTTGGGTCGATATCAATTCTCGGCTGGTAGTTCTCAACAACCTGCCTAGCGCCATCGATAATCTTTTGGAACTTCTTAATCTCTGATACTATTTCTTCCTGAATAATAAGAGGAGGCAAAGGAATTCTAACATCATGGAGATCATTGACCTTCATTGATACATTAGCAGCTCCAACCATTTTATCTTTTGCGATTTCATCTTTGATAAAATCGAGACAATAGAAAAGAAACTCAGTCAAACATTTTGATTGATCAGGGAAAATAACTCCAAGTAGATCGGCAGCTGCAAATTTTCCTTTTTGTATGTGAATTGTTTTCAGGGAGGCTTTTCCATGCCCTGTGGATGAAATTAACGGAACCAATACAGCCTCACCATCAAAATCGAAATTCATTGATGTCTTCCTTTCCTTTGCGGTCAAAACAAGAGGAAACTCTCCTGGTGTGGTTTTTGTTGATGAAGACTTACCCTTTTCAATTTTACAGAACTCGGTTATTTTCATCAAAGGCCAATTAACCATAGAAGCCCTCTCATCTGCTTTGTAGACATTGAGAGAAAGACTGAAGGATCCATTCTCTAAGATTTCCCCCTTTCTGATTATTTCGGCCTCTACTTCGTTACTTTTGACAAAACCATCTTCTCTATCCAGTCCAATGGATCTAATAAAATTTTCAATCGTCTCTTTTGCTGACGGTAGGTCATTTTCTTCAATTCTCATTCTTCTCGCACCGAGATCTGTTCCGTCATTCTTAATTTTTACGAATAGGATCTTATCTGTCTTTTTTGCGATGTTTTTATTAATAAATAGAATAGAAGTCTTCACTTGGGAATAGGGATTAAACATCCCCGCTGGAAGTGAAACCACGGCAATTAGAAGTGCTTTTTCAACAATATACTTCCTAAGGTCTTTATAAGGTTTCCCTGACTGAAAAATAATTCCTTCTGGAACTATAATGGCTGCTCTGCCATTTGTAGAAAGATGTTCAATGATATAATCAACAAACAACACCTCTGAACGATTTGATTTGATAAAAAACCTTTTATGAGGTCTTATGCCGCCGGTAGGTGTCATAAAGGGCGGATTGGCAAGGATTACATCAGCATAATCGTTCCACCTTTCCTCGCTCGTTAAGGTATCATATTCATAAATATTCGGTGAACGCAATCCATGTAAATACATATTGACAAGCGAGAGCCGCACCATATCAGGAGAGATATCATATCCTTTTATGTTTTTGGACAATTTGTTTCGTTCATCAGGGGTTAGCAGATCGCCAGTATAATTCTTGCTGTTTATAATCACTTCATTTAAACTAGAATCTTTGGTCTCGAATGCAAGTAAATCATTACAACGGTCGTAATTTTTTGAATTATGTTTTAAAATGTGCTTGTAGGAAGAAATCAAGAAGCCTGCAGTTCCGCATGCTGGATCAATAATTACCTCATCCTTTTTAGGGTCAATGATGTTGACCATGAAATCAATAATATGTCTTGGGGTCCGGAACTGACCAGCATCACCTTGACTCCCAAGCACAGAAAGTAGATACTCAAATGCATCACCAAGTCTTTCGCTATGATCGTAGGAGAAATCATTGATTGCTTTCAGGAATGCTTTAAGCGTTTCAGGATCCCGGTACGGGAGATAGGCATTTTTGAAAATATCTCTGAAAAGTTGAGGGATATTTGGATTTAGGTTCATTTTGACGATTGCCTCGCTGTAGAGATTTAAGATCTCAAAACCTCCAATCTTTGGATCAAAGATTTTCCTCCATGCATATTTTTCAAACTCTCCTCGAAAGAATGACCGCTCCCCTCCCAATTCCTCTGATTCTGTATCCATGTCGTCCATGAACTTGTAAATAAGGGCAATTGTAATCTGTTCGACTTGTGATTTTGGATCAGGTACCTTGCCAACAAGTAAATCCCGGGCGGTGTCTATTCTTCTTTTTGTCTCTGAATCAAGCATGGTTATGAGGAGAATTTATTGAGTTGTACGTAATCCTGAATATACTCAGGTATGATGGTTCTCCATTTCGGAGGTATTGCCCTGTATGCTTCCAGAGATAAAACAGGATTAACTGAAAGCTCAGCAAACCTTCTCTCATTAATAATCTTTCGGATCGATTCATCAATAATGTAAGTCTTGAAGAAGTACTTGAGCATTATTAAGTCATCAGAATCTCCTGGTTTGTAGTCAGAGACAAATTTGTAGAACTCATCTTCTAGGAGTTCATCTTTTGATTTAATCATAGGAATTAACCCAAAGATGTATTCCAGCATTTCCCTAAGAGTAACCCGGCGGTCTTGCTTCAGGGACTTCCTCAATTTATCCGGAGTAAAGAAGTCTTCTGGCTTATCCATTATTTCCCTGTTCAAATAGTCCAGGACCTTATCCCAGTTCTCTGTCCTCACATACTCACGGAGAAACTCGTCCTTCTTTACAGTTTCCTTAAATCTGTCGAACAACATCCTATCCACTTTCATTCCATTCAATCCAATGGCTATTGGAGATAGGTAAGAAAGCCTGTCATCTTCAAAATTCTCAAACTCTTTGATTGGAGGAGGAGGTGGTGGTGGTGGTTTGGTTGGTCCTCTGCGTGCAGGAAGTTTCAGAATCTCATCATAATTGAACTTCTCTTCAAAATACTCGTAATTGCCGAAGAAATCGAAAAGTTTGAACTTATCCTTTTCGATGCTTCCAATTTCCTTTTTAATATTGGGGTCCATAATTTGGTCCTCAAATCTGTGTTTCCTGGTGCCCCTACCTTTAATCTGAACAAAGTCGGTTGGGGAGAAAATGGGTCTCATAAGACCGATATTAAGGATATCAGTGCAATCATAGCCCGTCGCCATCATCCCTACGGTCACGCATACACGTGCTTTGCTCGTCTTATACCAGGGTAAGAAGTTTGCACTTCCCATCAGGTTATTACTCTTATCCGAGAAATTGATGGTGAACTGTTGTGAATCTGACACAAAAGATGTAACCTGTACGGCAAAGTCTGAATTGTACTTGCCGGGATACATCTCGTCGGCCATCTTATTGAACACTTGGGTTAGTTTGGCAGCATGATTCTGGGATACTGCAAATACAATTGACTTCCCGATTTCCCCACTGATTGGATCATTCAATGAGTTTTTGAGGAAGGTAGAACAGAAAAGTTTGTTGGTATCTTCAGAAAAGAATTTCTTTTCGAAGTCACGGTGGAAAAAGGATTCCTCCTCTTCCTTCCCTTCTTCATTCGGCACCAAGACAGAGTATCCCTGATCGGAAAGAAGCTGGGTGGTTACTTCTGTACGGGCGTCAACCACCACCGGATTAATTAAAAACCCATCTCTAACCCCGTCGATTAGCGAATATCTGAACGTTGGCTGCGCACTTTCACAGCCGAATGTCCGATAGGTATCAAGCAGCAGCCTCCTCTCATATTCTCTCTGATCGTTCGGATTCACCTTCTTCGGGTCAAGTTTCTTGAGATAGTCTTTTGGAGTTGCAGTAAGTCCAAGTTTATACCCTATAAAATACTCAAAAACGGCCCTGGCGTTCCCACCAATTGAGCGGTGGGCTTCGTCTGAGATAACAAGATCGAAGTCAGTGGGGGAGAAGAGTTGTCGATATTTGTTGTCGAAAAGAAATGATTGAACTGTGGAGACCACAATCTCAGCTCCACGCCATTCATCACGGTTTTCTTTGAAGATAACAGTTTTGTAGTCGTTCCTTAAATATTCGTTGAATGCTTTCCATGCCTGTTTTTCAAGTTCAAGCCGGTCGACAAGGAATAGTACCCTTCTTGCATTCCCTGACCGCAGGAACAACTTAATTATGGTGGCGGCGGTAAGGGTCTTGCCGGTTCCGGTCGCCATCTCAAATAAAAATCTATCCTGTCCATGTTCAACTGCTTCCTGAATACTATGAACAGCCTTTAGCTGATAATGTCTGAGGAATCTTAGTTTATTCTGGTGGATATAATCCTGTCTGGTCTGTACGTTTTTCCAATTCGGGTCTTCTGAATATTGTGGTTTTTGGGTAAGTGCTATGTAATCTTCTCTGATATGTTCCTGTACAAGCATACCTATGTTAGGCTTGTATAAACCATATCCTTTTATTGAGGAAGGTTCAGGAAACTTAGTGATAATGTAAGGATTCCCCTTTTCAAGGTCCCATAGGTAATGTAGATTGCCATTGGAAAGCATCACAAACCGGCAATTGATGGATTTTGCATATTTCCTGGCCTGTTCCTTACCTGCCAGAGGATTCTTTGATTCAGACTTGGCTTCCAGGACTACCAATGGAAATCCTTTCTCATCCAGGAGTAGATAATCAATGAAGCCCTTGCTGGCATTTTCAAAATCTTCGCCCCACTCATCCTGAATCTTGTGGGTGATTTTTACATTGCTTTCAAGTACAACATTTGCTTTCCCGGATTTATCATCAACAAGCTGCCAGCCTGATTCTTCCAACAACTTATTAATCTTAATTCGAGCTTTTGCTTCTTTTAGAGACATGACTTAGACAAAAGAACATTAAAAGTAAACATTTCATTTTATTAAATATGTTCATAGCGTACAAGAATTCCCATTCTAAGTGTCTTTGTCTTGTTTAAGACAATCACTGATGCCCAAATATCCTATATGTCACTATGAGAGTGAACTAGGTTATTGCAATACGCTAAAATATAGCCTATTACATTTATAAAATTGATCACTTGATGAAATTTTGAATTAGCAATTTTCAAGATGGTCTCATGAAAACCCTACAAGCACTGTCTCACAGCCCTTAAATACTCCCATTATCTTATTTAAAGAGACTAATTGTGGCCTTTAAATCACTGCAAAGCCAATAACGATGGGAATTGGAGCAGGTTGATACTTCAATTCTAATGTACCCCTTCTTTGATAAGTTTTTCAGGTGTCTATAAACCCTATTATATTCCCATGATAGTAACGTGGAAGAAAGATCCCTGGCCTTGAATCCATTCTTACCTCTGTATCTTAATAGATATGCCCCCATCAGAACTATAAACTGAGTTTTTGAAAGCCCTTATTTGTCCTGCAACTCGTTAATGGCCTGGTAGTGCAAGCAGAGGAGCCAGGTGTGGCATCACCGGACCTGGCCATATCTTTCATGATAAATCTTAATATTCTTTTTTGCCATCTCAATTGACCTCTTCCTCACATACTCCTTTACCCGCCAGTCCTTGACTATGTCATTCAATGGTATGGTACTTAACAAATCAGGCATTTTATGTTCCTCGCTGTTGTTACTCTATCTGTTTAGGGGTCGCCTCTCCGGTCGGAAATCAATATCGCAGACCCGCCCCCGTCATTGTCCCGTTCCATCTATCTTCTTTTTCCGCCTGCGGCGGGGAAACTCTGATCATTTTAGAGCAAGACAAGGGCGATTGATCGTACGGTGGCGAAGCAACCGCCTCTTGCTCCAAAACCCCAGGAGCATGGTTTCCAATCCTACACCTGGGTAAAATATCATGCGCTTATTAGTTTTTTATAGATTCCGTATTTCTTCGAGATTTCTATCTGCTCATCAGTTAGCGAGAGGTATTGTGTGGTATTAAATAAAACTGGATTCTCAGAATTATTCTTTACGAACCTAATCAATGGCCTTTTTACGTCTCTTCTCCTATTCTTGGATTTTATTCTACATTCCTCACTACAAAATGAGGCTGAATTTTTTCTGTTTATGATTTTATTCCCACAAGCGGGACAAATTCGCTGATGGGAGTTAGTCAAATTAACTTGCCTTTCTACCATACCACTTAAAGGGTTATTATGGCTAATTGGAAGATCCTGATTTTCGGTTAATTTGGCTAAACTCTTTGCCTCTTTTCTGAGTAAGAGATCAAACTTCTTCTGCATAAGCTCTAACATGTAGTACTGAGTTCCCTGACCATATTTACCAAGAAGTTTTCTGAATCTTCTTCTTATGTAATCGTGCATTTTCTCATTCTTTTCTTTAAGGTCCTGCCAATATTCAGGATACCTGCCACGGCTTAAAAGATCAGCCTCTGACGGGCGGCACTTTGCAAAGCTTACCTTATCGTCATACATTAAAACCTCTTCAAAAGCAGCAACCAGGTCGTCCATCAAATATTTAATTTTGTGTGGCAATGTCAGATCATAGAGTGTTTTGATATCGAGTTTTTCAAGATACCTCATCTTAGTAACCTTGATCTCGACACGTAATAAATTCCGATTTAGTTTGCACTGGAATCCTTTATTATAAATCTTCAAAGTGTATTGCTGCTTCACTACCTGTTTCCCGCTTCTTCGAGCCTCCCCATACATCCTGTCAAAGATTTCTCCCTTGTAATTGATCAGGTTTTTGATGATTCTATGGGGAGTAAAGGGGATCTCAATGTTTAATCCAAATTCAAGATTGTGTAGTCTGCTGGCATTAAGATCAACACTAAAAACCTCGGTTAAATTGGCTAATGCTTTCTGAATATTCCCAATCCGGAAGTCGCTGTAATTGTTGCCGTTAGTATAATATTTGTGCAAACTCCCCTGTAAATTAATGTATCTGCCATCTTTGATAATGAACTTAAGATATTGATGTTCTGCCGTAAGAGTTTCAGTTCTTGCCTCGCCTGTCTTAACATCAAAAGAGGCTTTGAAGTTAAGCAGAGGGTGACATAATAATTCCTCTGTGCTTGGCCCTCTTATTTCAGCCTTCAGAAAATCAACCATTTGTCAAAACAATATACTTTTCCATCGCTCTTTCCAGAGTACTGAAGGCCCATGCCCACTTCCCAAATGCCTCATCATGTGGAAACCTTTCCCTTGTCTCCAGCCAATTGCCTTTATAGCTGCGTCCCTTTTGCACTCTGATAAGAATGACTTCATATCCCACCAGCATTCCCCGAAAACACTGGCGGTAGATCGCAGCTCTTGGCCCCCGGAGTACCTGGACATAGTCGTGTCCGTTTTTCCTCTTTGTTTGCGGTAATGTTTTCATAATGGGGACTATTTAACCCTTCTTTACCCTCAATGCCGCATTTACGATCTCGGACCATTTAAAATATGTCCGGTTACCGATCTTGTAAGACGGGATAATATTACGTTCTGTATACTTGTGTAAAGTAGAGTAGGCGATACCAAGTCGTTCTCGTACTTGCCTCCTTGATAAAAGCTCCTCTCCTTTAATAATTAGGCCAGGCGACGGCTTTAACCTCTCGTCAATAATACGCCTTAGGTGATCCTCAAATTCGTCCAGATGAAGGTCAATGACTCGAACTCTTTCCATTTTAGCTGCATTTTTCATGCTACCAAAATAGAGTCTCTGATAACCGATTTACTTCCGATTTTCCCGGACCTATGAAAATTTTATGATTAACTGGGACGAAGAAACCTGAATTGACTTCTTTTAAGGTTATAGACTTCTTCTATTGTGGACTTCTGGAAAGTCCGATCGCTATAACCCTTCATTCCGGCGACAGAAAAAAACTTTACCAATGAATTCCGTCTATCCTGATACTCTATCCAATACTTGAAATACCCCCATTTATGTAAAACCTCACCAAGTACAGCAAGATCCTGACCCTTCCCTAACCATACATATCTGCCTGTGAATTGTGAGTATGAAATTAAACCTCCTTCTTTTAATTTATTTATTGCTGAGTTAAACAAATCCTCCGACTTGAACAACTCCATCAATGGGATGTCTCTTAATGGCGTTAATTTTCTCAGATTGCTTTTCCTGATACGACTATTAACCCAATCCAAAGCTATCTTTTGCTTATCGGCATTGTGCCAATTATTTAAGATGTCTAAGAAATTACCGTCACTTCCAAACTCCGCTTTCCAGGTATTCAGGATCTCCTTCTTTCCCCTATATTTTTTTAACTGGTAGGTCAAAAAACTCGGAATAAGGTCATTTGAAAGGCTGTTGATCTTTGATACGATCTCCTTATTAATCTGCAACTGTGAAACAGGGTGGCCCGAATTTTTCGGGACATAAATGAACTTCCCATTCGATTCCTTTAGAATGAAATCCTCATTAATTATTATCTCATATCTATCGTCAAAGGAAACATATAGAGTATCGAGATCCATGCCGTGGAAGAGGAATCGGTTATCAGGAAGGACATCAAATTCCTTTCTTTCGATAAGATTAAACGAGGAGTCGTAGTATTCAAGGATTGCTTTCCTGTAATAAAAGTGGTTTGCTACGGTCTGCCAGGGAGCATTTGCCATTGGAGTTATGTTAAAATTACGCACCGAATACCGCACCTAAGAATAACAATGCCCTGTAATAACTTGTATTACAAGGCATTGAGAGTCTTGTTAGTAGCCCCACCAGGAATCGAACCTGGATTTCAGGTTTAGGAAACCCGCGTTCTATCCATTGAACTATAGGGCCGCCTCTTTGCAGGCGCAAATGTAAATTATTTTTCGGTTATCGCAAAAAATCAGCACCCGCCCGAAGGCTTCTTCTTCGCCTTTGACGCTACGGGAGGCTTGACAGCCTTTACAGCCGTTGCGCCTCCCTCGGTGGCAACAATGTTCCCGCCGCCCAGGGCGGCAGCAGCGCTCTTGCGGAAGTCGTACTTCGCAAACTCTTCATTGGGGCTTGTCTGGGAGGGCGCCTGCGGCGAAAGAATGTTCCCGAACCAGTAGTTCAGTCCACCCTCGAGCACGAAGTTGTTCTCATAACCGAGCTGCCTGGTGATCATCCATGCCTGGTTCGCGTAAACAGAGCCATTGGAATATAAGACGTTCATATAGGCATCCTGGTGGAGGATATCAGTGTACTCATCGGAAAGAAGGCTGCTGAGCGGGATGTTGATTGCCCCCTCCATATGGTAAGCATCAAACTCCTCCGGTGTGCGCACGTCAATGAGCCTGAGTGACGGGTCTTTCTGCACCAGCATGTCAGCCACCACGTCGGGTGAAACAAACTGGACTCCGGCCCCGGCCTCCTGCAGCAACTCGTCGGCTGTCAGCCGGAAGTGCTTCACTCTGTCGGGCGGAACGGCTGCAATGATTATCCCCAGCGGGATCACAAAAAGCGCAAGTAATCTAAGCGGTTTCATCCTGTTGATTTTTTTGTTGTTACAATATAACCAAAATATCCGGCGCAGGGTTTATTCTCCACGCCCCCGGCAATCAGTACTCCTCCCTCGGGAATTTCCTTTCAGCCCACTCGGCCACAGCGAACATGCCAATAGCAGCAATAATAAGCAGCAGCCCGAAGAGCCCGTCAGACATGCCAAGTTTTTCACTCACCTTTGGTTCGCCAAGGTATCTGGCCATATACATCTTCTCCCAAAGGGGATATGTGAATGCAAATCCGTAAACCCCAATGAAGAGTCCTGCAACAAACACCATCCCGTCAATCTTGCCTATAGCAGCGCCGCAGAAGCTGGTGCCCGGGCAGAACCCGCCCATGATGAAGCCTGCACCCATCACCACTCCGCCAATAATGGCAGAAGTGAGATACGTCGGGTTAACATATATCAGATCGAGGTCAACCCATCCGAACAGGCTCATGAAGAGCAATCCAAGCATGCATGTTATGGCCCCGGTGAAGAAGACCTTCAGAACGACGGTGTCATAGCCGTAGAAGATGCCGGCGAGCTTGCGGCTCGATGAAAAGCCGGAGCTCTCGAGCACCCATCCGAATGCTATGCCTATAAAGAATGCCAGGAGAAAGTTGGTGTTCTCCGATATTATTCCATTTGGTGCCAGTGGTCCCATTGATTTCCTCCTTTCATTAAATCCAGTTTCTCCTGAAGAAATATGCCAGAGCGAAGGCTGTTCCGAAGATAGCCATCATTGTTACGAATCCTCCCAGCGAGAGAACGCCCATTCCGCTGAGGGCAGAGCCGCTGGTGCAACCCCGGCCAAGCTGCGAGCCAAAACCGAACAGTATACCTCCTGCCAGTGCGAATATCAGTCTGCGGCGGGAAGTGATTTTCGGCGAATGTTCCACTTTCAGCTTCAGCCTTCCGGCCACAGCGCCGGAGAGGAATCCTCCGACAATGACACCCAGCATCTGGAAAACCAGCCATGACTTCATCGGGCTGCCGCTGTGTGATCCGGCATACTCCTTCATAAAGGGCATTGTTTCCGATGCATTCCTGTCAACTGCCTCAATGGTCGTTGCAACGACGCTTTTAACGGCGCCGCTGGCCCCCAGACCCCTGCCCGAGACAAAGTTGGCGGCAAGCAGTACGAGGCCAAGCAGCACCCCGCCCAGGTAAGGGTTCAGGTACCTCCTGCTCCTCTCATTTGTTGTATTGTTGCTCATTTTATGTTGAATTTTATTGTGATCAGTATAACCAGCGGCTCACCTGGCCGGCGAAGACAAATATGAACCTGAACATAAAACTTCCCAGCAGTACCAGTACGCCCGGAATCACCGCAGGGATGTGTTTTCCGCGGAGTTCCATCAGGTCAAGGACACCGGGAATGATTATCCCCAGTATCACCACAAAGATCCAGAATACCATCGTATAAGGCCCGCCGAGGAAGAGCTCAGCTGCCTCTATCTGAACCTGGGTGCTTGCCAGGAAACCCATGAACATGTGAACTATCAGGAAAAGCTCCACCCCGAGTATTATCAGGTCTATCTTTGTGAACAGCAGCCTTTCTTCCCTGTTTTTGGACATCAGTACTATTGCTGCTGCACCGGCCGAAAGTCCAGATGCCAGGAATAGAGGTCCGAGCACCGAGGTGTTCCACAGCGGCCTGGCATTGAATGCCGAAAGCAGTATCCCGGTATACACTCCGGTGATGATTGCAAAGATCAGTATCACCCAGGCAAGCTGCTTCTTATACTTGTTGAAGAAGACTTCCAGGTCCTTGAGCCAGTTGTACTTCCAGTCCCATCCAGGGAAAAACTCCCTGATGTGAAGCGCGCACCAGATGAATGATGCGGTGGTTATCACCAGCAGTGTCCAGGCGCCCCATGACATGGGAGATTCAAGCCTTATTGTGGTATAGAGCTGCCAGAAGAATGCCTTGTGACGCAGGTCATAGAAGAGTGCGGCCAGGCCAAGCACCAGGGCTATCGGGGCAAGGAAGGGCACCCGGCGCACTGCCGAGCGGTATTCGTTCTCCTTGCCCATCAGGTAGTAGAGAGCCGCAAAGAAGAGCACACCGGCAGCAAGCCCTCCGAGAAAAAGGTACAGAGGTATCGGCCAGTGCCAGATATGCAGTTGAGGGTCAACCATCAGGTTCTCCCTTCCGCTTATGATAAGTTCTTCGTTCATGGTCCGGTCAGATTAGGAAATAGAGATGTGGTTTCGTTCCTGCCTCGGGTATGAGGGTCTTGTACTTGCGCTTTTTAAGCACCATACTCACATCGCTGTTTGGATCATCGAGGTCACCGAAGTACATGCACTTGGTCGGGCATACCGACACGCATGCCGGTTTCATCCCCTGGCTGACCCTGTGAACGCAGAAGGTGCATTTGTCAACATAACCCTCTGGATGAGGGTAACGGGCGTCATAGGGACATGAAGCAATACACGCTCCGCACCCAATGCATTTGTTCGGTTTGACCAGTACGATCCCCCCGTCGACTATATGACTTGCACCCGTGGGGCAGCACCTCACACATGGGGCATTCTCGCAGTGATTGCACCTCTCTGAACGAAGCTCAATCTCCAGCTGCGGGTAGGTGCCGTCCATCACTTCCACCACCCAGTCACGGCAGTATCCGATCGGCACATTGTTCTCGGTCTGGCATGCAACGACACAGTCACTGCATCCGACACACTTTTTGGTATCGACAGCCATTGCGTATCTCATGACACCACCTCCTCTCCTGCCAGGTCAGTAATAAAGGTCACGAAGTTGCCGCGCATGCCTGTACCTCCCATTACGGGATCGACAAGCACCTTTGTGATGAGGTTTGTGTCACTGGCCCCCTTTCCGTAAGACCGTCGCAGCTTTTTCTCCTGGTGCCCGAATCCGTGAACCATGTATACCGAGTCCCACCGGATCCGTTCGGTCACCCTGACCTTAATCGGGAACTCAGACCTCTTTCCGTCCTGGTTTACCAGGTGAACATACTGTCCGGTGCTCAGTCCCCACTCTTTTGCAACACGCGGATTAACCCATACGCTGTTTTCATCCATCAGGTCAGTCAGGTTCGGGTTATTTGCAGTGCGGCTGAAGGTATGCATAGGGGCCCTGCCGTAATTGAGCCGGTAATATCCGGCCGGCGGCTCCTCATGAGCTGTATACTTTGGCATCGGGTCGAACCCGGCTCCTTCCAGCGCGGTTGAGTAGAGCTCTATTTTCCCGGTGGCAGTATAGAATTCCACGTCCTCATCAGGATAGAAGAAGAGGTTATCAGCAGTGCGGTCAAAGGTTTTGACTCCGATCTTCTTCATCTCCTCAAGACTGCTTCCCACCTGTTTCAGCTGCCAGTCAAGCTGATCTTCCATCTTCTCAAACGGGAAATATTCAATCACCCCCAGTCTTTTTGCAAGCTCCCTGGCCATATAAAATGCCGGCTTTGTGTCGTGCATGGGTTTGGCAGCAGGTGCCCTGAGGGCGATCTGCGGTTTGCGGTGCGGTCCGACCCTCAGGTCATCATATCTCTCGAGGTAGGTGCACTCGGGAAGAACAACATCAGCCCAGCCTGTTATTTCCATGGGCATTGTATCTATCACCACCAGCAGCTGCAGCTCCTGGATGGCCTTGAGGGTATTGGCCTGGTTGGGAAGGGTCTCCATCAGGTTTGTGCCGTTGACTATCCATCCCTGGAATTTGCAGTTGCGGCTCGGATCAGGCACCGTGGCGTCGCATACGCCGTTGGCAAGTACCGTGTCAGCAAGCTTGTACAGATCGGGAAACTCAGTCCTCCAGGTTCTCTTTGGGGTGGGATAGGCAGGATGAGGCGGCTCGGGCAGCTCGAAGGTTTCGGTGCGGAAGAAGCCGCCCCTCCGCCCCCATGAGCCCAGCAGTGCATTGAGAATTGCCACAGCCCTCAGTCGCTGCGTGTCATCACCGTACCAGGTGACATGACGGCCCGGGTGGACTATCACTGCAGGTGAGGCGTTGGCCATTTCACGGGCAGTCTCACGTATGACCGTCGGATCAATTGTTGTTATGCCGTAAGCCCATTCAGGGGTCATGTTCTTAACATGCTCCTTAAGGTATTCAAAACCGTAGGTATATTTCTCAACATAAGGCTTGTCATACAGCTCCTCAGTGATGATTACGTTAATCCATGCCAGCAGAAGGGCAAGGTCGGTTGCCGGTTTTATCGGCAGCCAGTATTTTGACTTGCCGGCAGCAGTGGAGAACCGGGGGTCAACGGTTATGATTGTTGCTCCCTTGTCTATGGCGTCAGACATCTCCTGGACCTGTCCGTTATGCATATTCTCGCCGAGATGACTTCCGATCAGGACAAGACACCTGGTATCACGGATATCAAGAGGCTCGGGGCTGTCAAGCGCTTCTCCGAAGGTTGCCTGGAAGGCCACTTCGCGCGGACCGCGGCACTGTGCGTAGGATGGCGCTGCAATATGTGGCGAACCGAGGGCACGAAGAAGGGTTGAGAAATATTTCCCTCCCGAACCGTGGGTGAAGAGTGCGATGCATTCCGGTCCATGCTCTGCAGAGATCACCTTTATCTTTTCGGCTATGTAGTCAAACGCCTCTTCCCATGTAGCTTCGCGGAAGCTCTGCATGCCGCGCTCTTCTGTGCGTATCAGGGGTTTGCGCAGACGGTCCTCGTCGTGGTACATGCCCACTCCGCCGGTGCCGCGCGGACAGAGACGGCCGTTGCAGTTGAGGTCTTCACTGTTCCCGATAATCTTCTGAATTGATCCCTTGTCGTCCCTGTATACCCATCCTGCACACTTCCAGAAACATACCTCGCAGTATGTGGGGGTGCGGCCGGTCAGGGCAACATAGGAGGCCTTCCGGCCGTCAGTGATCTCCGAGGCAAGGAGCCGCAGTCCGGCGGCACCGGCCATGACAGCTCCTGCTCCCATCGCTGAGATCCTGATGAATTGCCTGCGTGTTGCCATGCTATAGTATTGATTTGCTGTTTGTTCAGGTTCGGATCAGCAGCAGAGACGTGAATTCCGTAACTGCTCATACGCTGACCAACGAAATTACTGTTTTAAAACTAACAGCAATTCTAAAATGATTTTTATGATACCTGCGAACAGGAAAAGTGTTCAGGAAAGCTTCTTATACCTGAATCTTACCGGACCGGCATTACCGGTTCGTCTCCTGAGGTTTTCATCATACTCCGAGAAACTGCCCTCAAACCAGACCACTTCTGAATCACCTTCGAAGGCGAGGATATGTGTTGCAACACGGTCAAGGAACCAGCGGTCATGGGAGATTATAACGGCGCAGCCGGCAAAATTATCAAGACCCTCTTCCAGTGCCCTGAGTGTGTTCACGTCAATGTCATTGGTAGGCTCGTCAAGGAGCAGCACGTTGGCACCGCTCTTCAGCGTCAGCGCGAGGTGGAGCCTGTTGCGCTCTCCGCCGGAGAGAACGCCGCACTTCTTCTCCTGGTCGGCACCGGTGAAGTTGAACCGGGCAGCATAGGCTCTTGAATTAACAGGCCTGTTGCCAACCAGAATCTCATCCTGGCCGCCGGAGATAACTTCATAAACGCTCTTTTTCGGATCAATGGCGGCATGAGCCTGGTCAACATAACCCAGGGTAACCGTTCCTCCAACCTCAAATGTGCCCCTGTCAGTGGTCTCCTGACCCATGATCATCCGGAAAAGAGTGGTCTTGCCTGCGCCATTGGGGCCGATTACTCCTACGATTCCGTTGGGTGGAAGGCTGAAATCAAGGTCTTCAAACAGGATTTTCTCACCGAAGGCCTTGGTGACGCCTCGTGCTGTTATCACCTTGTCACCAAGTCTCGGACCATTGGGGATGAATATCTCGAGCTTCTCCTCCTTCTGTTTCACATCCTGGTTAAGGAGGTTCTCATATGCACTCAGACGGGCTTTGGACTTGGCGTGCCTTGCCTTGGGTGACATGCGCACCCACTCAAGCTCCCGCTCCAGTGTCTTGCGCCTCTTGGTACTGCCCTTCTCCTCCAGCTCCAGCCGTTTTGCCTTCTGCTCAAGCCATGAGGTGTAATTGCCTTTCCATGGAATTCCTTCGCCGCGGTCGAGCTCCAGTATCCAGCCCGCAACATTGTCAAGGAAGTACCGGTCATGTGTGATGCAGATGACTGTACCCTTGTACTGCCTGAGGTGGGTCTCAAGCCACTGTACGCTCTCCGCGTCGAGGTGGTTGGTGGGCTCGTCAAGCAGCAGCACGTCAGGCTCCAGCAGCAGCAGGCGGCATAGGGCCACACGGCGCCGCTCGCCTCCGGAAAGAATGTTGACGGGAGTCGATGGCTCGGGACAGTTAAGGGCATCCATCGCTCTTTCGAGCTTATGCTCAAGATTCCAGCCGTCAAGTGCGTCGATCTTCTCCTGAAGTACCGCCTGCCTGGCCATCAGCTTCTCCATGACATCAGGATTCTCATATACCTCGGGCTCACCGAAGCGGAGATTGATCTCCTCGTACTCCCTGAGCACCGAGACAACCTCTGCGGCACCCTCCTCCACTATCTCACGTACCGTCCGGCTTTCATCCATCAGCGGATCCTGCGGCAGATGCCCCACCGTATAACCGGGAGAAAACACAACCTCTCCCTGGTACTCCTTCTCAAGACCTGCTATGATCCTGAGCAGAGTGGATTTGCCGGAGCCGTTCAGACCGATAATGCCGATCTTCGCTCCGAGAAAAAATGAGAGTGATATGTCCTTGATTACCTGCTTATGGGGAGCGTAGCTCTTGCTGACCCTGTACATTGAAAAAATGATCTTCTTGTCGTCTGCCATGGCAATTTGGTTAGACGACAAAAATAATCATTTTGTATGCCATTTCAGATTAAGACCCGCAGTGTCGAACCTGACTCCCACGGGTGTTATGCTTGATGAAAGCAACTCCCGTACCCGCCGTGCCGGCACCCTGAGACCTTCAGACCTCAGACCTTCAGACCTTCAGACCTTCAGACCTCAGTCCTTCAGACCT
>Ga0209604_1000184_pt1 | contig 61722 bp, 55 predicted proteins | sample AD_UKC097_MetaG_FD_184405 | JGI IMG/M metagenome (GOLD analysis project Ga0209604, IMG submission 184405) | Active sludge microbial communities of municipal wastewater-treating anaerobic digesters from USA - AD_UKC097_MetaG (SPAdes) (version 2) | ecosystem: Engineered > Bioreactor > Anaerobic >...
TGAGTGTTGACCTATAGCGCCGTCCACCAGCGCTTTTAATGAGTTTCTGACCGCGGGGTCATAAAAAATATTAATAACCACGGAGTCGAAATCATAGGTTTTGGCATCGCCGGAGGTGAGGCCTATTTCGGCAAAAGTTTTCATTACCACTTTGCGGGCGTTGCTTCGGAGGGTATCGGTAGCGCCTTCGGGGATATAAATCCCGACAGGGTATTTGCCAGCGGAAACATAGTGTTTCAGTGATTGTTTGTCGAGAGGTTTGTTGTCCACCGTTTCCACAATTGTAAAAGCTTTGGTGTCGTCAAGGCCATTTTTTATGGCTATCCCAAGGCTGTCGTTTTGAGGGTTGGAGAACAACATGGATATTTGCTTGTCGGCGGTGGAGTTTAGGGCACTGTCTTCAATAACCGTCATCACAAACACCAGTATCATAGGCATAATGAAAAGCGATATCATGCCAGCCCTGTCGCGGATCAGCAGTAATATTTCTTTGACAAATGATGCAAAAAACTTGTTCATAACAGGTATTTTAATCCCTTAAATCTACTCCGGTTAATTTTAAAAATGATTCTTCCATGTTGCTGCATCCGGGAGTTTTGCTGATGAGTTCTTTAGGAGACCCCTGGATGATGATTTTGCCATTATCCATAAATGCTACTCTGGAACACAGGCATTCGGCTTCCTGCAGGTAATGCGAGGTGTAAATGATAGTGGTGCCGGTTTTGTTTAGTTCTTTGAGGTATTGCACCATCAGGTTTCTCGATTGTACGTCAACGCCCACGGTAGGTTCATCCAGAATGAGTATTTTGGGGTTATGCAAGAGGCCGGCAACCAGGTTTATTCTTCTTTTCATGCCTCCTGAAAAAGTGCTGATTTTCTTATTGAGGCTATCCTGCAGGCCGAGCAATTCGACATACATATTGATTCGTTCTTTCAGCATTACCCCTTTCAGACCATACATTCTTCCGATAAATCGCAGGTTTTCGTAGGCGGTGAGGCTGGGATAGAGGGCAATATCCTGGGGAACAATACCGATAATGTGTTTTATCCTTTCTGTATCTTTTCTTACGGATAGTCCGTCGATAAATACGTCTCCTTTACCGGGTGCGAAAAGTCCGCAAAGTATTGAAATGGTGGTTGTTTTGCCTGCTCCGTTGGGGCCGAGGAGACCAAAAATCTCTCCCTGGCGTATTTTCAGGGATATGCCGTCAACGGCAGGTTTTTTGTTCCCTTTGTAAGTTTTTGACAGGTTAATAATTTCAATAATAGTTTCTTCGGCCATTGATCAGCTTTTTCTTTCAGTTTTCAAGGGTTCAAAATTAGGCACTTTCTGCTGATTTCAGAATTTTATTTTTTTTAATTTTTTAAAAATCTTCTCTTCCTGTTCGGCGCAATCCATTACAATTTCGGCGAGTTGGTCGTAAGAAAATTCCGGTTCGAATCTGTTTTTGCAGTTTCGCGCACCCAGGTAGGAGAAATTACGCCATCGGTCACCGGCTTTTCCCATGTCGATGGCGAGTTCTTTCAGCTCATCGCGTTGCAGCAAATCGGCGGCTTCGTTCAGGAAGGCTCCATAAATAAAGCGGTATCCGGCGCCTCCGGTACCTATCTCTTCCAGGTTCAGGATGGCTTGCATCAGGTACTGTGATGCTACCTTGTTGCCTTTTTTTGCTGGCCATTTTCGCAATTGTTTCGAAAAAAACTTAATGCCTTTGATACCCACCATCCAAAAAGGAAGGTCGAGCATTTCATGGCAGCTTTTTTTGATTCCCCATATTGCAGGCATTTTAAAATCAACGGCATTGGGAATTTTTGTCATATAATACATTTTGCCATGAGGGGCAAAGGCGCCTTTGGCATAACGTACGCGCATCAAGTCGTCGTATGAAATTATATTTTCGCCATCTACCACACTATCGGCCACAAAATAGTTGTTATTTTCTTTTCCATACACAACCATGTTGTGCATATTGTAATGCATGCGGTATTCAGGTGGAAAAAAAGGTAACTGGAAAACACCCACCTGCACGCCCACAGGGATGCCTTGGTCGAGTACCCGGTCGAGTTCGTCCATGGCTTTTTTCGGGTCGCGGTAGGTGTTGCGCACATATGATATTCCCAGGTTTTTGCAGGTACGGCTGAAAACAAGGCCTGGCAAAGCTCTGAAGGTGGTGGCGGGGGAATAGTTCATTTTTAGAAAGGGCAGATGGCCAAAATAATACCCGGCGCCAATGCCAAAAACCATGGGTTCGGTAATTTTTATGTTATAGTATCCCAGCATATTGACGGTAGCGCCACTTTCGCAATGGGCAGATAGTTGCATGTGGTCGAAATTCATCTTCATATAACGTGTTGGTATTTAATGATATAAGTGGTCAATATCTTTTAATTCATCTATGGAAATGCCAAAAAAGTCGGCATAGCGTTTCAGTGTTTCGTCTTTCAGTTTTTTGAATATTTTTACTTTCAGGTGTCTTTTAACCCGCCATTTGGCTATGCCAATATATTGGGCAAGGGTTTTCAGATCGAAAAAGCATTTTTCCATATAATAGGCAATGGGGCTAACTTCGCCGTTAATCACCTGTTGCCTGGCTATGTTTATCCTTTCTTTAATTATTACGAGACTTTGGTTAACCACGGGATCGCGGCCACCCCAATCGGATTTCATGTCGTGTGAAAAATGGCCGTTTTTTTCCATCTGGTAATGCGTGATTTTAAATTTTCTATGGTCAACGTCCAGGTTTTCGAGGTCTACGATATGACTTTTGTTGTTGTCTTTTTTTTCTTTGCCCATAAAGATTTCGTGTAATTATGCTTTTAATTTTCGGTTTTGAGAAAAATTTTCATTTCGGCCTGGGCCAGGAGCTGCTTATCGCAAAATACTTTGCTGCTGATGATGGTGGCTTCCAAAACTTCGTATTCTACCTGTATTTCGGTAATTATCTCGGTGTTTACCCTGGGGAGGCTGAAAATTTTGAGGTTGCTCACGGCGCCAATGAATCCGATAGGGATTTTTTCGTTTTTTGATTGGCACAGGTATCCGACACCCAGGGCAGCAGATTGTGCTATGTTTTCAATGATTCCGGGTTCCTGCAGGCAGTTGTCGGATACAAAAATATTATCCGGTGAGATTTTCAGGCCGCTGACGGTTTTTTTGCCGGCAGCCGAAATCAGTTTATCCACCATGACAATGGGCGGCCTTTGAGGGATAAGTTTAAGAATTTCACTACCTTGTGCAATCATAAATTATTGGATTAGATACTCCCACAGGGGGCCTTTTTTGTTTCGCAGCGTTCGCATTTTATTTGTAATGGCCGAGGTATCTTCGTCGGGGAATACCCACCGTCTCTCGGTGTTTTTGGCACGTGTCTTCAGAGTGTCGGTGTTCACCTCTTTTGAAATATAATATCTGGGCTCCAGGAGGAGGTCGTTTTTATCAATAATGTTTTCATGTACAGCAATTTCATGGAGTCTTGTTCCGGGGTATATCCTCATGCCGACAAAAGGAAAAAAGACCGTATTTTTTATTTTTTTGCTGTTTTCAAAGGTTTCGTTGATGGTGTCGTCCGTTTCGCCATAGCCGGCCAGAATCAGGAAATGGGCAAAGGGTACCTCTGCCAGGTTGCATAGCTCGCTTTGCTGCAAGATGTCATCAACGGAGAAATGCTTTCCATAGCTTTTGAGAGCCTGGTTGCTGATTGATTCGGTCCCGAATTCGATATGGGTGAGCCCGGAGGCTTTGAAAAGCTGCAAAATTTCAAGAGTTAACCCTTTGGGATAGAAATAGGCTCCCCATCTGATTTTTATCCCCGACCTGATGATTTTTTCCGCCAGTTCGATGTTGTAGTCGTTTTTCATATTGAACACCGAATCAGTAAAGAAAATATAATCAATGCCTCTGTCGCGGTATAGTTTACTTATGTTCTCCACAATAAGGTCGGTGTTCAGTGTTCTGACAATGCGGCCTTCAATTACTGGGTAGGTGCAATAAACGCAGTTAAAAGGGCATCCGCGTTTTGTCTGTATATTGAGCATACCGCTGTGATGCCAGTAAAAATCAATGAGGTTTTCATCAAAACACAACTGCAAATCAGCAGGATGCATTTTTTTGTTATTAACATTGATTATCCCGTTTTTTTCGTACACCAGTCCGCCGATGTGATCCACCGGTTTTCCGGCATCCAGGTTTGTAATTAACTCAACCAGAGATTCTTCGCCTTCGCCCACTACTGCATAATCAGGTTTTAACAGGCTGAATAATTGCCGGGGAAAGATACTGAAACCTGCACCTCCTATAAATAGTTTGTAATCAGCGTGATAGTTTTTCCGAAGCAAATCAATGATGGTTTTGTATCCCTTGATAAAATTCGTTGGGTCGTAGGAATTTGCCCCGTCGATATTGCGTATGGAAAAAGCAATGTATTTGGGAGATAATTGGTTTATTGTCCGGAGAAAATCATCCGGTTTGGACAGGTTGAAGTCGAACAGGGTAACCTTGTATTCCGGAAGTTTTTGCTCAATAAAGGTTGACAGGTATGAAATTCCTATAGGGTAAACCGGGTAGGGGACCGTCAGGGTATTGAGTGAAGCTATCAGGATATTTTTTTTTGTTCCGTTCATGGGGTTTGTTTCCAAAAGTAATAATAGTTAAACCATTGTAACGGATATTTCATGACAATATTTTCCAGTGTTGTAACATATTCATTTACAATGGTTTTCAATGCTTTTTCACGATGGTGATAGCTTGCGAAATTCTCCAGTTTGCGTGGTGCCGACGCATAGAAGTGATAGTGAGATGCGCTTTCTTTCATGGCAAAGACATAAACTACCGGTACGTCATATTTACCAGCCATATAAAACGGGCTCACAGGAAAATCCGCATCCTGACCAAGAAATTTGCAGGTAATAGTTTTATTTCCAGGCAAATAACGATCACCGTTCATGGCAATAATTTCTTTATTTGCGAGGGCTTCACTAATTTGTTCCAGATGGGAGAAACTATCTTTGATGATGATAAATCCTACATTTTTGTTTTCGAGTACGGAAGCGAGGTATTTTTTGATGTTTTCGTGTTCGGCGTCGTACATCAGGATATTGATGCGTGTATTAAGGCGTTCGAGAAGCTGGCCGGCAATTTCCCAGTTGCCAACGTGTGCATTGACAAGTATGCCGCCCGTTTGGGCTTCGGCCAATGCACGCAGGTGGTTTTCGCCGTCAAAGTTGTATGTGAACCCGGTATAACTACCCGTAAGAAGTGCTATTTTGTCCACGATGACTTTACCCAGCATGCAAAAATTTTTATAGGTGTTCAGTACAGATCGTATTTTGCTGTAATGATGAATCTTATGGAAATAAAAGAATATTGCTTTTTTTGCTTTAGAGGCAGAAAACAGGAAATATACTGCTACGAATTGGAGAAAAAAGTAGGCAAAAGATACCCCTAAATGTTTTATGATAAAAACAAATATTTTATAACCGGTTACGCCTCCGCGGGTTTTCCCTTCCCATTGCGTCATTTGTATCTTCTGATTTTATACTACGGTGGGGTTGACGCGTGCCATGACGTACTCGTAGAAATCCTGCAGGGTACGCACATTAGCCATTTCTTCGCCCTTTACCTTGAAACCAAAGTTTTTTTCGATAATTACAATGATATCTACAAAGTCCAGGCTATCAATACCCAGGTCGGTTTTTAATAAGGCTTCAGGTTTGAGCTGGTCGGGTTCCAGTTCAAATTCTTCTACTAAAAAAAGATTTATTTTGTTGATTACTTCTTGTTTATCCATATAAATTGGTGGTTTTACCTTGCTTTTTTTATGATTAATGATGAATTGGTGCCGCCAAAACCAAAAGAGTTCGACAAAAATATATCAAAATCTTTAGTCAGCGTTTGTGGGACGATATTTAGTTTTTCAGAGTATTCGTCGGGTTCTTCAAAGTTGATATTTGGTGCAATAAACGAGTTTTGCATCATCAGAGTGGAATATACTATTTCGCTTGCTCCTGCCATCCAGCATTCATGGCCGGTCATTGATTTGGTGGAGCTGACGGGAGGGCAGCCATCGGCAAAAACATCGGCCAGGGCGATGGCTTCGGCGATGTCGCCGTGTATGGTAGAGGTAGCATGAGCGTTGATGTATTCAATATCGCGGGGGGTCATTCCGGCATCTTTCAACGACATCCGGATGGCGCGTATCAGTCCTTCGACATTGGATTGTGAAATATGCTCGCCGTTGGATGAAAACCCGTAACCTGCCACTTCGGCAAGTATGGGGGCGCCTCGTTTTACGGCTGATTCGTAACTTTCCAGAATAACTGTAGCAGCTCCGCCGCTGGGTACCAGCCCGTCGCGGTTTTTGTCGAATGGGCGTGATGCTTTTTGCGGTTCTGCTTCCCGGACAGAAAAGGCACTCAATGCGTCGAAACTGCCCATGGCAAAAGGATTTACTTCCTGGGCGCCGCCGCACACTATCATGTCTTGCAATCCGTGTTTAATAAGAAAATAGCCGAGGCCAATGGCATGCGATCCGCTGGCACAGGCAGCGCTAACCGTGAAATTGATACCGCGCAGTTTGAAAATCACCGAAAGGTTCATACTGACGGTAGAATTCATCGCCTGAAAGATATATCCGGAGCCGAGCAGCATAGTGTCTTTTTTTTCGCGGACAATGTCGGTAGATTCAATCACTGCCGCCGAGGAACTGTCGTTGCCAAACAGTATACCGGCTTCGTGCTGCTGGAGGTAGTCACTATCAATGCGGGCATTTTTTAAGGCTTCGAGGGTGGACAGGTAGGCATATTCGCCCTGATCGGCCAGCCCTACTCTCAACCGCCTGTCAAGGATACCTTTTAGGTTGGGTTTTTCGATTATGCCCGAAAGGGCCGAACGAAATCCCAGTTCTTTGCGCTCCTTCAGGAACCCTATTCCAGAGCGGCCATGATATAATGAATCTTTTACCTCTTCCAGGTTTTTTCCTATGCACGAATATATTCCCAGGCCTGTGATGACAACTCTGTTCATTGTTTGTGATTGGTGATTAGACATTAGTCATTGGTCAATAGTCAATAGTCAATAGTCAATAGTCAATAGTCATTAGTCATTAGTCATTAGTCAATAGTTATTAGTCATTAGTCATTAGTCAATAGTTATTAGTAAATGTTACAAGCCAATAGCCGTAAGGCATTATTAATGGCCAGTGGCCAATGGCTGATGGCTAAGTATAAATTCCTCCATTGACAGAAATTACTTCGCCTGTTACGTACGAAGCTTTTTCGGAAGCCAGGAATCCAACAACTTCGGCAACTTCTTCGGGGGTGCCAAAACGTCCGGCCGGTATCATTTGCTTTAACATCGTTTCGTCGAGGTCTTTGGTCATGTCGGTTCTGATATATCCGGGCGCCACCGCATTAACAGTAACATTTTTTTTGCCTACTTCCTGTGCCAGAGCCTTGGTAATGCCTATCACGCCGGCTTTAGCGGCAGAATAATTTACCTGTCCCGGTAAGCCTTTTATGCCCGAAAGGGATACTATATTGACTACCCGGCCATATTTGTTTATGAGCATATCCTTTATCAGGCGGCGGGTAATGAAAAAAAGACCGTTCATGTTGGTATTCATTACTTGCTCCCATTCTTCGTTTTTCATCCACATCAGCAGGGCATTTTTTCTTATGCCCGCGTTGTTGACCAGCACCTCGATATATTTATCCGGATTGTTTTTATACCACTGCTCCAATGCGCTTTCAATACTTTCCTGCTTCGAAATGTCAAAAGGCAGCAATTCGCCTGTACCGCCATTTTGGGTTATCCCGGCCAGGGTTTCTTCGGCTGCTTCTTTGCCCGAGAGATAATTTACAAGTACATGGTATCCCATTGCAGCCATTTTAAGACATACAGCCCTGCCAATGCCTCTTGAACCTCCTGTGACCAATGCTATTTTCATATTTGTTTCGTTGTTATCCGATAGTTATGTTGTTGTGTTAATTATCATTATGGTTTTATGATAATTACATTTTATTCTAAATGATTGAAATTTAATTAAATGTGTGAAAAATATTTTTTATTAATAGGGTGCAAAGATAATATAATTTTTTTTACCGTAATAAAATTTTTGGGGGAGAAAGGCGTCAATTTTTTGGTTTGTTATCTGCTTGTGAAGTCTTTTTATCTTTCTTAAAATTAATGACATACAAAATGTACAAACCAAACGCATGCAACACCAGCAGCAGGAGGACAAAACTTATGGTTTTAATTACATTTATTCCGGCTATGTTGTTGTGCTTTATCAATGAGCCCTCAGGAGTTCTGATAACAGGGTTTAAATATATCCTGGTATAGCCGTTCCAGGGCTCCGTGTCGTATATTTCGGCCCTGATATAAGAATCGGATGGCTTTATGTCGTATGAGATTTTGTTTTTGCCTGTTTCGCTTTTTACTGTTTGTCCCCAATTGCTTTTTAAGATGATGGAATCGGAAGCTTTTTCCAGCAGCAGTTCGTAAGTGTTTCCGGTGACCGTGACACTAATTATGCGGTTCATTTCCTGCCCGAGCCATCCTCTTGTGGCGTAAAAATTGCCTTGTTGTAAACTTTTTGTAATGGATTCCCCGCTCAGGCTATCAGTGTTTATCATGGTCCAGCATACGCCGTTGCTGCCGTCGCTAATGCCGTGAGCATCGTCGTTGCCCATAACCCATACAGCATGGCCGTTAGTAAGAGCGTCATCCCAGGCTCTTACCGAAGTGGCCACAGGACTTATGCCTTCAATAAAGTCATAGTTGGTAAGGTATTTCAGGTCGTCAGGGGAATAGCTGTTTTTAAAAGAAGGATGTGTCAGGGCAACCAACGCGCCTTTTTGCTTTAATGTGTTTATAATTAGTTGTTTATGGCTTAACCACTGCAGGAGCGGAAAATCAAAAAAACAGGTTTTTTTTGAACTTATAGATAATTGATGTGTCCAGTTGATGTTAAAGCCGTGTTCGTAAACAGGGATGTATAATTGCTGGCTTTTGTTCTTTTGTGTTGTGCGGTTGTAATTGGAAATGCATATCAGATCGTATCCCAGCGAATTATATCTTTCGATTAGTTCGTCACCGGAATTTTGCCCTTTTGCAAGGCCACCAAAACTTCGGGAGTGTGCATGAAAATTTGCTTTAACCCAGTTGGAAGATATATTTGCATACGGATTATAAAAAAAGTTGCCCATAAAGGGTTCGGGCTCAGAAAAATCGTAAATTTTTGCAAAATAATAGGGTAGTGTGACCAGAGTAAAGGTAATAATTAGGGTGTTAATTAGTATTTTTAACCATCTGTTTTTATATAACTTGTTTGTAATCATCGTTTTATTGAAAAATACCCTGTTCTGCAATCAATCGTTTATTGAAATGGCGCTTTTTGCATCTTTTAGTCTGTAAATGAATACATTATATACGGTTTTATTGTTCCTGGTTATCGGAATAATGGTGCGGTCGCCAAGGCTATTGTAATGATCCAGCAGGTTCTGGTCGGGGGCTGCAAAGTAACGGCTGGTAGTAATGTAGTAAGCATCGGAGTTTTGGGCAATCATGCCTCGCCATTTATTGATATGCATATACTGATGACTTTTTTCAGGCGGTCCCCAAACATATAGTTTCATTTTTAACGGGTTGGCAAGGTAAAATTCAATATGTCCTGCCGGAAACCAGTTATGGGTAATAAGAACCGGGTCTTTGCCAACAGTGCCGCTTTTTTGGTCGGAAATAATCATTTCGGATGTTTGTTGTGCTGCCTGCTGCCAGCCGTACATATCCAGGCTGATATCATTTTTGCCCAGTTTTTCTTCATTATTGTTTGGGGAGGGATTTATAAATCCTAGATTTATTTGCAACAATCCCAAAACAATGATAAGGCCAAAAAATGCCTGGCTGATGATCCCCAGCCTGATTGGTTTTTTACTGTCGTCACCAAATTTTGTACGTAAGGTCAGGGCCGAGAAAATTATTAGCGACAGGTAGGCAGGGCCGCTCCAGTGGGGCAGGGTGCGGTTGAAAAGCGAAATAATTAATGCTGCAAAAATCACCGGCAAACCGGTGAAAAGCAGCCACTGAGTCAACGTTTTATCGAAATCATTTTTGTGCCTGAAAAAGTACACCAGGCAGGAGATCATGATGACAATGTTTATTGGGTTGTTGTAAAAAATCTGGCCTGCCAGTTCAGAGGCAAAATAATCAAAATGAAGTTTGATGTCGCTGATGCTCAATCTGTTTCCATGAAAAGAAAAACTGGCAAAATCATTGTTTGCATTCCATACTAAGACCGGCAAAAAAAGTACCAGGGATAATATTCCGGCAAGGTACAGGTGCGCATGTTTGAGCAATGCCAGCTTCTTTATTTTCAAAGCTATGCAAAGAATTCCAAACCAAAGAGCCAGCGCAGAGTATTTCGATAAAAATGCCAGACCTGCTGCCAGTGCGAAAAAATACAAATATTGCCATCTTCGCTTTTCTGCATAAAAAAACTTAACTCCAAAAAGCAGGGACAACAGCCAGAAAAACGTCAGCGGGTTGTCGGGCAAAACAAAAGTACCCGAAATCAAAGATCCGTAAAACGAAGCAGAAAACAATAATGCGGCATAAAGTCCTGTCATGCTGTCTTTTATGATTTTTCCAATATGGAATATCAATAGCAAATTCAAGGTGCCAATAATTAAGGGCAAGGCTCTCAATTCTATTGCAGAAAAGTTACTGCTTATAAATGATGAAGCTCTTACCAACAGGGCAATCATCGGCGGATGATCAAAGTAACTCCATTCTAACCTCAACCCGTATGCAAAATAATATGCTTCGTCGATGCCCAGGTTGGTAAAAAAAGCGATAAAAAACCTTATTATTGTATTAACAATCAATAAGATGTAAAAATATTTTATGGCTTTTTCCTTCATTAATAGTTCGTTTCATTAAATAACATCCGATCCTTTTTTGATCAGCCACAGACTGCCGGTGAGTTCGTAAAATTTTTCGAGAGGCAGGGTGGTTTTTAGCACGCTGTTAAAAAAATTGTATTTCGACAGGTCGTGGTCTATGATCTGGTCGGCCACCTGCCTGTAAAAAACGGTGCCGGGCATGGGTGTCAGTATCGTATAACCGGCATAAACTACGCGGTGCGAAGATGCGTAGTCGGCCAGGGCTTTAAAATCGTCTTCGTTATAATCGTTGGGAATCACATAATTTCCTCTTAGCATGATGTTGTTCTGGTCGAAAATGGTAATGGCTTCTTCGATAAGCGACGCCGAAGATGATTTGTTGTATTTCTTCAGTTCTTCTTCGCGGAATGATTCAAACCCGCAGATGACCACTTTTAATCCGGCGCGGGCAAGTTTTTCTATCAGCCAGGGGTATTTCACGGTGGTGTCGAAACGTATGTCCATTACAAATTCCTTTTCGATACCTTCCGCGGCGATGCGGTCAAACAGTTTGCTTATAAAATCCACATCCACAATGGTATTGGCGTCGGCAAAGCGCACTATTTTGTATTCCGGAATTTGTTTCAGTTCTTCGACGATGCTATCCATGCGGCGCTGATAAAAGCGCTTGTCGAACTGAGGCCAAATGGAACAGAAAGAACATTCGTAGGGGCATCCCAGCGAAGTGAAAATATAAGTAGCCGGAACAGGCCTGCCTCCGACAATATAGGTATTTATCCACCGTTTGAGCAGGCTGCGGTCGGGCATGATAAAATCTTCGCGGGCGGCATTCCAGGGCGCACGGAGCGCTTTGGTGGATTGCAACACGTTGTTTTTGTTGATTATAAGGCCTCCGATATGGTCAAAGGTTTTGTTTTGAGAATGTGCTATGACCACTGCCCTGAAAACATCTGCGGATTGGCCGGGACAAACCAGATCAACTTCGGGCCGGGCAAAATCATCAGGTGCCAGCACGGTATGCAGGCCTCCGGCAACAGTAAGTACTTGGGGATTGAACTTTTTGGCTTCGCGGAAAATTTCTATGCCAAAGGGATGTTCAGAAGCAATAAAGGTAACACCTATAATATCCGGCCTGATTTGCTCAAGGTATTGTCTGATAAGTATGGGCAGCGGCGGTGAGTCGGGATGGAGGTCGTATTCACCTTTCAGATCGATGAGATGCACATCAAAATCTTTTATGGATGAAGCTATGGTGAGCAAGCCGAGTGGGGGACCAACTAATTTTTTGTGTATAAAATGCCGGGCTTCGGCCGGAGCAAATTCCAAAATTTTGTTTTCGGGTGAACGTGGCGGATTAACTAAAAGTACTTTCATAAAATAATAATCAAGGCAAAGATAATTTTTTTTGTTCAGTTAGTTTCTGCTGATTTACTGAAAGTAATGCCTGGACAGGGCGCAAGTACCGGAAAATGTGAATGTTGGGTGGATATGTTTGAAATATATATGTGGTTATTATAAAAACTTTCTTATGGCAAACTGTTTAATTTTTATAATTTTGTCTGCTCAATGGCTAATATTCTGGTTGCATCGGTACCCTTGTCGGGGCATGTTAATCCTGCGGTTCCGCTGGTAAAAAGGTTGATAGCTTCGGGACATACCGTTGGCTGGTACTGCGGAAAAAACTACCGTCACCTGATAGAAAACACCGGAGCCAGGTTTTACCGGTTTAAAGAAGCCAGGGATTTTCATGACAGTACCATAAGGACAGAATTTCCCGACCTTCCGGCGAAACCTCTTTTGCGGCATTCCTCTTATTATATCAAGCATGTATTTTACGATAACATGCTTGGGCAATATCTCGATTTGCGCGAGATACTTAAGGAATTTCATGCTGACATCCTGCTGACGGATGAATGGTTTACCGGCGCCATTCCTTATGCCGAAAGCAAAAAGCTTCCCTGGGTGGTGTATTGCAATTCTCCCTTGTTTTTTTACGACGATGAGGTGCCTTTTCCCGGTGCCGGTATCTATCCGCGAACTGACAAATATGGGATACATCGCAACCGCATTGTCAACTGGATGACCACGCGCCTTTTTTTTAGCGGGGTGCAGCGTTATATTAACCAAATACGCTATGAGATCGGCCTTCAGCCGATGAAACATTTCTTTCTGATCAACAATATTTTTATCAGCCGCCTGTTTATAAAATTCAATACCCGGGCGTTTGAGTTCACCTGGAAACATCTTCCCAGACAGATTCGTTTTGTGGGTCCTGTGATCCCTGATTATAGCAACGCCGGTATTTATGAGTGGGTGAACCGGCTGGATGGCAGCAAACCAGTAATTTTTATCACACAGGGCTCCGTAAATATTGATAATTATAACAAATTGATTGTCCCTGCCCTTAAGGCTGTGCAACATATTGATGCACAAATACTTGTTGCCGCAGGAAAAGAATTTGTGGAAGACCTGAAAGTGCAGTTTCCGCAAAAGAATATTATTATCGAAGAGTTTATGCCTTATGCCCTTGTTTTGCTAAAGGCTAACGTGATGATTACCAACGGCGGTTTCGGGGGTGTGATTACGGCTTTGAACTTTGGTGTCCCGCTGGTTGTGGCCAGCAACTCGGAAGACAAACCCGAGATTGCAGCAAGAATAAAATATTTTAAGGTAGGGATAAGTCTTGGGACGGGTTATCCTACCTCCAAAAAGATAAAAAAAGCCGTAACTGAAATTTTTGCGAATCCGGTGTATCAGTTGAACGCCCGGCGTATCAGCGAAGATTTTCAGCGGCACGATGCCCCTACGGAGGCAGCCAGCCTTATCGAAGAAGTTCTCAGGGCCGGAAACTGATATTTTTGTTTACCGACACCTAAAAAAGCTTATTTTTGCAATCCTTATAATCGAAAGTATGCAGGGCATAATACGTATTTCAGGCTTGAAGAAAACATACAAAGGCAATCCCGAGGTGGTGCTGAAAGGCATCGACCTGGAAATTTTCGCGGGAGAGTTTTTTGGATTGCTGGGCCCAAATGCAGCCGGAAAAACCACTCTGATATCGATTATTTGTGGATTGCTCAGGTACGACCAGGGTCGTGTTGTTGTGAATGAGATAGATATGGCAAACCATTACCGGAAAATAAACCGGTTTATCGGGTTGATACCACAGGAAATAGCACTTTATCCTACACTGACCGTGAAAGAAAACCTGGCGTTTTTTGGCCAGATGCACGGATTGTCGGGAAAAACACTGAAAGACAAGATAGATGAGTATATTGAAGTGGTGCAACTGGAGCATCACGCCGGCAAGCGTATTGCCACTTGTTCCGGGGGGATAAAACGCCGCGCCAACCTTGCCGCTGGTCTTATTCATGATCCGGCTATCGTATTTCTGGATGAACCTACCCTGGGTGTTGATGCGCAATCAATGAACCTCATTTATGAATACCTGAAGAAACTTAACGGAACCGGAAAAACCATCATCTACACCACACATTATATGAAAGAGGCTGAAAATCTGTGTAACAGGGTAACCATTATTGATGATGGCAGGATAATATCAAAAGGAACCCCTGCTGAACTGATAAAAAATAATCCGGGATGCAGCGACCTGGGACAGGTATTTATTAAGCTGACCGGAAGAGAATTAAGAGATTAAGCTATGAAGCATTTGTGGGCAATAGTCAAAAAAGAATATATTCAGGTTGTCCGCGATATACCCGGACTGATCATACTGTTTCTTATGCCCATGGTACTGATTCTGGCTGTTACCGGCACCCAGGAAAATGCCTTTGAAGAACTAAACGACAGCAAGGCTGAAATCCTGTTTGTTGATGATGATCATGAATACCTCAGCAAAACTATTGAAGACGGCCTGGCCAAATCAGGATATTTTCATGTTGTCAAAGAAATCAGGGGTAAAACACTGGATGTGAATGCGGCACAGCAGGAAATTGCTGCCGGAAATTATCAGGTAGGCATAGTTATCAACCGGGGAGCCACGGCCTTTGCGCGTGAAAAAGCCCGGCAGAGGATACGCAAGAGTTTTGTGAACGACACCCTGTCCACGCCGGCCCAGACTCAAAGTGATCAGGTAAAAACAGTTAGTATTATTTACGATCCGGCCACCCGCGATTCATATAAGAATGCGGTAACCAGTTCGTTACAGCGGTTGATACTCTCGGTAGAAGTCAAAATTATCCTCAGCACTTTTTTTGATGCCCTGCCCCAGGAGCTCAATGCCCAGATGCAACAACCCATAAAGAGTTATTTGCTGGATCAGCTCAAAGTAATGGAAGGCGTATTTACCGAAGAGTTGAAAACCCGGCTGGGTGAATACCTGCCAACTGATTTTCATATCAATGCCCAACCACGCGAAATAAAATTCGATATGACGGAGGATATCCGCAAAGGCATAAAATTCAACGAAGATCTGGAAAGCGACAAGTTGATCACTATTGATGAAAATCTTGCCCAGAGCCAAAATGCGGTTATCAAACCTACGCTGGTTCAGAACAATGTGCCGGCTTTTGCCTTGTTTGCCATGTTTTTTATCGTTATTCCGCTGGCAGGCAGCATGCTTACCGAGCGCAACGAAGGCACCTACAACCGCATACGGACCCTGCCGGTAAAATATATAACCATACTATGGGGAAAAATTGTGGTTTATGCCTCTATCTGCCTGCTGCAGTTGATACTGATGATCATCACCGGCATGTATCTTTTGCCTTTGATTTATGGTATGCCGCCCCTTGAACTGGGAAGCAACATTTTTGCTTTGGTATGTGCTGCCTTTTCGTCGGCTTTTGCTGCTATCGGGTTCGGGCTGCTGGTGGGGACTTTTGCTTCCACACAAAGCCAGGCAGGGATATTCGGCTCTTTTATGGTGCTGATTTTAGCTATCCTGGGCGGTATTTTCCTCCCGGTGTACATGATGCCCGGGCCTATGCAGGCAGCCAGTATTGTTTCGCCGGTACGCTGGGGAGTGGATAGTTTTCTGGATATCTTTGTCAGAGAGGCTACCATCGATGTTATCGGGGTAAACCTCATCCGCCTGAATGTGTTTTTTGTGGTATCTTTGTTGATTGCCTTGCTGACCTTTGTCAGGAGAAAATAATCAGATAATTTATAATTATGTCTTATGAAAGAACAAGAAGTAAACAAGGATTATAAAGTAAAAAAATACATTTTATATGCCGAAAAAGCCGATGGCACCTACGGCCCGGTAGAAGGCGGCTCGTATATGATGGAAAACGAACTGGATGATTTCTGGTTTAAGAAAAGCCATATCGAAAAACTGCTTAGGGAACGCCTGCTAAAAGGAGAAATCAGCCCTTTGTACTATTATATGGTGTTGCAGGAAATGACGGTGGCCGAGTTGGCCGACCGTGCCGGTGTGTGTAAGCAGAAGGTAAAATGCCAGCTGAAACCCGAACGGTTTCAGAAAGCCCGTGTGGGCGATCTGCTCAAATATGCCAAAGCATTTAACATTCCTCTGGCAAATTTTTTTCAAATCATCGAAACATCAACCGGTTTAAACCCAAACTATCATTTTTATTTTGAAGAAGAATCAAAAAAGGATGCACAAATGGTGGCCCAGCACAAACAAGACAATCCTTTGATGGTAGTTACAAAAATTGAGGAGAGAAAAAAATGAATACTGTAATTCCTTTTGAGCACCGGATGTCGGCTCATTGCGAAACCGGAACGCTTAGTTCACAACTGGCTTTCCATGGTATGGAAATATCCGAGTCAATGGTTTTTGGCATTGGCAGTGGCATATTTTTCGGATATTTCAATAACTCGCGTTTTGCTTTTCCAACCTTTATCGTACGTAACCAGCCCGGCAAAATCAGGGAGAACGTGGGCAGCCGCCTGGGCATAAAATTTCATACGCAGCAATTCAAAACTCCTGAAAAAGCTCAGGAAGGCCTGGATAAGATTCTTGAAAAAGGCATCCCTGCCGCCGCCCAGGTCGATTTCTTTTTTATGGAATACCTGCCGCAGTATCTGCGGGTGCATATCAACGTGCATTTTATCAATATTGTCGGGAAAAAAGACAATAATTACCTCATCAGCGACTGCTACCATCCCGCCATTGTGGAGCTCGATGAACAGGCCCTGATGAAAGGCCGTTTTGCCGGCGGCAGCATGGCGCCAAACGGCTTTTTATATTATCCCGAATCTATCCCGGCAACATTTAACTATGAGAAGGCTGTCAGGACGGGTATTAAAAAAGCTTGTTTTTACATGCTGAAAATTCCTATCCCATTTTTGGGGATCAAAGGCATGCGGAAGTTCGGAAAACACATTGTGGAATGGCCGAAGCTTGCCATAGACTCCGAGGACCTGTCGCATCAGCTTTCAAAGATCAACGTGTTGCTCGAAGACCAGGGCACCGGTGGCGCAGGATTCCGTTTCATGTATGCTACATTTTTGAAGCAAGCCGCGGAGATTCTGAATAAACCTGCCTTAAATGACTTGTCGAAACAAATGATGGAGATTGGCGACTACTGGAGGGAAGTGTCGTTGAATGCCGCACGCCTGGGACGCAACCGTGATTTTGAAAAAGAACATCTTCTTGATCTCGGTAAGCTTATAGATAAGCAAGCCGACAGGGAAGAGGCTTTCTTTAAGACGCTGGCAAAAACGGTGTGATAGGACGGTTTTGATAATTTAATAAATTTTTCTTTGCTCACAGGTCAATAAATTGACTTCGTAACTGCCAAAAATTTATTTTTTAATTCTAATTTTCCTATATAATACGGAAAAAAGAATTAAAAAAAATTAATTCAGAAAAATTAAAGGCTGACCTTGCTGAAAGTAGTGATACTGTTTTCCATCGGTTCATTGCCTGATAGTCTAATTTGGTATTATTTCTCAATTATTTTCCAACAACCTTTTTTATCGCTGCCTATACGTTCTATCTTTCCGTTTTCTTTGAGGACTTTTAATTTCCGTTTTGCAGTGCTGACACTTATCTTTAAACTTTTGCTGATTTCGGATGCTGTAATTCTGTTATTTTGCCTAATCAAATAAAATACAGTGTCATTTACAGTGTCATTTCCCGCTTTTACAGTGTCATTTTGTTTTTTTACAGTGTCAATGTATTGAACGTGCATTTCTCTGTTTTTCAACGGATGATTTTCACCAAGCATTAAATTTGAAAGAAAGCGAATAAGATATTTTTCTGTTTTGTGAACGCCTTTGGATAAATACTCGTAATTGGCTCGCACAAGTGCATTTCGGAAATACCATGAATGCTCTGCAAATAAGTCGTTGTTTACCTCTTTAAAACCCAATTTGCGTAGATATTTGATTAAAAAAATTGCGGTTGTCCGTGTGTTGCCTTCTCCAAAAATGTGAATTTGCCACAAGTAGCTGATAAAATGTGCTATGTGTTCAACAATTTCTCGTTGACTTAAGCCTTTGTAGCTAAATTTCTTTTCTTGCTCAAAATCGTATTCCAAAGTAGCTTTTAAATTGTCAGCACTTGCATACAAAACCGTTTCGCCATCTAAAACCCACTCTTTTTTTGTAATGTTATAATCACGTATTTTACCAGCATGGCTGTATACGCCTTGAAACAACCTGCGATGAATGGAAAGGTATTCGACTGGCGAAAACGTGAAGGTTTGCTCGCTCAATATTTCGGTGATACGTGCTGAAACTTTGTCAGCTTCTTCTGTGCGGTTTTCAGTATCTTTAACAGGGTGTTGTTTATAATAACTGTCTATTAGCTGTTTTACTTTCTCAATGGAGATGTCGCCTTCAATGTTCTGCCTGGCAGTGGCTATCAAATAGTCGGAAGGTTTTAGTCCGTCAACTTGTTGCAGGCCGATAGCGGTTTTCCAGACTTTTGCTTTTTCTGCTTTGTTGGGTTCACCTTGCCGTAAATATTCTTCAAAATTATCCGTTGAATTTTCTGACATTTTTATTCGTATTTAAAATTACTTTAAAATAACCATATCCAAGGTTTAAGCGATCCATACGCAAGCATCGGGGATTTTATATGTTTTTTTTATCAAAAATAACTATTTTTCAGCATGTATAACTTAAAATCAATATTATACAAAAAATTTCGTGCTGATTCGGCAGAAGTACTGATACTTCTGCAAAAGACCATGCTTGCCGGAAATTTCTCCCCACAGCATACCCATTATTCACGCGAAGCAGTGGATGGCTGGTTTACTGCCTTGGGTTGTAGTAGCCGTGTGAATTGCATTTGGTCCCGTGGCGGAAGAAGAAACTCAATCGGAAAAGGAAAAATCCTATCCGGCTTGGAGTTGGCCAAACTCATGCCTACCAAGGGAGCAGAACGAGGAACGTCGGCTGATTTGCAAACCAGCGGACCAAAGCCCGAAACATACCACCACTATTACGCCGGAACGATTAAGGAAAAGAGGTGATGAATCTTTAGCGGAAGTTTACCGGAAAATTGCCCATTTGCTATTCTGTAAGTGACACAAAAAAGGTATTTTTTTATTTCTAACCTTTGGCTTTCTTAAAGCTAATTCTATTGCGGCCTGTAGAACATTTTAACACCACAAATGTCCATTATCCCAACAATAAGATTTTAAACCCACAAGAAAATATGAAGCGACAATTTAAAGCCGTATTACCATATTTTCTTTGCCGGCACTAGGGGCGAACAATTCGTACGATTTTTTTAGCTTAGTAGTTTTCTTCTTTAAGCTGCATGAATGATTTCGGGTGCAGACAGGCAGGGCATGTTTCGAGGGCCTTGGCCGATTCGTAAACATAACCGCAGTTGAGACACTTCCACCATACCTTACCGTCTTTCATAAAAACTTTGTCTTCCGACATGTTCTGCAAAAGTTTCAGGTAGCGTTTTTCGTGTTCGGCTTCCACTTTGGCAATCATCTTATATGCCGTGGCAATTTCCATAAAACCTTCTTGGGCTGCGATTTCGGCAAACTGAGGATAGAGGTCGGTCCATTCTTCGTGTTCGCCTTCGGCAGCGGCTTTGAGGTTTTCCATAGTGGTGCCAATTACTCCGGCAGGATATCCGGCAGTAATTTCTACCATGCCGCCTTCGAGGAATTTAAAGAAACGTTTTGCGTGTTCTTTTTCCTGCAGGGCTGTTTCGGTAAAAATGTTGGCAATTTGCTCGTAGCCTTCTTTGCGTGCCACGCTGGCAAAAAACTCGTAACGGTTGCGTGCCTGCGATTCGCCGGCAAATGATTTTAACAGGTTCTGTTCTGTCTTGGTTCCTTTTAATGATTTTGTCATAGTTTTATATTTTTGGGTGATTAAACTTCAATAAAAGCGTCTTTTCCGGCGCCACACAGCGGACAAACCCAATCATCGGGAAGGTCTCTGAATTTTATGGCCTCCACGTTGTCATCATAGATATACCCGCATACACAGCACTTGTACTTCTTTTGGGTTTCGACAGTGCCGCTTTTTTCTAATTTGTCTTCATCGATATAAGTTGGCGCATTTTTGGGCGATAATCCTTTTTTTACCTGCCTGTAGTATTGGTAGGTGATGGGTTCTTTTGAAACATCAATGGTGTCGGCCTGCACCAGGTCGCCGATAAACATCAGGTGGGTTCCCAGGTCGATGGTCTGCACTATTTTACATTCAAGAAACGCATTGCTGTCGTTCAGCACTATCGGCACACCGGTTTCTCCGTATCTGATGGAAAGGCCTTCCAGTTTGTTAAAATTCCTGCCGCAACGATACCCAAACCTGCTGAAAATATCTGGCGAAGTGTCTGTGTGTAAAACACTTACGGAGAAGTTCCCCGTGTTTTGCATGATTTCTGCCGTATAGTTATTTTTATTGCAACATGTGGCAAACCGTTTAGGCTCGGAAGTTACCTGAAATACTGTGTTGGAAATATATCCATTGCCGCATTCCTCATCACCCGAGCATACAATGTACAGGCCATAAGTAATGGAATGAAGGGCTTCGAAATTTACCATGCGAAAAATTTGACTGCAAGATACAAAAATTTTGCATATGATAGAATATAACTTTTATGGGTTAAATCTTTTTTTGAGGTGGCACAATTAAATGTAGATTTCTCATTTTGCTTCGCTGCCTGCCCGACGCCTGACCGCCAAGCTTGGCGGTTCAGGCGGGCACCCGGAATGACTATTAGTTAAATTACGTTTTGTATTATGCACTTTTTATTAATCAAGGTTTTTTCCTAATCAAAAACCGATTAATACCAGAAACAGAACGGCTTTTGATTGCCTTATTTATGGTACTTTTGGCTTGACCCCCGACGATGCTGTCGGGGCAGGCCAAAAGTACCCAAAAGGTCAAGAAAATATATGTCGAACCCTGCCTGACCGGCAGGCAGGCTTCGCACAAGCCACTCCCTGACACCGCCATATTTTCTGGCCACCGCACTGTTGCTGCTACGCAGCAATTCGAACCGCTCCAACAAACATTTCGCCTGGTCACAAACATTTATCGTTTTTTATTGCCGTTAAGTTCATTTTGAAATTAATGGCTTGCAAAAGTTGAGTTATTAACTTAAGTTTCCATTATGCTTCCATTAGTAATATAGGGTTTTCTTAATCATAGCCCGGTTAAATGTTTGCTTATAGCACAAGTGCTTGTTAATAGCGGCGCGGTGGCCATTCCCTGTCGTGCGGCGTGGGCGTGCTGTGAATGAAAAAAACTTGGAAAATCAAAAAAGGCCCCGCCAATTGCGGGGTTTCCCGACACGAAGTAGTCGGGACTACTTTTTTAGATTTTCTTGTTTTTTTCAGAGCGGGAGGAAGCATTCGACAGGGAGGTCTTTTTTTAGTACTTTTTTGGACAAGCAAAAAAGTACATGAAAACATTTATTGTGTCGGTTTGAACCATTCCTGACCTGGTGAGAGAGCGCGGAAGCATATGTTATGACATGGTTTTCCGCCCTTATAACAGGCTTTAGCATGACGGGCAGGTTTGGTAACTTTTTTCCGTTTGCATGCGGGAGTATGACTGCGCTCAGCCATGCGTTGAATTATGTCATTCTCCAACTCCGAACTTTCCCTTGCAGGCCGCTCTTCGAAACGGACGCCATCACACAGGCCACTCCTGGAGTCCGGCTCAGAGTGACCTGCATTTTGACAAGGTTTCCCGCTGTTATAACCGGCGTTAGCATGACGGGCGGGTTTGGTAACTTTTTTCCATTTGCAAGTGGGAGTATGACTTCGCGTGGTCATGTGCTGAAGCAAGTCATGCCCCCACTACAAATGTTGCTTATTAGCCCTCCCGACCCACACTCTGATCTGCTGTCCACAACGTCCACGCACATTCACAAATTTAACTTCATTCATTTATGAATAGGTCAGGCTAATTTTAACTGAATTGCGGAAGTTGAGTTATTTAAAATAAAATAGTCTCTTTCAGCACCTCAAAAAATGATTGAGTACTTTTATAAAAAAATTAATAATTTTGTCAGATATTTGATGTGAATAAAAACAAACTTATGGAAGTAAATGATGAACTGAAGTTGAAGATAAAACAGATGATTGTGGACACACTGAAGATCAAGGATGTCAACCCCTCCGACATTCTTAATGACCAGCCACTTTTTTCAGGTGAAAATATCATTACCCTGGATTCCATTGATGGTATAGAGCTTATAATGGCTATCCAACGGCAATTTGGGGTGCGTCTCGACGATCAGAACCTTGCCCGCAATATTTTGAATACCGTGGATAGTATGGCGGCATTTATCGCCGATGGTATAGAAAAAGCGTAAGGCTTTTTTAATGGTGATACCTATTAATGTTTTTGTTGTTACTTTCATTTTTTAATCATGAACTTTTCTAAAATTCCCGCTATTGAATGTAAGCCTGTGGCCGAAATCGTCAGGTTTCAGGAAAAACAGCTGCGGGCAGAGTTGAAATATTTACAGGACTATTCGAAGTATTACCGGCGGTTTTTTAAAAAACACCACATTGATATCCGCAAGATAAAAACTCTGAAGGATATGCAACACATTCCGGTTACCACCAAGGATGATCTGCAGCGGTATAACGATGACTTTATCTGTGTGCCCAGGAGCAAGGTGGTGGATTTTATGACTACTTCCGGCACTTTAGGTTATCCTATCACGCTGGCAGCCACTGAAAACGACTTGCAACGCATTGCCTACGACGAGGCCTTGAATTTTGCCTGTGCCGGGGCCGGCAAACAGGATGTGTTTCAGTTGATGACGACACTGGACCGCCGGTTTATGGCAGGGTTGGCCTATTTTATGGGGTTGCGCCGGCTGGGGGCAGGAGTCATCCGGGTGGGTTCGGGAATGCCCGAGCTGCATTGGGATACCATCAGGAGGTTTAACCCAACCTACATAGTTACCGTACCGTCTTTTATTTTGAAGCTGGTTGATTTTGCCCGAGCCAACGGGATTGATTACCTGAATTCTTCGGTAAAAAATGCCGTATGTATTGGCGAACCATTGCGTAATCCCGATTTTTCTCTTAATACCCTGGGTTCACGCATTAACGAAAGATGGCCGCTGAAATTATTTTCTACTTACGCCTCCACAGAAATGGGTGCCGGGTTTACCGAATGTCCTCAGGGGATGGGCGGTCATATCCATCCTGAACTTATCATCATTGAGTTTCTTGACGAAAACAATATGCCGGTGGCTGATGATGAAGCCGGAGAAATCACTATTACCACGCTGGGTGTGGAAGGGATGCCATTGCTGCGTTATAAGTCGGGCGACGTGTGTTTTCATCATAACGAACCCTGTGCCTGCGGCAGAACCACCATGAGGCTGGGCCCCGTTATCGGCCGAAAACAGCATATGATCAAATACAAGGGAACAACCTTATATCCGGCTTCTTTGTATGACATACTCGACGGTTTTGATACTATTGAAAACTATGTGGTGGAGGTTTCCACCAACGAGATTGATACGGACAGAATTTGTATTTATATCGGATGCCGTGAAAACGTTTCAGGTTTTGAAAAGAAACTACAGGAACGTTTCAGGGCAAAATTACGGGTAGTTCCTGAAATAATTTTTCAGTCTGCGGAGGCTGTAAACCGTATGGCCTTTCCGCCCATGAGCCGTAAGCCGGTTAAGTTTATCGACAAAAGGTAATTGCTCTTACTTTGCATATTTTTGAAATTTCACAAAAAAAGACCTAACTTTACACTTCTAAAATATTTTGCATTTATGGATGGTACCAGCGACCAGCAGCCTGCCATGGCTTCCAAAAAGTTCATCGAGATCGAAAAGGTTATCGGCAAGAAAAATCCCCGGTTGCTGAAACTTTTGCCCGGGTTTGTCATTCGTTATATAAAGCGGATAATTCATCAGGACGAGATTAACGATTTTATTGAGCGCAACGGCAATGTGTACGGGCTGGAGTTTATCGACCGGATTGTCAAAGAGTTTATTAAAGAACTAAATACTAACGGAATAGAAAACATTCCTGCTGACAGGCGGATACTGATTGCGTCAAACCATCCGCTGGGAGGGCTCGATGGGGTGGCATTGATGCATGTAGCCGGAAAAATTCGTCCGGATATCCTTTTTCCGGTTAACGACCTGCTAATGAACCTGGAAAACATAAAAAATCTTTTTATTCCCATCAACAAGCATGGCAGCAACGCCCAGAATCTTAAAATAATTAATGATACGTTTGCCTCGGATGTCAGTGTGCTGTATTTCCCTGCCGGCCTGTGTTCGCGAAAACACGCTCATGGGATTATTCAGGACCTGGAGTGGAAAAAAACTTTTATTTCATATGCCCGTAAGTATCAGCGTGATATCATCCCCGCCTATATCGACGGCAGAAATTCAAATTTTTTCTATAACCTGGCACGCCTCAGGGGCAAGTTGGGTGTGAAAGCCAATATCGAGATGTTTTACCTTGTGGATGAAATGTACAAGCAAAAAAACAAAACCATCAATATTACCTTTGGCAACCCCATTCCTTACCAGCTTTTTGATAAGAGCCACACCGACCAGCAATGGGCGCTAAAGGTCAAAGAACATGTTTATAAACTGGAATCGTCACACGATGCCGAATTTTTAAAATAGAATTATGGAAAATATTATTGCTCCTGTGTCAAAATCAGTTCTGGAAAAAGAACTTTCAGACAAATATTTTTTTCGCAAAACCAATTTTGGAAATAATCATATTTATATCGTCAATGCGCATAACGCCCCCAATGTCATGCAAGAGATCGGTCGCCTGCGTGAAATTACCTTTCGTGATGCCGGCGGCGGAACGGGTAAGTCTGTTGATATCGATGAATACGACATTTGTGAGAGTCCTTATGAACAAATGATAGTGTGGAATCCTGCCGATATGGAAATTGTGGGCGGCTATCGTTTTATTGAGTGTGCCAAAGCGCTACATACCGCCGATGGGCTTCCCTATATTGCCACCACCGAATTGTTTAGTTTTTCGGAACGTTTTCTTAAAGAGTTTTTGCCGCATACCATCGAGTTGGGTCGTTCTTTTGTACAGCCCGGGTATCAACCTTTGGTAAACAGTCGCAAAGGAATGTTTTCGCTGGAAAACCTTTGGGATGGCATTGGCGGCTTGCTGATAGAAATGGCGCATATTAAATATTTTTTCGGCAAGGTTACCATGTATCCTCATTTTAATCAACGGGCGCGTGATATTATCATGTATTTTCTTTTTAAGTATTTTCCTGATAAAGATAATCTGGTAAAGCCCATCACCCCGCTGGAGATAAAAACCGACTTGAAAGAGCTGGAGCCTATTTTTAACGGAGGAAATTATGGCGCTGATTATAAGATGCTTATTCAAACCCTGCGTGAACTTAACGAAAATATTCCTCCTTTAGTGAAGGCATACATGAACCTAACTTCCACCATGCGTAGTTTCGGAACGGCTATCAATCCTGGTTTTGGCAGTGTTCAGGAAACGGGTATCCTGGTTACGGTGGAGGATATTTATGAGAACAGAAAGGAACGGCATATTTCCTCATTCCGGAAATAGTAATAAAATGGTGATAAAATCAGCCAGATATATTTCCAGTTGTGTTGACCTGAAAAAATGTCCTGTGCCGGCACTACCCGAATATGCTTTTATTGGACGGTCCAATGTTGGCAAATCTTCACTGATTAATATGCTCACGGGCGTCAAAGGCTTAGCCAAAGTTTCCGCGAGCCCGGGCAAGACCAGGGTCATCAATCATTTTCTTATCAACGAAGAATGGTACTTAGTGGATCTACCGGGATATGGTTTTGCAAAGATCTCAAAAGAGTTAAAAAAAGAATGGGAGAAGATGATTTCGCATTATCTTACCCGGCGGCGAAACCTGATATGTACCTTTGTGCTGGTTGATATCCGGGTGCCGGTGCAACAAAAAGATTTGGATTTCATAAATAACATGGGCGAATCGCAATTGCCTTTTGTAATAGTAATGACAAAGGCGGATAAGGTTTCGAAGCAGGAAGGAATTAAAACGCTTTCGGCATGGAAAAGAGCACTTTCTGAAAATTGGAATGAATGTCCCCAGATGCTAGTTACCTCGGCCGGAACAGGCCAGGGACGTGATGAAATTCTGGATTTTATCCATAAGAACAACAAATTTTTTGTTGCAACGGCATTGAAATAGATAGGTTGGTAATTGGTATAAAATCCTTCGCTGCAGGGATTTGGCGTTGCTGTCTATGGGTTAAGTTCCTGTCCTGTTTTTTTGTTTTCGCCCGGGGTTTCTTTCTTTTTCTTGGGTGTCATAACAAAGCCTTTAACCACTTTTGGTTCGGGTTGTTTTGGCTGTTTTACTTCTTCGGGAGCTTTTCCTTTGATATACGTCTTGGTTTCGGCAACTGTACCGTTGGCATAATAGTAAATCCATTCACCTTCTCGCAGGCCGTATTTGTATGCTCCTTTGGCCCTTAACGTACCTTTTGAGTTATAATTAGCCCACACTCCTTCGCGTTTGCCGCTTTGGTATTCCCCTTCGCTTTTTTTCTCTCCGTTGACGGTATAATAGGTGGTCCACTTTCCCGATTTTCGGCCGTTAACATATTGTCCTTCTGAAATAATGGTGCCTTTGATGTCGTATCGTTTGTATTCTCCGTCGCGACGGCCGTTGAAATAGTTTGATTCTTCAATCACTGCTCCTGTGGCTGAAGAGTGTCGTATGCAGGGCCCGTGTTTTACATCATTCTGAAATGATATTTCCATCACCAGGGTTTTATCGCGGGTATAATACTTCCACAAACCCTGTTTGCGACCCAATTCGTCAATGGTGTTACGGTGCTTATCCGAAATCGGCTGGTACTGTGGCTTTATCAATGTCTCTTTTTGAGAAAAAAGATAAAGAGGCGCCAACAATAATAGCATACAAAGTGTATAAGTAAAATTATTTTTCACCGGCCATCAGTTTACTTCAAAGATATTAAAAAAATGAAAAAAAACCTAACTTTTTTGTTTATACGTATAGAACACAAAAAAGTTTTAGAGGCTGTCTCAAAATGCATTTTTTTTGATATTCTTCACTCAGTGGCTCTCTGTGAACCGCAATAGCGGTCTCTGTGAATCTCATGTAATAATAAATTAAAGAATCACACAGAGTGCCACGGAGAACACACAGACCTGCCTGCCGGCGAGGCAGGGGCACACAGAATACTTTTGAGACAGCCTCTAAGAATTTATAATTGAACAGTAGGATTTTAGCACATCATTTTTTGCCGGCTATTTTTTCAAAGGATACTTATCGTCCATATATACCCAGAACAATGGCTTGTATCCTTTTATTTCGCCGCTATCAGCATAAAGGGTCAGGGCAGGAGCTACACCGACAACCTTTTTTTCAATGATAAAGTTTTTTTCATCAAAGTACCACTCTTCTAAAAAAGTCACCCTGTGAATATCCTTCCGGTCGAGTTTGGTGTTTATTACCGTGTCAACCTCGTCGAAAGGGGCTACGGGACGCGTGTACAGTACTGTGTCGTACCGGTTGAATATGACTTCTACTTCACTTTTAGTCAACGGGGTATTGTTGATGTAATCATATGCTTTTACTTTGCCCGACAGGGCGGCATCAACAATGATATTTATGAACTGTTCGCGTTTGGGGCCTTCCATGTTTTCGCACCACCAGTCGGTATCTTCGTCGTAAGGACTTTTGATAAAAACTGGATACTGGATACGTTCAGTCAGGGTTATTTTATTTTCAGAATTTTTTTTGTTGTTACAAGCCGTGAACGATACTAACAATCCAAAAATACATAAGAATAATACTGATTGTTTTATATGATATTTAAAAAGCATTTATGTAGAGTATTGAAATAAAACAAAAGTCATTGCTGTAAAATCTCGCTTCCTTCAAAAAGTTTGCTGATGATGTCTTTGTATTTATTGTTGATATAGGCGCGTTTGATTTTCAGGGTAGGAGTGAGTTCTCCTGACCAGACAGACCATTCGGAATCCATGATTTCCCACCGGCGTATTTGTTCGGTTTCGCCAAAAAATGAATTGTAATGGGCAATAATTTTCTTGTATTTGTTTTTTACGTCAGGATGGTTGATCATTTCGGGGTTGGTGGTGTACACCAATCCTTTGTTTTCGCACCATGATTTCAGGTCGTTGAAATCAGGCACTATGAGGGCAGCAGCATATTTCTGATTTTCGCCCAGCACTATCATAGTATCAATCAGCGGCGATTCGGAAAATTTTGCTTCTATCTGGCCTGGGTTTACATATTTTCCGAACGAGGTTTTGAAGATTTCTTTTTTTCGTCCGGTGATGGTCAGTTGACCGGTGGGTTCTATCCTTCCCAGATCGCCGGTATGAAACCAGCCTTGTTCGTCAATCACTTCTTTTGTAAGGGCTTCGTCTTTATAATATCCTTTCATCAATCCCGGGCCTTTAGTCAATATTTCGCCATCTTCGGCTATTTTCACCTGCACGCCACGTAAGGGTTTCCCAACGGTTCCAAATCGTACGCCATCTTTATCAACGAAGCTGCTAACAGCTATTACAGGCGATGTTTCCGTCAGCCCGTAACCTTCATGAACATTGATACCGGCAGCCCAAAAAATCCTTGCCAGCCGTGGCTGTAAAGCGGCTCCTCCGGAAACCAGCAATTTGATGTTGCCTCCGAAAACCGCTCTCCATTTACTAAAAATAAGTATATTGGCAATCTTTAGTTTGAACTCATACCACCAGCCATTGGCCTTGTCCAGTTCGTAATTCAAACCCAGGTCAACGGCCCAGAAAAACAACTTTTTCTTAAATCCGGTCAGCTTGCGGCCGGTTTTTATAATACGGTCGAATATTTTTTCGATCAGGCGCGGGACACAGGACATGATGGCGGGTTTTACCTCTTTCATGTTATCAACAATGGTCCCCAGGTTTTCAGCATAGTAAATGGACAATCCCATATACTGATAAAGATAATTCAGCATACGTTCGTAGATATGACATAACGGCAAAAAACTCAAGGCGTTGTCGCTGGGGCCTATGGGCGGAATGTACGACACGGCCATAAAATTACTGATGAGATTGGCATGGGTTAACATTACTCCTTTGGGGATACCTGTAGTGCCCGAGGTGTAAATCATTGTGGCCACATCGTCGGTGGTTATTGATTTTTTTATTGCAGCCAGTTTTTCTTTTGCCGGATGTTCAAAACCCAGCTTGATCAATTCGTTGAGGTGTTTAAATCCGTAAATGTTTTTGAAGGTATAGATGCCTTTAAGCGAAGGTACATCGGGCAGGATGTTGGAAATTTTTTTAAACAGGTCTTCTCCGGCCAGAAAAACATATTTAATCTCAGCATGGTTAAAAATATGCTTATAGTCTGCTTCGCTGATGTTGGGGTAGATGGGAACGTGTATGGCTCCGACCTGCAAAATGCCCATATCAAGAAAGTTCCATTCCGGCCTGTTATGCGTAATGGTGGCTATGGTATCACCTTTTTGTATTCCAAGATGCAGGAATCCAAAGCTGATGTAGTTTGCTATTTCTTTGTATTGGTTTGAACTGTAACGTACCCATTCTCCTTCTTCTTTTCCCGCCAATGCGTCGGATTTGGGGAATTTTTCTTCGTACCTGTCGAGCAGATCAAAAATGCGTGTTATCTCCATGTTTTAATAAGTTTGTTTTTAAAAAAAGAAAACAAAGGTATCAAAAACTTAAACAAGTGTTTAAATATTTTTTCAACAATCAGAAAAGCGTTATATGCCAGCTATTTACGCGCGGTGTGCACGGTGTTGGCCTGGGCGGTAGGGGTGATAATCATATCGTTGATATTGACATGGGGAGGAAGTGAAGCCGCGTAAAATATTATGGAGGCAATATCGTTGCCTTTTAATGGCTTAAAGCCTTCATAGGTTTTCCGGGCAGCGTCCTGGTCGCCTTTGTACCTAACTAAAGAAAACTCCGTTTCTGTAGCTCCCGGGGCTATCTGGGTGACTTTTATATTGTGTTTCAGCAGGTCGATACGCATTGACCTGGTCAGTGAATCCACGGCAGCTTTGGTGGCGCAATATACATTTCCGTTGATATACGGTTCTTTACCGGCAATAGATCCTACGTTGATAATATGTCCTTTTTGGCGTGCTATCATCAAAGGAATTACAAATTTCGAAACATATAACAGTCCCTTGAGGTTGGTGTCAATCATTTCGTCCCAATCCTGCGTATCTCCGTCCTGAATCAGGTTAAACCCCCGTGCCAAACCGGCATTGTTTATCAGGATGTCAATATTTTTCCATTTTTCGGGAAGCTGGCCAAGTGCCTTTTCGGTTTCATTTTTGTTGCGGACATCAAAATTAAGAGGCAGGACACTGACGTTATATTTTTCAGGAAAACTTTTGCTGATCTTTAGCAAGCGTTCATTACGCCGTCCGGTGATGATGAGGTCGTAACCGTGCATGGCGAAAATTTCGGCACAGGCAAGGCCTATTCCACTGGTAGCGCCGGTGATCATTACAATTTTTTTTGTCTTTTCCATTGGATAGAATTTATTAATGCTTATTAGTAACTGTTTTGAATTTGTATAATTAGTCATTATTTACGGTCAGGCTGAGCCGATTATTCTCATCCGATAGATCCTACCTGTAGGCAAAACAGGGAGGATAATCGTGTCCCTGCCTGCCGAAGTGTCCGGCACGCAGGCAGGGAAGTCGACCGTAGCAGCCACTCTTCGACACTGACAAATACTTCAACAAAAGTATTTGTCCGGCTCTGAGTAACTTTAGAGAATAAAAATTTCATTTTAATGATTTATTTTATAAAAATCAAAACAGCTTCATAAAGTATGGGTCAATCAATTAATTTTTTCAATGATGGAAACTTTTCTGCAACCTTGCGGCTGTTCAACAGCATGAAAAGTAAAATCATCAGAAATGGCATGGCCGGAACCTTGTAACGTACCATGGCACCGATAACCGGCGTGGTAAGACCAGTGAGAATATACAAGGCGGTAAAAAACAGCAAACAAAAAATAAATACTGATTTGTGGGCAATTTTTCCTGAGGAAAAAATCAGGCAGACGATTATCACCGCAAAAATAAACAGGTTTTCGATGGCGGCAAAAAGTATTATCAGCGAGTTGGCTTCAAAAATATAAGGCCTGACCAGGGTGTTATAGAATGCACCGGGGGTGTGTATGAGGACATCGGACACCGTAGGCTGTAGCAAATCCTCACTGATGAGGCTGCCCGAATGGGTGGCCTGCGCCAGTCCGACAAAGTCGTTTTGTTTCATTGCGAGGATCTGAAGCATATTCAGTCCGGGGAAAATATAATGGATCGTCAGTCCGGCAATAATGCATACTACTGCCATGGAGGCGTACTTCAGCGCAGCTAACTTGTCGGAGGTCAGCCGGCACCATACATGAATTATGGTCAGCGGTATGATGATCATGAATATGTAGTATTTGATATACATGAGCAGCACCAACGAAAACACCAGGAACAATGTGTTCAGCAAAAAATGTTTTTTTTGAAGCAACTGACTGGTCGAAAAAAGCATCATGCCGATACCAAAAATCAAAATGGCTTCCTTGAGCACTCCTGAACTCCAAAAAACAACTGAAGGAATCAGAAATACAGCCAGAAACAACAAGCGTTTTTTGTGTTGCATGTAAGGAACAAAAAATTTGTACAAAGCTACCAGGCCGACCAATGAAATAAAACACATAAAAACCGTGTGGACATTGTAAAAACCAAAGGAGAACAGACGAATCAGGGCGTTGATGCGGATAATCGTATGGCTGTCGTTGTATATATTGCTTTCGTATTGCCGGTACCAGTTGTTCATCTGGTAGTAATACTGGTCGAAGTACGGAGAATCGTTTCCGATACTGAAAATCATACGGAAAAAATCTTCGGGTTTATCCCAAAGCGCGTCATACATTATTTTGCTGTCGTCAAAATATTTGAAAATATCAGCAGTAGCCCTGTCGGTGTAATAATAGGTATATAAAAAAAACATGCCGATACCGGCGAGGATTTTCATAATAAAAACCCCGCTGACCACCCTGGCTGAAAATCCTTCAATACGAAAGAATTTTAATTTGTAGATCAACAGGATAAAGATAACAGCATATAATACTGTCAGCAGCGTTTCCAAAAATATGTTCAAATTATATTTTTTATAGTGCAAAGATAAAATATATATTAAGTGCACAAACAAATTTCGACATACTGAAATTGTTTATGGACTCATTTCTGGCTATTGGTATGAATGAATATAGTTTGTGATTCTTAAAACAGAAAAATGTAGTAAAAACTGTGGTTTCATATAACAGGGATAAAATGAAAAAGATAATAAAAATGGTTCATAAAACTTAGTTAAAGTATTGAATACAAATGATAAGTTCCGATAAATTGAACTTTAAATTAGGATGAGTAGTCGAAAAGTATGGATAATAGTATAATATCATTATAGTTATTTAACAAAATATCAGTTATTTTTCTTGTAAAATAAATGTAAAAATATTATATTTGTATGAAATACAGTTCTTTGAATAATTATTCGTAATGCTGATGTCAAGTCAAATATTTTAAAAACCCAGATTATGAAACTAGAAAAATTGATTGCTATTTGTTTAATAATAGTTATTTGCATACTTAATTCTGGTTTTAGCAGTGCTCAAAAAAGGCCTAAAGAACAAGTTATAAAGTGGGGAATAAATGACAATGCGGCATATATTGTCAGGCCGGAAAACCCTGTGGGCGACGATCCTTCTGTTTCCGGAGCCAATTGCAGAAGCCAGGGAAGTTGCACACCCGGACAATTTCTTTGGGAACAGGAAATCAAACGTGATTTAGGCACATTGGGTGGAGTTCAAGGCGATTGTTGTATTCCTCCATCAGCATGGGCCCGAGAACCATTGTTTCCAAAGGATTGTGAAACCAAAGAGTTTGGGATATTTCATGGGTTGGGTGACAGGCCGGAAAACATTAATAAGCCCAACATTGCAGGGCCTGCCGGGCTTATGGTGAATGCCTATTCGGGAGGTTTGTTTTACCAGCGTCAGGACTTGATGATCCCGGGTAATGGTTTTTCCCTCGACATGACTTTCTCATACAACAGTACAGCCACTGCTCTCGACTTTGGCTATGGGCCGGGCTGGACTATGTTGTATAATATGATTTGCAAACCGGAGGGCGCTAATGTGGTAATCCGCCGCGAGGACGGGAGAAAGGATATCTATGTTTTTGATATGGGACACTTTGTATCACCTAAAGGTATTTTTGACAGCCTGGCTGAATATATGCCCGGGAAATTCCGGCTTACAACAAAATATGGCATAAATTATTATTTTGATGATTTTTCACATCACCGGCTCACCAGGATGACCGATCCCAATAACAACGAACTGTTTATCTCCTACACAGACTCTCTCCCCACAGCAATAACCGATGCATCAGGTCGAAGCATATATCTGGGTTTTGTTAATGGTCATCTCGCTGAAATATTTGATCCCAACAACGCGCCTCCCCGCCATTTTAACTATGTTTATGATACAAATTGGAACCCTGTTGCCGTCATCGGGCCTGAAGGCGATACCATTCAGTATTTTTATGATCAGGCACGCAGCATGACCATGCTGAAGGACCAACTTGGCAATGAGTTTGTTGTCAATTATATTAATTGCTCTCAGGTCGAAAGCATAGTATCCTCTATGTCTGACATGCATATCAGTTATGATGCAGCGACTATTACCACTACGGTTAATGAGTTGGTTGATACCGTATTACAATCCACCATGTTTCGTTTTGACACCAATGGAAATTTGCGTGAAAAGGCCGGCGGTTGTTGTGGGTATCACCAATACTATGATTATGATGCTCTGAATAATCTGCAGTACCTGACTGATGCGAACGGCAATGTTTACCAGTTTGTGTTCGGCGCCAAAGGCGCACTTGTTCAGTTGGTTTATCCGACCGGAGCCTCCATGTCGTGGATTTATGGCACATTTAACCGGGTGGTCAGTTATACGGATCCTAACGGCAATGTATATAATGCCATTTACGATGTATTCGGCAACCTGCTGACTTTTATCAAACCGCTGGGGATTATTGAACAGTTTACCTACGATCCGGCTGGAAATGTGGTGTCTCATATGGATGGCAGAGGCATCGTAACTCAATATAATCGAAATTCAAATGGCTATGTAATACAGATACTTTATGCCGATGGCACTGCAAAATCATACACCTGGGATAATGCCGGAAACAAACTCAGTTACACGGATGGCAATAACAATACCACGGGTTATTTGTACGATATGTATGGCCGGCTTATTTACCGGTTGGATGCCATGAATTTTCCTACATTTTTTACTTACAATACCCGTGGCGATCTTATCACAGAAACTAATGCACTCGGACAGGCAACTACCTGGAACTACGATGTATTGGGCAATATCACAGGCCTGACTACCGCGGCAGGCACTTCTTTGTGGACTTACGACGCTGTGGGCAATGTGCGTGCATACACTGATAACAATGGAAATACCCGCAGGTATTTTTATAATGCGCAAAACCTGGCAGTGGCTGAAACCGATCCGATGAATAATACGAGGTTTTTTACCTATGATGCTAATGGGAATATGTTAGGCAGGTCAGATTTCAGCGGCAACCTGAAAAGTTATTCCTACGATGCATTGAACCGGCTGACACAGGTTGCTGATGCCCTGTCAAACAATACATTCCTCACTTATGATAATAACGGCAATATCACTTCTTTAATCGATGCCAAGGGTAATACAACCTCTTTTGTTTATGATGGACTCGACCGGCTTACACAAGTGCAACAGCCTATAGGAGTGATAAATTATTCCTATGATGCCAATGATAATAATACCACCGTGGTAGATCCGCTCGGAAATACAACCACAAGTTTTTTCAATAACAGGGACAGGATATCAAGTATTACCGATGCCATGGGCAATTCAACCGCTTTTGTTTATGATAACGAAGGCAATATTGTTACCACCACAGATCGTAACGGGCTAATTACAAATTTTGCTTATGATGCGCTGTACCGAAATACCTCTGTAACCAATCCTGCCGGAGAAACATCCACATATGTCTATGATGCTGCCGGAAACTTAGTTACTGTCAGTCTGCCTGGCGGTAATGTATATTCCTACAACTATGATGCTGTCCATCGTCTGCTGTCCGTTGCTGATAACCTCGGCATTCTTTCGTCATACACTTACGATGCCAATTCGAATCAATTGACCTTTACAGATGCGGGAGGTCACCTTACTGTTTATTCTTATGATGTCCTCAACAGGTTGACACAGAACATGGATCCCATGGGAAAGGCAACCCTGTATGGATATGATAACAATTCGAATCTCACCACTATAGTGGATCGTAACCTTGGATTGACCACGCACTCTTATGATGTCCTGGGGAGGGAAACCGGCATTACTTATCCTGCCGGTAACAGCGTTACATATACCTATGATGCTGTTGGAAACATCAGTACAGCCACGGATGCCAATGCAAACACTACCCTCTATTCTTATGATGCTAATAATAACCTGTTGGCAGAAACCTTTGCTGATGGTACCGCAAAATTATACACTTATAATGCAGCAGATAAGATTACTTCACGAACTGATAATGCTATGGCAACAACCACTTATTCCTGGGATGTGCTACACAGGCTTACCGGCAGGAATTATCCGGGGACAAACGACGACACGTATACATACGACAATGAAGGCAGAATGCTTACTGCGAATAATAATAATGGCGGCATAACATGGACCTGGGATAACGCCGGCCGTATGTTGAGCGAAAACCTGAACGGAAAAACGACAACATATGCCTATAATATTCCCACAAATAAGCGATACATTACCTATCCCGGAGGGCGGTTGATTGAGGAGACCTATGATGTCAGGCAGCGGCTTTCTCTTGTTAAGGAGGGATCCGTCAACCTGGCTTCTTATGTTCATGATGCTGGGAACCGTATTGTGACCCGAACATACAGTAATGGTGCTGTCGCCTCATACACATACAACAATAATGATTGGGTAACAACTCTGACACATAATTCGGGGGGAACAATGATTCCCAACATTGCGGGATTTTCATACGCTTTTGATAATGAGGGCAATATACTCTCTGCCCAGAAACAACATCGTACAACCAACTCGGAATTATACACCTTTGATTCCGACAACCGGCTTGTATCATTCAAAGAAGGGACCTATTCCGGCGGAGACATTCCTTTACCGCTGACCCAGACTCAGTTTGTTTATGATGGCGCTCAGAACAGAACTACTGTTGTGAAGGATGGTATCATCACCACCTACACATCAAATTTGCTGAACGAATATACCGCTATTGGTACCGGAATTCCAGTGAATCCCACCTACGATGCTAATGGTAATATGCTTACTGATGGCAACCATACGTATACTTACGATTACGAAAACCGGTTGCTAACTGTGGATGCAGGAACAACAGCCGCCTATAGATATGATGCGCTCGGAAGACGGGTGCAGAAAGCAACACCGGCAGGTACGGCAAATTATTATTTTGACAGGAAAAAGGTAATCGAAGAACGCAACGCCGGCAATGTGGTGCAGGCAACCTACGTCTATGGAACACAACTGGATGATATCCTGCAAATGAGACGTAGTAGTGTGGATTATTTTTATCATCAGAATGTGCTGGGCTCTGTGACGGCCGTTACCGACGCTGCCGGAAGCATTGTGGAGCGCTACGAATACGATGGTTATGGTAACCCCTCCATATACGATGCCTCTTATATGCCAAGAGCGGCAACTGCCGTTGGTAATGCATATATGTTTACCGGCAGGGAATACGACGTGGAAACAGGATATTATTATTTCAGGGCACGTACCTATAATCCCCTCTGGGGAAGATTTCAGCAACGGGATCCTGTAGGTATATGGCTTGATGAGGTTAATGCAGGTAATGGATACGGATATGTAGGCAATAACCCGGTAATCCGGATTGATCCCACAGGTGAGTGGTTGCCCCTGATCGGGGTAATAATAGCCGGAGCAGCTCTTGTTGTAGCGGTAGTTGATCTTGTGTATGAGCCGCCTGCCAGTTGTGTGGAAGGACAAATTAACCCAATTCGTGAATATAAAGAAAAATGTTGGGTGAAAAGGAAAGTGTCGGAACAATCCACCACCTACAAGGAAGAAAAGAATGCGGAAGGTGAAATTGTAAAAGTACCTAAAGTAACCACAAAAACAAAAGAAGTAAAAGTATGGGGAACCCGTACAGTATGGGAACGCCAGAAATGTGTGAGGGGGAAATGGGTTGATGATACAAAAAAAGGTCATTGTGTCATAAAATAATTTTAAAAAACCGGACATGAGAAAAATAAAATTTGAACCTCGTAAATCTCTGGATGTAAGTATTCATCTGTGGGTGGAAATATTCTGCACAATATTTCTTTTTGCAATACTTAGTTTTAGAATCCCTGCTCAGAATTCCGGGTGCTGCAACTTTGCCGTCGGGTACCAGGTTTCCGGCTATGCCCAGATAAGCCCGGAAACATTTGCACAACCCACGCAGGTGATGTTGACAGCCGGTGGTACACAGTCTGTAATCGTTAATACTCCGCTAACGCCCACCACCTATGCAGTTACGGGGGCCACTTCGGTTACTGTGTCGGGCCTGCCGCCAGGTGTCTCCTTTACATGGATTTCCAATGTGGTTACCATTGCTGGTACTCCAACGGTTTCCGGCTTGTTTGATTATTTGCTTACCGCTTATGGGCTTTGCGAAACAGCAACGGAAACAGGGACTATCATGGTGATAACCGGTCTGGAATATGATATTTCCGGTAAAACAAGTTATTTAAACAAAGCCATTGCAGGCAACCCGGCCCCGAATGTTCCCACTTACGATCCGCTCAAATACAATATTGATAATGTCATAGTTATTCTGAAAACTTTTCCGGCAGGAACGGAACTGGCAAGGGATACGGGTAATGCCTTGGGAATATTTGAATTTACTGATATTCCAGACGGTAATTATATGTTATCATTCGATAAATATACCGCCGATACCATGCAGTTGTGCAATGGGATAAATGCTATTGATGTGGCTATGGTAAAATACCTGATTGGCCATGATACCCTGATTGACCCATCCCTGAGTTATTCTGCAAAACATAAAATAGCGGCCGATGTTGACAATAATGATATTATTAATGCCATTGATGTAGGCCGGATTAAGGCAAAAATAGGGTTGCCGGGTAATGTGGCAGGTAATTTTCCCAAAGGCAACTGGCCAGCGATGGACACTTTAATAACCATAGCTGGCGCTAATGTAACCCTTACCCTGAAAACAGTGGGATACGGAGATTACGATGCTTCTGCAACAGGGTACAAGGATTCGCTTACAGACTGGGCTTCAGCAAAGCAAAATGCCGCTGAAAACATCATTGTAAAATCTGATAAAACGTTATTGATGAACACATCACAAGCCATTTTTGAAATTCCTTTGTGGATTAGCGAAAATGTAAATGATTTTTCCGCGCTGGGTCTGGAGTTGAGTTACCCCAATGATAGGTACAAACTTGTCAGTGCCGTGATGCCAAAAACAGGTAAAAATGAAGGTGCTGTCAAGATAAATCCTGCTATAGAAGAGATTATTTCATCAAATAATGACCTGCTGGTAACAGATGTCGATGGAATAATCAGGGTGGTATATGCTACAACAGAATTTTTTGATTTGGCTGCACACGACGAAGTGCTTGTATTGGGCTTTTGTCCGCTTACAGAGCTACAACCCGGGTATTTGAATTTTGAGCTGTATGGCACTGGCGTCATCGGGAACCAGTATGGACAGGAAATGAATCACGCCTTTCTTTTTATGCCGGCAGTTTGGGTACAATCTGATAATATGGGCGCACAGCTTGAGTTTATGGCTTATCCGAATCCCTTCGGCCAGGAACTGACTCTGAAATTTTCAATTCCCGAAAAAGGCAGTGTTGTCTTGAGTGTTTATAACATGATGGGTGAACGGGTGGCATGCCCTGTAAGTAAGAGCTATGATGCGGGTAAACACACTGTCGTGTTTTCGCCGGACAACTTACCGAAAGGGCTTTATTCTTTTAAAATGGATTTTTCAGGGATGGAAAAATCTGAATCAAAGGTGCTGAAATTAATACATTGATTTACAAGCATTGGTGCTTACGCTACCTTTGTGTTTTGAGACATTGGCGCCAATAGTGCGATCCCTGAGAGTATTTTTCTTTGTGCAAAATGTCCGCCTACGGGTGGATGTCATGTGTTTTTGAGTTTTGCAGCGACAAAACTTTCTGAAAAAAAAACTCTATTGTATTTCGTTTCCATATTTTTTTACTTTTGTACTATTAGAAAAATACAGCGATGAAAAAAGATAAATCGGAAAGCAAGGTTAACCTTCATACGGCAGAACAACTCGGCCTCAATGCCGAAGAATTTGAAATGATAAAAAAGATCCTTGGACGGACGCCCAACTTTAACGAGTTAAGCGTTTATTCGGTCATGTGGTCGGAACACTGCTCCTATAAAAACTCGATATACTGGCTGAAGAAACTTCCGAAAGACGGCCCGCAGATGTTAGCCAAAGCCGGTGAAGAAAATGCCGGCATGGTGGATATCGGCGAGGGCAAGGCTTGTGTTTTCAAAATCGAGTCGCACAACCATCCGTCGGCAGTGGAGCCTTATCAGGGGGCAGCCACCGGCGTGGGCGGCATCAACCGCGACATTTTTACCATGGGCGCACGGCCTATTGCACAACTGAACTCGCTGCGGTTCGGCAACCTCGCACTCGATCGCACCAAACACCTGGTAAAAGGCGTGGTTAAAGGCATAGGCGACTACGGTAACGCATTTGGTGTGCCGGTGGTGGCCGGAGAAACCAACTTTGACGAATGTTATAATCAGAATATATTGGTCAACGCAATGTCGGTAGGTGTGGTGAAAACAGGCAATACCGCATCAGCCACATCCAAAGGTGTTGGCAACCCGATTTTCATTGTTGGCTCGTCTACAGGAAAAGACGGCATACATGGTGCAACATTTGCTTCGGAAGAAATCACCGAAAATTCTGCTGAAGACCTGCCTTCGGTACAGGTGGGTGACCCGTTTCAGGAAAAACTGCTGCTCGAAGCTTCGCTGGAACTGATAAAATCGGGTTGCGTAGTGGGCATGCAGGATATGGGCGCCGCCGGTATTGTTTGTTCGACCTCCGAAATGTCTGCCAAAGGCGAACATGGTATGGACATCAATCTGGATAAGGTTCCCTTGCGTCAAAAAAATATGAAACCATGGGAAATTCTGCTTTCCGAATCGCAGGAACGCATGCTGGTGGTGGTCGAGAAAGGAAAAGAAGAGGTGGCATTGAAGATTTTCGACAAGTGGGATCTGAATTGCGTGGAGATTGGCAAGGTTACCAAAGGTGGAATGCTAAACTATTACCAGCATGGCGAACTGGTGGCGCAAATTCCTGCCGAATCGCTGGTGTTGGGTGGTGGAGCCCCTGTGTACCAACGGGAACAAAAAGAACCGGATTATTACAAAAAAACAAAAAAATTCAACATCAATTCGATACCCGAACCGGCCGATTTGCGCCCGGTGGCCAAACAACTGCTTGCTAATCCGAATATCTGTTCAAAACGATGGGTATGGGAACAGTACGACAGCATGGTTGGTACAAAAAATATGTCCACTAACAAGCCGGCTGATGCGGCCGTGGTCAACCTGAAAGGCAGTAAAAAAGCCCTGGTAATGACTCTGGATTGCAATTCCCGCTATGTGTATGCCGATCCGCGCATAGGCACTGAAATTGCTGTGGCCGAAGCCGCCCGCAATATTGCCTGTGCCGGTGGAAAACCGCTGGCTATTACCAATTGCCTGAATTTTGGTAATCCTTACAACCCCGGGGTATATTGGCAGTTTGTTCATGCCATAAAGGGAATGTCCAATGCGTGCAAAAAATTCGGCACACCCGTGACGGGTGGCAATGTGAGTTTCTACAACCAGTCGAATATCGGCGGCAATGTTGTGCCTGTATTTCCAACGCCGGTAATTGGGATGATAGGTTTGCTTAATGATAAGGATAATATGATGACCATGGATTTCAAGAGCAAAGGTGACCTGATTTATTTGCTGGGCGAAACCCGCAATGATATCAACTCGTCGCAATACCTTATCCATCATCATAAAGTGCAACTTTCGCCTCCACCATACTTTAACCTCGACAGGGAATTTGTTACCCAGTATGTGTTGTCGGAACTGATTAACAGCAAGATGATAAAATCGGCTCACGATGTTGCTGAAGGCGGCTTGTTTATAGCCTTATTTGAAGCTTCCATGCATAATGACCTGGGGTTTGATATTACCACTGATTGTGAAATACGCCCGGATGCCTTCCTCTTTGGTGAATCGCAGGGGCGTATCGTTGTGAGTGTGGACGAAGACGATGAAACAGATTTCATTGATTTTCTCGTTGATACAAAAGCCCCATTTACTTTATTAGGACATGTAACCAAAGGCGATATGCGCGTGGACGACGTTTCTTATTTTCATATAAAAGAAGCAAAATCCATTTATGATAATGCTCTTGAAAATCACCTGAAATAGAATCCGGTTCTTTTTGGGTGTTTTTATTTCGTTATAAAGAATAATAAATAAACATCTTATGTTTGAAAAACTCTTTAAACTTCAAAAATACCAAAGTAACATCAGAACCGAAGTATTGGCCGGCATCACCACTTTTGTTGCCGCCATGTACATCATCATAGTCAATCCGGCCATGGTGTCGGATACCGGAATGCCTTTCAGTGCAGTGCTCACAGGGACGGTGGTGCTAAGTGCTTTTTGTACCATCATGATGGGAATATATGCCAATAACCCGATACTGATTGCCCCCAGTATGGGACTGAATGCTTTTTTTACCTATTTTGTAGTAGCAGGCATGGGAGTTCCTGTCCCTGTGGCTCTTGGAGCATTGTTCTGGGCCGGTGTCGTGTTTTTTATTTTGAGTATTTTTAATATTCGTACAAAAATTGTGGAGGCTATTCCCAGGCAGATTCGTTTTGCTATCGCCGGCGGCATAGGACTGTTTATTGCGCTGCTCGGTTTTGTAAATGCCGGCTTTATTGTCGTTAAACCGCCGTTTATCGGGCTGGGGGAGATGAACAGCGTCACTTTGATTTTTGTTGGCGGCATAATCCTGATTTCAGCGCTCATGGTCAAAAATGTGAAAGGAGCCATGATGATAGGCATCATCGTCATTACCTTGTGCTGTATTCCTGTGGGGCGATGGTTTGGCGATGCTTCGGCCGTGAACCATGGCTTGCCAACCCTGGTCAACTGGAAAGGGTTTTATCAGGCGCCTGATTTCAGTTTTTTCATGCAGCTCGATTTCCTGAATTCTCTAAAACTGGCGGTCTGGCCTGTTATATTTGCGGTTTGCTTCACGGATATGTTCGACAGTCTTTCCACTTTTGTAGGTGTTGCCGAAGCGGCCGACCTTAAAGATGAAAACGGCGAACCCCGCAATATCAAACAATCGCTTATTGTTGATGCGGTAGCCACCGGCCTGGCCGGTATTTTTGGTACCACTTCGGGAACAGCCTATATCGAGTCGGCCTCGGGTGTGGCACAGGGAGGGCGCACCGGACTAACCGCCGTAGTTGCCGGATTGCTGTTTATCCCCTTTATGTTTTTTTCACCCCTGTTGTCCGTGGTGCCCGCGGTGGCTACTGCGCCGGTGCTGGTTATTGTGGGCGTATTCATGATGAAACCGGTGATGAACATTGGCTGGGATAAGCTCGACGATGCCATACCGTGCTTCCTGGCCATGATTTTAATACCCCTGACGTATTCCATTACCCAGGGAATCATCTGGGGGCTGCTGACATGGACATTGATCAAGTTGATTAATGGTAAGTACAACGAACTCAGTATAACCCTGTACATAATTGATGTATTTGCCGTGCTCTTGCTGATTTTTGAATAAAATTTCTGTATGTCCTCATCATGAAAACAAGCTCACTATTTTTAAATCTATTGATTTTTGCGTGTTGTCTTATGAGTTCTGTGAGCTTGTGGGCACAGCCCGGCAAGAAGGATATTATAAAAGATAATTTGCTTTTCCGGGCCGCGATGAATAAGGAGTTTGCTGATTCGTCCACCACTCCCTTAACCCGTGAAGGCTTAAAAAACTTCGATGGCTTGAGTTTTTTCCCGGTCAATGCAAAGTATTGCGTAATTTCAAAACTTACCCTCACACCCGGAGAACAAGCTTTTGAAATGCCCCGTTCTAAAGGCAATACAGGCACATACCGTAAGTATGGAGTGGCGGAGTTTATGCTCAACGGAACGCTGTGCCGCCTGAGTGTGTATCAGTATATGAAATTTATAAATGACTCTTTATACAAAGACGATTTGTTTTTGCCTTTCAAAGACCTTACCAATGGCAGGCAAACCTACGGCGGGGGCCGCTTTCTCGAGCTGAAAATTCCTGATGGAGACCAACTGATCATCGATTTCAACAAGGCCTATAATCCTCTCTGCTGTTATGGTAATCCAAAATATTCCTGTCCGATACCGCCCGAAGAAAATCATTTGAAAATCAAAATCCTTGCCGGCGAAAAAGCGTACAAGGGTAAATGAAAATTTCCAGCGAATTTTTTGTGGAAAAAATTGACAGACCGGCACGTACTGCATGAATATCGGCGGCAATAGCAGCCATTACTGTTTCCCGGGACTGAACAGATATATGCGGTAAATCTCAAATACCGAAGTGATGTAGTTTGCTGTATGGCTTGTATTCAGGTCTGCGAGTATGGAGCTCTCGCCAAAAGCAAATTCAGTGCCGCAATCCACGTATATCACTTCCTGGTTTTGTATTTTTATTTTGTCCGCGGAAGAAAGATTACGCAGAGGAAAAATATTGTTTTTCTGCAAAAGGGCTTTGGTGTTATTGTAATCTTTGAAGTAGTTGATATTGAAGTGATAAGTAAATTCCAAGTGGCTGTATTCCGGCGATATGATGACAATAGATTTCGGGTGCTGCGCCTTTAGTTCATTCACAGTGCCGGTAAGCTGTTTCACCCTCCGGTTGTTGTCGGGTGCCAGATTGAGATTTAAAGCCATTAATATCAGCAATACAATTGTGCCTGCTGTTTTTACATATGTGTACCGGGTGAATGTAGCTAAAAACAATGCTATCAGCAAATAAAAACTGATAGAAATAAAAATGATATATCTGTCGAGAAACATGGGCGCCCAAAAAGACAGAAAAAACATAGCCAGGTACGGAAATACAAACCAAATCAATAAAATCCGGGAGAAAGGGGTGCGAAAAAATGCTTTTATCTTAAGCGAAAACTGTTTATCGCGTATAAGTAGCACTATGTAGATAATTGCAACAACCAGCAAAACAGCCATCACCATCCTTGAATTCATAAAACGGTTCAGGTTGCCGTATAATTCCGTAAACTCCGGTTGCCTTACCCATGTACCCTGCCCAACGGATATGCTGAATCGTTGCCATAAAATCAGCGCATTGGGAATATATGCCAGCATCAGTAAAAAAAACACCAGCGACATTTTTTTCCATATGCGGCTGAGGTTGCCGGCAAAGAAAATGCAAACAAATTCGGTGGCCACAACAAAAAAACCGAAATAGTGCGAGTAAACAAGCAAAACATTCACTATCAGCAGCCCGATATAGGGTTTCCACCTTTCGGGCCGGTTAACCACCGAAAGAAAATAATAAAGACACAGCGCCGTAAGAAAAACAAAAATAGGATACACCCTGGCCTCATGCGAAAAATACATGTGGAAATAAGAAAGCGTGAAAATGAGACCTGCAATCAGTCCGGTTTGTTTCGAAAAGAATTTTTGCCCGATAAAGTAAATCAGCGGAGCTGTGAGTGCGCTGAACAGTACCGATAAGAACCTCACCGACAGAGGACTGATGCCAAATGCTTTTATCCAGTAGTGTAACAATAAAAAATGCAGCGGAGGATTGTTTTCTGTTTTCAGCATAGTGAATATCGACGACAGGTCCATTTGGGCGTAATAAATGCTGAAAGGCTCGTCCATAGCGATGTCGTTGGCCGAAACAAACAGTATTTTCAGGAAAAAATTCAGAACAAAAAACAGGAATGCTGTGATGATCACTTCATATTTTTTATTTAAGAATGATATGCTCATACTTTCCGGTTATTTTGCGCACTTTACAACTTTAAAAGTGCTGTGGGATTGTTTGTTCGAAACCTCAATAAAATACATGCCATCCGCTGCGGCTGAAATATCTATTGGGAAAGTCTGCGAAGCGCTGTTATTAACTTTTTTGGAAACTATAAGTCGGCCCATGATATCATAAACCGCAAGGCTGAAACCTTCGGAAAACAATGGTTCTTTGATGATTAAGTCAAATTTTCCGCCCGACAGTGTTGGCGTAATGTACATTGATTTTTCTGACAGGGCTGCAGTATTTTCATTTATTGCAAGGATATGCTCGGGCGTGTGTGTGAAATAGCAATTGCTGCCGGTTTTCAGCAGGTATATGTTCGAGAGGCCGGGCCCTATACCCTGGGTGCTGCCCACAACGACATAGCCACCGTCAGCAGATTGAATTACCTGGTTTCCTGTTTCATCATTAGCAGAGCCATCCGTGAGGCTGCAAAGAAAAACATCACCATCACCCATTACGAGCATTAGCACCTCCTTGCCACCCATGCCTACTCCGGTGGTGTATCCGGTTAGTATGTACCGCGCCGAATCATCGATAAACACATCGTATACCATATCATCCCCCGGGCCAATATCCCAAAATTCAGGTAGCCTCCACCAATATTGATGGTTTTTGTCAAACCTCATCAGCCAGTTTTCATGCTCTATGGCATTATAACTCATGGTAGAACCCACAAAAACAAAGCCCGAATCAGGAGTTTGCTTTATGCTGTAAATGATGTCTTCCTTGTCTTCTCCGTAAGTTTTTGTCCAGATGGTGTCGCCGTTCCTGCCCAGGTTCAGGACATATCCGTCGTAATTGCCATATCCGAAACTATTGGTAGCGCCTCCTATCAGGTAAGTGCTGTCAAAAAGAATATCCACCGAGGTGGCATAATCTGAGCTGTCGCCTCCGAATGTTCTGGTCCACAGGGTGTCTCCCTGAAAATTGGTTTTTACAACATAGACATTATCGTTCGACGGACCAAAGCTGTATGTTTTGCCAACCATAAGGTAGGCGTTGTCGAAGGTTTCTCTTACTGCGTTAGCAATATCCCAGTCGGTGCCACCGTATGTTTTCTCCCATTCCAGGTTGAGGCTGGAGTCAGTTTTGATGAGCAACATATCGTAGCTGTTGGCCGGGTATTTATTAGTAAATCCACAGATAAGAAATCCCCCGTCAGAGGTTTTTATAAAGTCGTTGGCCCAGTAAACCGGACCGTCACCGATTATTTTGTTGTCTATAATAATACCGAGAGAGTCGGTTCTGATTATGTCGATAGTATTATTGCCCGACGAAGCGCTTACATTGCTTAAAATATAATAGCCTCTATCATTGCTTTCGATAATTTTCTGGCCATAATTAAATGGCATATTGCCGTATGTGTGTTTGAAAACTGTGGGTTGAGCCTGGGACAGTTGTCCTGTGAAAACCTGCAGGGCGCATATCAGTATGGATAAGACAATAATCTTTTTCATTTTATAATGTTTTGATTATCGAAATGTAACCACCCAAACCGGCAGATTTTTTTGGGAAAAAATAAGAATTAATATAAGAAGTCTGCAACTCTATGTAAAATTTTTTGTCGACAGCCGCCGATACTCCCAGGCCGCAGTTGAACCTGCCGTAACCGCCTGTCACAAAGGAAGGGGAGATGCTGACGACCGAATTTTTCACGGGAATATTCAGCGAACCCGTCAGGCACAACTGCGGCCTGTAAACCGAAAAGACATAACTGTTGAAACTGCATGTCAATGAGAGCCAGCGCTTGAACAAATACCTTTTGTAGCTGATAAAAATCCGCATAGGAATCATGTCAGAAAAGCCGGCTTGTGTTTTCGAAAATGCGAACTCATTTATCAGGCTGTCTGCACTTATCCCTCGGATGGTTTCGCCGTCAATGTCAAACAGGTTGCTGATTTCAAAACCATCAAAATGCACCAGGGTGTCTTTGGAATAACTTTGCGAATTTTTTTTCCAGCGGATAAAGCCAAGGTCTTCCACCTGGCAGGTAATGATATTGTTTTCGTCACGGAATACGTAAGCCACATCGGCCGAAAATCCCCAACCGTTCTCGGCGCCAAAGCCGGCGCGGGTCGTGTCTGACCTTTTCATGCCGATAGTCATGTCGAGATCGAGGTATTCCGCATTTTGTTGGGTAAATAAGGCGCCGTAAGGCACTTCATATTTCATGAGGTTCTGGCCATTGTTAAAGCCCACACCCGCTGTCAGGATATAAGAGGCATCGTTTTTTTGCCAGGTTTTGCTGATGCCGGCTTTAAGCTGCTGAAAATTCAGTGTAGTATAGGATAGGTCATCCAGAGACAATGATTGTCCGGTAAAGGTTTTATTCCCGAAAAAGAAGAGGTGGAAAAAGTTTTTGTTGAAGCTAAGTTCCATCAGGTTGTGGTTTTCAAACCCTGCGTAATAGTTGATATTATTTTTCTTCCCCGGGATATTAAGGTAAATATCGGTATTGAACAAATAGGCCAGCATATTGTTGTTGGGGCGAAGGCGGTTTAGGGCCTCCGTTTTCATGGTGTTGTCCAGAAACCGGCCCTTGTAAAATGATGCGGCAAAGTAGTTGGTGGGCCCGTCGGCATTAAATTCCAATATTGAATTGAGCGAAAGATAATAGCTGTTGTCAATATTTTCACAGTAATATTGTTGTGAGTATCCTGATATGGAAACAAAACACAGCCACGCTGCAATTAACCGGTAGAATTTATATGTTTTATTCAACGGGCACGTCATTGGTTACAACTGTATCATGTATGAAAAATCGCCGGTAAGTTTCAGGTCGAGCCTGTACTGTTCGTAAATCTTCACGTGATGGCCGGCACCGGCGGTGTTGAACCGTGCCACAACACGCATTTTTTTTGTCTGATACAGGCGGGATATTTTTTCGCCGGGCAAGGGAATTTGTATGACGGAACGTGCAGGCCGGATTACCATGTAGTTGCCGTTTAGCGCCGGAGCCGTTATCATGTCGGGGAACAACAACGAGTCGGTTACCTGCATATTGTCGTTCAAAAGATATAATTGTACCTGTGCGCTAAAAGGAAATCCGTTATCGGCATACAGGCTTAAGGTACCTGATTCGATGGTCCCCGTATTTTCGCCCAGGTCAAAATCAACCGTATCGGTTAAGGTTAAGTTGCTGGCAATTAGTGACAAGGGTATTTCCATATCCAGTATGGCTTTCAGCGGGTTGTTATAATAAACAAAATCATTGCCCGAAGAAATATTCCCCATCGGATTGGTAGCCACTTTAATCCTGTATGAAATCATATCGGGGATATTCTCGATCATGTCTAAAATGTTAGAGTTGTCCAGGTTATAGTTATAAACAGAAGGGCTTACAGGTTGGCCGGGATCGCCGGTTTCGACCGCCCGTGAGATGTTGATGTTTTGCCCGATAATGCCGGCATTGAGCGAAACAGCCTGCGACGTTTTGGAATTAATGGCTGTGATATCATCAAAAGTAACTTGCAGATCAGCGCCAAAACCGTTTTCTACATTCAGATGGAGCTTAATATCTTCAAAATCAAAGCTGCCGGACGAAATCTTGCTGAAAACATCTATGCTGGTGGTGTCAGGCCCAAACGCAAAACTATGGCTACCGAAATATCCTTTTGCATAGTCTATGGAAATGTCTTTAAACCGGACATTAAAGGCAAATTTATCTAAACTGTCGAGATAATAGGTATGAGCCGAGGGATGCAACATGGCTTTAATGTTGCTGGTAATGATGTTGGCGTCAATCCCTGTTGGTCCGCTCATATCCATGCTGTATCCCGAAATATCAAAGAGTTTTAGAAAGGATGCCGTGGTGCCGGGCGGGGCCGCAGGCACTGTTTCGGTTACCTGCAAGGGCAACCCGTTATTTGTGGCATTGGGAATTGTATAAGTTACAATAACCGGCTCGGGTATAGAGCTGAACACCTCCAGTGCCAGAAAACCTGAATGAAAATCAACTTTTGTCACCTGTGCACCAGAAATGGAAAGGTTGGAATTTTCAGTGAAATTGAAAAATGTCTGGCCGGGGTATACAGGAAATCCTCCGGGCAACGGAAAGTCTTTTTGGGAAATCGTATCAGGAAAGTCAACCAGCGAATCGAAAGAAAAATCATAGAAAGAGTATTTATACACCAAACTCAGGGAGTTATCATTGTTGATACCAATCATCGAGTCGGGCAGGATATTGTTAATTCCCAGCGATGATTTAAGCAGGGGCGCATTGACGTCCACTTCCCACGACGGTTCCATTTTGCGGCACGAAAACAGCAGTAGACAAAATAAAAAAAGTATCAGAAATTTTTTCAACATGAAGGTTAATACTTATACTTGTTCTTCCATCTGATTTTTAGAAAATTACGCAGTTCGTTTTCACGCGGATTCTGTTGCGGGTCGTAAAGTTTTTTGCCTGAAATTTTTTCGGGCAGGTATTCCAGCTCTGTAAAATTGTTTTCAAAATCATGAGCATATTTATAGCCCTGGTGATACCCAATTTCTTTCATCAGTTTAGTGGGTGCGTTACGTATATGAAGTGGTACGGGCAAGTCACCGGTCTGGTCAATGAGGGCATGGGCATTTTGTAAAGCCTGATAAGAAGCATTACTTTTTGACGAACAGGCAAGGTAAATAGCCGTTTGCGACAGTATCAGCTCACACTCGGGATAACCAATCATTTGTACGGCCTGAAAGCAGTTGGTCGCTAACAGCAACGCGTTGGGGTTGGCATTGCCGATATCTTCCGATGCCAGAATGAGCATTCGCCTTGCAATGAATTTGGGGTCTTCGCCGCCCTTAACCATACGGGCAAGCCAGTAAACAGCTGCATTGGGATCGCTGCCGCGCAACGATTTGATAAAAGCCGAAATAATGTCGTAGTGTTGCTCGCCAAGTTTATCGTAAAGTGCAATATTCTGCTGAACGATCTTTAAAACCAGGTCATCAGTAATAATCACCTCTTTTTCCTTGTTTATGCTTGCGTTTACGACAAGTTCCAGCGCATTCAGCAGTTTGCGGGCATCACCGCCCGAAATACGCAGTAGCGCCTCAGTTTCCTTTATGACAATATGCTTTCCGGTGTTCTCTGTCAGCATCTTACTTCCTTTGTCGAGCAAGAGCAGAAGTTCTTTTTTTTCCAGATTTTTCAGAATATATACCTGACACCGGGACAAGAGGGGCGATATAACTTCAAAAGAAGGATTTTCGGTAGTGGCGCCTATCAGTGTGATCACACCCTTTTCTACTGCTCCCAGCAGCGAATCCTGCTGTGCCTTATTAAAACGATGGATCTCATCGATGAATAATATGGCTTTTTCCGAGCTTTCACCAGCTTTCTCAATAACACTTCTCACATCTTTAACTCCCGAATGTACCGCACTCAACGTGAAAAACGGCCGTTGCAACTGTTGCGAAATGATATATGCAAGTGTTGTCTTACCCACTCCCGGTGGGCCCCAAAGTATCATAGAGGGGATATTGCCCGATTCGATGGCCTTACGGAGTATGGCATTATCGCCAACCAGATGTTGCTGGCCGATGTAATCCCCTATAGTTTCCGGGCGCATTTGTTCTGCAAGAGGAGCGTTTGTCTGCATTTTTATTTAAATCACAAAAATACAAAAAAGTAATATTAACCGGGGTTATAAGATTATAAAAAAAGCTGCCCGGCACGGGCAGCCTCACTAATAATTTTGTTCACCATAATCAGCGAATAATGCTGAATTTCCCGGTATGTATTTTTGATCCGGTAATCACCTTAACAATATATGTTCCAACAGACAGGCCGGAAATATTGACCTCATCCATATTTCTGTGCGAAGCAACCATTTCGCCTATCAGGTTATAAATTTCAATTGATTTTTCACCCCTGACAGCGATGTGCAATATATCGCTGACAGGATTGGGATAAATGGCCGTCACGTTAATATCCTGTTCACCGATGCCTGTGACGCCGTTTCCTGATAAACTGATGGAAACATTCCCGCCATTAGTTGCAATAACCACGGTTTGATTATCCGTACCCATAATGACAGGGTTGTAGGAAAAAGTAAATGTCAGCGATCCGCCTGCAGTCAGACTTACATTTGCCGGAATCAGGCTGGTGGTAAAAGGTGCGTTCAATCCGTTAATACTGCTGCATGTCAGGGTGCCGGCCCCGGTATTGGACAGGGTGAAGTTGCCCGAGGTTTCGGATGATGCCAGTGTAACATTACCGGCATCCCAGGATAACGGAGAACATTGAGCCACAGGGCTGAGTGGCGAATTGATGGTTACCATATCTAAACCAATGACATCTCCTTCGATGGTATTATTGGCCACATGTTCATGAAAAGCAATGTAAATATCCTGGCCGGCATATGCAGTAAGCGGCACAGTAAATAATTTCCATGCGACATCAAACTGGCTTGAATCAGTGGCTAATATTGTTGTTGTAAAGCTTGCGACATCATTGGTTGTCGTGGAAACTTTTACATCCACATGGTCTTGTTTAGTACCGTTCCAGTATAAATAAAAACTTAATTCCTGCCCGGTTTGAACGGCAATTTTTGGCGTTATGAGCCATTGATCATTATAGCTTGTTCCACCGGTAAGAGGGGTACAGTAAGCCACTTTGGTGCCTCCTCCTGTGGGTGTTATAGTCGCAAATTGCGACCATCCTGAACCACCGTCTGGATTTTCCTTTTTCCAGCAGGCTGGAGCGAAATGAGCATCTTCGAAACTTTCCAGCCATGGAAAAGCACTGATGGTGCTACAGGTAACAGCGGTTCCTGTTAAACTTATGGAAATGTTGCCGCCATTAGTAGCAATAACCACCGTTTGATTATTTGTTCCAACTATTGTCGGATTATATGAAAATGTAAAAGTTGTGGATTGCCCCGGTCCTAAATTGACTGAACCAATTACCAAGCTTGTCGTAAAGGGTGCTGATAATCCTGTAATGCCGCTGCATGTGAGGTTCCCCGAACCATTGTTGGTCAGTGTGAAAAAATCTGAAGTGCCTGATGTCCCCACGGCTATGTGTCCGGCATCCCATGTCAGTGGACTGCAGCCTGCATTGGGAGTTGAAATCTGAACTCCATCCACCATGGCTCTGATATTCCAATTATATGTAAAAGCCGGATTCACATTGGTCAGGTGTGTCCATCCCAACATGCTATGGTACAACCAGTTCCCATTAGTGTTTACAGGGCCTGCGTCACAACCAAAAGGATATCCGCCTGTAATAACCACTTCATAACCGATATACAGATCAGTTGCAGGAATGTCGAAAGCTGTAGTCAATGTTACCTCATTCCAACCGTTGACTGGGGTAAAAGGCTGGCTGTAAACCATAGTACTCTGACTGGAATGAAACTTTATTTGTGCAGAGGTAACGTATGTGGTTGCCTCGTTAAGATAAATTTTTACCTTGGTAATTTTATTTCCCAATGCATTGTGGGCAGCACATTGTGATGAGGGGAAAAAAATATAGGCTCCAACCGTGGCAGCACCTACACCACCTACGTTATTGGCATGGGCACCGTCGTAATGCAGTGAATCGATGATGGCTTTCGGTCCGGAAACCTTCAGTGAAGACATTTTTGTCATTTGTTGCCGGGTAATCTGGCGGTCATAGTTCTTTTGAACCTGCGAAAAAATAACCCCGCTTACAGAAAGCAAAGTCAAAAACATGTAAATTTTTTTCATAATCTGAATATTTGAAAATTATTTTATAAATTTATACAAACTTTATATGATTCCAAATTTTTCTAAGCATAAAACTTCTGCTTTGTATTTTTTTTAGAAGATTTAGTAGGCAAGTAAAGGTTTATGTGGTTTTTATAATAAAATCTCCTCAAAAAAATAACTGCAAATAAAATTGAAAAATTTTGTGATCTATTTATAAATGAACAAAGTGAAATTTATCAAAGTAGGTGGGCGTTGCGGGCAGCAGGTTAGTCTAACCCCGACATAGAAAATTTATGAAACGAAATTATAAAAAAGAATCAGATGATAGGGAAAAAAAAGCCGGTATCAGGCCGGCTTTTTATTGGAAATGAACAATAGATTATTCAACCATAAATTTTGTTGTTGAAACATTATTGGATGACTCAACTCTTACAAAATACAAACCTGAATTATAATTGCTTGTATTAACGGTAATATTGGGGTTGACCTGCTGTTGGTAAACAACGGCGCCCAATGAGTTGGTAATAGTAAGGGTGCCTTCAGTTGCTCCTGTATTAATATGCAATTGATCTTTAACAGGATTTGGATAAATTGAAATTTCAGTGCCCGATACATCCTGAATGCCGGCACTTGTAACCATCCATACAATCGCATTGTGAATTGCTGTCCAGGCATCACCGCCAATCATTTCAGTACCTTCAGGATCTACAGGAAGCAAGTTGAAACTTACAACAGAGGGTTTTGCTGCAATAGCAATATCACCAGAGTTCCAATCAACAATTTGGGTTGCACCGGCAGCAAGAGTGGGGTCCTGTGTGTCAAAATATTGTTCTAAAGAAGTAACTCCGGTCATGATAGGGTGGCCGGGAGTCACAATGGTTCCCATGGTAGATGCCGTATCCCATGAGTCAGTAGTTGTTGATCCAAAAGCTGAATAACCGCCGCTTACGTAAGTACCTGCCACTCCCCAATTATCAAAACTTTTTATGAACAGACATTCAACTACTTTTCCGCCGCCGTCAATATATTGACTTAAAACATTTCCAATGTTAGCGCGTGCGCCGCCAACAGATTCCCATGTCCTGTCATTAAAGGCAAAACAAACCTGATACGTGCTTAAATTTCCAACAGTAAGAGCTGCAATATTTGCATCTGAAATAGTAGAGACTGTCAGATCAGTAAAAGCAGATAAACGGGTAGAAACAAGACCTGTAGCTAATACACTGTCAGGACAAAGGATCGCCACACTGATACTGGGACCGGCTTTCAAACCTTTTGACAGATCAATTTCAGAATAATGTGAGCTGTTTGTTGGCGCCACATAAGTAGGGTTGGATTTTTTCTGTGCTGATGCATAACCAGCAATCAGTAAACATAATGCAATCAGAGTAAATTTTTTCATATATATTTTTTTTGGTTTATAATGTTACGAAAGTATAAAAAAAACAATTAAGTAAAAAGTTTTTTTAACAAATTATATTTAAAGAAGCCGGAATTATGCGTACCTCAATAATTCTTCCCAGGTCTATCTCATCACCGTCGATATGGGCAACATTGTTTTGCGACTGGATGACTTTAACATTTTTTGTTTTTATTATTTTCACAAAAGGTGTTTTGTGCAGAAGGCCAAGAAACAAAAATGGGATTACCAGCACCACATAAAAGATTCTGGGCTTGCGAACAATGCACAGATCGATATAACCGTCGTCGATGACCGCTGTTGGGGCTATGTGAGCATTAAAACCAAACTGGTCGGAGTTGGCAAAAGTTAGCATGAAGGCGCTTTTCTTTAGTATTTTTCCATCCACATAAATTTTAAACCGCTTGGGTTGGTACGTGAGATACTGAAGGAAAATAATTTTTGCATAAGCCCAGAACCCGCGTATCCTGCTTTTTGAAAACAGCTTGGCCACGTAAGCATCAAAACCCAGGCCGGCAACGCTCACATAGGGATGGCCATTGATATTCCCTGTATCGATAGGTTTTACATGGTACCTGTTGATAATCTCAATCGCCTTCCGGGTATTCAGTGAAATTTTCAGAAAATGGGCAAGCCCGTTGCCTGAGCCTGCAGGGATAATCCCCAAGGCAGTATTGGTGCCTATAAGCCCGCGTGCTGCTTCGTTTATTGAGCCATCACCACCGACAATAATTACCGCATCATAATTCATTGCGGCGGCTTCGCTGCTCAATGTTACGGCATGGGCCCGGGCCTCGGTGTGGCATATTTCATAATCAAACCTGGTCAGGTCAAGGTGTCTGGCAATTAATCCTTCCACTTTCTTTTGTCTGCCGATGCCTGATTTGGGATTGATGATAAACCGTATTCTCTTTTTCTGTTCAGTCATTAGTATCGGTTAGTTGGTTTTTTATCATTCTTGCATGGTAAGTTTGAAGGTAAGCTTTCAAAAACTTTTCAAGCAAAAGCTGTTTGTTTTTATTTTTGTAATACAAATTATTTGTTAACAATTTGTCTTCTATAATGTTGTACATGTTCTGGCCTTTTTCGCCATTAAACTGTAAAAGAAAACTGTCTTTAATGATCCGGTAATTGTAGTTTGAATAACTCACCGAAAAATGTGCGGATGTACTGTCAAAAACACTGGTGCCGAAATCAGCGTATACTTCTTTGAAATTTATAAAATCCAGCACTGAAGCCATGATATCGGCCTGCTGGCAAATTATATGGCTACGTCCCTTCAGCGTGCTGCCAGGCATATAAAAAATCAGCGGAATGGCGTACGAGCCGACGTTATTCAAATAATAAGGGGTTCCCGCCACTGAAGCATGATCAGCGGTGATAACAAACAGGGTGCTGTCGTACCATTCCCTGGAAGAGCAGGCCTTGAAAAACTCTTTTAATGAATAGTCAGTGTACATAATGCTTTCGTGAATTTCCAGCATCCCTTTTTTAAATTTATTACGGTATTTTTTCGGAATGGAATACGGATGATGCGATGATAAAGTGTAAATGGCAGCAATAAATGGTTGCCGGGAAGTATCCAGGGTATTGACTGAGAATTTTAAAAATTCTTCATCATAAATTCCCCAGTTGCCGTCATAATCAGCGTCGTTATTATATTCTTTTTTTCCGTAATAAGAATCAAAACCGGCCATTTTGGCATAAGCATCAAGGTTTAAGGTCCCGTTTTTTCCCCCATGAAAGAACATGGAAGCATAACCGTATTTTTTCAATAACAGTGGTAAGGAATTTATTTTGTTGCCCGAGAAAGCGGAGGTAAGATAGGCGTCTTCCATCAGCGATGGCAAGCCTGATAAAATGGACGGTATTGCTTCGATTGACCGCTTGCTGTTTGCAAAACAATTATCGAAGCAAAGACTTTCGGATATCAGCGAATCGAGAAAAGGCGTATAGCCTGTGTATTTCCTGTCTTCCATATCCTGGTTCAACACACCGATATATTCTTTTGACAGGCTTTCAACAATAATTATTGCCACGTTTAACCTGCGCATCGGCGCATCCTTCCTGTAGTTGTGTTTTACAGGATTGAATATTCTTTTTGCCTCATCATCCTGAAAATATTTTTTTTCGGTAAGTGGCTGCTTTTGCACAGTACAATATATTGAGAAAGGGGTGTTGATGACCAACGGTACATTATCTGCTGTCGTATATTCTCCGGCAGTCACAAGGCTTATGGGCCTTAACTGAAAACCACCGCGAAAACCAACCACCGACAGTCCCATCACAGCAATAAAAACAAGGGCAGCCTGCAGGTATTGCCCATAGGTTTGGTTACTTAATATCAACACACGTTTTGTTTTTTTATATAGAAAAACCATCAGCGCAATAATCAGCAGCCACACCACTACCACATACCAGTAATCCGCAACATATTCCCAGAAAACCGTAAGGAAATCATCACCGATGAAAATTGATTTTATGATGTCGTAATTGGTACGTCGGAACAAATACTTAAAATAAGCAATGTCGGCGCAGTTTAGTAACAGGGCAATAGCGTTTGTAACGTAAAAGATGATTTCAAGGATTTTCTGATACGTTTTGTTACTTCGGAAATCAAATGGGATTGTTTGAAAAAAAATATACAGGGAATTTACGAGTATAATGGACGAAAGGTCAAACCTGAAGCCATAGATCAACAATAAGAATAACTCACCTGGGCTCACCGAAAAACTTGCGGTATTGAAAAGATAAAACACGATACGGCAAAGCGTAAATAAAATAAGCAAGAGGGCGATCCTTATTAAAAGCGCAAAATAAATATTATGTAAACTAAAAAGTTTTTTCATGGACCGCAAATGTAATCAAAAAGGAATTTTTCAGGATAGGGTTTCTCTGAAAATTGACAGCCCGTATCAGAATACCATGACCACCACTTTACGTTTTACTTCTGTGGCTTTGTTGCCGGCTTCATCAGTTACGTCGTAGGATACGTAATAAGTTCCTTCAGTGTTGGCATCCACAGGATTTACAACGACGATCCTTGATGTTATGTCTCCGTCGGTTTCATCATAGGCGGTAGCTCCTGCATCGGTATAGGATGTCCCCTTGTCAACATACACCTGCGGTGAGCCAATCAGTGTGATTACCGGTGCTGTAGTGTCGCCGGAATTATTTTTTTTGCAGGAAACCATACTGGTCAGAACTATTATTAATACAGCTATGACAGAAATTTTTCTCATGTTGTTTTTTTTGTAATTTATAAAAATCAATTTCGGCAATCTGCTACAATCTTTTATATACCATGTCGCCGGTTGTACTAGTTCCGGATACGGAATCGCTGTAATGGATTTCAAAAAGTGTGGTATCGCTGATGCTTGAAACAAATCCATTGCCGGCGTAACGGTGTATCAAGCCTGTGTTCCCCTGAGGCGACAATTGCGAGGGAATGCTGACCGTATCGTTTGATATGTCGGCAAATACAGATACCTGCTGGTGTTGAGCGAAACCGGCAATCCAGATTCTTTTATTCACCGTGGTGGATGCAAGCACGGTAGCCAGGATTGTTGTGGTGTCTGTCGGGGTGGTGCAGATCCCGGTATATTCCCCGCCGTAAGGCGCTGCTTCGTTTCTGACAACAACGGTACGTATAGCCTGTCCCGAATTTCCCGAAGCATCAGTGGCCGAATATACAATGTAATAGGTGCCTGCGAAATCGGGGTTAACCGTACCGCTGATTTCTACTGTCAGCGGCCCGTCCGTATTATCATAGGCATTAGCACCGGGATCGGTAAAGTCATCATTTAGTATTACTGTCATAAACGAATCACCCAGCATGGTTACCACGGGATTGTCTTCATCTTTTTTCTTACAGGATGCTACAAGGAAAATTATCAGGAAAAAAAGCAGGTATTTTTTCATTTCTCTCATTTTCATTTGTTGGCTTATTGTTTCTGAACATCAATTTCTTGTGTAAACTCCATATCCTGAATACTCTGTAGCACCGTTTGATACAGTATAATAAATTGTAAAAACCGTATCGTTTGAAAAAGTTCCATAGCCGCTAAAAACTTTACTTTCAGCCGGATTGCCGCAGTTTATGGTTTGGGAAGGAATGGTGAGCGTTACACCTCCAATGGTAGCGTAAACAAGCGCTTGTTCGATACGGGCGAATTTTTTAAAGAACATGACATTTGTCGAGGTGTCGGGTGCAGAAATGGTATCGTTGTAAGTACTGTCGGCTGTGGTTCCTATGAAATTCTCAACAGAGAAGTTTCCGCTAAGAAAAGGGCCGGCATCAACAATCACCTTTCGTGTTGCTTCTGTTATATTACCTGATTTGTCGGATGCAGTGTATGTAATGCTGTAATTTCCTGCGGCAAACATATCTACCGTGCCCGCTGAGGTTACTTCAAGGCTGCCATCCATATCGTCTGTGGCCACAGCACCGGGATCGGCATAGGCGGAATCACTTGCAAACACCACTATGTGGGGATTTGTTCCCTGTATGGTCACTACCGGAAAAGTATTGTCTTTTTTTTGGCAAGAGCAAACCAACAGTAAAAATAAGGCTACGATGAAAGTGTATCGTCCCATGGAATAATAGTTGTGGTTTCAAAAGTACAAAATTATTTTACACTTTCAGGTGCCTTAGTGCAAAGCAAAAAAAAAGCTGTCCATTTCGGGACAGCTTTTATAAAACTTTAAAAAATCTTAGTTTGCTGTGTAAACACCGTGGCCGGTAATGGTAACATTATTGGTTGTTTCGGTATAGTTCAGTGTGAAGTTGTGGTTAGCTGCGCTGTAAGTAGCTGATCCGGCAAATGTTCTGTCGGCTGCAGGGTTTCCGCAAAGTACTGTCTGTGAAGGAATGGTAATGGTGGTGCCACTGAGAGTTCCATAAACTGCTCCGTTAACGTAGAAAGCAAATTTTGTGAACATAATTTTATTGTTCTGAATGTTTGAAGCTGTGATTGTTTCAGGGTAAGTTCCATTTGAGGTAGAACCTGTAAAATCTTCAACATTAAAAGGTCCTGCCAGATACAAACCGCCATCAACGGTAACCGTTCTGGTAGCTGTAGCAATATTGCCGGCTGCATCCGTAGCTGTATAAACAATTTCATAGTCACCGGCTGCATTCATATTGACAGTTCCTGTCGGAGTAGCAACCAGGTCTTTGTCTACGTCATCAACAACGGTAGCACCCGGATCGGTGTATTCAGCAGCGCTGAACTGGGTAACTCTGTTGTGTGCTGCATCATCATTAGTAATGGTAATTACTGGGACCGTAATGTCTGATTCTTTACAACTTGAAATTGTTAAAATGCCTGCTAACAAAATAACTGAGGCAAATCCTAAAGCAATTTTTTTCATGATTTTTGATTTTGGTTAATAAAGTTTTTAATTGAATTAACGATTTATTTGCTGCAAAAGTATAAAAAATACCTGAATAATAATTTTTTTTTGAAAAAAAACTTGTTTTAAAAAATTATGTATTACTTTTGCAAACCAAAATCAATTATTTAAACCAAGAAAAATGAAAAAATTATTTTCTTTATTAGTAGTCGCCGGTATGGTAGCTATCGTAGCTTGCGGACCGAGTGCTGAAGAAAAAGCCGCTGCAGAAAAGAAAAAAGCTGATTCTATCAGAGTAGCTGATTCTATTGCCGCAGCTGAAAAGCAAAAATTAATTGATGATTCTATCGCTGCTGTTCAGAAAGCTGTAGAAGATTCAATCGCTGCTGCAACTCCTGAAAAAAAGAAGTAAACAGCATTTGCTTTCAAATAAAAGAGGCGGATTTTTTCCGCCTCTTTTATTTTTTATGGGGTAATTGTTGAAAAAAAAGTAATAAAAAAGCAATATTTTTACATATTACCGTTTTTTTGTATTAATTTTGCCGGCGAATTAATAACCAAATCAAAAAGAAAATGAAAAAATTATTCAGTTTGTTAGTGATCGCCGGCCTGGCAACACTCATTGCCTGCGGACCAAGCGCTGAAGAAAAAGCAGCCGCTGAAAAGAAAAAACAAGATTCTATTGCTGCTGCACAAAAAGCTATAGATGATTCTATCGCTGCTGCTCAGCAGGCTATTGATGATTCTATCGCCGCTGTTAAACAGAAGGCTTATGATGATTCTGTTGCCAATGTTTCCAAAAAAGGCACAAAGCCTGCTGCTCCCAAAACTACCAAACCAAACCAGCCAATACCGAAAGAACAAGTGAAAGCTGGCCAGGGAAAAGGCTGATCTCAAAAAACTTGATTAAAAAAAAGGGCTGAATTTTCAGCCCTTTTTTATTTTTCTTTCGTATATTATTTTCCGCATACTTCTCTTAGTAAGGCCAGTATGGAGTAACATTCCAATGAAGCCTTATCGGGATACACCGCATGGGTTTCATCGATGCACCCTCTTTTGGAAACAATGAACAGGCTGTACTGCTGGGTGCTGTAATCCGGAGTGGGTATCAACTGGGATTCCAGCCGTTTTTTTTCGGCATAATAGTTTTCTATCAGTTTAACATCCTCATGCGAAACCGGCGTATAAACAATTTTTTCCTTGGTACTTTGTTTGGTATCCTTCAAATGTGCAATCTTGTACTTGTTCGATAAAGCATTAATCTCATTTGTAATGGAAAGATTTTTATACGATGCCTCCTGTACCTTTATAAAATCCCATTTTTTTTCATATTTAATAACTATTTGGGCAGTGGTTTTTTCACCTTTGGCCTGAATACGCCGGTTTCTGTCTTCTTTCTTTTCATTTATAGTGCTCATGGTGTTTTCTTCGAGTATCCATATCGAATCATTTCTTTGTATTATAAAATGCCCGTTAACATCGCTGAAAGTCCATCCGGCGGGCATATAATAAAGCAGCATGCTGATAATGGCATCCGAACGGAAGGGTTCTTTGGCGATTTCTGCTTCGCTCGACTGTGCTGAAACACTATGGACACTAACAGCAAAAAATACGATTAATGCAACAACTCCAGTAATTATCGGTCTGATGATTTTCATATCAATTTTTTTTTGGAAACAACTCAAAAAGC
>Ga0209604_1000188_pt1 | contig 61346 bp, 57 predicted proteins | sample AD_UKC097_MetaG_FD_184405 | JGI IMG/M metagenome (GOLD analysis project Ga0209604, IMG submission 184405) | Active sludge microbial communities of municipal wastewater-treating anaerobic digesters from USA - AD_UKC097_MetaG (SPAdes) (version 2) | ecosystem: Engineered > Bioreactor > Anaerobic >...
ACGTCGCCATGCACGTGAATTTCGAAAGGGGCGTCTTCATGGTTCATGGCGTTTCCTCAGCGAATCTGGTGCCCCGGGCCGGGGTCGAACCGGCACGCCCCCTTGCGGGAAAGCGGCGGATTTTAAGTCCGCTGTGTCTACCCATTTCACCACCGGGGCCAGCATCGCCCATTGTCGCAGGCCGGGGCGGGCCGGTCCTTGGGGTTGCGATGGGGATGAATAACTGGAGGCGCGACCCGGAGTCGAACCGGGCTAGACGGATTTGCAATCCGTTGCATAACCGCTTTGCTATCGCGCCGGGTGGCAGACCCGATAAAAAAGGGAAGCGGCTGCTTCCCTTTTCTGGCGGCAACCGCTGGCCTGTGGCACCAGCGATCAAGTGTTGGAGCGGGAAACGAGACGTTTACTAAGCGCGTAAGTCGTTGTTTCCCGAACACTTTCTTCGCCGAGGTGGCCAGCGAAGACCTCAATTGTAGCCTTGTTTTTCGTCCCCGGCAACAAGTTCGTCCAAAGAAATCCATCGACGTCCAAAGACGCACACTCCGCGCACCAGACCCGCACCCCGCACATCGCCATCCGCGAGGACTCGAACTAGCTCCCCATATCCCGTTCTCTGCTTCTGCATCTTCTCCGCGATGCCGACTAGGCAGCAGGCTTCCGATGTCGGGGCAGTTCGGGTGCCACCGTGGAAAGGCGCGCACAGCGCATCGCGGCGCCCATCTGCGCAAGCCACGCCGGAAGAACGCACACCCTAGCCATGGTGCGTCGGCGCGCGATTCTTTATGGATATATCAGGATGCCGGGATGAGCATGACGGGAGCGCATTCGCTGCGTCCGGCTGGACGTTGGACGACGATTGCCATCCCCTTCGCACCCCATGAGACCGTTGGCATATCAGGCCATACCCAGACGGTTTTGCAGAAGCCGCAACTTCTTACGACCCTGATAGCGTGAGCGTCACTGTCGAGTCTACGTCCTGATGCTCGACCTTCTAGTCGATGAATTTTTACACATCGAGCACACGACGGCTACCAGTGGCGCCGACTGGTAAGAGGAACTCAAGCCCAATGACGAAGCCGCCCTCGGGGCTCGCTTCCTGCACAGACAACTCGCTGACCATGAGGTCGGCGGCAAAGGAGTCGGCCATGTAGTTCTTCTCCTGGAAGGAGACGGAGCATGCACGAGAACAAGAATGATGCACCCACATCAAAGGTGTTCTATCGCCCGATCGAAGCGTCCATCCGCTGGGCCGGGCTGCTGCGGTATGAGCAGGTGATCCTGGCCTCGATTTCATCGGCACGGAACCTGCCACTTTCGCTGGACTGCCCACGCTGGGGCGAACTGCGGCTGTACACCGAACGCATCTATGACGGCATCCTCAATGGGGAGCTGCCCTTCGGGCGGGACGGCATCACGACGCACGACACCGAACTGATCGACTCTCTCGATCTCACCGTCCGCCATGTCGATCTGAAGCGCTGGATGCGCCAGCACTACCCCGAACAGCGACCCGGCTTTCTCTTCTCCCGCAGCGAGCGCATCACCCATCCCTTCATCTCGCTGGAGACTGGGCAAGCCATGCTGGTTGAGCAGCTCGCCCTGAAATCCGCCTTGGAGCAGTCCAAGCGCCAACTTCGCGAGCTGCAGGACAAGCACGATGCGCTGCTCAAGCAGTCCACGGTGATTCCTGCCTGCGCTCAGTGTCCGATCAGTGATCGGGCCGAGGCCACCTACCTGAACATCATCGGCGGCATGCTGGAGTTGATGCTCGGCCAGTCGCCCTCGGGCACGCCTTACTCCAGCTTCAAGACGCAGGAAGCCGTCGTCAGCGCATTGGTCGCCCATTACAGCGGCGTCATGGGGATCGCCGAGCGCACGTTGAACGGCAAGTTTGCCATGGCCAGGCGCCGGTTGCATAACGCCACGACCTGAGAATTTCCAGCTTGTATGTGCAATCGCGGAGATTGCATTTGCAATGTCTTTGCGCCGCCGTTTCTATTGAATAGAGGTCACGCCAACAAACGCCACTGAGCGTTCAGGAGTGACCACCATGTCGCAACCACCTGTACTGCCGCCGACCGAGCGCCGCATCCTGCGTCTGGAAGAAGTCGAAGCGAAGTCCGGCTTCAAGCGTGCGCACATCTACAACCTGATGAAGAAGCACCAGTTCCCGCAGGCGCTGCGCCTGGGCGTGCGCGCCGTCGGCTGGGATTCGATCGAAATCGATCAGTGGATTGCCGAGCGCGTCAACAACCGGTCCTGACCCGTTCTCCTACGGACTTCCCATCCTCACTCGGAGAACGCCATGCAGGTTGTATCCATTGTCTCGACCAAAGGGGGTGTCGGTAAAACGACCACGGCCGCCAACCTGGGCGGGCTCGCCGCCGACGCGGGGCTGCGCGTGCTGTTGCTCGATCTCGATGTGCAGCCCACGTTGTCATCCTACTACGACTTGGTGCACCGCGCGCCTGGCGGCATCTATGAGTTGCTCGCCTTCAACGAGCGCGCTCTCGGCCAGCTCGTGTCCCGCACGAACATCACAGGCCTGGACCTGGTGCTCTCCAACGACCACCGGGGCGAGCTGAACACCTTGCTACTACATGCGCCGGACGGACGCCTGCGATTACGGCACCTGTTGCCAGCACTGGCTCCCCTCTACGACTTGATGCTGATCGACACCCAGGGCGCACGCTCGGTGACGTTGGAGATGGCGGTGCTAGCCTCCGATCTCGCGTTGTCACCCGTGACCCCGGAAATCCTCGCGGCGCGCGAGCTGCGGCGCGGCACCATGCAGTTGCTTGAAGACATCGCGCCGTACCGGCACCTCGGCATCGAGCCGCCACCGCTGCATCTGCTCATCAACCGGGTCCACCCGGTGTCGGCGAACGCCCGGCTGATCCAGCAGGCCCTGCGCGACCTGTTCCAGGACCACGCCGGTATCCGCGCGCTGGCCACCGACGTGCCGGCCATCGAAGCCTATCCGCGCGCCGCGACGCGCGGCCTGCCAGTGCATCGGGTCGAATACCGCCAGCCACCGGGCAGAGTCGCCCCCGCCGCGCTCGACACCATGCGCGGCCTCGCCGGCGAGCTGTTTCCGCAGTGGCAACACCGATTTGCCGCGGTGTCCGGCCGTTCGCCAGTCCCTCTTGAGACCGGGAGGCCCCATGGCGAACGCACATGAACTGGCCCGAGGCCACAAGCGGCTGCGCGCCCTGATCGAGTTCGCTGTCGGTGAAGGCTGGCACGTCAAGCGCACGCCGGGCGGCCATCCGCGCGTGGGACATGACGCCCGGCTCCGCTACACGGGGCGAGGTCCTGACCATCCGTTAATCCACCGGACGCGCTGCCGTCCTGCTGTACCACCTCGAAGGAAAAACACCCATGTTCTCAAGCCTGTTCAAGCGGCCCGCGCCGCAGAAGCAACCGTTGTTCGCACCAGGTACGTTGCAGTTGAGCGAGAAGGTGCATTGGCTGGCCCGCAAAGGCCTGATCGACCCCTTGGCTTTTGTCCAGCGCCATGTGCGCGGTGACTGGGGCGAGACCGACGAGGCCACCCGCCAAGCCAACGATGTCGCAATCCGTGGGGACGATCCGATGATCTCCCACTTCAGGATCACGCCCGAACTGGTGTTGATCGTCAAAACCAGCGAGGACCACCAGACCACGGTGATCCAGCTTCCCGAAGAACGGGACATGATCTGACAGCACCATCGTCGTCTTCATCCACCTGCCGGAGCCACTTCACTCCGCCAGGGGTGTCGTGGCTCAATGACCCATCAAGGAGGAGCCCATGGCATCACATCGCATTGAAACCTACTGCCACAGGCTGGCGTTTCCAATCGGTGCGCTCATCTTTAGCAGAGGCATCGACCGCCTGGTCCGCACGGGTCTCCTGGACCCGATCCCGTACTTCAGGCGCCACACCCGTGGCGACTGGGGCGACGTCAACCTCCAGCAATGGCAGGCCAACAGCATTGCACTGCAATCCGGTGCATCGCTGGAATCCCGCTACGTGATCCACCCGGGGCTGGCCATCCGCATCGTCACCGATGCGCAGCGCAGCGCCACCGTCATCGTGCTGCCGTCCGAAGACTGAGCACGATTCACCAGCAGGCCGCCACGGCCGGCAACTTCGACCACCTCGGCCAAGCGCCGATTTCCTTCCCACCGCGGGGCATGCCATTGCCCCGCTGGGGGTGGTGCATGCCCCATTTTTCATTGGAGCATCACCATGTCCCTCGATCTCGAAACCACTGCCGCTGAAGCCGCGCCCGTACAGGGCGAACTGCTCGATGCGGAATCTTCCCCTCTGACCCTGAGCCTTCAGGATTTCGTCGGCGAGTTCGGCGACGAACTGCTCGACGCCCTCAACAGCGCGAATCCGCCTGTCTATAACGGCCAGCCGCAGGCGCACCGGCAACTCGTCGTCGCCAGCCTCAAGCGCAAGCTGTTCCCGGCCCAGGCCGAAGTCGTCCACGCCGCCGCCGAGCTGCTGATCGACCGTGGCGAACGCGCCGCGATCGTCAATGGCGAAATGGGCTGCGGCAAGACGACCGTCGGCATCGCCACGGCCGCTGTGCTCCACGCCGAAGGCTACCGCCGCACCCTGGTTCTTTCGCCGCCGCACCTTGTTTACAAGTGGCGGCGCGAGATCCAGGAGACGGTGGCAGGCGCCAAGGTATGGGTGCTCAACGGGCCGGACACGCTCGTCAAGCTCATCAAGCTGCGCGAGCAGTTGAATGTCCAGCCCACGGGCCAGGAGTTCTTCGTCCTGGGCCGGGTCAGGATGCGGATGGGGTTCCACTGGAAGCCTGTCTTCACCCAGCGGCGCACCCGTCACGGCAACGTGGCGGCGTGCCCGGACTGCGGCACGGTCATCACCGACCTCGACGGCGAGCCGGTCAACCCGGTCGCGCTCCAAGCCGAGGAATATCGCAGGAAGTGCAGCCATTGCGCCGCCCCCCTGTGGACACTGATCCGCCCGCGCAGCCTGTCTGGCAGCGACCAGTCCTCGGCCGTGCTCAAGGCCTTGAAGCGCATCCCGACGATCGGGGAAGTCACCGCGCAGAAGCTGATGCAGAAGTTCGGCGACGGGTTCCTCGCGTCCATGCTCGGGGACAACATCCACGAGTTCATCAACCTCATGGACGGCAACGGCGAGCTGGTGTTTTCCGACCGTCAGGCCACGCGCATGGAGCGTGCGATGGCCAACATGGAGTTCGGCTTTGGCGAGGGCGGCTACCAACCGTCCGAGTTCATCAAGCGCTACCTGCCGCAAGGCACGTTCGACTTGTGCATTGCCGACGAGGCACACGAGTACAAGAACGGTGGCAGTGCTCAAGGCCAGGCCATGGGCGTGTTGGCGGCGAAGGCTCGCAAGACCTTGCTGCTGACAGGCACGCTGATGGGCGGCTACGGGGACGACCTGTTCTACCTGCTGTTCCGAGCCCTGCCTGGGCGGATGATCGAAGACGGCTACCGCCCGACCACGAGCGGCAGCATGACCTCGGCGGCCATGGCGTTCATGAGGGACCACGGGGTCCTCAAGGACATCTACTCCGAAAGCACCGGCACGGCGCACAAGACGGCCAAGGGCACCAAGGTATCGGTGCGCACGGTCAAGGCTCCCGGCTTCGGGCCGAAAGGGGTCTTGCGGTGCATTCTGCCGTTCACGATCTTCCTCAAGCTCAAGGACATCGGCGGCAACGTCCTGGATCGCCGAGCAACTGGACCGTGGCATCGACGTGCTCATCACCAACCCCGAGCTGGTCAAGACGGGCTTGGACCTTTTGGACTTCCCGACGATCGTTTTCATGCAGTCGGGCTACAACGTGTACTCGCTCCAGCAGGCGGCACGCCGCTCCTGGCGCATCGGACAGAAACAGCCGGTGCGCGTGATCTACCTCGGCTACGCCGGTTCCTCGCAGATGACCTGCCTGGAGCTGATGGCCAAGAAGATCATGGTCTCGCAGTCCACCTCGGGCGACGTGCCCGAATCGGGCCTGGATGTGCTCAACCAGGACGGTGATTCCGTCGAGGTCGCATTGGCCCGGCAACTGGTCGCCGCCTGATCCCCACGCCAACGCCGGCCTCGCGCCGCCGGCTTTCCGTTGTTCCCACCTTGCAGCCACGCCCACGGTCTCCGTGGACGTGGCTGCGCCTTTTTCAATTGCAAGAATGTTCTTGAATGCCAATCTACGATGGATACCTTAACGCAGCAGGAATGTAGTGATGACACCCATTGCAAGCAGGATCAACACGACGCCGGATAGCAAGCCCGGCTCTTGCAGGCACGACGGTTTTCAACAGAAGGCATGGCTGGATCGCGCACAGAAAGCCTGTGCTAGATCGCGACGCGAGATCGGGCTGGAGAAGGTGATCGTCACAACGTCTCGCCCATTGCGGCTAGGTGCACTGGGTTTATTCGTCACCAACCAGCCTCCCTCCATGCGTCCGCATCCAATCGGCGAGCGAATCCAGCGTTGGACGCAATGACCTTCCCAACGCCGTGATCTGGTATTCCACGCGCGGTGGCACCTCGGCATACACCTGGCGCTGTACCAGCCCACGACGCTCGAACAAACGCAATTGCCGTGTCAATTCCTTCTGTGTGATTGGAGCTACAGCGCGCTGTAGCTCACTGAAACGGACGGGGGCGCCGATCATGATCAAACGATAGAGGATCGGGATGGCCCATTTACCCGAGACCAGGTTGACGAAGCTCACCATTGGGCAAGGCTGAACCCCGGTGGGTGGTGGGGAAGAACGAGGGGTTTCGAGAGCATGTCGGGGCATTGCAAACCTGTTGCCTAGTTGGTATCCAATTGGTTCCTACTATTCAAAGGATACCATTGGAGAAATAATCTTGCTTTCCAACTTGGTCAAGGAAAGCACACATGAAACGATTGCAAGACAAGTTCGCCCTGGTCACGGGCGGCACCAGCGGTATCGGGCTGGAAACGGCGCGGCAGTTCGTGGCCGAGGGCGCTACGGTCGCTATCACCGGTCGGGACCAGAACGCACTGGAACGTGTCAAGGCAGAGCTGGGCAGCGCGGCATTGGTGACCTGCTGTTGCAGACCATCGACGTGTCGATGCCCGAGGATGCCCGTGCCACGGTCGGCGACGGGCTACGGCATGTGCTCAAGCGCAGCGGTTACGGCTTGTGCCAGACGGCGCACGCGGTGATCGAGCTGTACGCACTGCCGCTGCCGGCGGCGCACCTGCACCTCGGCCCCATGTCCCTGCGCAATGCGCTGCTCACCCTGGCTGGTCCGGCCTGGGAACTGCACGCGGATGACCGCGCGCGGCAAATCTGCTTCGAGCGGTCCGGCGACAGCATGACCGCCGACAACGTACCCGCGCCGCCCACCACCGAGGCGGTGCAGACGTTCCCGCTGGCGCCCGCGGCATCGGGAGGCCGGCCATGAACGGCCCGCAGCCCGCCCATCGTTCAACGGCCGCCGTGGTGGTGCAGAGCCTGATGTGGCTCTGGCTGATCGGCCTCAGTGTCCTCGTTGCCCTCGGCTACCAGGCGATGAACGACCAGGCCGACCAGGAGCGCCTCGATTCCCGCCTGCAACGCCTCGAAGCGCAGGCAACAGGCCTGGCCGAGACCGTCGAGGCCATCCAGCAGCGTCCGGCCGTCGCCACGGCGGCAGACCTCAAAGACACCCGCCAAATCCTGGAAGCACGCGCGGCCCAGGTCGAGAAATCGCTGAGCGCCTATGCCGCCGCCGACGACCTTCAGGCACTGCGCGCCGAAGTCGAGCAGGTCAAGGCGCGGCAGACCGCTGCGCGCGCCGCTACACCCGCCCAGCCGCGCACCAGGAACAAGCCCACCGCCAAGCCCGAACCACCGCCGCTCCCGTTCCGCATCGTCGGGGCCGAACTGCGTGCCGGCGAGCGCAGCGTGTCCGTCGCGCCAAGCAATGGCGACTTCACGCCCGACCAGCTTCAGGTGCTGCTACCCGGCGATGCGGTCGGCCCGTGGCGCTTGCAGGCCGTCGAGGGCAACACCGCCGTGTTCCAGGCCGGCGACCAGACCCGCCGCGTGGCGATCCCCTGACCGGAGCAGATCGCATGAAGCCATCGATCATCCTTTCCGCGCTCTTGCTGGCGTCCACCCAGTGGCCCGCCTGGGCGCAGCAGCCCGCCACAGCCCCCGCCCGCAATGCGCAAAGCCAGGAGCGCCCGCTGGTCGCTCGCGTTCTGGATGACCGGGTGGCGAGCGACTGGGGCCTGCAACCGCAGGAGTGGGCGCGCTACCGCGAACTGATGGACGGGCCGCTGGGCATCTACTCGCCCAACCTGGACCCGCTGTCGGCCCTGGGCATCGAGGCCCGCACCGACGAGGAACGGCGCCGCTACGCAGAGCTGCAGGTGCAGGTCGAAGCGCGCCGCGTGGAGAAGCTGCTTGCCTATCAGCGCGCCTACGACGAGGCCTGGCAGCGCCTGAACCCCGGCATGCAGCGGGTGAACCCGAGGAGGTGGACGTCAGCCTGCCGCTGGGCGAGCGCGTCGGCCACTCACTGGTACTGGGCACCACGCGCGTCGGCAAGACTAGGCTGGCCGAACTGTTCGTGACGCAGGACATCCGGCGCGTGAACGCCGCGGGCGAGCACGAGGTGGTGATCGTCATTGACCCCAAGGGCGATGCCGATCTCCTGAAGCGGATGTACGTCGAAGCCCTGCGTGCCGGCCGCGAAGGCGAGTTCTATGTGTTCCACCTGGGTTGGCCGGACATCTCCGCACGCTACAACGCCGTGGGCCGCTTCGGCCGCATCAGCGAGGTAGCCACCCGCGTCGCGGGGCAGCTTTCCGGCGAAGGCAACTCAGCCGCCTTCCGAGAGTTTGCGTGGCGATTCGTCAACATCATCGCCCGCGCCCTGGTGGAGCTGGGGCAGCGCCCGGACTACATGCTGATCCAGCGGCACGTCATCAACATCGACGCGCTGTTCATCGAGTACGCCCAGCACTACTTCGCCAAGACGGAGCCCAAGGCCTGGGAGGTGATCGTCCAGATCGAGGCCAAGCTCAACGAGAAGAACATTCCGCGCAACATGATCGGGCGCGAGAAGCGCGTGGTGGCGCTGGAGCAGTACCTCTCGCAGGCACGCAACTATGACCCGGTGCTGGATGGTCTGCGCTCTGCTGTCCGATACGACAAGACCTATTTCGACAAGATCGTCGCCAGCCTCTTGCCGCTGCTGGAGAAGCTCACCAGCGGCAAGATCGCGCAGCTCCTGGCCCCGAACTACTCCGACCTGGCCGACCCGCGCCCGATCTTCGATTGGATGCAGATCATCCGTAAGAGGGCCATCGTCTATGTGGGCCTGGATGCACTCTCCGACGCCGAGGTCGCCGCAGCGGTCGGCAACTCGATGTTCAGCGATCTCGTGTCGGTCGCCGGGCATATCTACAAGCACGGGATCGACGACGGCCTGCCGGGCGCATCGGCCGGTGCGCGCGTGCCCATCAATGTCCACGCCGACGAATTCAACGAGTTGATGGGCGACGAGTTCATTCCATTGATCAACAAGGGGGGTGGCGCAGGCCTCCAGGTCACCGCGTACACGCAGACCCTCTCGGACATCGAGGCCCGCATCGGCAACCGCGCCAAGGCCGGTCAGGTGATCGGCAACTTCAACAACCTGTTCATGCTGCGTGTGCGCGAAACCGCGACCGCTGAACTGCTGACTCGGCAACTGCCGAAGGTCGAGGTCTATACCACCACCATCGTCAGCGGCGCGACCGACAGCTCCGACATTCGCGGGGCGACGGATTTCACGTCGAACACCCAGGACCGCATCAGCATGTCCAGCGTGCCGATGATCGAGCCGTCGCACGTCGTCGGCCTGCCCAAGGGCCAGTGCTTCGCGCTGCTGCAGGGCGGCCAGCTTTGGAAAGTGCGCATGCCGCTGCCGGCCCCGGACCCGGACGAGGTGATGCCGGCAGACTTGCAGCAACTGGCCGGGTACATGCGCCAGAGCTACAGCGAAGCGACGCAGTGGTGGGAGTTCACCAGCGCCCCGGCATTGCAGGACGCAGCCTTGCCTGATGATCTGCTGGATGACGCCGCGCTAGCCGAACCGGCCGCCTTTGGCGCAGGCGATACGGATAGCGACGAGGCAGCGCCATGAGCGACGCGGCCAGCACCACCCAGCGAGAGCAGAACCGCCGTCGGGGTTTGATTATCGGCACGATAACGCTGCCATTTCGGCTGCTCGGGGTGCTGATCGGCTCGCTGCTGTTCTCGATCGTGATGGAGTGCGTCGGCATGCACCTGTTCTGGAAGGATCAGGGCTGGCGCCATTCCCAGCAGATGTTGCAGTACGAGCTGGGGCATCTGTCCAGCCACTTCACGCGCAGCGTCGTCGTACAGGAGCCGGGCCGCACGGCGCACGAACTGGTGGATACCGGCTACGAATGGGTTTTCGTGCGCTCGGGGCTGCTGGAGCGTATGAGCCAGACTGCCGAGCGTGCGCGCACGCCCAGCCAGGGGCAGACGCTCAATTTCCGCTACTACATCAGTCAGGTCTATGTCTGGGCCGAGAACTACCTGATTGCCGCGGCCTTCACCACCCTCACGTTCCTGGTGCGCCTGCTGGTTCTGGTGCTCACGCTGCCGCTGATCTTCACCGCGGCGTTCGTCGGCCTGATCGACGGTCTTGTGCGGCGGGACGTGCGCCGGTTCGGCGCGGGCCGGGAATCCGGCTTCATCTACCACCGCGCGAAGGCGAGCCTGATGCCGCTGGCCGTGCTGCCGTGGGTCACGTACCTGGCCTTGCCGATCTCGGTGCATCCACTGCTGATCCTGCTGCCCAGCGCCGCCTTGCTGGGACTGGCCGTGAGCCTGACCGCAGGCAGCTTCAAGAAGTACCTCTAGGCCATCAATCCGGGCATGCGCGAGTTCCTATTGTTTGCGGCCTAAAAGCCCCTCGCTGCCCACGATCAAGCCATTGCTGATCACACAGGAATGGCGCGATGTTGGCTCCGATCTGGCAGCGCGCCGCGCATCGCGGCGTGCCCATTTTTCTCGTGACGGCCCTGCTGCTGGGTCAGTCCCCGATGGCGTTGGCCGAGTCCCCCGCACAGCGCCAGGAGCTGGTCGCCGCGCTGCGCCAGCTCGATGCGCTGGAGCGCACCGTAGCCGACAGCGCCGCGCGTGCCCCCATCCAGCCGGGCGAGCGCTACCACTTCGATTACCCGCGGCTGCTGGCTGACCTGGCGCGCGTGCGCGCCGGCATCCAGGCCCATCTCACACCGTCGCGTGCCCAGCCGCGCGACCCCTCCGAACTGGCCGGCGACTACCGCACCGAGCGGGCCGCCTCGCCATCGCCGACGACTACGGAAGCCAAGCAATGAACGGCGCCCAGGTCTCGGCATTTCAAGCCAACAGCGGCATCGCACCTTCGGCGATGGCGACCGTCCTGGTCGGCGTCGTGTTCGCGGTCCTGCTCGTGTGGGGCGTCTGGGCCATCCGAACGGCCTACGTGGGGTGGTCCGAGAGCCGCCTCAACCAACGCCAGTTCCTCGGAGTCTGCATCCGCTTCGTCGCGATGTACCTCGTCCTGAGCTTCTTCCTCCTCTCCTGACCTGAAAGGCACGACCATGCAAAACCGCATCCTCCATTCCCGTCTTGCCCAGCGCGCCGCTGTGGCACTGGGCGCCGCCGCGCTGCCCGCGCTGTCGTTTGCGCAAGGCTTGCCGCAGTTGGAGAACCCGACCCGCGGCACCGGCAACGGCATCATGGAAACGATCAGGAACTACGGCTACGACATCATCATGCTCGTGGCGCTCCTGGTCGTGGCGTCGATGTTTATCGGCGTCTGCTACCACGCCTACGGGACCTACGCGGAAATCCACACCGGCCGCAAGACCTGGGGCCAGTTCGGCCTCACCGTCGCGATCGGTGCCGTGCTGCTCGTGATCGGCATCTGGTTGCTCACCGAAGCCACCGGCATCCTGTAAGGCGAGGCCGGTATGTCCGAGCAGCAGCACGTCCGTGCGGACGGGACGGTCACGTTCCTTCCGCACCGGCTCAACCGCCATCCCGTTGTTGTGCGCGGCCTGACCGCCGACGAGCTGTGGATCTGCTGCGGCCTGTCCGGCGCCGCCGGCCTGCTGGTCGGCGCGCCGCTGTCCTGGGCGTTCCGCACGATCGCCATCGCGCCGACGTTCGTCGTCCTGGGTGTGGCCCTGGGCGTCTTCATCGGCGGCGGCATCCTGCGCCGGCTCAAGCGCGGGCGTCCCGACACCTGGCTGTACCGGCAACTGCAATGGCGCATCGCCACGCGCCATCCGCTGATGGCGGGCTGGGTGAGCGGCCACGTGCTGATCTCGCGCTCCGGCTTCTGGACCACCCGAAGGTCTGCCTCAAGGGGGACACGATGAGCCGCTTCAAGAACGAGATCACCCACCTGCAGGCGCACATCAAGACGCTTCGCCTGGGTGCTGGCGCGCTTGTCATCGTCGCCCTAGTCATGGGCGGTGGATGGTGGAGCGCGCCGCGCGACCTGACCATCCACGTCCCGCCCGACCTGCGCTCCGGCAGTACCCGCAAGTGGTGGGAAGTGCCGCCCGAATCGGTCTATGCGTTCACGTTCTACGTGTTCCAGACCCTCAATCGCTGGCCGACGAACGGCGAAGAGGACTACCCGCGCAACCTCCATACGCTCTCGCCGTATCTCACCCCGTCCTGCCAGGCCTTCCTGCGCGCGGACTACGACTACCGCCGCAGCACGGGCGAACTGCGCCAGCGCGTGCGCGGGATTTATGAAATCCCCGGCCGCGGCTACGGCGACGACCCCACGGCGCGCGTGCGCGTGGTCTCTGACCGCGACTGGGTGGTGACGCTCGACATCACCGCCGACGAGTACTACGGCGCCGAGCAGGTCAAGCGCGCGCTCGTGCGCTACCCGGTGAAGGTCACGCGGGTGGACGTCGATCCCGCCCGCAACCCGTTCGGCCTGGCGCTGGACTGCTACGACGGTGCGCCCCAGCGCATCAGCGCCCCGGAGCCGACGCGCCCGGCGCCTGGCGGCCTGTCTCCGCAAGCGCCCCAAGGAGGAAACACCCCATGAAGCATCCTGTACTCGTGCTGCTGGGGCTGCTGGCCGCGGCCGCGGCACCCGTCTCCCATGCTGTGGAGATTCTGCGCTGGGAGCGCATGCCGCTGGCGGTGCCGCTGAAGGTCGGCCAGGAGCGCATCGTGTTCATCGACCGGAACGTCCGCGTGGGCGTGCCTGCGGGCGTGGGCGAACGCCTGCGCGTGCAGAGCGCGGGTGGCGCGGTGTACCTGCGGGCCAGCGAGCCGATCGAGCCCACACGGCTGCAATTGCAGGACGCCGACACGGGCGCGCTGATCCTGCTCGACATCGCGGCCGAGCCGCCCAAGGACGGCGAAGCCGAGCTGGAGCCGGTGCGCATCGTCGAGGGCAGCAGCACCCTGACGCGCTATGGCGATCAGGCAGGCGGTGCCGATGAGGCCCCGGCGCGCGCCCAGGGCCAGGCAGTCGCTCGGGCTGCGCGGCGCGAGACGCCGATTCCGGTCGTCCTGACGCGCTTCGCTGCGCAGAACCTCTACGCGCCCCTGCGCACCGTGGAGCCGCTGCCCGGCGTCATGCGGGTGAACCTGCGCCGCGACCTCGACCTCGGCACGCTGATCCCGACGCTGCCGGTGCGCGCGGTCGCGCTCGCGTCGTGGCGTCTGGAAGACCAGTGGGTCACCGCCGTGCGTCTGATCAACAGCAGCAGCGGCTGGGTCACGCTCGACCCGCGCGTTCTGCAAGGCGATTTCCTCACCGCCACCTTCCAGCACGAAGCGCTCGGCCCCCGCGGGACGCCCGAGGACACGACCGTCCTGTACCTGGTGACGCGCGGGCGCGGCCTGGCGCAGTCAGTGCTGCCGGCGATCCACCGCTTCGACCCGGCTGCGCACCTGCCACAGCCGGAAGCTGAAGCCGGCGACGGCAAGGAGACCCGCCATGCGCAGTAACGGCTTGCTCAAGTGGCTGATGATCCCGGTCGCCTTGCTGGTGCTGTTCGTTGCCATCCGGCTGTTCTCCGGCGGAAGCACGTCGGCACCGCCCGCCGCGGATGCCGGCTCCAAGCTCACGCCGGAGGAAATGAAGGCGTTGGGCATCGAAGGCGATACCCCCCGCGATACCGTGGCAACGCTCGTCGCCCAGGTGAAGCAGTTGCGCACCGAGCTTCAGACCGCGCTGACCGACAACAAGTCGCAGCGCGAGGAAAACCAGCGGCTGCGCCAGCGCGAGAATTCCATCGATCAGCGCATCAATTCGGCCCTCGAATCCGAGCGCTCCAACCTGCGCCGCGACCAGGAACAGGCGGCCAGTGCGCGCCAGCAGACCGAAGGGCTGCTCGCCGACCTGCAGCGGCGTCTGGACAGCATCGGTGGGCGCGGCGGCGGCCATGCCGATCTGCCCGTGGGCCTGGGGCTGCGCGATGGCGACGAGGCCGGCATGGAAGGCGGCATGCGCTGGGTCGAACCGGATGATGCGAAGAAGGCCGAGGGCCGCAACAACGGTCGTGGCGCGGGCAGCGGCATGAGCTTCCCGACGAGCTTCGGCCCGGCGCAAAGCACGCTGGAAACCACCGCGGAAACCGTGGCGAACGCCGGCGCACGTGCAGCAGGCGTCAAGAGCGCCAAGCCGGTCTATACCGTGCCGACCAACTCAACGCTGATGGGCTCCGTGGCGATGACGGCGCTGATCGGCCGCGTGCCGATCGACGGAACGGTCAACGATCCGTATCCGTTCAAGGTCTTGGTCGGGCCGGACAACCTGACCGCCAATGGCATCGACATTCCCGACGTGGCCGGCGCCGTGTTCAGCGGAACTGCGTCAGGCGACTGGACGCTCTCGTGCGTGCGCGGCCAGGTGCGCAGCATCACCTTCGTCTTCAACGACGGCACGATCCGCACCATTCCCGAAGACCGCGAAGGCAATCAGCAGAACAACCAGCAGCGCGACGGCCTGGGCTGGATCAGCGACCCGCACGGCATCCCCTGCGTCAGCGGCGAGCGGCGCAGCAACGCCCAGCAGTACCTCGGCTCCCAGGCCCTGATCACCGCGGCCGGCGCCGGCGTGGCCTCGCTCATCGAAAGCGACAGCGGCCGCATGTCCTACGTCGGCCCGGACGGCGCCATCGGCACCGTGGGCATCAGCGGCCAGGAAGCAGTCGGCCAGATCCTCGCGGGCGGCGTGCGGGACATGTCGGCCTGGGTCAACAAGCTCTATGGCCAGGCCTTCGCCGCCGTGTATGTGCAGCCTGGCGCCAAGGTCGCCGTCCACCTCGAAAAGCCGCTCGCCATCGATCACGACCCCGAAGGCAGGCGCGTCGATCACCGTGCAGGAGAAAGCCATGCGCTCGAACTCGATTAAGGGCCTCGCGCTGGCCCTCGCCGTCGTCGTGCTCGGCGGCTGCGCCACCAGCAAGGAAGAGCTGCTGACCCATAGCGACCGCACCATGATGGACGTCTGGCAGCAGGAAACGGGTGGCGGCGGCAGTGGCACCGGCCAGGTCGCCCGCCGGCAGTTGCTCGACGCGCGCCAGAGCCTGCGCCGGCCGCTGACCGACGCCAATGTGCAGGCCGCGCCCGCCGAGCAGATGCGCTACACGCGCACGGCGCAGAGCGAGGTCTATCGCCAGTTCCAGCGCCTGCCCAATCCCGATCTCGTCATGTACGTGTACCCGCACCTGGCGGGCACGGACCCCGTGCCGGTTCCGGGCTACACGACGGTCTTCCCGCTGTACCAGCGCGTGCAGTACGCCATGCCCGGTGAACGGCTGGAGGACTATTGATGCGCTGGAAACTTCCCTGGCCGAAGCTGGCCGCATCCGGCACCGGCGACGAAGAGAAGCCGGACGGCTGGCAGCGCCACGTCGAGGCCTTGCGCCAGGCCGGCGTCCCCGAACCCGGTGCAGCGGTCCAGGGCCGCAGGCCGGCGACGGTAGCCGACGAGCAGGCGCTGTACGACGTCGCACCGTCGTTCGCGGAACTGCTGCCTTGGGTGGAGTTCCTGCCGCAGTCGAAGTCCATGCTGCTGGAGGATGGGCAGTCGGTCGCTGCCTTCTACGAGCTGGTGCCGCTGGGCACCGAGGGCCGGGAACCCGGCTGGCTCGCGCATGCCCGCGACGCCTTGGAGAACGCGCTCCAGGACTCATTCGATGAGCTGGACGAGAACCCCTGGGTGCTCCAGCTCTACGCCCAGGACGAACCCAGCTTCGACCAGTACATGGAGAACCTGCGCAACTACGTGCAGCCGCGAGCGCGCGGCACCGCGTTCACGGAGTTCTACCTTCGCTTCTTCAGCCACCACCTGCGCGCGGTCGCCAAGCCAGGCGGGCTGTTCGAGGACACGGTGGTCACGCGGCTGCGCTGGCGCGGGCAGACGCGGCGGGTGCGCATGGTGGTCTACCGCCGTGCCACCGGGCAGGCAAGCCGCCGCGGCCAGACCCCCGAGCAGATGCTGAACATCGTCTGCGACCGCCTGTGCGGCGGCTTGGCGAACGCCGGCATCCAGGCTCGGCGCATGGTTGCCGCCGACGTCCACGACTGGCTGCTGCGGTGGTTCAATCCGCGCCCCGCGATGCTCGGGCCGAGTGCAGAGGACCGGGAGCGCTTCTACGCGCTGGCGCGCTACCCCGACAGCATCGAAGAAAGCGAGGCTGGCGAGATCGAACTGGCGAGTGGGCGGGATTTCAGCCAGCGGCTGTTCTTCGGCCAGCCACGCTCCGACGTGGAGCGTGGCACCTGGTACTTCGATGGCATGCCGCACCGCGTGCTGATCACCGACCGGCTGCGCATGCCGCCCGGCACCGGACACCTGACCGGCGAGACCCGCAAAGGGGATGCCATCAACACGCTGTTCGACCAGATGCCGGAAGACACCTTGCTTTGTCTCACGATGGTCGCCACGCCGCAGGATGTCCTGGAAGCGGACTTGAACCACCTGGCGAAGAAGGCCGTGGGCGAGACGCTGGCGTCAGAGCAGACGCTCAAGGACGTGCAGGAAGCCCGCTCCCTGATCGGCAGCGCACACAAGCTCTACCGGGGGACGCTGGCGTTCTACCTGCGCGGACGCGACGAAGCGGAACTGGACCGGCGCGGCCTTCATCTCGCGAACGTCATGCTCAACGCCGGCTTGCAGCCGGTGCGCGAGGACGACGAGGTGGCACCGCTCAACAGCTACTTGCGCTGGCTGCCGTGCTGCTACAACCCCGGCCAGGATCGGCGCAGGTGGTACACCCAACTGATGTTCGCGCAGCACATCGCGAACGTGTCGCCGGTGTGGGGCCGCGCCCAGGGCACGGGGCACCCCGGCATCACGATGTTCAACCGCGGCGGCGGCCCGATTACGTTTGACCCCTTGAACAGGTTGGACCGGCAGATGAACGCCCACCTCTTCCTGTTCGGTCCCACCGGCTCGGGCAAGTCAGCGACGCTCAACAACCTCTTGAACCAGGTCACGGCGATATACCGCCCGCGGCTGTTCATCGTGGAGGCCGGCAACAGCTTCGGGCTGTTCAGCGATTTCGCCAAGCGCCTGGGTCTGACCGTGAACCGGGTCAAACTGGCCCCTGGCTCGGGCATCAGCCTCGCGCCGTTCGCCGATGCGCGCCGGCTGATCGAAACGCCGAGCGACGTGCAGACGCTCGATGCCGACGCGCTGGACGAAGACGTGCCACCGGATGCCTCGGCCATGGAGGCGGACGAGCAGCGCGACGTGCTGGGCGAACTGGAGATCACGGCGCGGTTGATGATCACGGGCGGCGAGGACAAGGAGGAAGCCCGGATGACACGGGCCGATCGCTCGTTGATCCGGCAGTGCATCCTCGACGCCGCCGAGCACTGCGTGGCCGAGAAGCGCACCGTTCTGACGCGCGACGTGCGCAACGCGCTGCGCACCCGCGGCCAGGACCCGACGCTGCCCGAGATGCGGCGCGTGCGGCTGCTGGAGATGGCGGACGCGATGGATATGTTCTGCCAAGGCACCGACGGCGAGATGTTCGACCGCGACGGCACGCCGTGGCCCGAAGCCGACATCACCCTGGTCGATCTGGCGACCTACGCCCGCGAGGGCTACAACGCCCAGCTCTCCATCGCCTACATCAGCCTGATCAGCACGGTGAACAACATCGCCGAGCGCGACCAGTACCTGGGCCGCCCGATCATCAACGTCACCGACGAAGGCCACATCATCACGAAGAATCCGCTGCTCGCGCCCTACGTCGTGAAAATTACAAAGATGTGGAGAAAGTTGGGGGCCTGGTTCTGGCTCGCGACGCAGAACATCGACGACTTGCCGCGCGCCGCGGAGCCCATGCTCAACATGATCGAGTGGTGGATCTGTCTCAGCATGCCGCCCGATGAAGTCGAGAAGATCGCCCGGTTCCGCGAACTCTCTCCCGCGCAGAAGGCACTGATGCTTTCGGCGCGCAAAGAGGCGGGGAAATTCACCGAAGGCGTCATCCTCTCCAAGAGCATGGAAGTGCTGTTCCGCGCCGTGCCGCCGAGCCTGTACCTCGCCCTCGCGCAGACAGAACCCGAGGAGAAGGCTGAACGCTACCAGCTCATGCAGCAGTACGGCTGCACCGAACTGGAAGCGGCTTTCAAGGTGGCCGAGAAGATCGACCAGGCCCGCGGCATCGAGTCGCCGGCCCTGGAACTGTCGTAAACCGGAGAACGCCATGGAACAGAAACGTCCTTCCATTCCGATGCAGGTCCAGGCGTCCCGCCGTCGCCGCTGGCGGCCTCGCTGGCCCTGGGTATTGGCGGCTGCGCTGGTCGCGCTGCTGCTGATCTGGCTGGTGTCCCGGACGCCCGGCGAATCCTCAGCGCCGTCGCCCGCGCCGGTCAGCACGGCGCAGGTCGCTGGGCCACCCTGGCAGATGGGCAACCCGGAAGGCCGTTTCACGCTGACGCTCTATGCCGACCTGGAATGCCCGTTCTGCCGGGAGTATTTCCCGCAGCTCAAGCGCTGGGTCGGCAACAACACCGACGTGGCGCTGCAATGGCATCACCAGCCGCTGGCCGCGCACGAGCCTGCCGCGTCGGCCGAGGCACGTCTGCGGCGCTTGATGCACGACCTGCCGCACCCGGCCTTCGTGCTCAACCTGCGCTGGGACGTGCTGGGCTTCAATGCGCCTGCGGATGCGCTTTTCGGATTTGATACGCACGCGCCCGAGCGGCGCAATCTGCTCTGGCTGCTGTTCACCGATCCCATCCTGCGCGAGCGCGTGGATGCCTGGGAAGAACAAGCTCCGCTGATGCTGTCCAGCTTCCGACGCGACTTTGCCCGCGCCACGCAGGAAGCGAACATTCATGAACTGGTGGACGAACTGGAACGGGTTTCGCCCGAGTTCAAGGCATGGTGGCGGCAGCACGACGTCCATGCGCCTTGCAATGGCATGCGCAAACTGGTGATCGACGGCAAGGCGGAGCCGTTCGAACACACCTCGCTGACGGTTGACGAGGATCGACACCTGCGGCTGACGGTCTATGCGCGGCAATTGGTTGACGCTGAATCCAACCGCAGACCGGAGTAACCATCACGGCTCGATCTCGCCCCTATGAAACCGGGTGGAGCCGAGTTCCTATTTCCTGCTGTCCCTCACCGCCGTATGCGTTGCACTACCGGAATCGTGAACTCCGGGGTGGCACGCCATGCGCCGTTATCCTTCGTTTCTTCCCTCCAAGCGAACCTGGCTAACGGCCAGCGGCTTGGCTGCGCTCCTCGCGACCAGCGCGCTCTACGCTGAAACCTGGGTCGTCACCGACCAGGCACATCCAGTCTCCGGCAAGGCGGATCGGCTGATCCTGCTGGATGCGCCCTCCCGCATCGAGGCCGAACTGGCATCTGGCCTGCCGGCTGACCCGGCGCGCGCAGAACGCATCGCTCGCGATCGCCTGAGCCAGGGCGGTGCCGACCTCCAACGCCGCATTGCCTCCGCATACCAAGGCGTCACCGACGCATGGAGCCTGGGCATCACGAGCATCCCAGCCATCGTGGTGGATCAGCGCTACGTCGTCTATGGCGAGCCGGATGTGGCTCGCGCTGTCGCGCGCATCGAGCAGCACCGGAGGACCCAGCCGTGACCCGACCATTCGACCTGATGCGCCGCGTGCGCGCTGGCGTGGCTTCGTTGCTTCTGCTCAGCGCCACGGGCAGCTACGCCCTCAATACAGCGACCATCATCGGCTCGGTGGCATCGCCCGATTGCCTCGAATACCGCGTCGTCGGCATCTGCTACTGGCTCTACTGCACCTGGACCGGCTGCACTGTGCGCACGTCCATCAAGGTGCGCCACTACATCCCCGATGCGGTGGTGTCGTCGTACTCGAACACCGGCCAAAACCCCTGGGTCGAAGTTCGGGCGATGAGCACGCCCAACCCGTCCGCCCAGGCGGGCGGCGACGGGACGACGAACGAGGATCACGAAAACAGCTTGGCGAAATTCAAGAACGCCGACGTCATCGGCCACCCTGGCGTCGAGGTGTTCAACCAGTTTGTCTCATCGTCGGGCTACTTCTGCGAGGGCGCGGGTACGGCGTTCATGCCGTACTTGCTCAGCACCTTGGACACGCTGGCCTGGCGCTACAACGTGCCCGAGATGGCCTACCCGGAAGCGCTGATTCCGGGGCTGCGCGAGGTCGGCGCACGTACCACGCTCAACCTGTGGGGCAATGTGTATCCGCGCGGCGGCTTCCTGCACCAGGCCGATGACCACAAGGCCGGTGCCGTGGTGGCCCAACGCGCGGGCGATGTCGTCACGCGCCGCGGGCAGATCCACGTCTATCAGCCGTTGCTTGCCAACTCCCGCGATGGCTACTGGCCGGCCGGCGCGCTGATGGAAGGCGATGCCTCCACCGGCAAGTGGCAAGAACTCACACCCGTCCTGTCTTCGTCCTGCACGGTCTTCCCGCGCAGCGGATTTCTGACCCAGGCCCAGCAAGGCGACTACGCCTGGGCGCTGTGGCGGCCGTATGCGTGCTGCGAACGCCGGGGCCAGGTGTTCCTGGGCAGTGTCGATTTCCTCTGAGGTGGTGCCATGAAGTTCCGTCCTGCATTCAATCCGTTCTCCCGCCGGGCACGTCGCACGGAGATCGTCCTGGCGCTGGCCGGCGCGCTCGCGCTCGGCAGCGGCGTGGCCTGGGGGCAACTGGGGTACCAGACCAGCGGCAGCGTCATCGGCGATGACGTCATGTACTCGATCGGCGGCGGCAACGCCGTGTCGATGGGACGTGCGGCCGGCATGCGCTCTCTCGGTGTCGGCGTGGGTTGGAACAGCAACTTGATCTGCGGTGACATGAGCATCCAGACCACCTTGAGGAATCAACTCAACGGCATCACCAACGGCTTCCAGCAAATCATGTCGTCGGTGATCCAGAGTGCCACCAGTGCGGTGGCGTCGTTGCCCGCGCTGATCATCCAGCGAGCCGATCCCGGTCTGTACAACCTGCTCACCAATGGCGTGCTGCAGGCGCGGCTGGATTTCGACCGTTCCAAGCTGACGTGCCGCGCCATGGCCGAGAAGATGGCCGACACCGCTGGCGGGCAGCTCGGCTGGAGCCAGATGGCCGAAGGGCTGGCGCTGCGCGATGCCGTGTCGAGCACGGACGCGGTATCGGCCATCGAGCAAGCAGAGACACGCCGCGGCAACGACGGCGTGCCCTGGGTCGGAGGCAGCAATGCGGGCGGCTCCGGCCAGTCCGCGATCAAGATCGTCGGCGACGTGACCCGCGCCGGCTACAACCTGGTTAACGGCCGTGGCGTGACCGACACCTCGTCCATCGCGCCGACCAGTTGCAGCAGCCTCTCGTGCCAGACCTGGACCTCGCCGCAGGCGGCCGTCGAGTGGGCCACCCGCGTGCTCGGCGAGAAGGAGCAACGCACGTGCGATGCCTGCACCAAGACCGAGACGACGCCGGGCGTCGGGCTCACGCCGCTGATCCAGGAGGAGTACGACGCGAAGCTGCAGGCGCTCCAGGACCTTGTGACCAAGGCCAAGAACACGACGCCGGAGAACCTGCGCGAAGCTGGCAGCGCGTCGCTGCCGATTACGCGCGGCGTGATCGAGGCGCTGCGCGACGAGCCCGACCAGCACTTGCTGTCGCAGCGCCTGGCGTCCGAGGTCGCGCTGGCGTCCGTGCTGGAGAAGGCGCTGCTGCTGCAGCGCACGCTGCTCACGGGGAAGAAGGAGCCCAACGTCGCGGCCAACGAGCTTGCCGTGGAGGCGGTGAACCACGAGAGCGACACGCTCGACCGCGAGATTCGCAACCTCAAGACCGAACTGGAGCTGCGGCGCGAGCTGGCGAACAACTCGCCCATGGCGATCATCCAGCGCCACGGCGCGCGCGCGGCCGGCTCGCGCGGCATCTACGAGGGCGATCCTGTGCCGGACCGTCTCGACCAGCTCCAGGAGGGCAATCCGGGGAGCCGGCCATGAGCCCGGCGCGCATGGCCTGGCGGCCGCTGCGCTGGTTGTTCAGCCGGCGCGCGGCGGAGACGCTGCTGTGGCTGGTGCTGATCGTTGCCGCTGCCGTGGGGGCGAACGTCGCGGGCATCTACTTGGTCGGAAGCGTTGCAGGCTGGGAACGGTGGCTGGCGGCCTCCGCAGGGTATTTCTTCATCTGGCGGCTGTGCGTGTACGCGGCAACGGCCTATGGATGGTTCTGGATGCGCCGCCGGGTGCTGGCCCGCGAAGACCAAAGCGGGACAGATGGGCAGGCGCGGCGCCGGCTGATCCGCACCGAGGTCGCCGGCGTCGTCGCCATCGTCGCGCTGGAAGCCAGCCTGTTGATGCAGGCCGCTTGAGGGGAGATCGGGGCCATGACGCTCTTCACGACCGACTACCTAGAGTACTACCTCACCCTCGTGTCCTGGATCGTCAATAACGGCATCTGGGCCGTGCTGGTGTCCAGCGGGGTGTTCGCGCTGCCTTTCGTTGCCATCGTCGTGCAGGAGTGGCTGAAGGCCCGCGCGGAAGGCGCTGACGAGGGCAACAAAGGCGTCCTGAGTGCCGCCCGTATCGAGAACCGGGTGTTCGTCGCGATCGTCGTGGTGATGTTCGCGGGCATTCCGTTCATCGACGTGGATCTCAGCACCATCCAGTACGACAGCTCGCGCTCGGCACAATGCCAAGTCAGCGTGCCGCAGCCCACGGAAACCGGCTGGTCGCAGTCTTTCAGCACCATCAACAACCAGTCGGCGAAGGTGCCGGTCTGGTGGGCCTTCATGCACGCACTGTCGCGCGCCGTCACGAGCGCCTCGGTAGCGGCGATCCCGTGCGGTACGGACTTGCGGCAGATGAGGATGGAGATCGACGCGACCCGCATTGACGACCCGGTACTGGCTCAGGAGGTCGCGGACTTCTCGCGGGATTGCTATGGGCCTGCGCGGGCCAAACTGTTCATGCAGCGCCCGGATCTCGATGAGCAGCAGATGCACGACGTGACCTGGATCGGCTCGCGCTTTTTCACGGACACGGGTGGCTACTACGACAGCTATCGCTCCAGCACGGCGCGCGAGGCCTGGCCCTACGACGACACCCGCGATGCTGGCCTCGCGCAGGTTGCCAATGGTGGCGGCTACCCACACGAGCGCGGTAGCGCCAGCTCGCGGCATGCCCTTGGACACCAACCAGTTCGACGCCCGCCGTTCGCCGCGCGCATAGGCACGCCATCCGCGGCCAAAGGCGCGGCCGAGACGTTCTGCGGTGCTGGTGCGGGTCGTCGTGTTCATGGTCGTCTCCTGCTGTTGAGGAATGCCTATTCCAGTTTGCTCCACTTCATTCGGTTTGAGGCTTCAATGCGCTTTCTTGCTGCTTCAGGACGCTTCGTCCTCCGGCTCCACCGGGCCGGGATCGGGTTCCACGCCGATGCGGTAGGTGGCAACGAACCGCGGCCAGTCCACATGGTCCACCATGTCGATGTCCTCGATGACGCCAACCTTCGCTCCCGCACGCTCGAACAGGGCGATGCTCTTGGCGGGATAGTTGTTGCGCGACGGATAGAGCACCCCGTCGAACAGCGCCTGGCCGTCATCTCCGAGCATCGCATGCACCTGGGCGGACACCCGCTGCGTGTGCGTGTAGTCGCGGCTGGCCAACTGCTCCAGGTTCAGGCCGAAGTAGCCCGCCATGACGCCCGGCGCCGTGAGATCGGCCAGAAGCACGTCGTCCATCACGCCTACTGCGCGCACCATCCGGGCTTGAACTTCTTTCAGCGCGATCGAGCGTTGCGTGTCCGCAAGCCACTGGTGCTTGTGAAACACCGACTCCATCAGCGCCGTGGGCAGGTCGCGCCCCAGGTAGAGCACGCCGTAGGCCCCCGCTGGGTCATCGTAGCGATTCGTGCCGCTGCGGCCAAAGTACAGCGGGCTGCCCCGATAGACGACGCGGCTCACATGCTGGAGCAGTTCGCCGACATCGATCAGGAACGAAGGCAGCTCATGGCTCATGGCGATCTCGCTTCAATGCACCTGGACGCCCAGCACGTTGAACACGGCCTCGGCCACGTCATCGATCGTGCAATGCGTCACTGCATCCACCGGCGAGCGACCGCCCAAGCCTTCGAGCGGTTCGGACAGCGCGCGGTAGATCGTCCAGTGGTCGATGCCCTCGACCTCCTGGAGCACGGTTTGGGTCAACTGCTGCTTCACCGGGTCGAGCTGCCAGTCGGGTAGCTTCTGGCCGCGCGGCCCCACGTTCAGCGCCAGCAGCCGGCGCGCGAGGATGTCCTTGTAGATTTGCTGGCGCGACTTGTCGGCCAGCTTGGCGAACTCGGCAGGCGGCAGGTTGTCCGGCTGGTTAAAGGCTGCCAGCAGCGCGGCGCGGCCTCGCTGGACGTCGGTTTCAGTCGGTGCCCAGCGCGTGTCGGCGCGCAGCGCGGCCGCCTTGCGCTCCAAGGCCTGCGCCACCGTTTCGCCTTCGAGGTTGGCGGGCAGCGTCACCGCTTCCACGCGCTCGTGAATGAACGCCTGCAACTCGGCCGCGAACGCTGGGGCATCCCGGATTTCGACGGTATCGGCGAAGCGGCGCACATCCTCCACCGTGACGCGCGGAAGACGGTCGGCAATGAATTCGATGGCAGTGGGCATAGTCAGCTCCCAGGTAGGTTTGAGACAGGGTTCACTATAGTCGCCTTTGTCGCTCTTGTCAGCTTTGTCGCCTTAGTGGAAGCCTACCTTGGTAGCGTCTTGGCAGCATAGGCCGGGGCCGATGCCGGGTCGCCGCCCAATCCATTCGTGCGGGTTCCACATTGACGCTGGAGCCGCAACCCAGGCCCCGCTATACCGAAACGGTGAAAGGCCGAAGGGTCGAAACGGCAAGGGAATGGGGTGCAAGGGGAAAGGCCCTACCTCGAAAAGGCGAAAAGGCCTCCCGCCCGGCCCGCCATCAGGACACCGACATGCTCTCCCTGTTCCAGCGAAAACGGCCCCCGGTCGCTGCCGCGCCGTCACCAGCTCCCGCCGTCGATCTCCCGAAAGGGTTGATGCGGCCGGAGTCGGCCGCATCGCTGCTGGCCACCCCGCGCCGGCAGAAGCTGCTGGAACACATCTGGCAGCGCACGTCGCTCTCGCGCCGGCAGTTCGCCACCCTCTACCGCGCCCCGCTGGAGCGCTACGCCGAGCTGGTCCAGGCTTTCCCGGCCTCCGAAGCGCACCACCACGCCTATCCGGGCGGCATGCTCGACCACGGCCTGGAAATCGTCGCCTACAGCATGAAACTGCGGCAGTCCCATCTGCTGCCCATCGGCGCCAACCCCGAAGACCAGGCGGCGCAGGCCGAAGCCTGGACTGCGGCCGTCGCCTATGCCGCACTGCTTCATGACATCGGCAAGGTGGCCGTCGATCTGCACGTCGAGCTGGCCGACGGCAGCACCTGGCACCCATGGCACGGCCCGCTGCGCCAACCGTACCGCTTCCGCTACCGCGACGACCGCGAGTATCGGCTCCATAGCGCCGCAACAGGCTTGCTCTACCGGCAATTGCTCGATCGCGATCTGCTGGACTGGCTCAGTGGCTATCGATCCCTGTGGGCGCCGCTGCTCTACGTCCTGGCTGGGCAGTACGAGCACGCCGGGGTGCTGGGCGAGCTGGTCGTGCAAGCCGACCGCGCATCCGTGGCCCAGGAACTGGGCGGCGATCCCGCGCGCGCCATGGCCGCGCCCAAGCACTCGCTCCAACGCAAGCTGGTCGACGGGCTGCGCTACCTGCTGAAGGAAGAGCTGAAACTGAACCAGCCCGAAGCCTCCGATGGCTGGCTCACCGAGGACGCGCTGTGGCTGGTGAGCAAGACGGTATCGGACAAGCTGCGCGCGCACCTGCTGTCCCAGGGTGTCGATGGCATCCCTGCGAACAACACCGCAGTGTTCAATGTGCTCCAGGACCACGGCATGTTGCAGCCGACGCTCGACGGCAAGGCCATCTGGCGCGCGACCGTAATGGGTGCAAAAACGATTCGAACGACTGCAAGTGCATCGCAAGCAACCCAACGGCCTGAACATCTGGATCTGTGATGTGGCTGGACCAAGGAAGGCGCGCCGCCTCCATGGCCGGAGCTATAACCCCGGCCGTAGTTTGAATGGGGTTAAGCCCCCTCAAGTACTGCCGCGCTGTCCACTAGCCGACGGACGCTCAGCCGCACATCCTCGGGAATGGGCCGCAAGGCAACGGCCTCGGGCCCATCCTCGTGGCGCTGGTAGTCACCCATTATGACGCGGATGATCGCGGGCACGTTAGTCGGCGTGACCGCATCGATAGCCGCACGATCACCCAGGTCGGGGTGAGGCTGGGTCAGCATGTGGTACAGCTTCCAAGAATTCGCGTGCGGGCATTGGTTCATGAGCACTTGGGCCAGTTTGTGCTTGAGCGGCACTAGTTGCCAGTCGGGAACCCGCTGCCCCCGGTTGCCCAGGCTGATCGACAGCAGCTTGCCCGCCTTCAGCTCGCGGTTGATCTGGTCCTTGGACTTGCCGGCCAGCTTGCCGAACAGCGGGACCGGCAGATTGTTCGGCGACTCGTAGATGGCCAGCATTTCCTCGCGCTCGCGCTGGATCGCGGACACCTCCGGCTCCGGGACATGCACCGGAGGCTGCGGCACCTGCGACAGCCGTTGGAACGTGATTCCGCCGCTATTCGGGGTCACGACGATGGGCGTGGCCACCACTGGCGGCACGCCAGGGACAGCGGGCTTGGCCACCGTGGGGACCGCACTCATCGCTTCCTCCACTTCCGCCATCGCCGGCACCCCGTCGATACGGATGGTCAGGTGCACGCTCGCGGCTTCCACTTCGCCCTGTTCGAGCAGGTCGAGGCGATCGGCCCAGTCCTGCATCATGCGGCGTCGCGGCTCCACGTACTTGGCGTGGTTGTAGGCCGAGCTGACCTTGTTAGGGTCGGAGTGCGAAAGCTGCGCGTCCACCCAAATCTTCGGGTAACCGATCTCGTTGAGCGCGGTCGAGATGGTGCCGCGGATGCCGTGGCCGGTCAGACGCCCCTCATACCCCATGAGCTGCACGGCCTTGTTGAGGGTGTTCTCGCTGATGCGCTTCTTGAGTTCGCTGCGATGCGACAGCAGGTACTTCTGTGCCGGCCGCATCACGCCCAGGAGATAGCGCACGATCTCGATGGCCTGCAGGGATAGGGGCACGATGTAGGGCGGCACGTCCTGCGGCCGCTTGCCGGCCTTGCGCATTTCGTCCTGGAGCTGCTTGACCACCTGCGGCGGGATGATCCACAAGCCACGGTCGAGGTCGAACTGTTCAGGTTCCGCCAAACGCAGCTCGCCCGTGCGCACACCCGTCAGGAACAGCAGGCGGACGCCAAGCTGGGTCTGCCAGCCACGAGGGTTGTAGAGCCGGAGCTTCTGGAGGAACTCCGGCATCTCGGGCAGGTGCAGGTAGGGGTTGTGGGCCACGGGAGGCTTGGGCTCGGCCACAACGTCCAGATCGGCAGCCGGGTTGACTTCCAGCCCTTCGGCGATGACCAGGGCATAGCGGAACAGTTGATTGAACCAGGTGCGGACCTTCTCGGCGGTAGTGAACGCCTTGCGTTTCTCGATCGCCGCCACGACGCCCACGAGCTGGGGCCGACGAATGTCGTAAATCGACATCTTCCCCAGGGTCGGCAGCACGTCCTTGTTGAAGATGCGCAGGATCTGCGAGAGCGTGCTTTGACGGCCTTCCTTGAGTTCCTTGCGGCGATGCTCGACCCAGGCATCGAAGACGTTCTTGAAGGTGTATTCGCCCGCCAGCTTGGCTGCGTGCCGACGCTGATCGCGTTCGATTTGGGGATCGACCCCCCTGGCGAGCAGGGCCTGGGCCTTGTCCCGCTCGGCGCGGGCCTCGCGCAAGCTGAGGGCGGGATAGCCGCCGAGGGACAAGCGCTTCTGCTTGCCCAGCCAGTAGTAGCGGAAGATCCACGACTTGCCGCCTGCGGCAGAGACCATCAGGCTCAGGCAGTCGTTGTCGGAGAGGGTGTAGCGCTTGCCGGTGGTCCTTGCCTGCCGGACGGTCAGATCAGAGAGTGCCATTTCGAGGCTCCTAAGTTAGGACTTAGGCCTAATGCTCGTCATGGTTCCCGCTCAGACCCAGCAACTATCCGGTAGCCGTCCCAACCGTATTCTTGTGCCTCAATTGGTCACTCAAAAACGGTAGCTGTGGGTGGACTTCCGTGGCGCTCGCTGGAATGAAAAAAGGGGCCGAAGCCCCTCTTTTCAACGACTTACAGACGTCAGTAGAAGTCTGTAGATCATAACTTGGAGCGGGAAACGAGGCTCGAACTCGCGACCTCAACCTTGGCAAGGTTGCGCTCTACCAACTGAGCTATTCCCGCGTTGCAAGCCTTGCAGTATAGCCTGAATTTCAGGACTTGTCACCTTCGGCTCGAAATTTTTTTATGCAGGTGCAGGCCAGCGAAGCCTCGAAGCCGCCAAACCCTGCAGGGATGCGCCCGCCCCAAGGGTTCGAGCGGCCCATTGCCGCTTGCGGGCTCAGTGCTTCACCGCCGCGCCGCGGCCCGACTTGGGTTTGGCCAGCGGCGCGGTGCTGCCGACCTGCGCCGGTTCCGCCTCTTCGTCCGTGAGCGCCACCGGCTGGCGTTCCAGCGCCACCTCCAGCACCTTGTCGATCCATTTGACGGGGATGATCTTCAGACCTTGCTTCACGTTGGCCGGGATCTCCTGCAGGTCCTTGACGTTCTCTTCCGGGATGATCACCGTCTTGATGCCCCCACGCAGCGCGGCCAGCAGCTTTTCCTTCAGGCCGCCGATGGCCGTGACTTCGCCGCGCAGGGTGATCTCGCCGGTCATCGCCACTTCGCCGCGCACCGGAATGCCGGTGAGGGCGGAGACGATCGCGGTGGTCATGGCGATGCCGGCGCTCGGCCCGTCCTTGGGCGTGGCGCCATCGGGCACATGGATGTGGATGTCCTTCTTCTCGAACACCTCGTCCTTGATGCCCAGCACGCGCGCCCGCGAGCGCACCACGGTGCGTGCGGCCTCGACCGATTCTTTCATGACGTCGCCGAGCTGACCGGTGCGCTGCACGTTGCCCTTGCCCGGCATGGTGGCGGCCTCGATGGTGAGCAGGTCGCCGCCGACCTCGGTCCAGGCCAGGCCAACCACCTGGCCGACCTGGTTCTGCTGCTCGGCACGGCCGAAGCTGAACTTGCGCACGCCCAGGAAGTCGTTCAGGTTTTCCGGCGTGACCACCACCTTCGGCTTCATCTCGCCCAGCTGCAGCGCTTTGACCACCTTGCGGCAGATCTTCGACAGCTCGCGCTCGAGCGAGCGCACGCCCGCTTCGCGCGTGTAATAGCGCACGATGTCGCGCACGGCGTCTTCAGACACCGACAGCTCCTCGTCCTTCACGCCGTTGTTCTTCATCTGCTTGGGCAGCAGGTACTTGATGGCGATGTTGGTCTTCTCGTCCTCGGTATAGCCCGACAGGCGGATGACCTCCATCCGGTCCAGCAGCGCCGGCGGAATGTTCATCGAGTTCGAAGTCGCCACGAACATGACGTCCGACAGGTCGAAATCGACCTCGACGTAGTGGTCGCTGAAGGTATGGTTCTGCTCCGGGTCCAGCACCTCGAGCAGCGCGCTCGACGGGTCGCCGCGGAAGTCCATGCCCAGCTTGTCGATCTCGTCGAGCAGGAACAGCGGGTTGCGCGTGCCGACCTTGTTCAGGCTCTGCAGCACCTTGCCGGGCATGGCGCCGATGTAGGTGCGCCGGTGGCCGCGGATTTCGGCCTCGTCGCGCATACCGCCCAGTGCCATGCGCACGTACTTGCGCCCGGTGGCCTTGGCCACCGATTGACCGAGCGAAGTCTTGCCCACGCCGGGTGGGCCGACCAGGCACAAGATGGGGGCCTTGACCTTGTCCACCCGTTGCTGCACGGCCAGGTACTCGAGGATGCGGTCCTTGACTTTTTCCAGGCCGTAGTGGTCTTCATTGAGCACCTGCTCGGCGTAGCCCAGGTCGTGCTTGATCTTGGTCTTCTTGGCCCACGGCAGACCGACCAGCACGTCGATGTAGTTGCGCACCACGGTCGCCTCGGCCGACATCGGCGACATCAGCTTGAGCTTCTTCAGCTCGGCGTCGGCCTTCTTGCGCGCCTCCTTGGGCATGCGCGCGGCCTTGATCTTCTTCTCGATTTCCTCGATGTCCGCGCCCTCTTCTCCTTCGCCGAGCTCCTTCTGGATCGCCTTGACCTGCTCGTTGAGGTAGAAGTCACGCTGGTTCTTTTCCATCTGGCGCTTGACGCGGCCGCGGATCTTCTTGTCGACGTTGAGGATGTCGACTTCGCGCTCGAGCTGCTCGAACAGGTTGTCCAGACGGTCCTTCACACTGGCCAGGTCGAGCACCAGCTGCTTGTTCTCGAGCTTGAGCGGCAGGTGCGCGGCAATGGTGTCGGCCAGCCGGCCCGGCTCGTCGATGCTGGCGATCGAGGTCAGGATCTCGGGCGGAATCTTCTTGTTCAGCTTAACGTACTGGTCGAACTGCTGCATCACGGCACGGCGCAACGCCTCGACCTCGGCGTTGTCCTTGTCCGCGGCTTCACCGTCGAGCGGCGTCACGGTGGCGACGAAATGCGCCTCGCCGTCCTCGATGTGCGTGACGGTGGCGCGCTGCTGGCCTTCGACCAGCACCTTCACCGTGCCGTCCGGGAGCTTGAGCATCTGCAGGATCGTCGAGACGCAGCCGACTTCGAACATGTCGGTGACCGACGGCTCGTCCTTGGCCGCCGTCTTCTGTGCCACCAGCATGATGCGACGGTCGGCCGCCATCGCGGTCTCCAGCGCCTTGATGCTCTTGGGCCGACCGACGAACAGCGGGATGACCATGTGAGGAAACACCACCACGTCGCGCAGCGGCAGCAGCGGCAGGTCGATCGGGGTGGCGGGCAACGGGGTGGTTCCGGACATCGAGAATCCTTCGGGTGATTCAGCCAGAGATGGCTGCTCAGACGCCATTTTCAACCCAGCGGCGCAGGCCGCGTGAAAAGGCCCGTTAAACCCAGCGCACCCGCGCGGGCGGCGCCGCCGTTAGCTATCAAATAAGTAGCTGCATAGGCAATATGGGCGCGGGCATTCAGCCATTTACAGCCTCAGCCGCCTGGCCAGCGGCCAAGCCGTGCCCTGCGGCGGTCGCGCCAAGCGACGGCCGACGCCGCGCAGGCGCCTTCAGGCCTTCTTAGCCGCTTCGCGGTACACCAGCAGCGGCGGCTGGGCGTCCTCGATGGTGGACTCGTCGACCACCACCTTGGCCACGTTGGCGGTGTGGGGCAACTCGAACATGGTGTCGATCAGCGCCTGCTCCATGATCGAGCGCAGCCCGCGCGCCCCGGTCTTGCGGGCGATCGCCTTGCGCGCGATCGCCTTCAACGCGCTGGGGCGGATCTCGAGCTCGACGCCTTCCATCTGCAGCAAGCGGCCGAACTGCTTGACCAGCGCGTTCTTCGGCTCGGTCAGGATCTGCACCAGCGCGTCCTCGGTCAGTTCGGCCAGCGTCGCCACCACCGGCATGCGGCCCACCAGCTCGGGGATGATGCCGTACTTGATCAGGTCTTCCGGCTCGACCTCCTGAAACACCTCGGTGATCGAGCGCTGCGCCTTGCTGCGCACGGTCGCGCCGAAGCCGATGCCGGAGGCCTCGGTGCGTGCCTCGATGACCTTTTCGAGCCCGGCGAACGCGCCGCCGCAGATGAACAGGATGTTGGTGGTGTCGATCTGCAGGAAATCCTGGTTCGGATGCTTGCGCCCGCCCTGGGGCGGGATGCTGGCCATGGTGCCTTCGATCAGCTTAAGCAACGCCTGCTGCACGCCCTCGCCCGAGACGTCGCGCGTGATGCTGGGGTTGTCGGCCTTGCGACTGATCTTGTCGATCTCGTCGATGTAGACAATGCCGCGCTGCGCACGCTCGACGTCGTAGTTGCAGCTTTGCAGCAGCTTGCTGATGATGTTCTCGACGTCCTCGCCGACGTAGCCGGCTTCGGTCAGCGTGGTCGCGTCGGCCATCACGAAGGGCACGTCGAGCTGGCGCGCCAGCGTCTGCGCCAGCAGCGTCTTGCCCGAGCCGGTCGGCCCGATCAGCAGGATGTTGCTCTTGGCCAGTTCGACGTCACCCCCCTTGGCGTCTTCCTTGTGCTTGAGACGCTTGTAATGGTTGTAGACCGCGACCGACAGCGTGCGCTTGGCCTTTTCCTGGCCGATCACGTAGTTGTCGAGGTTGGCCTTGATGTCGGCCGGCGTCGGCAGGTCGCTCCTGGCTTCACCCTCGGCGGCGCCCTCGGGCACCTCTTCGCGGATGATGTCGTTGCACAGGTCGATGCACTCGTCGCAGATGAATACCGAGGGGCCGGCGATCAGCTTCTTGACCTCGTGCTGGCTCTTGCCGCAGAACGAGCAGTACAAGGTCTTTTCGCTGGAAGAAGAGCCTTTCTTGTCGGCCATCAGGTGTCAGTCTCGTGGGGGATCGGCGCATGATAACCAAATCAGACTCGCGGCCGCGTGCGCCAGCACGCTGCCGCCAGGGGCATGCACCGAAGGGGGGAAAGGCCGGCCGCAGTCGCGCGCCGCCGGGCGCGCTCAGAGTCTCGCGCCGCGGGGGGCGCTCAGAGTCTCGCGCCGCCGGGGGCGCTCAGGGTCGGTTGGCGATGACCTGATCGACGATCCCGTAGTCCTTGGCCTCGTCGGCGGTCATGAAGTAGTCGCGTTCGGTGTCGCGCTGGATTTTTTCCAGCGGCTGGCCGGTGCGCTCGGCCAGGATGCGGTTCATCTGCTCCTTGGTGCGCAGGATGTCGCGCGCATGGATCTCGATGTCGGTGGCCTGGCCGCGCGCCCCGCCCAGCACCTGGTGGATCATGACCTTGCTGTTGGGCAGGCTGTAGCGCTTGTTCTTGGCGCCGGCTGCCAGCAGGAAGGCGCCCATGCTGGCCGCGAAGCCCAGGCACATGGTCGAGACATCGGGCTTGATGAACTGCATGGTGTCGTAGATCGACATGCCGGCCGTGACGCTGCCGCCGGGAGAGTTGATGTACAGCGAGATGTCCTTGTCGGGATTCTCGCTTTCCAGGAACAGCAGCTGCGCCACCACCAGATTGGCGGTCTGGTCGTTGACTTCGCCCACCAGGAACACCACGCGCTCGCGCAGCAGGCGCGAATAGATGTCGTACGAGCGCTCGCCGCGGCCGGACTGCTCGATGACCATCGGGATGAGGCCGAGGTTGCTGGGGGTGTCGTATTGGCTCATGAAAGCTCCAAGGGGTGTGCTGTGCATGCAAATGGGGCCGGAACCGTGCGATTCCAAGCCCCATTGTCGCTGCGGCGCCGGTGCCGCCGCTGCGCCGGCCAGTTCAGTGCGTCATCGGCCGCGGGCCGGCGCCAGATTTGCGCCAGCAGCTATTAAAAGCTGAGTAAATCAGCCCTGCTGACCCATCAGCTCGTCGAAGCCGAGCTTCTTCTCGGTGACCTTGGCGCGGCCGAGCACGAACTCGGTCACGTTGTTCTCGATCACCATCGCCTCGACGTCGGCCAGCCGGCGGTTGTCGGCGTAGTAGTAGCGCACCACCTCTTCCGGCTTCTCGTAGCTGGCGGCCAGTTCTTCGACCTGGGCGCGGATCTGCTCCGGCTTGGCCTGCAGGTCGTTGGCCTTGACCAGTTCGGCCAGCACCAGGCCCAGGCGCACGCGCTGCTCGGCCTGCGGACGGAAGCCGTCCTCGGGGATCGGCAGCTTCTCGACGTCCTTGATGCCGCGCGCCTTCAGGTCGGCGCGGGCCGACTGCACCATGCGGTCGAGTTCGGCCTGCACGCTGGAATTGGGGATGTCGAGCTCGGCCTTGGCGACCAGCGCGTCCATCACCGCCTGCTTGTTGCGCTGGTTGAGGCGGAACTTCACCTCGCGCTCGAGGTTCTTGCGGATGTCGGCGCGCAGGCCTTCGACGGTGCCGTCCTTCACGCCGAGCGACTTGGCCAGCTGCTCGTTCACTTCGGGCAGGTGGGCGGCTTCGATCTTGTTCACGGTGACCAGGAAGTCGGCCGTCTTGCCGGCCACGTCCTTGCCGTGATAGTCGGCCGGGAAGGCCAGCGGGAAGGTCTTGCTTTCGCCGACCTTCATGCCGCGCACCGCATCCTCGAACTCCTTGAGCATCTGCCCCTCGGCGATGACGAACTGGAAGTCCTCGGCCTTGCCGCCTTCGAACGGCTCGCCGTCGATCTTGCCGGCGAAGTCGACCGTGACGCGGTCGCCGTCCTCGGCCGGCGCATCCTTGGCGCGCTGGGCGAAGCTGCGGCGCTGCTTGCGCAGGATCTCGAGCGTGCGGTCGATCGCCTCGTCGCCGACGTCGGCCGACAGCTTCTCGATCTCGGCGACGGACAGGTCGCCGATCTTGACATCGGGAAACACCTCGAACACGGCGTCGAACGCCATCTGCCCCTCGGGCGCGCCGTCCTTCTCGGTGATCGTCGGCTGGCCGGCCACCCGCAGATTGGCTTCGTTGGCGGCGTTGAAGAAGGCCTCACCGACCTTGTCGTTCATCACCTCGTACTGCACCGAATAGCCGTACTGGCGTGCCACCACGCTCAGCGGCACCTTGCCGGGGCGAAAGCCGTCCATCTTGACGGTGCGGGCCAGCTTGCGCAGGCGGGCGTCGACCTCGCTCTGGATGGTCTCGACAGGCAGCGTGAGCGTCATCTTGCGCCCGAGCTTTTCAAGGGTTTCCACGTTCACGGCCATGGGGTTCTCGCTTCCTAAGTTGTGATGGGTGGTGCGCGGGGGGGGACTCGAACCCCCACACCATTGCTGGCGTCAGGACCTAAACCTGGTGCGTCTACCAATTTCGCCACCCGCGCACGGCGTTTCAAATGACGCGGGCGGATCGCGCGTGGCGAGCCGCCCGTCGGATTCTGGCGAACCGGCTATTTTAGCTTGCCGACGAACGCCCGCTCACGGGCGCTGGCGCCGGGTTTTCCCGCGCCGGCGGCCTGACGCGAAACCAGGCCGCGTACATGGCCGGCAGCGCCAGCAGCGTGAGCGCGGTGGCCACGATCAGCCCGCCCATGATGGCGACCGCCATCGGGCCCCAGAACACGCTGCGCGACAGCGGCACCATGGCCAGCACGGCCGCCGCCGCCGTCAGCACGATCGGCCGCAGCCGGCGCACCGCCGCCTCGACGATGGCGTCCCAGGCCGGCACGCCGCGCTCGCGGTCCTTCTCGATCTGGTCGATCAGGATCACCGAGTTGCGCTGAATCATCCCCATCAGCGCGATCACCCCGAGCAACGCCACGAAGCCGAACGGCCGGTTCAGCAGCAGCAGCGCCGCCGCCACGCCCGCGATGCCCAGCGGCCCGGTGATGAACACCAGCAGCGCGCGGCTGAACGAGTGCAGCTGCAGCATCAGCAGCGTGAAGGTGATGAACAGCATGGCCGGAATGCCGGCCGCGATCGACGACGACCCCTTGCTGCTTTCCTCCACCGCGCCGGCCACTTCGATGCGGTACGCCGACTGGCCAGCCGCATGCCAGCGCGCCTGCATCGCCTGCAGCTCGGGCTGCAGCGCGAAGGTCACGGTGGCGCCCTGCAGTCCCTCGGCGACGTCGGCGTTGACGGTGATCGCGTAGTCGCGGTTCTCGCGCCACAGCACGCCGGGCTCCCAGTCGAACACCGGGCGCGCGATCTGCGTGAGCGGAATCGACTGGCCGCTCGCCGTCGGCAGGTAGGTGTATGCCAGGTCGGTGATGGCATCGCGCTCGGCCAGCGGCTGGCGCAGCACAATGTCGATCAGCTTGTCGCCCTCGCGGAACTGCCCGATGGTGCTGCCGGCCAGCAGCGTGCGCCCGGCCTGCGCGATCGACTGGCTGCTGACGCCGAGCGCGCGCGCCTTGGCCTGGTCGATCTCCAGCCGCACCACCTTGACCGATTCGTTCCAGTTGTCGTTCACGCCGCGCGTGTTGGGGTGCGCTTGCAGCGCGGCCCGCACCTCGTCGGCGCGCGCACGCAGCGTGGCCGGGTCGGGCCCGAGCACGCGGAACTGCACCGGGTAGGCCACCGGCGGCCCGTTGGGCAGGAATTTCACGCGCGCGCGCACCTCGGGAAATTCGCGCGCCAGCAGCGCCGCCAGGTCGAGCCGCAGCCGGTTGCGCTCAGCCAGGTCCTGCGCCACCACGATAAGCTGCGCCACGTTGCTCTGCGGAAAGATCTGGTCGAGCGGCAGATAAAAACGCGGCACCCCTGAGCCGACCCAGGCGGTGACGCCGCGCACGCCCGGCTCGCCGCGCAGGCGCGCCTCGACGCGGCGCGCGACCTCCTCGGTGGCGACGAAGGCGGTGCCTTCAGGCGCCCACAGGTCGACCAGGATTTCCGGCCGCACCGAATCCGGGAAGAACTGCTGCTGCACGCGCGTCATGCCGAACAGGCCGAGGCCGAACACCAAGACCGTGGCGCCAATGGTCAACCACCGGTGCGCCACGCACCAGCTCACCGCGGCGCGAAAGCGGTTGTAGAACGGCGTGTCGAACAGCTCGTGCGGCTCTTCGGTCACCGGCACGCCGCGGTTGAGCGCCTCTGCGCGCGCCGCCTGCACGTGCGGCGGCAGGCGCAGCAGCCAGGCGCCCAGGTAGGGCACGAACACCACCGAGGCCACCCAGCTGACCAGCAGCGCCACCACCGTGACGGCGAAGATGGCGAAGGTGTATTCGCCGGTGGTCGACTTGGCCATGCCGATCGGCAGGAAGCCCACGGCGGTGATCAGCGTGCCGGTCAGCATCGGGATGGCGGTGATCTCGTAGGCGAAGGTGGCGGCGCGCAGCTTGTCGTAGCCCTCCTCCAGCTTGCGCACCATCATCTCGACCGCGATGATGGCGTCGTCCACCAGCAGGCCCAGGGCAATGATCAGCGAGCCGAGCGAGATCTTGTGCAGCCCGATGCCCCAGTAGTGCATGGCCAGGAAGGTCACCGCCAGCACCAGTGGAATGGTGATGCCCACCACCAGCCCGGGGCGCACGTCCAGGGTCCAGCGGCGCCACAGCGGGTGCTGACCAGGGCGCTTGTGCAGCCCGAGCGACAGAAAGCTCACCGCCAGCACGATCACCACCGCCTCGATCAACACCTTGACGAACTCGTTGATCGAACTGGCCACCGCGCCCGGCTGGTCCTGGATCTGCGCCAGCGACACGCCCAGCGGCAGGGTGCGTTCGATCTGTGCCGAGGCTTCGCGCAGGCCCTTGCCGAGCGCGATGATGTCGCCGCCCTTGGCCATCGACACGCCGAGCGCGATCACTTCGCGGCCGTCGTGGCGCACCTTGACCTGCGGCGGATCGACGTAGCCGCGGGTGACGCTGGCGATGTCGCCAAGGCGCAGCTGGCGACCGTTGGGGGCGCGGATCGGCATCGCGCGCAGCTGCTCGAGGTCGTTGAACTGGCCCGCCACGCGCACCTGCACCACGTCGAGCGGCGTCTGCACGGCGCCGGCCGACTCGATCGCGTTCTGCGACCCGAGCTGGCCCAGCACCTGGCCCATGTCCAGGCCGAGCTGGGCCAGGCGCTTCTGCGAGATCTCGACGTGGACCTTCTCGTCCTGCACGCCGAACAGCTCGACCTTGGCGACGTCCTTCACGCGCAGCAGGCGCTGGCGCGCATCGTCGGCGAAGGTCTTCAGCTCGGCCGGCGAAAAGCCCTCGCCCGACAGCGCGTAGATGACGCCGTAGACGTCGCCGAAGTCGTCGTTGAAGAACGGCCCCTGCACGCCCGCGGGCAGCGTCTGGCGCATGTCGCCGACCTTTTTGCGCACCGTGTACCAGAGCTGCGGCACGTCGCGCGGCGGCGAGCTGTCCTTGAGCTGGAAGATGATCAGCGCCTCGCCGGGCTTGCTGTAGCTGCGGATCTTGTCGGCGTAAGGCACTTCCTGCAGCGTGCGCTCGATCTTGTCGGCCACCTGGTCGGCCACCTGGCGCGCCGTGGCACCCGGCCAGAAGGCGCGCACCACCATCACGCGAAAGGTGAACGGCGGGTCTTCGTCCTGGCCCAGCTGGAAGTAGGCCGCCACGCCGAGCAGCATCAGCACCACCATCAGGTAGCGCGTGAGCGCCGAGTGTTCCAGCGCCCAGCGCGAGATGTTGAACGGCTTGGCAGGCGTGGCGGCGGCGTCGGCAGCGCCGTCGATCGGGCTCTGGTGCGGCATGGCGGCGGCCCGTCGGTCAGCGGCTGGCAGCCGGCGCGGCGCTCGCCGCGGCCCCGCCACCGGCGCCATTAGCTATTGGTTTCATAGCGTGAGAGCCAACTTCGGCGCCGGCCGGCGCCACATTCGGGACATAAACGCTCACCTTCTGACCGGGCGTCAGCACATGCACGCCGGTGGCCACCACCTGCATGCCCGGGGTCAGGCCGCTGGCCACGACGACCTCGTTGCCGTCCGGGCCGGCCAGCTGCACCGGCTGCAAACGCACGCTGCCGCTGGCGGCGTCGTACAGCCACACCGCGCTGCCGTTGCCGTCGTGGCGCAGCGCACTGGTGGGCAGCTTGATGACGCCGGCGGCGACACGCTCGTCCGCCGCCGGGGCTACGTAAACAGTAGCTCCCAGCGGAGGCGGGTCGCCGGCCAGCGCCACCTTGACGGCAAACGTGCGGGTCACCGGGTCGGCGCTGGCGGCGACTTCGCGCACCGTGCCGGGCCATTGGCTGCCGCCGGCCCAGGCGCGCACGCCGACCGGCTGGCCGACGCGCACTGCGGCCACGCGGTCTTCGGGCACGGCGAACACGGCGTCGCGAGCGCCGTCTTGCGCGATGCGCACCACCGGCGTGCCGGCCGCCACCACCTGGCCGACCTCGGCCTCGACGGCGGTGACCACGCCCGGCGCGTCGGCCAGCAGCTGGGTGTAGCCGGTCTGGTTGCCCTGCGCGTTCAGCTGGGCGCGCGCCTGCTCCAGCGTCGCCTGCGCGGCCTGCAGCTGGGCGCTGCGGCGCTCTATTTCGGCGGCGCTGACGAAGCCCTGCTCGCGCAGCCCCTGAAAGCGCTTGAGGTCGGCCGCGGCCAGGTCGCGCTGCGTGGTGGCGGCGCTCAGTTGCGCGCGGGCCGCGTCGGCCGCCAGCTGGTAGTCGCGCGCATCGAGCTGCGCCAGCAGCTGGCCTGCCGCCACACGCTGGCCGACATCGACCGCGCGCCGGGTGATCTTGCCGGCGACGCGAAAGCCGAGCCGAGATTCGACCCGCGCGCGCACCTCGCCGACGTATTCGGGCGCCGTCTGCAGCCCCGCCGGCGCCACCGTGATCAGCTTGACGGCGCGCACAGGTTCGGCCGCTGGCGGCGCCTTGCCGCAGCCGGCCAGCAGCGTGGCGCACAGGCCGGCCAGCAGCGCGGCGCCGACGGCGCCGGTCGAGCGCCGGCGCGACACGGTCGCGGCGGCCGGGGCGCCAGCCGGCGCCAGTGGGCGGTTAGTAAGCATGCTCACGTTAATGACTGACCGGTTAGTAATCTAATGGTCCGGCCCGCGAGTGTAAAGCCGGACGCCGGCCGGCGGCCGCGCCTGGCGGGCACAATCGCCCGGCCCATGTCCGCCCGCCCTTCGCCGCCCGCCGACGCCGCCAGCGCGCTGCCCGCCGCGGTGGCGCACTACGAGAATTTCCCGGTCGCGTCGTGGCTTTGCCCGCCGCGCCTGCGCCCGCCGATCGGCGCCATCTACCACTTCGCGCGCACCGCCGACGACATCGCCGACGAGGGCGAAGCCGCGCCGGCGCGCCGCCTGGCCGACCTGGCGGCGTACCGGGCCGATCTGCACGCGGTGGCGGCTGGCCGCAGCCCGTCCGCGCGCTGGCCGCAGGTGTTCGGGCCGCTGGCGGCGCAGATGCGTGCCCACGCGCTGCCGCTGCAGCCGCTGGACGACCTGCTGTCGGCTTTCGCGCAGGACGTGGCCTTCACGCGCGACGGCGCCGCCTACGCCGACATGGCCGAGTTGCTCGACTACTGCCGCCGCTCGGCCAACCCGGTCGGGCGGCTGCTGCTGCACCTGTATGGCGTGCGCGACGAGCGCGCGCTGGCCGAGAGCGACGCCATCTGCAGCGCGCTGCAACTCATCAATTTCTGGCAGGACCTGAGCGTGGACATTCCGCGCGGACGCTACTACCTGCCGCTGGCCGACTGCGCCGCGCACGGCGTGCGCATCCGCCAGCCGGCGCGCGATTTCGCGGCCCTGCGCAGCGACCCGAACACTATCAACTTGATAGCTACCTGCGCAAACCACGCGCGGGCCACCATGCAAAAAGGCGCCAATCTGGTGCATCGCGTGCCGGGCCGCGCCGGCTGGGAGCTGCGCGCCGTGGTGCAGGGCGGCCTGCGCATCCTCGACAAGATCGCCGCGCAGGGCTTCGACACGCTGGCACGCCGTCCCACCGTCGGCAAAGCCGACGCGCCGCTGATTGCCTGGCGCATGCTGTGGATGTGAGCCCCCGCACGGCCGGCGCGCCGCGCGCTCAGGCCGCTCGGCCGGCCCGACCGTACCCGATGGGACAATCGCCCGCGTGACCGCGCCACCGCAATCCCCGCAAGACTACGTGCAGCAGAAGGCCGCCGCTTCGGGCAGCAGCTTTTATTACGCCTTCCTGTTTCTGCCGCCGCCGCGCCGCGCCGCCATCACGGCGTTCTATGCCTTCTGCCGCGAGGTGGACGACGTGGTCGACGAGGTCAGCGACCCTGGCGTGGCGGCCACCAAGCTGGCCTGGTGGCAGTCGGAAGTCGGGCGCGCCTTCGGCGGCCAGCCGACGCACCCGGCGCTGCAGGCGCTGATGCCGCACGCGGCCGCCTTCGGCATCGAGTCCCGCCAGCTGCTGGCCGTGATCGAAGGCTGCCAGATGGACCTGACGCAGACGCGCTACCTCGACTTCGCGCAGCTGCAGCGCTACTGCCACCTGGTGGCCGGCGTGGTGGGCGAAGTCTCGGCGCGCATCTTCGGCCAGCAGGACCAGCGCACCACGGCCTACGCGCACCGGCTGGGGCTGGCGTTTCAGCTCACCAACATCCTGCGCGACGTCGGCGAAGACGCGCGGCGCGGCCGCATCTACCTGCCGGTGGACGAGTTGCAGCGCTTCGAGGTCAAGGCGCACGAAATCCTGAACGGCCAGCATTCGGACCGCTTCGAGCGGCTGATGCGCTTTCAGGCCGAGCGCGCGCACCGCCTGTACGACGAGGCGCTGGCGCTGCTGCCGGCCGCCGACCGGCGCAGCCAGAAGCCGGGCCTGATGATGGCCAGCATCTACCGCACGCTGCTGCGCGAGATCGAGGCGGACGGCTTTCAGGTGCTGCGCCAGCGCATCGCCCTGACCCCGCTGCGCAAGCTGTGGCTGGCCTGGAAGATGCAGGCGCTGGGGCGGTTTTGAGGCCGGCACTCGCCTCGCCGCGGCCGGGGCCCGCCGTGGCGCCAGCAGGCGCCGGGCGCACGACGGCCTTCCCCGGCATGGCGCGCGGCGCGGCTTCACGACCCCTGCGTGGACACCGCGCCAGCGGTACGACGCCGCGCAGGCTCAAACCTTGCTTGCTATTTTTTCGGCAGCTGTTTGCGCTTTATCGGCGCGGGCTACGAGCCGATATCACCCATGAAGCGGGCTGACGGAAGCGCCCTGTGCGTCGCCATCGTCGGCGCCGGCTGGGCCGGCATGGCGGCGGCGGTGCGCGCGGTCGAGCTGGGGCATGACGTGACGGTGTTCGAAGCTGCGCGCCAGCTCGGCGGGCGCGCGCGCGGCCTGCCGCTGACGCTGCCGGACGGGCGCGAGCTCATGGTCGACAACGGCCAGCACATCCTGATCGGCGCCTATATCGACTGCCTGCGGCTGATGCGCAGCCTCGGCGTCGACCCCGGGCAGGCGCTGCTGCGCCGGCCGCTGACGCTGATGTACCCCGACGGCAGCGGCCTGGCCCTGCCCGACTGGCCGGCGCCGCTCGACGCCGCGGCCGGCATCCTGGCTGCGCGCGGCTGGTCGTGGCGCGACAAGCGGGCGCTGCTGGCGGCCGCGCTCGGCTGGCGGCGCGCCGGCTTTGTGTGCCCGCCGCAGCTCAGCGTGGCCGATCTGTGCCGCGCGCTGCCGCCGCGCCTGCGCGCCGAGTTCATCGAGCCGCTGTGCGTATCGGCGCTCAACACACCGATGGCCGAGGCCAGCGCGCAGGTGTTCCTGCGCGTGCTGCGCGACGCGCTGTTCGGCGTGCGCGGCGGCTCGAACCTGTTGTTGCCGCGGGTCGATCTGGGCGCGCTGCTGCCGCAGGCCGCGGCGCGCTGGCTGCAGGCGCGCGGCGCCCGCGTGCTGACCGGTCAGCGCGTGGCGGCGCTGCAGTGGCAACCCGGCGGCTGGGCCATCGACGGCCAGGCGTTCGACCAGGTGATCCTCGCCACTTCGGCGCCCCACGCGGCGCAGGTCGGGATGGCAACGGCGCCATCAGCTCCTGATTCAATAGCAGACTCGCTTCGCGCGTGGGCTGCCGGCACCCAGGGCCTGGCGCACCGAGCGATCACCACCGTGTACGCCCAGGCGGCGCCGCCCGCTGCTGGCGCGCGGCTGCTGCGCGCGCCGATGCTGGCGCTGGCCAGCGGCCCGTCGGCGCCGGCGCAGTTCGTGTTCGAGCGCGACGCCATCGCGCCGCCGGCCGACGCGCCCACCGGCCTGCTGGCCTTCGTCGTCAGCAACAGCGCCGGCGAGCGCGACGCGCTGCAGGCTGCGCTGCTGGCGCAGGCGCAGGCGCAGCTCGGCCTGGCGCTGACGCCGCTGCTGTGCGTGACCGAGCGCCGCGCCACCTTCGCCTGCACGCCGGGTCTGCAGCGGCCGCTGGCGCGCATCGCGCCCGGCCTGCTGGCCGCCGGCGACTACATCGAAGGCCCGTACCCGGCCACGCTGGAAGGCGCGGTGCGCAGCGGCCTGCACGCCGCGCAGGCGATAGGCTGACGGCTGCGCCGCGCGCCGTTCGTCCTTAAACTGCTGCAAGCGCAAGAAGCCGCCGCTGTCGACCAAGGTGCTCGCCATGGGCATGTCCCTGCTGCTCGTGGCGCTGGTGTCGATCAGCTTCACGCTGTGGGTCACCTGGCAGCTGGAAGGCGGCGCCGCCGCCGTCAACGAAGCCGGCCGCCTGCGCATGAACATGCTGCGCATCCTGCTGGCACAGCAGAATGAATCGCCGGCCGAACTGGCGCGCCTGCGCCAGCGCTTCGACGATGGCCTGGAGCTGCTGCGCTCGGGCGACCCCGTGCGCCCCCTGGCGGTGCCATGGAACGACGAAACGCGCGCCCAGTACGGGCACATCCGCGCCCAGTGGCTGGCGCTGCAGGCCGAATCGGCGCTCAACCTGCCGGCCGACGACGGCGCCGCCGCGGTGGCGCGCGGCGACGCCTTCGTCAGCGAAATCGACGATTTCGTGCAGGCGATCGAATGGCGGATCATGCGCTGGACCGCCACGCTGCACCTGTTCCAGCTGTTCATGATGGCGCTGGCGATCGCCGCCGTGGTGGCTTTCATGGCGCTCAGCCATTTGCTGGTCCTCAACCCGGTGACGCGGCTGCAGCAGGCGCTGGCACGGGTGCGCCAGGGCGACCTCGGCACCCGACTCGAGGTCGACACCGACGACGAATTCGGCCAGCTGGCCGACGGCTTCAACCTGATGACGCGCACGCTGCAGGCTTCGCACCAGAACCTGGAGCGCAAGGTGCGCGAGAGGAACACAACCAGCGCCTGACCGCGCTGTACACGGCCAGCGCGCTGGCCGCCGAAGCCACCAGCCGTTCATGGTGCGCAACGTCGGCGCCTTCGTGCCGCCGCACGATGGCTCGCACGGCCACCACGGCACCGCGGCGGCGATCGAGTTCGCCGTGCTCAGCCTCGAAGTCAGCCGCATCATCGTCTGCGGCCACAGCCATTGCGGCGCCATCAAGGCGCTGTACGGCGAGGTGCCGGCCGAGGCGCACAACCTGCAGCGCTGGCTCGACCTGGGCCGCCCCGCGACGCTGCCGGTGCGGGTCTCGGACGAGGCGCTGCGCCGCACCGAGCAGCGCGCGGTGGTGCTGCAACTCGAGCGCCTGATGGACTACCCGATGGTGCGCCGGCGCGTGCAGGATGGCCGCATCGCGCTGCACGGCTGGCACTACGTGATAGAGGATGGCGAGGTGCACGTGTTCGACGTGCAGCGCGGCGCCTTCATCGCCGCCTCGCAGGCCGAAAGCAGCAGCACCGGCCACCAGTACCCGCCCTACGTCGAGCACGACGGCCAGATCCTGCAGGATTGAAAGTCAGGCGGCGCGCGCTCCGCTAGAATCGGCGCTCTTCACCGCGGGCGTCGTTCAATGGCAGGACCTGAGCTTCCCAAGCTCAAGACGTGGGTTCGATTCCCATCGCCCGCTCCAATGTCGGTTTCCATGTGCTGCGGACGGTGCCCGAACGGCAGCTGAGCCGCTCATGGCCAGCCACTGCTGTACGACTGGGTGCTTGTGCGTAGCGTCGTTGTCGGCGATCAGGTGCAGTGTCTTGTCCTTGGGTGTTTCGCGGTCGATTTGACGCAGGAACTTCAGCCACTGGACGTGGGTGTGCCGCTGCAGGCACCGACCAATGACCTGTCCGTCCAGGACGTTCAGCGCTGCAAACAGCGTGGTCGTGCCATGGCGCTTGTCGTCGTGCGTCATGGTCTGCGCACATCCCCTCTTCAGTGGCAACCCTGGTTGCGTGCGGTCCAGCGCCTGCACCTGGCTCTTCTCGTCGCAGCACAGCACCAGCGCATGCTCGGGCAGGGGCATGTACTGCGCCACGATGTCTTCGAGCTTGTCCACGAACTTGGGATCGCGCGAGGCCTTGAAGCCGCGCAGGACGTGAGGCTTGAGGCCGTGCGCGTGCCAATGCCGCATGACCGCGTACGGTGTGGCGTTCGCGCAGATCGCCGCCGATCTCGGCCGCACGCTGGCGAAGAACCTGGTCGCGCTCGGAGCGCTGCAGCAGGCGACGCAGTCTTCCCCAAGGAGACGTTCCTCCACGCGATTCGGCGCTCCCTGAAGGAGAAGTGCGCGATGATCCCGCTCAACGACGAGGCGTTCGCCTGGGGCGCTCGCGCGGTCGCCTCCGCCTCCTGCCTCTCGCCCCGCTCGCGGCCGGCGGGTCAGGCGGCCTGGCGGAGCCAGTCGACGAGCCCGCGGTAGAACTGCCCGCCGGAGGAGAAGACGAGCCAGTGGGCCGCGGCCGCCACCGCCGCAAGGGCGAGGGCGAAGGCCAACGCCGTGTGTGCCTCCCGCCGGGCGGTGACGTCGGGCAGACCGGGCCGGATCCCGCGCTCGGGCGCGCCGAGAGACGGCCCGCGGCCGACCTCGATCCGCGGCGGGTCCGCGCGGTAGATCCCCTCCACCGTGACCTCGTCCCCGGGGGCGAGGCGGCGCTCCTTCAGCAGCCACCTGTGCCGCGCGAGGCGGGCGCGGACCGCTGCTACGGCGGCCTCTCCCTCGAGGTCGGGAGGCGGCCCGCCCGACCAGCGGCCGGCGTTCGGCTCTCCCTCCGGCGCCAGGAGCTCGCGGACCGCCGCGGGGTTCGCGAGCCGGAGGGCAAGGGGCGTTCCCGCCGGTCCACCCAGCAGTTCCCGCCCGGCGCGGACGGCTTCGTCCGGCGTCGAGACGCGCCAGGGCTCGGAGGCCAGAACCCGGGCCGCTCCTTCCCTCCCCGCTGCGTGGTCGCAGTCTGCCTCCGGAAACTGCGCCAGGCTCGCCCAGCCGTCGATGGCGATCGCACCGGCGGCATTGCGCACCCGGAACGGCACCATCTCGAGGCCCTTGGCACTCGGTGGGGTGGGCCGCGCCTGCGGGTTTCCTCCGATCCGGGCCTGGCTGGGCACCCGGTAGATCGAGTACTCGACGAGCACTGCGTCGCACCCCCCGAGAGGTGTGCGGAGCAGCGGGCCGGACGGCTCGATCCGGCCGCCGGTGCGCACGCTCTCGCCGTCCCTCCACCGCGAGGGTTCGCTCTCCGGCGCGTTCCGACGTCGCAGGGCCTGCGCGACCCCCTGGACACTTCCGAGCGCCAGCGTCAGGCTCGCGGCGAGCAGCGCGGCGGCGAGCCAGGGCAACGGCATGCCGCGCTCCCCGAGCGCCAAGCGCTCGAGGACGAGCGCGAGCCCGAAGAGTCCGGTCAACGTGAGGCAGCCCTTTGCCATCGATCTCCTTCCTATTCGTGCGGGAAGCCCGGGGCGCGGAGTTGAGTCGAGTGGCTTCCAGCTCCAAAAGACACCGCGGGGTGGGGCGCGATCTGCAGTCCCTCAGCATACTGCGCCCACTCGGCTGCCTGCGGTGCAGCGCTGAGCACCGCGTGCATCTCAGCCCGTCACCCTGCGCAGCGCCACCCTGCACCAGGGCCTGTGAGCAGACCCTATGGCTTCCGAATTCCTGAAATTTGAACCGTGCATCCTGAGCCTGTCGAAGGGCTTGAGCAGGCTCAGCCCGAACGGTATTGAAGACATGCCAACGCCGAATCCATAGACTGGCGACCGTCATGCACCGCCACGCCCTCACCGCCCGCGACTTCGCCGCCGATGCACCGCAGGTTGCCCGCACCCTGATCGGCGCCACTCTGCTGGTGGACGGCGTGGGCGGCATCATCGTCGAGACCGAGGCCTACGACCGCGCCGACGCCGCCTCGCACACCCACCGCGGCCCGACACCACGCAACGCCGCCATGTTCGGCCCGCCCGGCCATGCCTACGTGTACCGCAGCTACGGCATCCACTGGTGCCTGAACCTGGTGTGCCGCGAAGCCGGACACGGCGCCGGCGTGCTGATCCGCGCCCTGCAGCCGACGCACGGCCTGGACACCATGCGCCGGCGTCGCGGCCTGCAGGACGAACGCCTGCTGTGCGCCGGCCCCGGTCGTGTGGGACAGGCGCTGGGCATCACGCTGGCGCACTACGGGCTGGCGGTGGATGCGCCGCCGTTCGAGCTGCGGGCCGCACCCCACGGGCTGGCGGATCAGGTGGTGTGCGGCCCGCGCATCGGCATCAGCCGGGCGCTGGAGCTGCCGTGGCGATTTGGCCTGGCCGGCTCGCGCTACCTGAGCCGAAGGTTCTGATCAGGCCCTCGACCGGCGCTCCCGGCCCCAACCTGGATTCTGGCGGGTTTGAGGAAAAAACATGCTCCAGCGCGCACCCAGTCAGCGCCGTAAGCTACGTTATTAATAGCAATCGAGAGCTTTGCGGCGCTCGATCAGGGGCGCTGGCGCCGCCCGCGCCAGTGCTCCCAGGCCGACACCGCGGCGATCACGGCAAAACCTGCCGGCACGCCGAAGAAGCCGGCCGACACCGGGTGGATGCCCCACCACAGACCGCCCGGCGCCAGGCCCCACCAGGCGCGCAGGACCGCGCTGGCCTGCAGCATGTAGCCGACGGTGACGGCGATGCCGGTCAGCATGCCGGCGACGGCGGCGCGCCGGGTGGCGCCGCGCCAGAACAGGCCGAGGGTGAGCGCCGGGAAGAAGGTGGCGGCCGCCAGCGAAAACGAGGCCGTCACCAGAGAAATGATCTCGCCCGTCTTGAGCGCCGCCGTCGCCGCCGCCACCATGGCCACCGCCAGCAGGGCGAACTTGGACAGGATCACGCGGTTGTCCGACACCCACACGCGGCCGCCGCGCATGGGCGCGGTGTCGTGCACCAGCGCATTGCTGATGGTCAGCAGCAGTCCGTCGGCGGTGGACAGCGCCGCCGCCAGCCCGCCGGCCGCCACCAGGCCGGACACCACGTAGGGCAGCCCACCCAGCTCGGGCGTGGCCAGCATGATCATATCGGCGCCCAGGCGGATTTCGCCGAACTGCAGGATGCGGTCACCGTTGACGTCCTGCACCGAAATCAGCGCCGGATCCACCCGCGCCCACTGGGCAATCCAGTTGGGCAGATCGTCGAAGCTGCTGCCCACCAGATGCTGCATCACCTCGTACTTGACCAGCGCCGCCAGCGCTGGTGTGGCCAGGTACAGCATGGCAATGAACAGCAGCGACCAGGCCACCGAGTGCCGCGTCGCCGCCACGCTGGGGGTGGTGTAGAAGCGCGTCAGCAGGTGCGGCAGGCTGGCGGTACCCACCATCAGGCAGAACATCAGGGCCAGGAAGTTCAGGCGCGAGGTGTTGAATTCGGCGCGCTCGTCCGGTGTGCCGTCGGGGTCGCCGGCAAACGCCTGACCGTGTCGCGGCAGCCCACCCAGCGGTTTGGCGCGCTCCTGCGCGTCGAGCATGGCGCGCGTCCACAGCTCGCGCGCGCTGGCCTCGTCCTTGGGCAGGGCCGACAGCTCGCGCCGGGCCATCATGACGAAGGAAAAGTCCGCACCCTGGGCGCGCAGCGTGCGGATGCGCTCCTCCAGCGCGCTGCGCTCGCTGGCCAGCGCGGCCGCCGGATCGCGCAGGCGCTCGGCGTAGTCGCGGGCGCGCTCGCGGTAGTGCTGGCGCACCTGTTGCTCGGCGGGTGCATCGATCAGCGTGCGCTCCAGCCGCTCGATCTTGGACAGCTGCTGGCCGTACGCCAGCAAGGCCACGGGCGTGCCCAGCTGCTTGTACGCCAACCAGGACACCGGGATCAGAAAGGCCACCAGCAGCACCACGTACTGCACCACCTGTGTCCAGGTGATGGCGCGCATGCCGCCCAGGAAGGAGCACAGCAGCACCCCGCCCAGGCCCAGCAGGATGCCGATCTCGAACTGCACCCCGGTCAGGCGCGAGGCGATCAGACCGATGCCGTAGATCTGCGCCACCACGTACATGAACGAGCAGGCCACCGCCCCCATCGCCGCCAGCAGTTGCGCCCCCCGACCGAATCGCACGGCAAAGAAGTCGGGCACGGTGTACAGCCGCATGGCGCGCAGGCGCGGCGCCATCAGCAATCCGACCAAACAAAAGCCCCCGGTCCAGCCAAGCACGTAGGCCAGGCCACCGGGCTGCGCGGCGGTTCCAGAAAAGCCCTGCAGGTACAGCGCCCCGGCCAGGCTGATGAAGGAGGCGGCGCTCATCCAGTCGGCCGCCGTGGCCATGCCGTTGTACATGGCCGGCACGCGCCGGCCGGCGACGTAGAACTCCTCCGGGTCGGTGGTGCGCCCGGCAATGCCCACCGCCGCGTACATCATCACCGACAGGAACAGGAAGATCGGCCCAATCCAGCCGCGCGACAGACCGGCGCGCTCGGCCCAGTGCAGCAGCAGCAGAAAGGCAACCAGGCCCAGGGTGAACAGCGCCAGCTGACGATGCAACCGCCAGATGTAGGCGCGCGACCCGGCAGCCACGCTAGTCGCCCCCTCGTCGGCAGGCGCGGGCTCGGCGCGGCCCATCCACCACGCATACAGCATCACCACGCCGAGGAACACCAGCACCCCGCCCTGCGCCAGCCACCAGTAATTGAGCGGCCAGCCGGCCACGACCTGGTTCAGCTCGCGCGCGAAAAAGGCCACACCGAACGACGCGGCCGCCCACAACAGCAGCAGCGCGGCACGCAGCCAGGCCGCGCCAGGAGCTTCATTTTTGATAGCTGGTGGCGCTGACATGGCGTGCGATGGACGGGTTTTTTATTGTGACAGCAAGGTCCAGGTGTCGATCACGCTGTCGGGGTTGAGCGAAATCGAGACGATACCCTCGTCGGCCAGCCAGCGCGCGAAGTCCGGGTGGTCGCTGGGGCCCTGACCGCAGATGCCGATGTACTTGCCCTGCGCCCGGCAGGCCTGGATGGCCTGGTGAATCAGCGCCTCCACGGCCGGATCGCGCTCGTCGAAGTCGGCCGCCAGCAGTTCCAGACCGGAATCGCGATCCAGCCCCAGTGTGAGCTGGGTCAGGTCGTTCGAGCCGATGGAAAAGCCGTCGAAATGCTCCAGGAAGCGCTCGGCCAGGATGGCGTTGCTGGGCACCTCGCACATCATCACCACCTTGAGGTCGTTGACACCGCGCCGCAGCCCCTTGTCGGCCAGCAGCGCCACCACCCGCTCGGCCTGCGCCAGCGTGCGCACGAAGGGCACCATGATCTGCACGTTGGTCAGGCCCATGTCGTCGCGCACGCGGCGCAGCGCCTCGCATTCCATGGCGAAGGCTTCGCGGAAATCGTCGCTGATGTAGCGCGCGGCACCGCGAAAGCCGAGCATCGGGTTTTCTTCTTCCGGCTCGTAGCGGCTGCCGCCGATCAGCTTGCGGTATTCATTGCTCTTGAAGTCCGAAAGGCGCACGATCACCGGCTTGGGCCAGAAGGCGGCGGCAATCGTCGCCACGCCCTCGGCCACCTTGTCGACGTAGAAGGCGCGCGGGCTGGCGTGGCCACGCGCCACGCTCTCCACGGCCTTCTTCAGGTCGGCGTCGACCTGCGGGTAGTCGAGAATGGCCTTGGGGTGCACGCCGATGTTGTTGTTGATGATGAACTCCAGCCGCGCCAGACCCACGCCTTCGTTCGGCAGCTGGGCAAAGTCGAACGCCAGCTGCGGGTTGCCCACGTTCATCATGATCTTGGTGGCGATCGGCGGCATCTCGCCGCGGCGCACCTCGGTGACCTCGGTTTCCAGCAGACCGTCGTAGATGTGGCCGGTGTCGCCTTCGGCGCAGCTCACCGTCACCAGCGTGCCGTCCTTCAGGCGCGCGGTGGCGTCGCCGCAGCCGACCACCGCCGGAATGCCCAGCTCGCGCGCGATGATGGCGGCGTGGCAGGTGCGCCCGCCGCGGTTGGTGACGATGGCGCTGGCCTTCTTCATCACCGGCTCCCAGTTCGGGTCGGTCATGTCGGTCACCAGCACGTCGCCCGGCTGCACCTTGTCCATTTCGGCGATGTTGTGCACCAGGCGCACCGGACCGGTGCCGATCTTCTGGCCGATGGCACGGCCTTCGGCCAGCACCGCGCTGCTGCCCTTGAGCTTGTAGCGCAGCTCGGTGCTGCCCTGCTGACTTTTGACCGTCTCGGGCCGCGCCTGCAGGATGTAGAGTTGGCCGTCCTGACCGTCCTTGCCCCATTCGATGTCCATCGGGCGGCCATAGTGCTGCTCGATCACCAGGGCGTAATGCGCCAGCTGCTCGACCTCGGCATCGCTGAGTGAGTAGCGGTTGCGCAGCTCGGCCGGCACGTCGCAGGTCTTGACCAGGCGACCGCTGGCCGCCCTTTCCTCGGGCGTGGCAAACACCATCTGGATCAGCTTGCTGCCCAGGTTGCGGCGAATCAGCGCCTTCTTGCCGGCCTTGAGCATGGGCTTGTGCACATAGAACTCATCCGGGTTGACGGCGCCCTGGACCACGGTCTCGCCCAGGCCATAGCTGCTGGTGATGAAGACTACCTGGTCGAAACCGCTTTCAGTGTCGATGGTGAACATCACGCCGGCCGCGCCCAGGTCCGAGCGCACCATGCGCTGCACGCCCGCCGACAGCGCCACCACGTCGTGGGCAAAGCCCTTGTGCACGCGGTAGGAGATGGCGCGGTCGTTGTACAGCGAGGCGAACACCTCCTTCATCTTGTGCAGCACGTCCTCGATGCCGACGACGTTCAGGAAAGTCTCCTGCTGGCCGGCAAACGAGGCGTCGGGCAGATCCTCGGCCGTGGCCGAGCTGCGCACGGCAAAGCTGGCCTGGGCGTTGCCGCCGGACAGCTGGGCAAAGGCGTCGCGCACGGCCTTTTCCAGGTCGGCGGGGAAGGGCTGGTTTTCCACCCAGGCGCGGATCTCGGCGCCGGCCTTGGCCAGCGCGCGCACGTCGTCCACATCGAGGGCCGCCAGGCGGGCGCTGATGCGCTCGGCCAGGCCTTCGTGCTTCAGAAATTCGCGGAAGGCGTGCGCCGTGGTGGCAAAGCCGGTGGGCACGCGCACGCCCTGGGGCAGCTGCGAGATCATCTCGCCGAGGCTGGCGTTCTTGCCGCCAACGACCTCGACGTCGCTCATTCTCAGGTTCTCAAACGGTACGACCAGGGCGGTCGCCGCAAAACGTGCAGACATGGGAAAGCTCCAGAGTTTGAAAACCGGTGGCTGCGAACGCCCTCGGGCCTTGGCGGCGCATTCGCATCATTCGCAACCCATGTTCTGCATTTTCGGGGGTCGCAACGGCCAGCGGCGCGGGTTCGCATAATGGGCACGATTGTATTGACCGCCACGCCGCCCTCACCCATGCCCCAACGCACCGTGTTTTTCGTCTCCGATGGCACCGGCATCACGGCCGAAACCTTCGGCAACGCCATCCTGGCGCAGTTCGAGTTCCAGCCCCGCCACGTGCGCCTGCCCTTCATCGACACGCCGGACAAGGCGCACCAGGCGGTGCGCCAGATCAACCACACCTGCGAGCTGGAGGGGCGGCGGGCGATCGTCTTCACCACCCTGGTCGACCGCGAGGTGATGGGTATCGTGCGCGAGGGCTGCAAGGGCATGCTGCTGGACATGTTCGGCACCTTCGTGGCGCCGATCGAGCAGGAACTGGGCATCACCAGCCACCACCGGGTGGGACGCTTTTCGGACGTCAGCAAGAACCAGGCCTACCAGGATCGCATCGAAGCCATCAACTACAGCCTGGCCCATGACGACGGCCAGAGCAACCGCGACCTCGAAACCGCCGACGTCATCCTGATCGGCGTCAGCCGCAGCGGCAAGACCCCCACCAGCCTCTACCTGGCGATGCAGCACGGGGTCAAGGCCGCCAACTACCCGCTGATCCCCGAGGACTTCGAGCGCCGCCAGCTGCCGCCGGCCCTGGTGCCGCACAAGAAGAAGATCTTCGGCCTGACCATCGCGCCCGAGCGGCTGGCCGAAATCCGCGCCGAGCGCCGCCCCAACTCGCGCTACGCCAGTCTGGAAAACTGCCGCATGGAAGTGGGCGAGGCCGAGGCCATGATGCGCCGCTCAGGCATACGCTGGCTGTCTTCGACCACCAAGTCGATCGAGGAAATCGCCACCACCATCCTGCAGGAAGTGCGGCCCGAGCGGCTCAGCTACTGAACGCCCTCCGACGCGGCGCCTGGAGCGCCACGAAGACTATCCTTTTCATAGCTTTTGGCGCTTGTCTGGCAAGCGCTGGAGGCTGTTCTGACCCCGAATCGAGCCTCTGGACCCGGATCCTGCGGGCACCAGCTTCGCGGCGGCAGCGCCCAGGCCTGGCTCGGCCAGCGCGACACCGGGGGGCGCGCCCGGCGGCCGTCCTGAACTCAGAGACCGAGCGCCGCGATCCCGGCCCGGGCCACCAGCGTGTCCTCCGCGGGTTTGGCACCGCTCACTCCGATGGCACCGATGCACTGGCCGTCCTTGACGATCGGCAGCCCGCCTTCCAGCATGCCCTCCAGCGGCACCGACAGAAAGGCGTGGCGGCCACCGTTGATCATGTCCTCGTAGCCCTTGCTCTCGCGCCGCCCCAGCGCAGCGCTGCGCGCCTTGCCCGGCGCGATGTGGGCGCTCACGGGCGCCGCACCGTCCATGCGGTGCAGGTGCAGCAGATGGCCGCCGTCGTCGGCCACGGCGATGGTCATGGCCCATTGCTGCTTCAACGCCTCGGCTTCGGCGGCGGCAACGATGGCGCGCACGTCGGCGGCTTGCAGCACAGGTTTGGTCTTCATGGGTGCGGGCTCCAGGCTTGAACGGGATGCCCGCAAGCATAACCGCCGGCCAGGGAACCGATGCGCCGGCACCGACTCTACGTAAAATGCCCCCGAAGGTCGCCGCTGTGGCGGCCGCAGCGGGTATCCAAGGAGCAACCGAGACATGAACGATCGCACCCAGACCCTGGCCTACCTGGACGCCACCCGGGGCGGCGTGGCAAGCCAGGAGCAGCGCCACCGCGTGCTGCGCAACACCTACTGGCTGCTGGCGCTGAGCCTGCTGCCCACCGTGCTGGGCGCCTGGTTGGGCGTGGCCACCGGCATCACGGCCGGCCTGGGCGGAGGCCTGGGTCTGGTGGTGTTTCTGGGCGGCGCCTTCGGCTTCATGTTCGCGATCGAAAAAACCAAGAACTCCGCCGCCGGCGTGCCCGTGCTGCTGGCCTTCACCTTCTTCATGGGCCTGATGCTGTCGCGTCTGATCGCCCTGGTGCTCGGCTTCAAGAACGGCTCGGAACTGGTGATGACCGCCATGGGCGGCACAGCCGGCGTGTTCTTCGTCATGGCCAGCCTGGCCAGCGTCATCAAACGCGACCTGTCGGGCCTGGGCAAATGGCTGTTCGTGGGAGCCCTGGTGGTCTTCGTCGGCGCCATCGTCAACGTGTTCGTCGGCTCCACGGTCGGCATGCTGGTCATCAGCACCCTGGTGATCGCCGTGTTCAGCCTGTACATGCTGTACGACCTCAAGCGCATCGTCGACGGCGGCGAAACCAACTACATCAGCGCCACGCTGGCGCTGTACCTGGACCTGTTCAACGTGTTCCAGGGCCTGCTGGCCCTGCTCGGCCTGGGTGGCAGCAACGACTGATCGACGGCCTGCAAGCTTGCCGCCGGATCGTGCATGGGGTGGCGCACGGGCGCCACGCCGGTACCGTCTCAGGGTACCCTGATCCGGCTATAATGCGCGGCTTTCAAGTCTTCGCCGGCTTAGCTCAGTTGGTAGAGCAACGCACTCGTAACGCGTAGGTCGCCAGTTCGATTCCGGCAGCCGGCACCAAGCCCCCGAAGGCCCCTGGTTTACCCCAGGGGCCTTGTCTTTGGCGGGTGTGGTGGTGCGCCCCGTTGATGTGCATCAAAGCACCACCGGTTGCGGCGCGGCACAGTGCCCGCATGTTGTCCGATCCTCAAGCCTTTGCCTGGCCCGCCGATGCGAGCACGGTGGCGGCCGGCACCCAGTTGCTGCGGCGCGCCTGCGTCGACGAGCATGTGTTGTACATCGACAGTGGCCGCGTGGCGCTGGGGGTGGTCGAAAACGGCGTGCTGGCGCACCAGATGGGTCTGGTTGAAGGCCCGGCCTGGCTGAACGTCGGCTGCGCCGTGCTGGACAAAGCGCCGGTGGTGGACGCCGTGGCCGACAGCCCGGTGCAGTTGCGGCGCGTGCCGCTGCGCGACTTCGTGGCCGGGCTGCGCGAGATGCCGGCGCCGGCCCAGGCGCTGCTGCGCGACATGGCGGCGGCGCACCGCCAGCAGGCCGAACTGGCGGTCAGCCGGCTGGCCAAGGACGCCGAGGCGCGCTGCGCCGAATGGCTGCTGCGCCATGCCGAGCCGGCGCAGGGCGCGCCCGGCACGCTGGCCGTGTTGCTGCGCCAGCGCAAGCGCATGATCGCCGCGCAGTTGGGCATCGCGCCCGAAACCCTGTCGCGCGTGCTGCGCCAGTTGCGCGAGCGCAGCCTGATCAGCGGCTCCGGCCGCATCCTGAACCTGCTCGATCCGGGCGCTCTGCGGGCGCTGGCAGGCGCCTGAGCCACCACCGCAAGCCAGCTGCCCCGCCCCGCAGCCGGGGCGCGCGCTACGACGGCGCGGTGCGGCGCAGCCGGCGCGGCGACAGCACAGCCTCATCGACCCCATGGGCCGCCAGCTCGGCCGGCAGCGGCTCGCCCACGATCTGGCTGGCGGCCAGCAGGCTGGCGCCGGCCGCACTCTGGATGCCGTAGCCGCCCTGCGCGGCCAGCCAGAAGAAGCCTGGGCAAGCCTGGTCAAACCCGATCACCAGATCGCCATCGGCCACGAAGCTGCGCAGGCCGGCCCAGGTGGCGGTCGGGCGGTCGATGCGCAGCGTGGTCGCTTCCTGGATCAGATGGATGCCCAGGGCGATGTCATAGTCTTCGGGCTGCACGTCATGCGGGATGGTGGGGTCGGCGTTGGCGGGTGAGCCCAGCAACTGGCCGGCGTCGGGTTTGAAATACCAGGCTTCATCGACGTCGGCCACCATCGGCCACTGGCCCAGGTCGGCGCCGGCTGGCGCGCGGAAGGTGAAGGCGCTGCGCCGGCGCGGCTCCAGGCCGATGGGTGCGGCGCCGAACAGCACCGCCACCTGGTCGGCCCAGGCGCCGGCCGCATCGACCACGGTGCGCCCTGTCCAGGCGCTGCCGTCCGACAGCGTCACCTGCCAGCGCTGGCCGTCGTGCCTGGCAAGCTGCGGCTCGACGCCAGTCCGCAGGCGCGCGCCGGCCTGGCGGGCGCCGCGCAGAAAACCTTGCAACAGGGCGTGGACATCGATGTCGTAACCCTGCGCATCCAGCAGGGCGTTCTGAAACATACCGGGCCTCAGGGCAGGCGCAGACAGCGCCAGCTGCTCTGAATTCAGTAGCGTGGTGGTGGTGCCGCTGGCCGTCAGATCGGCCCGCATGCGCGCCAGCGCGGGCTGCTGCTCGGCGGTGGCGACGAACAGGGCGCGGCGCGGGCTCAGCAGCGGCTGCTCGGCAAAACCGGCCGGCGGCTGCAGGTAGAAGTCGAGGCTGGCGCGGGTCAGCGCGCGCACCCCGGGCGGGCCGTAGCTTGCCATGAACATGGCGGCCGAACGGCCGGTGCTGTGCATGCCGGGCTGCGGCTCGCGCTCGATCAGCGTCACCGGCCGGCCGGCGCGCGCCAGCCGCCAGGCCAGCGAAGCGCCGGCGATGCCGGCGCCGATGATGAGCACCGCGTCGTCCGCTTCGACCATGGGGCGTGCCCTCGCTTCGGCGCTCAGGGCCGGCCGGCGTGCGGCACGTCCACGCGCACCGACAGCAGGCTCGCCTCGGTGGCGGCGGCGCGCGCGTGCTCGTAGAAGTCGGGCGCGGCGCAGATGAACAGCGTGCGGCCGTCGGCACCGCCCAGCATGCAGGCGAAGGCGCCGGTGCCGGGCTGGATCTCGTCGACGATCTGGCCACCCTCGCGCACCCGCACCACGCGGCCGTGCACGGCGTCGGCAATCCACATGGCGCCTTCGGCGTCCAGGCAGCAGCCGTCACCGGCCACCGCCACCTGGCCGATCGCTTCGCCCACGTCGGCGCTGGTGGGCGGCTCGCCGAACCTGGCCCAGACGCGGCGGCGGCTGAGCGTGCCGTCGGCGCCGATGTCGAAGGCCGTGACCCGGTTGGCAAAGGTTTCGCACACGCGCAGCGTGCCGTCGTCGGTGATCACGGCGCCGTTGGGAAACCACATGTCTTCGGCGGCGCGGTGTACCGTGCCGTCGGGGTCGACCCGCCACAGGCCGGTGGGGCGAAAAGGCGCGCCGCCCATCAGGTCGAAGCCGAAGTCGCCCACCCAGGCGCGGCCCTGGGCGTCGACCACCATGTCGTTGGCGTTGCCACCGGCGTAGTCCGACAGGTCGGCGTGCGTCACCAGCGTGCCGTCGGCCTCGCGCCGCAGCAGCTTGCGGTCGCGCATGGACACCACCAGCAACCGCCCGTCGGGCAGCCAGCCGATGCCCGAGGGCTTGTGCTCGACGCGCGCCTCGACGCGCAGGTCGCTGCCGTCTTCGCGCGCCGAATAGACCTGGAACGAATAGAAGTCGGAGAACCAGATGCGGCCATCGTGCCAGCGCGGCCCTTCGAGAAAGTGCATGCCCGAAACCACGGTGCGAATGTCGCGTGCCATGAAACGCTCCTTTGTCGGTGATGGATGCGACCGATTGTGACGCCGCGTGCCGCGCCGTCCAAGCGCCGGGTGGTCCCGCAGGCGTCAGGCGCGGCGCTGCCAGGCGGCGGCAAAGAAGCCGTCGGTGGCATGCCGGTGCGGCCACAGGCGCAGGTAGGCACCATCGGCCGTGCACAGCGCCGCCGCACCGGTCACCTTCAGGCCGGTCAGCAGCTCGGCCACCGGCAGCGGCTGAAACGCGGTGTGCTCGCCACCGAACGCTGCAGCGATGGCCTCGTTCTCCTCGGTCAGCAGGCTGCAGGTGGCGTACACCAGCCGCCCGCCGGGCTTGAGCAGGCGCGCAGCGCTGGCCAGGATGGCGCGCTGCTTGCTCACCAGCTCGGCCACCGCCTCGGGCGTCTGGCGCCATTTGAGGTCGGGGTTGCGGCGCAGCGTGCCCAGGCCCGAGCACGGCGCATCGACCAGCACGCGGTCCATCTTGCCGGCCAGGCGCTTGATGCGCTCGTCGCGCTCATGCGCAATGGCCACCGGGTGCACGTTGGACAGGCCGCTGCGCGCCAGCCGCGGCTTGAGCGCCTCCAGCCGATGCGCCGACACATCGAAAGCGTACAGCCGCCCGGTGGAGCGCATGGCCGCGCCAATGGCCAGCGTCTTGCCGCCGGCACCGGCGCAGAAGTCGGTCACCATTTCGCCGCGCCGCGCGTCCAGCAGCAGGGCCAGCAGCTGCGAGCCTTCGTCCTGCACCTCGATGCGGCCCTGCTGAAAGGGTGGCAGCCGCGTCAGTGCCGGCTTGCCGGCCAGACGCAGACCCCAGGGCGAGTAAGGGGTGGGCACCGAATCGATGCCCAGCGCTTGCAGTTCCTGCGCCGCCAGCTCCCGTTTTTGTAGCATGGTGTTGACGCGCAGGTCCAGCGGCGCGCCCTGCAGCAGGGCCTGCGCCAGGGCGTCGAACCCATCACCCAGCTGTGCGCGCAGCGGCTCGACCAGCCAGGCCGGCAGGTTGTGGCGGCAGGCCTCGGGCAGCTCGGCGGGGGCGATGGCGTCGCAGGCATCGAGCCAGTGCTTTTCGGCGTCGGTCAAGGCCTGTTTGAGAAAGTCACGGGGTGCAGCAAAACCCAGAATCGCCAGGCGCCGCTCGCGTCCACCCGAGCCCGAGCGCGCCAGGTGCTCGAACAGCGGCTTGCGACGCAGCACGGCGTAAGCGGTTTCGGCCAGGGTGGCACGCTCGCGCGGGCCGAGCTGGCGCTGCTCGCGGAAAAAGCGCGAGACCACGGCGTCCGCCGGGTGATCCAGGCGCAGCACGCGCAGCACCAGTTCGCTGGCGGCGTCGAGCAGGGCTTTGGGGTGCATGGTGGGCGGCTGGAACGGGAGTGGGTTGAATGGACGAGAACACCCTTACGCCGAGCGCGCAGAGGGTTCGCAGAGGACGCAAAAGAAAACAAACGGCTTGTGGGATGCCTTCGGAGTCTTCGCCTGGAGTCTGGCTGGGATTCAGAGATACCGACTATGAACCAAATTTGGCTCCAGCGCTCTATCAAATTGCGCAGGTAGCTATCCTTTAGATAGCAATTCGGCGATTGCGCGCGGATAGATCAGGTGCTCCTGCGTCAGCACCCGGGCGGCCAGGGTGTCCGCGGTATCGCCCGGCAGCACCGGCACCGCGGCCTGCGCCAGAATGGCGCCGTGGTCCAGCTCGGCCGTCACCTGATGCACCGTGGCGCCGGCCACGCGGCAGCGCATGTCGATGGCGCGCTGGTGTGTGTGCAGGCCCGGAAAGGCGGGCAGCAGGCTGGGGTGGATGTTGACGATGCGCCCCGCGTAGTGCGCCACGAAGCCGGGCGTGAGGATGCGCATGAAGCCGGCCAGCACCACCAGCGCCGGCTGATGGCGGTCGATCTCGGCCCTCAGCGCGGCGTCGAAGGCGGCGCGGTCGGCATGCTGCCTGTGATCGACCACGGCGGTGGCGATGCCCGCCTCTTGCGCGGTCTGCAGACCCCGGGCGTCAGGCCGGTTGCTGATGACCGCCGCCACGCGCGCGCCCAGCCGGGCGGCCCAGTCTTCGCGTTCGGCGGCGCGCACGATGGCCGCCATGTTGCTGCCGGTGCCGGAGATCAGGATCACGATGTGTTTCATGTCGGGCCGGATTATCCTTGGCCGATGAACCTGCGTCCCCTGACCCCGACCGAGCTGCGCGTGCTGGGCACGCTGATGGAAAAGGCACGCACCGTGCCCGATACCTACCCCCTGTCGCTCAACGCCGTGGTGAGCGGCTGCAACCAGAAGACCAGCCGCGAGCCGGTGATGAACCTGAGCGAAGCCGAGGCGCAAGCCGCGCTGGAGGCGCTGAAGGCGCTGCACCTGGCGATCGAGTCGCACGGCAGCCGCGTGGCACGCTGGGAACACAACCTGCAGCGCGCCCTGACCGTGCCCGAGCAGTCGGCGGTGCTGCTGGGCCTTTTGATGCTGCGCGGCCCGCAGACCGCCGCCGAGCTGCGGCTGAACGCCGAGCGCTGGTACCGCTTTGCCGACATCTCCTCGGTCGAAGGCTTTCTGCACGAACTGGCCGAGCGTCCGGCCGACAAGGGCGGCGCCCTGACGCTGCTGCTGGCGCGCGCACCGGGCGAGCGCGAGCCGCGCTGGACGCATCTGCTGGGTGGCCCACCTGCTATTGAAAAAGAAGCTGCCGGCGCACACCCCGAAAGCGCCGCAGGCCGATTTGACCCCACGACCGAACGCCTGGAAAGGCTCGAGGCCGAGCTGGCCGCACTGCAGGCCACCGTGGCCCGCCTGTGCGCCGAGCTGGGCCTGTCACCTGCCGGACGTGACGCCGGCACCGATCGTGCTACAACTGCTGGCTGACAAGGAGACGATCTGATGGATCTGGCATTCACCCCCGACGAACTCAAATTCCGCGACGAGATCCGCGCCTGGGTCAAGGACGCCCTGCCCAAGGCGCTGGCCGACAAGGTGCACCAGGCGCAGCGCCTGACGCGCGACGACATGCAGAGCTGGGCCCGCATCCTGGGCAAGAAAGGCTGGCTGGGCTACGGCTGGCCCAAGCAGTTCGGCGGCCCGGGCTGGACGGCGGTGCAGAAACACCTGTTCGAAGAAGAACTGGCCATGGCGGGCGCCCCGCGCATCGTGCCCTTCGGCCCGGTGATGGTGGCCCCGGTCATCATGGCCTACGGCTCGCCCGAGCAGCAAAAGCGCTTTCTGCCCGGCATCGCCTCGGGCGAAGTGTGGTGGAGCCAGGGCTACAGCGAGCCGGGTTCGGGCTCCGATCTGGCCTCGGTGCGCACCAAGGCCGAGCGCAAGGGCGACAAGTACATCGTCAACGGCCAGAAAACCTGGACCACGCTGGGCCAGCACGGCGAATGGATGTTCAACCTGGTGCGCA